>Ga0097691_1001151_pt1 | contig 20236 bp, 18 predicted proteins | sample NGESurdeep072012_8_FD_72858 | JGI IMG/M metagenome (GOLD analysis project Ga0097691, IMG submission 72858) | Arctic peat soil microbial communities from Barrow, Alaska - NGEE Surface sample 210-1 deep-072012 | ecosystem: Environmental > Terrestrial > Soil > Wetlands > Peat ... | reverse complement strand
CCGCCGCCCACCGCAAATGAATCGCCGCATTTGAAGCGCCGCATTTGAAGCGACGGGGCCGACCGGTTAGACTGCTATCCTTTTGAACCAGCCTGTTGAACCAGCGATGACGGTTTCCGACAATCCTATGCATTACGCGCGCGCACTCCGGGGCAAGCAATGACGGCCCTGATCATCGACGGCAAGCAGATCGCGCAGAAATTGCGCGCCGACTGGAAACTGCGCGCCGACCGGCTCAATGGCGCCGGCATCGCGCCCGGCCTGGCGCTGGTCATGGTGGGCGAGAATGCCGCTTCCAAGATCTATGTACGCAACAAGATCAAGGCCTGCCGCGAGGTCGGCATTCGTTCCGAAGAGCATTTGCTCGGCGGCGACAGCTCGCAGGAGACCGTGCTCAACCTCATCGACCGGCTCAATGCCGATGCGGCCGTCCACGGCATCCTGGTGCAGCTGCCGCTGCCCGCCCAGCTTGCGCCGCCGGCCGTGATCGAGCGCATTTCCCCGGACAAGGACGTAGACGGCCTGCACTCGCGCAATCTCGGCAGCCTCTTGTCCGGACATCCGCGATTCCTGCCGTGCACGCCCGCAGGCATCATGGAAATGCTGAAATCGACGGGGCTGAATCTGCGCGGCAAGGAGGCGGTGGTGGTCGGCCGCAGCAATATCGTCGGCAAGCCCGTGGCGCTGCTGCTGCTGCAGGCAGGCGCCACCGTCACCATGTGCCACTCTCAGACCCGGGATCTGGCCCATCACACCCGGCGTGCCGACGTGCTCGTTTGCGCCATAGGCAAACCGTACGCGATCGGCGGCGAGATGATCAAACTCGGCGCAACGGTGATCGACGTCGGCATCAACCGCTTGTCCGACGGGAAACTGGTCGGCGACGTTGACTACGGCGCCGCGCGCGAGCGCGCCGGCTGGATTACGCCCGTTCCCGGCGGAGTCGGCCCGATGACCATTGCCATGCTGCTCGGTAATGCCATCCTGTCGGCCGAGCGCCATGCCGCGGAGCAAGGCATCGAACTCGACGCCTGAGCAGCATGGCGATGCGCGACGACGGCCTCGAATTCCAGCAGCTGCCCGGCTAGAGCGATCGCGCCAGCATGAGCAGGCCCGTTAGCACGCACAAGCCCGCAGCGGCGCGCCGCAATACGGTCACGCTGGCGGCGTGCGCGGCGCGGGCGCCTGCCACCGCGCCCGCCAGCTCGAACAGCGTTATCCACGCGGCGAGCAGAAAATCGATCGAGCCAAATTGCAGATTGCCCAGGGTGCCGAACAGCGCGGCAACGATCTGCAGCACCTGGCTCGCGCCGATGGCGGCGAGCGGGACGAAACCCAATACCAGCATCATCGGCACCGAGAACAGCGGTCCGCCTGCGCCGGAGAGGCCGGAGCCGAAACCCGCGAGGGCGCCCACAATCAGGAGCAGCAACTGCTGCCGGCGCGAACGGCCGTCGCGGTAGCCCGCGTGTTCGCGCCGCGCAGGCAGCAGAATGTAAGCCCCGGCGAAGACGATGATCAGCGCGATGATCAGCGTCAGCGCATGGGCATTGACCATGGCGTTCACCCTGGCCCCCAGGTAACTGAAAACGAGGGCCCCGGCGAGTACCGGCCGCGTGATGTTCCAGTCGATCGAGCCGCGGCGCTGGAACAGCCAGGTGCCAGCGAGCCCGGTGAACAGAAAAGAGAACAACGCCGTAGCCGTAGCCTGATGAATGGGCACGCCGCCGAGCCAGACCAGGGTCGGAATCAGCAGGATGCCGCCCACGCCCACGGCGCCGATGAAAAATCCGACCGCCAGGGCGATCGCTGCCAGCGCCAGCCATTCACCGAAGATCACGCCCGCCTCACAAGCGCAACGGCCGCCAGTAGCCGGTCAGTTCCAGATAGCCAAAACCCAATACCTTGCCGCCGCTCTTGGCCGACACCGCGCCTTCCCAGTAAATGGTGCCGGTGCTCGCGCGCGAGTCGAGTTCCTGGTCGTCCATCATCGGTTCGAGTTCGAATTCGATATTGCCCGCCTGCACCCGCAGCGCGACCGGATACTCGGTTTGGGTGCGCGGCGAGCGCCAGCGGCGCAGGGGCTCAAAACGGACTTCGCCCGGCGCGAGCACGCGCACGCGCCCATCGGCGGCGCGCAGCGCCCCGCCCGCCCATAGCGTGCCGCCCTTCCGGTCGCGGATACGGAAAGCCATCAGCGCGCCGCCGTCGGCGAGGTTCAGGCCGATCCAGTCCCACCCCTGCGCTTGCGGCGCGAGGTATTCGCTCGACCATTCGTGATCGAGCCAGGCTTCCCCGCTGACCTCCTGCTTCTCGCCCTTGACCGTGATCGACCCCGAAACCGCAAGATGTGGCTGGCTGTAGTAATAGCTCGCCTGCTCCGGTTTCGGTCCTTTGCGGCTCAGCCCGCGCTCGCCCTGCAGCAGCACCGGCTGCGTCACTTTGAAATCGAGCGCGTACTCGAATTCCTGCGCCATCACTCTGGCGCTATAGCCGCTGCCCGTCTGTTTGAGGGACCAGTCATCAATCAGCACATCGGTGCGATCCTGTTTCGCCTCGGCCAGGCCGAAGCCGGCGCGCGCAGCGCGCTGGTCGTGCAGCAGCGTTCCGGTCCTGGCATCGGCCAGCGCCGCATGCGCGAACAGGAGCTGGCGCGGCGCGAAGCGGCTCGGATTGTCTTCGGCCACGCGCGGGCGGTTGCGAAAGAAAGTGATCTGTATGCCGAGATCGCCGCCGCGCGCATCTTTCACCCAGCCGGTGAGGTACCACCACTCGGTGCGGAATTGCGGGTGGCTGCCGTGATCGCGCGGGAATTGCAGTTCAACGCCGGGCTGCACTTGAGCATAGTCTTGCGCCATGGCCGCATCGCACTGCCACGCACAGCCGATCGCCAGCAGCAATGCCGCCCTAACCTTCATTGCCCACGCCTCACCAATCTTCCCTCACCGCGCGCACCACATCCACGCCCAGCGCGCGCCGGCCGCTCGCCAGCGCCGTCAGCGTGGCAAGCAACAGCAGCGCGGCCGCGAGCAGCGCGAGCAATCCCCATGGCGGATGCAGTTCCATGGTCCAGTGAAACGACTGGCGGTTGACCACGTGTATCAGCACCAGGCTGATGACCCAGCCGAGCGCAAGGCCGAGCGCGAGGCCGAGCGCGCTCACCAGCGCGCCTTCGACTGCGAGCATGGCGCCGATCTGGCGGCGCGTCATGCCGACGTGGCGCAGCATGCCGAATTCGCGGCTGCGCGCCAGCACCAGCGCGCCGAAGCTCGAAGACAGGCCGAACAGCCCGATCAGCACCGCCACCGCTTCGAGCGCGTAGGTCACGGCAAAGGTGCGGTCGAAAATATTGAGCGACCTCGCGCGGATCGTTCCGGGTTCCCCGAACTCGAGATTGGCGCCACCGGGAACGCCCGCGCGTATCGCCTGTTCGATCGCCTTCGCGCCCACCCCCGGCGCGAGATAGAGCGCGGCGTCGTTCGAGTTGCGATCGCCGCTCAGCGCGACATAGTGCTCGCGCTCGATGATCAATGTGCCGTGCTGGCGCGCGTAATCGCGCCAGATGCCGGCCACGGTGAAGCGCTGCAAGCTGCCCGCGATCGGGACCTCCACCACTTTGCCCAGTGCATAGCCGTAGAGATCCACCATGGCCTCGCTTGCCCACAAAGGCGGCGGCTCGCCGCGGCGCGGCAGGACTGCATCGCTCACCAGCGGCAGCTGCCTCCCCGGATCGTCGCGATCGAGCGTGCGCGCGAAAAGGGCGACGCGCGGCCGGCCGGGTTCGAGCAGCAGTTGCTGGATGCGCAGGAACTCGGCCCGGCGCACTCCCGGCAGCGCCGCGATGCGCGCCTCGTCCTGCGGCGCGAGATAAGCGCTATCACCGCTGATGCCGGTGCGCAAATAAAGATCGGCCGGCAGCACCTGATCCAGCCAGGCGTCGAGCGAAACGCGGAACGAGGCCACCATGATCGCCATGGCCACCATCAGGGAAAAGCTGGCCACGATCGCGGCGAGACTCACCGCCGCCTGCCCGGGCGCGCCCTGCAACTGCGCCAGTGCCAGGCGCGCGCCGGCGCCGCGCGGGCGCGGCAACAGGCCGAATACCTTGGTCGCCAGGCGCGGCATCAGCGCGAGCGTGCCCACCAGCATCAGGGCGATCGCGACATAGCCGAACAAGGGCACGCCGCCGACCGGCCCGGGCGCCGTGCATAGCACGCCCAACGCAATGAGGGCGGCGCCCGGCCAGGCCGGTTGCAGGCGCGCGAACGCAGTCTGTTCGTCGCCCGCCTTCAGCGCCTGCGCCGGAGCGGCGCGTGCCGCATCCAGCGCTGCCGCCAGGCTGCCGGCCGCGGCTACCAGGACACCGAGCACGAAAAACAGCGCGCTCGCCCACGGCTCGGCATGCAGATCCGGATGCAGTCCGCGGAATTGGCCGGCACCGAGATCGGCGCCGAAGCGCTCGAGCACGGCAGCGGCCATGAGGTAGCCGGCGGCGAGCCCGATCGCGGCGCCTGCCGCGCCGATCAGCGCGCCCTCGGCCAGCAGCATCCGCACCAGGCCGCCGCGGGTTACACCGAGCACGCGCAACAGCGCGAGCTGCGAGCGCCGCCGCACCACCGACAGCGCCTGCGCCGAGAACACCAGGAAACCGCCGGTAAACAGCGCCACCAGCGCGAGCACGTTCAGATTGACCCGGTAAGAGCGCGACAGGCTGGCATTCCTTTGCAGGTCGCTTTGCGGACGCTCGACGATCAAGCCCGGCGGCAACCCGGCCTGCACGCGCGCCTGCAACGCGTCTGCGTCTGCACCCGGGCGCGTGCGGATGTCCAGGCGGCTGATGGTGCCGATACGGCCGAGCGCCAGTTGCGCCGCGGCGATGTCCATCACCCCCAGGCGCTCGCGCCCGCTGCCGTGCAGGAGTCCCGCCACGCGCAGGCTCACCTCGGCCAGGCCCACCTGCACGGCGAGCCTGTCGCCTATTTTTAGGCCCAGCCAATCGGCGGCGGCCGGACTGAGAAACAGCGCGTCCGGCCGCAACAGGTCGAGCATGTCGGCCGGCGCGTTGCCGATCAGTCCCGGTTGTACGTACGCTGCGCGGAATGCGTCCATGCCCAGCACGCGCAGCGCCTCCTGCCTGCCGGGCAGCTTGGCATCGACTTCCAGCACCGGGCTCGCCACCGCCACCTGCGCGAGGCGCGCGATGCGCGGATAGAGCATCTCGTCGAAGCCAGCGCGCGGGCCGCGGATTTCGAGATCGGCCTCGCCCGCGAGCGAGCGCACCGCCTGCGAGAACTCGTTCAGCGCCACGGCATTGATGAGTTGCACCGCGTAGCCCAGCGCCACGCCCAGCGCGATCGCGAGCACGGAGACCGCGAGCCTTCCCTTGTGCTGTGCCAGGGGCGCCAGGAACAGCGCGGCAGGCGACAGGGTGAGCACGGCCGGCGCCGGCATCACCCGGCCTCCCGCAGTCCCTGCGCAGTGAGAATCACAATGCGGTCCGCGGTCGCCGCCGCCGCCTGCGAATGCGTGACCAGGATGCATGCTGCCTGCCTGGTCTTGACCTGTTCGCGCAACAGCGCCAGCACCTGGGCAGCGCTGTCCGGATCGAGGTTGCCGGTCGGCTCGTCCGCCAGCAACAGCTTCGGCTGATGCACCAGGGCGCGCGCGATGGCGACGCGCTGCAGTTCGCCGCCCGATAATTCGCGCGGCATACTCGCCTCGCGCCCCTGCAAACCAACCGCCGAGAGCATCGCCCCCGCGCGCGCCGCCGCTTCATTCTCTGCGACGCGGTTCAGGATCAGCGGCAGCGCCACGTTCTGCGCCAGCGTCAAATAAGGCAGGATGTGGAAGGCCTGGAACACGAATCCCATGCTCTCGCGGCGCAGAATGGTCAAGGCATCATCGTCAAGGCCGGTCAGATCGACGCCATCGAGCCGGATGCTGCCCGCATCGGGCTGATCCAGGCCTGCGATCAGATTAAGCAGCGTTGACTTGCCTATGCCGGATTCCCCCATGACGGCGATGTACTCGCCCGAGCCAAGCACGAGGTCGACGTCGCGCAGCACGCTGCGGCTGCGCGCGCCCTGGTAGGTCTTGCTCAGCTTGTCGAGCACCAGCACTATTTACCGCCCGCGCTGAAAGTATTCCGCCCGCTGATGAACGGCGATCTCAACGCAGCGCGGGCCGACGCGATGAACGATGTTGCGGGGATAGCGGGTCATCACGCATTCGCGCGTCCCCTGGCGGATAATGAAATGCATCAATCAACTGTGGCGCCGGATGAAGCGACGACCTTCGCCCATTTCGCCGTCTCGGCCGCGATCACCTTGCCAAAGTCGTCGGCCGTGCCGGGGATGGGCGCACCGCCGAGTTCCGCCAGGCGCTCGCGCATCTTCGGGTCCGCGAGCGCGCGGTTCACTTCGGCGTTCACCTTGTCGATGATCTCGCGCGGCGTTCCCTTGGGCATGCCGATGCCGAACCACGCGGTGGCCTCGTAGCCGGGCACCGTCTCGCCGACCGTGGGCAGTTCGGGCATGGAGGGTTCGCGCTTCGCCGAAGTGACGGCGAGCGCACGGATCCGGCCGCCCTTGATGAAGGCCGCGGAAGACGGCAGGTTGTCGAACAGCACGTGCACCTGCCCGGCGATCAGGTCGGTGAGCGCCGGGCCGGCGCCCTTGTAGGGGACGTGCAGCATGTTGCAGCCGGTCATGTGCTTGAACAGCTCGCCCGAGAGGTGCACGGAGGTGCCGCTCCCCGAGGAGGCCATGTTGACCTTGCCGGGGTTCGCCTTGCAGTAGGCGATGAACTCCGCCACGGTCTTCACCGGCAGGGAGTTCGTAATCTCCATCACGTTGGGCGTGCGCACGAGGCCGGCCACGGGCGCGATGTCGCGGATGAAGTTGAACGGCAGCTTCTTGTAGAGCGACGCGTTGATGCCGTTGGCGGGATTTACGAGGAGCATGGTGTAGCCGTCGGGCGGCGCGGTCACCACCGCCTCGGTGCCGATGTTGTTGCCGGCGCCGGGCTTGTTCTCGACGACGAACTGCTGGCCCATCTTGTCGGAGAGCCATTGCGCGATGATGCGCGCCAATACGTCCGTGGTGCCGCCCGGCGGGTAGGGCACGATCCACTTCACCGAGCGCACCGGGTAATCGGCGGCGGATGCGATGCCAATGCCGGCGAATGTGGCGAACAGGACAATTGCGGCGAATCGGGTGAAACGTGTCATGGGTTCTTCTCCTCGGTGCGGTGTCGTCGTCGAGATGCGCTGGATCGATCCAGATGTGAATTATGAGCTATTGCGCCGAAGATGTGGCAAACGCCGACTGTTAAAGCAGTGCAACTACCAAAGGACAACCAAGAGAAGCGCTCGATTAGGTCTTTGTCGTTGTGAAGCGCATACCCGGCCGGAACGCGATGCCAAGCGCGGCGATCGTCTCGGCTTGGGCCAGGATGGCGTCGATGATGCGATCGGCAAGGACGTCCCCGACAACTTCGAGGTGGTACTTCTCTATGGCTTCGAGATCGCGCCCCGGTTGTTGCAGAGTTTTTATTTTTCGCGGATCGGCTACACTTCGGCATGGCGTCAATCGAACCAGGGGCCGGCGCGCGGCGTGACCACGCTTCCTTGCGCAAACCATCCGACGCCGATTGAATCATCCCGTATCGCCGATGCCGTTCGAAGCTCCCAAGCTAGCACCACCCGGACCGCGCCAGATCGCATCCGATTTCGGCGGGCTGTATGCCGTCAATGCTCTGGTGGCGTTTATCTTCGCGACCACGGGTCCGGTAGCAATCATTCTCGCCGTCGGCAGCCAGGGTGGCCTGACCGAATCCGATATCTCCTCGTGGATGTTCGGCGGGTTCTTTCTGAACGGTCTCATCAGCCTCGCCTTCTGCTGGCTTTACCGTCAGCCGCTGGTGTTTCTCTGGAGTATCCCCGGCGCCGTGCTGGTCGGCCCGGCGCTTGGCCACCTGAGTTTCGCCGAGGTTATCGGAGCCTACCATGCCACAGGGCTCCTGATGCTCGCGCTGGGGCTTTCCGGTTGGGTACGACGCGCGATGCAAGCGGCGGTGATGCCGATCGTCATGGGCATGGTGGCCGGCGTGTTCCTGCGTTTTGGCCTCGACCTGGTGTATGCGCTGCGCGACGACTTCTGGATTGCGGCGCCCATGGCGGCGGCGTTCCTGGCCTTGAGCACGCTGCCGCGGCTGGCGCGTTTTGTGCCGCCACTGATCGGTGCGCTCGCCGTGGGCGCGGTCGCGATCGCCTTGTTCGACCGCTTCCAGCCGGGGCCCGGCGCGATATTCAGCTTCGCCCAGCCGACCCTCTATACGCCGGTGTTTTCGTGGCGCGCCATGGTCGAGCTGGTATTGCCGCTCGCGATCACGGTACTTGCGGTGCAGAACGGACAGGGCTTCGCCGTGCTCGCCGCGGCCGGCCACAGACCGCCCATCAACGCCGTGACCATCGCCTGCGGCGCGGGGTCGATGCTTTGCGCCCTCGTCGGTTCGGTATCGACCTGCCTCACTGGGCCGGTGAACGCGATCCTCTCGACCTCCGGCGAGCGCACGCGCCAGTACACCTCGGGCCTGCTGGTCGCCCTGCTGGTCCTCGCCTTCGGCGCGCTTGCGCCGACGTTCACGCACCTCATGCTCGCAACGCCCAAAGCCTTCATTGCCACGCTTGCCGGACTGGCGATGCTGCGCGTGCTGCAGACCGCGTTCACTGCGTCTTTTCGCGGGACGCACACATTCGGCGCGCTGATGACTTTCATCGTCACCGTCGCCAACGTGCCAATCTTCAACATTGGCGCGCCGTTCTGGGGATTGGTGATCGGATACTTATGCTCGAAGCTGCTCGAGCCTGGGGATTTCGCGAAGCCGCGCGAAGGCGACTAGGCGCGAACCGGATACCCGGCCGGAACATCAAGCCAAGCGCGGCGATCTTCTCGGCCTGGGACAGGATGGCGTCGATGATGCGATCGGCAATGACATCCCCGGCAACTTCGAGGTGGTACTTCTCTATGGCTTCAAGATCGCGCCGGGCGCGAACGGCGTAATCAAGCCGCCGGCGCGTCTTCCGCCTTTTTCCGGTCGCCCGCCATTTCGACGGCGATGGCCGCTGCCTCTTCTGCCGGCATGCCTTCAGTTCTGCGCACGTATTCGAGCTCGCCGTGCTCGTCTTTTATTCTCATCTCCGCGTCCTTGGCCTGCTCCGTCTCGCCGGGCAGCTCGACGCGCAGCTCGTCGATGAGCATCAGGATCGCGGCCGCGATCGGCAGCGCGAGCAACGCACCGATGATCCCGAGCAGCGTGGCGCCCGCAATCAGGGAAAAGAGCACCACGGACGACGGCAGTCGCAACGCGCGCCCGTAGACCATGGGTACCAGCACGCGGCTCTCGAACTCCTCGTAGGCGAGCATCAGCACGAAAACCACCAGAGTGACGGCCACCCCGAACGGGAGCGCGGCCACAACCGCGGGGCCCATGGTGAGGAAGATGCCTATATACGGCAGCACGTCGGCCAGGCCGCCGAACACCGCGATCACCAGGGCGTTCGGGATACCGCACGCGGTGAGCAGGACGAACATGAACACGACCATCAGGGCGCTGGTGATCGCCTGACCGCGGATATAGCCGCCGACGATAGTGTTCAGATTAACCAGGATGCGCGATAGCCGTATATGGTGCGTGCGCGGCACCAGCGCGAACAGCGCTCCGCGCAGCCGGTCGCGGTCCAGCATCATGTACAGCGCGAGAAAAATCGCACCGACTCCGTAGGCGACGCCCTCCACTACGCGTGTGGAAAAGGTCAGCACGGTCGCAGCGGAAGACTTGATGAGCGCGTCATACTGCACGTTGCGCATCGCGTCCGCGAGGTTCGCGGTGAGCGGAGATCGGGCGAACCACTCCGCCAGTCGCTCGCGCAGCGCCGGCTCCATGGCGATCAGGCTCCTCGCCTGGTCCACCAGCTCCGGAATAGTGAGCGCGAATATCAGCACGGTCGACACGAACAGCACGGTGAAGACGATGGCGATACCCGCATCCCTGCGCACACCGCGCTGTTCCAGCCATTCCACCGCCGGGCCGAGCGCACCGACGATCATCAGCGCCACCACGAGCACCAGGACGACCGGCAGCAGGCTGATGAAAATCCACAGGCCGGCAATGACCAGCACCAGGGAAATCACCGTCCACGGAGTGACTTCGACGCGGATCACGCGTGTCCGCCGCGACTTCACTTTCTGCTCCGGCTCGATGCGCTTGCCCAGCGCAATGGACGCAGGCGCCCTGGTTTCCGGCGCGCTCATTCAGGCTTCAGCGCGCCCAGCTTCACCAGCAGCCGGATTCGTTCCAGTTCGTCGTTCAGCGTGACGGTCGGTTCTTCGGGTGTGGTTCCGCCGGCTTTGGTGGCCAGCGTGGCGAGCTTGTCCTTCACCTTTGGCTTCCGGAGCGCGCAAGAGTACTTATGTTCATTCCAGGCTCCTCATTTACAGCAAATGGCCGGGACTTAGAACGGGATTATTGATTAACTACTGGGCAATCTACAACAATCGCAGAGGCGGTGCAACGGCTTTGCCCTCGCCCCCGCGGCTCAGGAGCGTTCCGGAGTGCAGCTCAGGCGATGTCGGATAATCTCTCTCGGTGGGTGTTGTCTTGCCTGGCCGATTCCGGCAAAGACAAGTTGTTCAGCAGGCAACCTACTCCTGCGGAATTCCAGCCTCGCGCACGGCGCGCCGCCAAACCTCGAGCTGTTCCTTCACGAAAACGCCCAGTTCCTCGGGAGTCGAACCCTCGACTTCGAAAGCCTGGCGCTCAAGCTGCTCCTTGATCTCCGGCCGCTGCAGAATGGCGTTGATCTCGCGCGTCAGGCGCTCGACCACCGCGCGCGGCAGCTTCGCCGGTCCGAATATTGCCGCCCAGGAAGTCACCGAATACTTGGGGAACCCCGCTTCCGCCATGGTCGGCACATCCGGCAAGTGCGAGCTGCGGCGCGCGAGCAAGGTCGCCAGCGCACGAATCTTGCCTTCCTTCGCCAACGCGAGGCCCGGCACGGTGCTCGCAATCACCAGGTCGATGCGGCCACCAAGGAGGTCCGTAGTAGCCGGCGCATCGCCCTTATAAGGCACCTGGACCATGTCGATGCCGGCAAGCGACTTGAATTGCGCGGTGGCGAGGATGCTCGTGGTATTGCCCGTACCGTAGTTGAGCTTGCCGGGATTGCTGCGCGCATAATTCACCAACTCGGCGAGCGTTTTCGCCGGCACGTCAGCACGGGTGAACACAAAGAAACTGAAACGCCCAACCATCGAAATCGGCGCGAAGTCGGTGACCGGGTCGTAGGGTGGATTTTTCCGCAGCGTCGGCACCGCGGACAGCGTGCTATTGGTCGCAAGCAGCAGCGTATAGCCGTCGGGTGCCGCCTTCATCACGGCTTCACCGGCAATCGCGCCGTCCGCGCCGGGGCGATTGTCGACGATCACCGGCTGCCCCAGGGCCTGCGACAGCGGCTGTGCCACAATGCGCGCTACCGCATCAGCGATGCCACCGGCCGGAAATTGCAGCACCATGCGTATGGGTTTGTTTGGATACTGCGCCAACGCCGAGAGCGGTGCGACGACGAAGGCGAGTGCGATAAGTAGTGCTATTCGGCGCGTCAGAACTTGCACGATTTCCTCCATATGTCGAAACCCGCTTCGCCGACGGTATGCATCCGTCGTGGCTTTGGCCAGATTATCCCAAACCGGCGTTCGATGCCAGCCGCAGCGACAGTTCGCCGGCAGGACTCTCTCTAGCTTGCAGGGACGACCGCGGTCGCTTCGAGCTCGATCTTGCCCGGGCTGTCGAGCAGATCGGAGACGAAAATCATGCTCATACACGGGTAATGCCGTCCCATCAGGCGCTTCCAGATCGCGCCGAGCTGCGGGCGCGCCGCGAGATAGGCCGGCTTGTCGCAGCAGAACGCGGTGATGCGGCAGATGTGTTCGGGGCGGCCGCCGGCCTCGGCCAGCACCGCCAGCACGTTGGCGAGCGCCTGCTCGAACTGCGGCGCGACGTCGGCGGAGTGAAAGCGCTGCTCGGCGTCCCAGCCCACTTGTCCGGCGATGAACACGATGCGTCCGGGCGCGGCGGCGATGCCGTTGGCATAGCCGATGGCCGGCGCCCAACCCTGCGGCAAGAGTACTTCCATGTTTGCTCCTTAATCTGACAGCACCGGCGGATCCGGGTCTGCTTCCCAGTTGGAGTCGGGCACCGGGGTGCGCTTGAGCCAATCCTCGATCAGCCGCACGTGCTCGGCCTCCTCTTCCTGCATCTCCAGCGCCCCCTTGCGCACTCCGGCGTTGGTAGTGACCTTCGCCAGATGAGCGAAGAAGTCGCGCGCGCGCTTTTCATTATGCAGGGCAATCTGCAACGCATGATACGGCTGCATCAGGTAATGCAGCTCGGTCGGGTCCGCGGTCTCGGGCCCCTCGGCCCCTTCCCAGCGGACGTCGACGGACGACACCGGCGATTGCTTCCAGCCCATCTGTTCCAGGATCTGGTCGGCGTGCCGCTGCTCGATGCGCGACAGCTTGCGGAACAACTCGGCCACCTCGCGGTTGTTGTGGACTTCCATCGAATCGGCGAACTCGGCGTAGCGCTCCGCAGCCTCCGCCTCCATGGCATAGGCATGCGCCATGAACTCTGACGCGCTGGCGACCGGCGCCGCCTTTGCCGCGGCCTTGGCGGCAGTGCGTTTCGGCGCCGTCGCGCTCTTCGGCGTGGCGGCGGCCTTGGTCTTCTTGGTGCCTTCCTTGGTGCTCTTTTTCGTGCTCATAGTGCGAACTCCGCTTCCAGGTCGGATGGACGTTTCTTCCCCTTGCCGATCGACGGCTGGTAAGGCTTGCGCTCGCCTTTGTACAGCACCCCGATGTTGAAGCCGTCGTCGGTCATGATGCGCCGCGCCGCGCGCGCCGCGTCGTCGGTGGTCGTGACCGGCGCCGGCCGCGCCAGCTGCTTCCACTCGCGCTGCTCCGGACGGAAAGTCACGCACGGACTCAAGATCTCGACGAAGGAAAACCCGGGCGTGCGTATCGCCTCGGCGATGATGTCGGCGGTGCCGTTCGGGTCGCCCGAGAACGCGCGCGCGACGAAATTGGCGCCTGCGGCGAGCGCGATCACCAGCGGATGGAAGGTCCGCAGGCCGGTGCCCCCGGGGGAGAGTTTCGAATCCCAGTCGGGTTCGGTGGTGGGCGAAGGCTGGCCCTTGGTCATGCCGTACACATGGTTGTCCATGACGACGTAGGTCAGGTCGACGTTGCGCCGGCAGGCATGCAGAAAGTGGTTGCCGCCGATGGAGTAGCCGTCGCCATCGCCGCTCGCCACCACGACCGTGAGATCGGGCCGCGCCAGCTTCAGCCCGCTCGCGGCGGCAAGCGAGCGCCCGTGCACGCCGTGAAATCCGTAGCAGGTGGTGTAGGCCGGGATGCGCGAGGAGCAGCCGATGCCGGAGACGACGGCGATGTTCTCCGGCCGCAGATCGAGCTTGGCGAACGCCTTGGTGAATGAGGACAGCACCGAATAGTCCCCGCAGCCGGGGCACCAGATCGGCTTGTAATCGGACTTGAATGCCTGCGCCGTGATCGGCGCGGCAACGGCAGGGGCATTCATGAGCGGCTCCATTCGGTGATTTGCTGGTGAATTTCGTCAGGACGCATCGGCAGCGGCCCGGGGTGGCGGAAGCTCTTCACCTCGCCCGGCAGATCGTACTCCGCGCGCAAGTACCGGTATAACTGTCCGGTGTGGTTCTGCTCGACCACCAGCACCCGCTTCGCGCCCGCGAGCGCAGCGGCCAGGCGCTCGGGTTGCGACGGACTGAGCAGGCGCAACGATACCAGCCGCGCCTTGATCCCGTCAGTCGCAGCGCGCGCCAGCGCTTCGCGTGCCGCGCCGGTGCAGGAACCGAAAGTGACGACTGCGAGCTCGCCCTCGCCTTCGATCTCGGCCCAGCGCTCGCCGTAATCGAATTGCGCAAGCTTCTTGGCGCGCTTGTCGAGTTGCCTGGTGTGGTCGGCCGATTGGCTCGAAGGCAGACCGCGCTCGTTGTGCTCGAGCCCGTCGGCCGTGTACGCAGTGCCCGGCGTGCCCGGAATCGCCATCGGCGAGATGCCCGACCCGGTGATGGCGTAGCGCTTGTAGCCCTCGGCCGAACTCGGCCCCTGGTCGGGCGCTTTGAGACGTTCGCCGGTGAGCCCGATATCGGCGGGACGGTCCACCACCGCACGCGTCTGGCCGAAGTACTGGTCGGAGAGCACGATGGCCGGGCACTGCATCGCCTCGGCCAGGTGCACCGCCCACTGCGTCGCGGCGACGCAATCGGCGATCGAGTTCGGCGCCACCACCAGGCGCGGCGCATCGCCGTGCAACCCGCTGAGCGCGATGCTGACGTCGCTTTGCTCGCTTTTCGCCGGAAGGCCGGTCGAAGGTCCGCCGCGCATCACGTCGATGACCACGATCGGCACTTCAGCGGCGACCGCCAGCCCCAGCGCTTCGGTCATCAGCGACAGCCCGGGTCCGGAGGTGGCTGTCAGCGAGGGCACGCCGCCGTAGGAGGCGCCGATGATCATGTTGATCGAAGCCAATTCGTCCTCGGCCTGCACCAGGGCGCCGCCGACTTTGAGCAGCGCAGGCGCCAGCCATTCCAGCACTTCGGTCGCCGGCGTGATCGGATAGGCGGCGACGAAACGCACGCCGCCGCGCACCGCGCCGTAGCCGGCAGCTTGATTGCCGGTGATCAGCCAGCGCGAATCCCGGCCTGCGCCAGGCGCGGATTTTTCGCCTGCGCCCAGCGCCGATTTTTCGCCTGCGCCAGGCGCCGATTTTTCGCCTGCGCCCGGCGCCGATTTTTCGCCTGCGCCAGGCGCAGCGTGCCCGGCGAGGCGCGGCACCGCCGGCACCTTCGCGGCCGCGGCGTATCCTGCTTCCGCGGCGGCGAGGTTGGCGGCCATTTTCTCCCCGCCGCCTTTCTTGAGCGACTTCTGCAATATGGTTTTGACCGAGTCTACGGGCAGGCCTACCAATCCGGCGGCCAGGCCAAGGGCGATCATGTTGGGCCAACTCCCGGGAATCGCCTTGGCCATCTGCTTGAACGGCAACGGCGCGTAGCGCGCACCGCGTTTGACGAACACCTCGGGCGGCTCGCTCTGGTCGGGATCGCCTACCATCACGCTCGCGGCATCGAGCGGAATTTCGTCGGCGAAACGGTGGATGTTCTGCCAGTCGATGCCGATCAGAACGTCGAAACGGTCGTCCAGGCATTCGATCGGCGCATGCGAAAAGCGCAACAGCGCCGCCGCTTCGCCGCCGCGGATCTGCGGTCCGCTCGAGCGCACCATCAGGCCGTACCAGCCGGCCTGCGCTGCAACTTCGAGCAGCAGGTTGCCCGCGGTCATCACGCCTGCGCCACCGCTGCCCGTTATCGCAAGCGAAATGCTTGGTTTGTTTTTTTCCTTATCTCTTGACATGGTATGACCTCCGTCTTGCCGGGCAGTTGGCGTGCCGTTTCCGATCTTGCCTGAGTGCGTGTATGTTGCACTTGACTTTAAATACGCATTCTAGTACCATAATACTGAAATAAGCCTGAAAAAGTCAAGTCGAACATGAAATACGAGTACAAACTGTAACCGCGGCAGCGCCGATTGGAGGCAAGGGCATGAGTACAGTCGCACACCGCTGGATGATGACGGCGCCGAAGGTGCCGATGGTCGAATCGGCATTCGATCCGTTCCCGCCCCAGCCCGCGGAGGTGGTGATCGAGGTCGCCGGCTGCGGCGTCTGTCACACCGACCTCGGCTATTTCTACGACGGCGTGCGCACCAATCACGCCCTGCCGCTCACCCTCGGCCATGAGATCAGCGGCCGCGTGGTCGCCGCCGGCAGCGGCGCCGAGCGCTGGCTCGGCAAAACGGTGATCGTGCCCGCCGTCATTCCCTGCGGCGAATGCGACCTGTGCAAGCGCGGCCGCGCCGCCATCTGTCGCAATCAGAAAATGCCCGGCAACGACATCCAGGGCGGCTTCGCCAGCCACATTGCGGTGCCTGCGCGCGGGCTCTGCCCTGCCGACGAGCAGCGCCTCGCCGCCGTCGATCTCACGCTGGCCGAAGTGTCGGTCGTTGCCGATGCCGTCACCACCCCATACCAGGCGGTGCACCGGGCCGGTGTCACCCCCGGCAGCCTCGCCATCGTCATCGGCGCCGGCGGCGTCGGCGGTTACTGCGTGCAGGTGGCACACGCGTTCGGCGCGAAAGTCGTCGCCATCGACGTCGATCCGGCCAAGCTAGCCGCGATCTCGCAGCACGGCGCCGCTCTCACGCTCAACGCGCGCGAACTCGACGGCAAGGGGCTCAAAAGCGCGGTGTCCAAGTTCGCCAAGGAAATGGGGCTGCGCGCGACCGAGTGGTTCATTTTCGAGTGCTCGGGCACCGCCGCCGGCCAGCTCAGCGCCTACGGGCTGCTGGTGCACGGGGCCACGCTTTGCGTCATCGGCTTCACCATGGACAAGGTGGAGGTCCGGCTGTCCAACCTGATGGCTTTCGATGCGCGCGCCATCGGCAACTGGGGCTGCACGCCCGAGCACTATCCGGCTGCGCTGGAACTGGTGCTCGCGGGCAAGGTGAAAGTGAAGCCCTTTGTCGAAGTTCATCCGCTCGCCGACATCAACCGCGTATTCGAGGCGACGCACCAGCGCGAAATCAAGCGCCGTGCCGTCCTGGTTCCGTCACTTTAAGGAGGTTTGTTCATGAGCACTGCTCCAGCGTCCGCCGCGCAAGCCGCGACCCGGGAATTCAAGAATCACGAACTCGACGAGGACTTCGCGCGCCCGGGCGTGCGCTACGAAAAGCGCCCGGCGCAGACGCCCGACGGCAAGGTCGTGCCCGGTCTGTACAACGCCTGGATCTGGCTCGACAACGCGGGCCAGTTCAATTCCTACACCACGGACATGGTGAAAGGCGTGATCCTCGCGTTTCGCGCCGCATCGAATGCGCGCGACGTCAACTGCGTCGTGTTCACCGGCGCGGGCGACAAGGCCTTCTGCACCGGCGGCAACACCAAGGAATACGCCGAGTACTACGCCGGCCACCCGCAGGAATACCGCCAGTACATGCGCCTGTTCAACGACATGGTGTCGGCGATTCTCGCCTGCGACAAGCCGGTGATCTGCCGCGTCAACGGCATGCGCATCGGCGGCGGCCAGGAAATCGGCATGGCCTGCGACTTCTCCGTGGCGCAGGACCTGGCGCGCTTCAGCCAGGCCGGACCCAAGCACGGTTCGGCACCGATCGGCGGCGCCACCGATTTTCTTCCGCTCATGATCGGCGCCGAGCGCGCGATGGCTTCATGCGTGCTGTGCGAGCCGTTTTCGGCGCACAAGGCCTATTTCATGGGCGTGTTGACCGACATTGCGCCGGCGCTGAAAGTGGACGGCAAGTTCATCGCCAATCCGCTGGTTGAAAGCAGGCAGATGACCGACGAGTTCGGGCGCCTGGTGTTCGGCGATTTCAAGTCGGGCGACGCGGCGAAACAAGCCAAGGCACTGATGGCGCGCGGCAGCGTGGACCTTTCCGCGCTCGACGCCAAGGTCGAAGCGCTGTGCGCCAAGATGCTGCTCACTTTTCCCGACTGCACCACCAAGACGCTCGAGGAACTGAGAAAGCCCAAGCTCATCGCCTGGAACGCGAACAAGGAAAATTCGCGCGCCTGGCTCGCGCTCAACATGATGACCGAGGCGCGCGCCGGCTTCGTCGCCTTCAACGAGGGCACGAAGGAAGACCGCGAGGTCGACTTCATCGGCCTGCGCCAGAGGCTCGCGCGCGGCGAAGGCTGGGGCGACGCGCTGCACGACGCGATCCAGCCGAAGAACAAGCACAAGGGTTGATGCCGTGGCCGCAGAGTTACCACTAAACGTCGCGCCACTGAACGCCGGGCCGCTGAAAGTCTGGGTCGAGCGCGACGGAGCGCTGCTGCGGCTGCGCCTGGCGCGGCCCAAGGCGAACATCGTCGATGCAGCCATGATCGCGGCACTGCGGGGTGCGTTTGACGCGCACCGCGGTAATACCGGAATCCTGGCGGTGCTCGTCGACGCCGAGGGGCCGCATTTTTCCTTCGGCGCAAGCGTCGAAGAGCATCTGGCCGAGCGCTGCGCGGCAATGCTCGCGAGCCTGCACGCGCTCATCCTCGCCATGCTCGAATGGCCGCTGCCGATCCTGGTCGCGGTCAAGGGCCAGTGCCTGGGCGGCGGACTGGAACTCGCCCTGGGCGGCAGCCTTATTTTCGCCGCCGGCGACGCCAAGCTCGGCCAGCCGGAAATCCAGCTCGGTGTGTTCGCGCCGGCGGCGTCATGCCTGCTGCCGCCGCGCATCGGCCAGGCGGCGGCCGAGGACCTCCTGTTCTCCGGCCGCTCGGTCGGCGCCGACGAAGCACTGAGGCTCGGCCTGGTAACATCCGTATCGGCCGACCCGGAGGCCGCGGCGCTCGCTTATTTCGATCAGCACCTCGCGGGCAAAAGCGCGAGTTCGCTTGCCTGCGCCGTGGCCGCAGCCCGCGGCGGCTACCTCCCCGAGGTGCGCCGGCGCATCAATGAAGTCGAGCGGCTCTATCTCAACCGCCTGATGCAAACCCGCGACGCGAACGAAGGCCTTGCCGCTTTCATCGCCAAGCGTCCGCCAAAATGGGAGCACCAATGAGCCAGACCGTGCCACAGATTATCGAGCGTTGTCAGATGCTATTCGACGACTTGAACTTCACCTCGGTAAAAGAATGGAAAGCCGCCGTGCCCGGACGCAAGGTGATCGGCTTCATGCCGATCTATGTGCCGCGCGAAATCATCCACGCCGCCGGCATGCTGCCGGTGGGGATCATGGGCGGAGGCGACCAGCTCGAAGTGATCCAGGGCGACGCTTATTACCAGAGTTACATCTGCCGCATTCCGCGCTCGACCCTCGAGCTCGGCCTCACCGGACGCCTGGACTGCCTGGACGGCATGCTGTTCCCCTCGATCTGCGACGTCATCCGCAACCTCTCGGGCATGTGGCAGATCCTGTTCAAGGACAAATACGTCAGGTATTTCGACGTGCCGCAGAACTACCAGGACGGCGTCGGCGGCGAATATTACATCCACGAGATGCAGGTGCTGCGCGAGGACATCGGCAAACTTGCGGGCAAGCCGATCTCGGACGATGCGCTGCGCGCCTCGATCGCGGTGTACAACGAAAACCGGCGCGCGGTGCAGGACCTGTACAAGTACCGCGCGGCCAAGCCCTGGCAGGCCCCGACCTCGGAAGTGTACCTGGTGTTGCGCGCGGGGATGGTGCTGCCGGTCGAAGAGTTCACGCAGCTGGTGCGCGACTACATCGCCGCGACCGACGCCGTGGCCAGGCCCATGCGCGACAACGCCCGCATCGTGTTGACCGGCGCCTTCTGCGAGCAGCCGCCCCTCGGCCTGATCAAATCGATCGAGATGGCCGGCTGCTACATCGTGGACGATGACTTCATGCTCGTCATGCGCATGCTGTTCGACGACGTGCCGGTCACCGGCAACCCGCTCGAACAGCTGTCCAAGGCCTTCCTCCACCGCTCGATCCAGACCTCGTCGAAGTACGACGAGCACAAGAAAGACAAGGGCAAGTATCTGCTCGATTCGACCAAGCTGAATGCCGGCGAAGGCGTCATCTTCGCCGCGCCCTCCTTCTGCGACCCGGCGCTGCTCGAGCGGCCGATGCTGCAGTCGGTGCTGGCCCAGCACAAGATTCCCTACACGGCGTTCAAGTACGCCGAGAACACCGGCCAGATGGCGCCCATCCGCGAGCAGGCCGGAACTTTTGCCGATTCAATTAAACTTTGGAGTGCGGCATGAGCCCCCCCGTACAGATGACGCCGCCGCAAACCTCGAAAAAGCCGGTCCCGCCGGCGCAGAAAGAGGACGCGATGCTGCTGCAGAAGGAAATGATCAACCGCAACTACCACGAACTCGCCACCGCGCACGACCGCGGCAAGAAGGTCGCGGCCACCTTCGTGCCGGGCAACCTGAACGAGCTGGTGATGTGCTTCGATTTCGCCCGCAGCCTGCCCGAGACCAACGCGCTGCAAAACGGCATGCGCAAGAAATCCGGCAAGATGATCATGGACGCCGAGCGCGACGGCCATTCCGAGGACGTGTGCACCTACGTCAAGGCCGACCTCGGCATGATGCTGGGCG
>Ga0097691_1001150_pt1 | contig 20243 bp, 21 predicted proteins | sample NGESurdeep072012_8_FD_72858 | JGI IMG/M metagenome (GOLD analysis project Ga0097691, IMG submission 72858) | Arctic peat soil microbial communities from Barrow, Alaska - NGEE Surface sample 210-1 deep-072012 | ecosystem: Environmental > Terrestrial > Soil > Wetlands > Peat ... | reverse complement strand
CGCACCAGTTCAACGATAAACCGCGAGACATGGCCTTTCGGCACGAAATCCTGCACATTCGGCGGCAGCAGCAGTGTCTGATCGATATTCCAGGGACGAAATACTTGCTCATAGCCCAAGGTTGAATCAGACTCGCTCAGAATTGAACAGCGATTATTCGGACAGGCTCCTAGATGGACTTCTTGGCGCATATCTTCCCGACCCGATACCCGGCGTTCTCGTTACCACCGAACGTCCACTCAGCATCCAGCGCTTAACGGCCGCGCATGAACTCGGGCATTTCCGGCTCAGGCATCGTCCCAGCCTCGATGATGAAAACAACATCTTGCGTCGCATGACCATGACCGCCACGCCGACGGCGGCCGATCCCGACATGCAGGAGGTCGAGGCTGATGCCTGCCGTGGGCTTCCTCATGCCGCGCTGGCTTATCGGTTGGCATTGCCTCCGGCAAGGCTGGCTGGCCTCGGACCTCCGAAAGCCTCATGTTGTGTATCAGCTTTCGTTGCGCCTCGGGGCGAGCTACGAGGCAACGACGTGGACGCTTCAACGGTACAACTTGATTGCCGGGGAAGCTGGACGTGCGTTGCGCCAATCGCCGCCGTGGCAATTGAAAATCGATTTGCTCGAAGGTCACCGTCCGAGCGACTACCGCGGGGACGTTTGGCTTCTCACAGAACGCGATGCCGATACACGCATCGACGGCAGCCGCAATGATCATTTCGTCTTGCGCCTCAATGAACACAGCGGCGGCGGATATCTTTGGAATATGGATCAACTGCGTGAGAGCGGCTTCGTGATCATTCACGACGATCGGGAGTCGACGGATCATGAAGGCGTTGGCGGCCCGGTCGTTCGCCACGTCACCGCTGGACTTGAACTTGAAGAAGGTCAGCGTGGCCAGTTGTCGCTCAATGAAGCTCGCCCTTGGCAACCAAGCTCACCCATTTCGCGAGTGACGTTGAACTACGACCTCACAGGGCCTGAAGAACAAGGCTTTTCGCGGGCTGAACGCCGCCAACTCCTCGAAGCAGCATGACCTCTACAACGATCAAGACAGACCTCCGTCGGCTGTTCGGCCCGGTGCGGGATCAGGGACAGCGCCCGACATGCCTGGCGTTCGCCGCGAGCGACGTCCATGCGGCGCTGCGCGGCGCATGGTCCCCGTTGTCTTGCGAGTACATTTTCTTCCGCGCGCAACAACGCTCGAAGCGCAAGCCGACGGAAGGAGCCACCCTGCCGTCGATGCTCGAAGCACTGCGCGATGACGGACAGCCGCACGAAACGGGTTGGGAGTACCTTGCGCAACTTCCCGCCAATTTGACCCAATGGCAGCCGCCCGCCGGCGTTGCGCCGCTATTCAAGCGTGCCGGTGAGGCCGGAAAAGACACGGTTGATGCAATCATCGCCGAACTTGATCAAAACAGGCCCGTTCTCGCACTGATGCGCTTGTCGCGCTCGGTCGATTGGGTAAAAGCCGATGGCATCGTCGATGCCGGACAGAATGAGCAGCCTGAATATCTTCGCAGGCACGCCGTGATCGCCGTCGGCCACGGTGAAGTTGGCGGGCAACGTGCCGTGTTGGTCCGCAATAGCTGGGGCGATGGGTGGGGGCTCGGTGGCTACGGGTGGCTGACGGAGAATTTCCTGAAGCCGCGCGTGTTTAGATTGGCAATCCTGAAGGAGGATCTCAGTGCACCTGGTAATTCCGTCGCAGCCTGACTGCGCCACCGCCTGGCTTGAAGCCTTTAAGCTGGTCGATGGCCAAACCGGCCATGAAGCCCATAACGTCCTGATTGACGTTGCCGACCCCGTCACAGGCGCAAACCTGGCTAACCCCATCGTTTCGCGCGTGAACGACTTTCTGGAAGAGCGCGAAAAATCGGTGGAATGCATCGCTAACACCATCTTTCCGCAAGCGCTGTACCAGCGGCACGGTGCGGACAAGTTCATCGAGGTTTTTCACAAGCGCGTGCTTCCGAAGGTCCGGAAAAACGGCCGCTGGTCCGGGTATTATTTCGAGCGCATGACCAGCATGCCGCGGTTGGGCGGTGGAACGCTGGACCAGCTTTCCCGAATGGTCGGCCGCATCCAGGACAAGTCGAACACGTCTCTCAACAAGCACGAGCTGTCGCTGTTCGATCCCGAGCGAGATGTGACCGGGTCGCCGTATGGCGGCCAGTGCTTGAGCTTTCTCAGCTTTCACCTTGTTCCGGGGACGCCCAAAACCCTTCTGCTGACGGCGCAGTACCGCAATCACTACTACGTTGAAAAACTGCTCGGAAACCTGATCGGCCTTGGCCGTCTGATGGCCTTTGTCGCCGCTGAAACGGGAACGTCGGTTGGGGCGCTGACGGTGCTCTCGACGCACGCAACCATCGATCAACCGAATGCGTCACGACAGGAGATTGTCAATCTGCTGGAACAATGCGCTCAGCCCGCCGCGTTGGCGAAGGCCGCGGCGTGACCTTGGCCTTGTCGCAGAGATCAAGTTCGGGGGCCGGCTGCTCGTTGACGCCATAAAGGTCGTAGAGGCCGGCAATAAACTCATTCTGTCCGCCGTAGCTTGGATGCCGCACGGTGGTGACGGGGATCTTGATATCTTTCAGGGCGAGTTGCGCATCTCGCCCAATGGCAACCAGCCGCCGCGGTTGAAACATTTCAATCAAGGTTTCGAATAACGGTAGCGTAATAAGGCGCTCGGCCGAAGTATGGCAGCGGTTTGACAGGTGATCGTTTGGCTCATGAGGATGGAACGGGAAGACATTCCACAATACGACTGGCTTGTGAATGCGCGATAGCACTCTCCAAACAACTGCCGCAGTTCTTTCCGCCATTACTGGCCCCCGCGTGGCCCTCTTAAGCTCGATGCCTCCAAAAAGACGCCCAACACCGTCCAGGTGAACTTCGTCTGTCAGCGGGACGCCGGTGCGGCGGCCCCCGCGATAACCAAGGTCTCGCGCAACCCAAATTGTCTCGACCTTGCTGCTCAAGGCGCCCTGAAGGAACACCTCAAGATTTTTCCTGCGCGTTTTGGCGGCATCAGCACGGTCATGGATGGCACAGCAATCCGAGTATGGATTAAACACCGAGGGCAAGCGCACATCCGCGAGTGCTGTGACAAAAGCGCTAGGTGTCATGCGGCAATTCTCCGACGATGAGTTGCCTCTGCTCCATGTCGATGCGAAGGCGGGCGCGGCGGTTCTCCTTCAGGAACCGAAAAGCATCGAACCCTTGGAGAATCGCTTTTTCCCAGAGCCATAATGGGCAACGCTCGGGCTCATAGCCAGTGACAAATTGCCTAACAGTTTTGAGAATATCGAATGACAAATCGCCGGGCTTCATCCCTGCGAAAAAATCGAGTCGCTTCGCCTGGCCGAAAATCCATGACGAGATTCCCTCCTCGATCAGAAGGGCACGGGCGCCATCCTCGGCTTCGTCCATCAACGGATCGCTTTTCCGCTTCAGCCGGAGAAGCGCCCTCATGACAGGCGACCACGTTAGCACAGCGCCATAGGCATAGTGGAATGCATCGTGGAAGCGGTAGTCGTCGGGCTCGATGGCATTGTCGGTGAGACGGTCGCCGATGTTGATCCCATTGCATTGTTGGAAGACATATACCTGCCCGCGTACTTCGCGCTCGAAGATATCAATCGTGAACTCACGCGGAAGCTGCTCGTTCTTGAGCGCGTCTTTGTCGAAAGGGTCCGGGTATTTGGGAATGGTCGGCCAGCGGTCGAATATCTTCCTCAAATTGCCTTCCGCGGCGGCCTCCAGCGTGACCCCGGCTTCGTCTGCGGCCTTCACAAGGGTGCGCATGATCGCAACCAATCTACCCTTAAGCGCGGCCTGGTTGCCGTTCAGCCTGCCGGTTTGCTGGTCGGACACGATCGCACCGATCTCGCCCGCAAGTTCCAGAAGGGTATTCTCAAACTCCGGCGTTGGCTGGTCACGAATGACGGACGACGACGACGACGACGACGATTGCAGGGCTCGGAAGAGCAATTCTTGACCGCCACCGTCCTGCCAGTCGGAGAATCCCCGATTGAGGTTGTTGGCGATGTCTGAGAGGGCGATGCCGCCGCGAGAGGCGACGACGGCGAAATACCAAAGAACGTCGCCAAGTTCCTCGGTGACATTGGGCGCATATCCGAGATACGCAGCCCGATCTCGCTGCTTCTTCTTCACCACGCTCAACAGGCTGCCAGCTTCACCAAACAGCCCCAGCAACGGAAAGGCCAAAGAAGTATCCGGGCTCTTGTCAGCTTTCAGGGCCTCGGTTTGGTAGTCGTTGAGCTTCAAGCCGACAGGCGAATGGATCACGGGACTTCCCCTGCTGGTTCGTTGCAAAAGGTTCTGGAAAAGCGAAGGGTACAACCCAAACCTCGGCCGCACAATCGGAACGTGCGTTGGAAACCCTTCAAGAAAAGCGACGGCGGCGGTTTCTGCCTGTTGGTTTAACCCAGCGGTCGAAGCATCAAGATTCGGCTACCGCTTCGGCGGCAGGCAAAAAGCTCTGGTCTCGCCTGCAGCAACGCGCGAGGCCCGCAACGCAACCTGCAAGGACGGCCTTTTCTAAACGGCCGAAGGGCCATGACGGTTATCCGGGCGCCAGCCCATTTCCCAGAAGTTGGCTTTGAGCCGGGTGGCCTCCTTGAAACAAGAGACTATAACCCGGTTCTGATTCAATCAGAACCGAAAGGCCCTAGCCTCCATTGCCGTTTTCGGCGTCCTCGCCGATGTGCTCGACGGACACCACATGCTCGTCTTCGGCGGTGTCGAATACGATGACGCCCTGGGTCGAGCGGCCCGCAATCCGGATGCCCTCGACCGGACAGCGGATCAATTGACCCTTGTCGGTCACCAGCATGATCTGGTCAGAGTCCTCGACCGGGAATGACGCCACCAGCTTGCCGTTGCGGTCGTTCACCGACATCGCGACGATACCCTTGCCGCCGCGGCCGGTGGTCCGGTATTCGAACGACGACGAGCGCTTGCCATAGCCGTTTTCGCTGATGGTCAGCACGAACTGCTCGCCGGCGGACATTTCGACATAGCGCTGCTCGCCAAGTTCGATGGCGCCGGAGGCGTCCTCGCTGTCGGTCCCCGCCTCCTCTTCGACGCCGCCACGCCGCACCGCATTGGCGCGGCGCAGATAGGCGGCACGCTCCTCGGCATCGGCGTCCATGTGGCGCAGGATCGTGAGCGAGATCAGCTTGTCCTTTTCGGCCAATGCGATGCCGCGCACGCCCATCGAGGTGCGGCCCTGGAATACCCGCACGTCGGTGACGAGGAAGCGGATGCACTGGCCGCCGGCGGCGGTCAGCAGCACGTCGTCGCGCTCGGTGCAGATCTGCACGTCGACGATTGCCTCGTCGTCGTCGAGCTTCATGGCGATGATGCCGGAACGCCTGACGTCGACGAAGTCCGACAGCTTGTTGCGGCGGACGTTGCCGCCGGTGGTCGCGAACATCACGTCGAGATTGGCCCAGGAGGATTCATCCTCGGGCAGCGGCATGATGGTGGTGATGCGCTCGCCCTGCTCCAGCGGCAGGATGTTGATCAGGGCCTTGCCGCGCCCGTTCGGCGCCGCCACCGGCAGGCGCCAGACCTTTTCCTTGTAGACCTGTCCGCGCGACGAGAAGAACAGCACCGGCGTATGGGTCGAGGCCACGAACAGACGGCTGACGAAATCCTCGTCGCGGGTCTGCATCCCCGAACGACCCTTGCCGCCGCGCCGTTGCGCGCGATAGGTCGACAGCGGCACGCGCTTGACGTAGCCGGCATGCGAGACCGTGACCACCATGTCTTCGCGCTGAATCAGATCCTCGTCCTCGACCTCGCCTTCATGCTCGATGATGACGGTCTTGCGCGGGGTCGCGAATTCCGACTTCACCGCCGCAAGTTCGGCCTTGATGATCGCCTGAACGCGGGCCCGCGAACGCAGGATCTCGAGGTAGTCGGCGATTTCCACCGCCAGCTTGTCGAGTTCCTCGGAAATCTCCTCGCGCCCGAGCGCGGTGAGCCGCTGCAGCCGCAGATCGAGAATGGCCTTGGCCTGCTCCATCGACAGCCGCGCGGTGCCGTCGTCGGCGAGCCGATGGCGCGGATCGTCGATCAGCGTGATCATCGCCGCCACGTCTTTCGCCGGCCAGTCGCGCGACATCAGGGTTTCGCGCGCGGTGTTGGGATCGGGCGAGGTCCGGATCACGCGAATGATCTCGTCGATATTCGCCACTGCAATGGCAAGGCCGACCAGGACATGGGCGCGGTCGCGGGCCTTGGTGAGCAGGAACTTGGTGCGGCGCGTCACCACCTGTTCGCGGAAGGCGATGAACAGCGTCAGCAGGTCCTTCAGGTTCATCACCTGCGGCCGGCCGGCATCGAGCGCGACCACGTTGGCGCCGAAATTGGTCTGCAGCGGTGTGAACCGATAGAGCTGATTCAACACGACATCCGCGACGGCATCGCGCTTCAGCTCGACGACCACGCGAAAACCGTCGCGGTCGGATTCGTCGCGCAGATCGGAAATGCCCTCGATCTTCTTCTCGCGCACCAGTTCGGCGATGCGCTCGACCATGGTGGCCTTGTTCACCTGGTAGGGAATTTCCGAGATGATGATCGCTTCGCGGTCCTTGCGGACGGTGTCGATCGACACCTTGCCGCGCATCACGATCGAGCCGCGGCCGAGATGATAGGCCGAGCGGATGCCCTGGCGCCCGAGGATGATGCCGCCGGTGGGGAAATCCGGTCCCGGAATGATGTTGATGAGTTCGTCGATGCTGAGCGCGGGATCGTCGATCAGCGCCACGCAGGCATCGATCACCTCGCCGAGATTGTGCGGCGGAATATTGGTGGCCATGCCGACGGCGATGCCGCCGGCGCCGTTGACCAGCAGGTTGGGGAACTTGGCCGGCAGAACCCGCGGCTCGCGCTCGGAACTGTCGTAATTGGCCTGGAAATCGACGGTATCCTTGTCGATGTCGTCGATCAGCGACTGCGCGATCTTGGTCAGGCGGGATTCGGTGTAACGCATCGCGGCGGCCATATCGCCGTCCACCGAGCCGAAATTGCCCTGCCCGTCGATCAGCGGCACGCGCATGGAAAATTCCTGCGCCATGCGGACCATCGCGTCGTAGACCGACTGGTCGCCGTGGGGATGGTATTTACCGATCACGTCGCCGACGGTGCGCGCCGACTTGCGGTACGGCTTGTTCCATTCGAACCCGTTCTCATACATCGCGTAGAGAATGCGGCGATGCACCGGCTTGAGACCGTCGCGCGCATCGGGCAACGCACGCGCCACGATCACGCTCATGGCGTAATCGAGGTAGGAGCGTTTCATCTCGTCGAGGATGGATACGGGACGAATATCCGAGGGCGCCGGCGGCTCTCCGGGCTTCGTATCTTCAGTGTCAGACAAGGGGGAATCCGGTCAGTTTTTGCTGAGAATCATATAGCGTATCGGGGGTGTTCAAACCACCCTTAACTGACCCGCCGCGACCGGTTTTTCCCTTCAGTTTTTCAGAGACTTACGATGGCCGGCGACGCTCGTAGCGGGGGCCGTGAAACCAGCCTTGGAAACCTCGTTAACAGTGCTCGCTTCTGCGATCAAAAAATTCGCCCGGAAAGGCTTGCCCACCATCAGACAAACCCAGATCCAGCCGATCGTGCGATGAGGCAACGTTCCCTTAGGCGCGGCAAACTGGACGACGCCGAGCGCAAAGGCGGTCATGGCCGCGAAGGCATGAAGGGGGATGGCGGGAGCGGCATCGAGCAGCGGCGCAAGACTCATGACGAGTGTCCACCGGCCTTCGATTTAATACCCACAAGTGAGGATGTTTTGGGTCAATACATCGATGTTAATAACGTTAACATCGATGTACGTCGAAGCAGAGCAGGCACTCCAAGTAAGATAGGATTGCGCCACTACTTTGGGTGATGTTTGGATATTTTACCTTGAGTACAGGTTTGAATTTCTTGGCGCTCACTTCCGCCGCGGAGGACGGGACGCTGGTGCCCACGTCCTCCCGATACTCTCGCCTCGTCGTACTCAGAACGGAATATCGTCGTCCATGTCGCTGTTGCGGGCGCCAGCCGCCACCGCACGGCGTGGCGCTGCGCTGGACGGACCGCCGGACCCGAAATCACCGCTGGAATCATCGGACCCGACATTGCCGCCACCGCCGCTGCGGCCATCGAGCATGGTCAGCGTCGAGTTGAACCCCTGCAGCACCACTTCGGTCGAATATTTTTCGACGCCGGCCTGGTCGGTCCATTTGCGCGTCTGCAACTGGCCCTCGATATAAACCTTGGCGCCCTTCTTCAGATATTGCTCGGCGACCTTGCAGAGCCCTTCGTTGAAGATGACGACCCGATGCCACTCGGTCTTTTCCTTGCGCTCGCCGGTCGCCTTGTCGCGCCAGCTGTCGGAGGTCGCAACGCTCAGATTGGCAATCGGCCGCCCATCCTGTGTCCGCCGGATCTCCGGATCCTTGCCGAGATTTCCCACCAGAATCACCTTGTTTACGCTTCCCGCCATCGCCGCTCTCCGTCATCGAAAAATCACTGGCAAAATCACTGGACCCGCCGGAGGCTCAGCTTCGGCTTGAGCTCCGGTATTGCCGTGGGATCCCCTGGGCCACCTTGAACCGACCCTATACGCTCCCCGGTCCCGCAAGGTCGCGATCCCCCGGTTATCCACATATAGCATCCCTCCTCAGGATGTTCCAGTTTTGTTCCTTCAAATAACGGGCGATATTATACTTGACGTACCCAAAATGCCGTTATATGGTTACAGCATAAGGGGATAGGCCATGAAATCAGTTCTTTCAGACAAGCACTTCCACAACGAAGCAGCCGCCTACGCTTTCGTAGAGGCCAGAGTGTGGCCAAACGGCCCGGTTTGCCCGCATTGCGGCGGGGTTGATCGCATCTCCGAGATGGGCGGCAAGAGCACCCGGATCGGCGCTTACAAGTGCTACCAGTGCCGCAAGCCCTTCACCGTGAAGATTGGCACTGTATTCGAGGCCAGCCACGTTCCCATGCGCCATTGGCTGCAAGCGATGTTCCTGCTGTCATCCAGCAAGAAGGGCATCAGCAGCAACCAGCTTCACCGTACCCTTGGCTGCACCCTCAAGACCGCGTGGTTCATTTCCCATCGCATCCGTGAAGCAATGCGCGCCACCGGCGTTGGCCCCATGGGCGGCGCTGGCGGCGTCATTGAGGCCGATGAAACCTATATCGGCAAGCTGGACATGTTCCCCGGTGGCCATAAGCAGCGTGGCGGCGGCCACAAGAACATGGTGCTTACCCTTGTCGAGCGCGGCGGCGCAGCCCGCAGCTTCCATATCGACGGCAAGGCTATCAGCGATATCATGCCCATCGTGCGGGAGAACGTGAAGCGCGAAACCCGCGTTAACACCGACGAAGCCAAACACTATTATGATATGCACAAAGAGTTTGGCCACGACACCGTAAACCACAGTATTGAAGAATACGTCCGCTACACCACCGTTGTGAGCTTCCCTGAAGCTAAGCCGTACATCGTCACCACCAACACCGTGGAAGGCTACTTCTCAATCTTCAAGCGTGGTATGAAGGGCATCTATCAACACTGCTCTGAGAAGCATCTGCACCGATATCTGAGTGAGTTTGATTTCCGTTATTCGAACCGCATCGCGCTTGGTGTGGACGATGTTGCGAGAGCAGAGCGCGCGTTGAAGGGCATCGTCGGCAAGCGGTTGAAATACAAAACAACTCACTAGATCGGAGCCGCCATATGGCAAAAGCAGGCGCGCCAAAAAAGGCAAAGCCTAAACCCAAGCTGACCGACAAAGAGCAATCCGAGCGGTTTAGGCAAACCGCTCGGGAGCTTGGCGTTGATGAAAGCGGCAAGAAATTCGAGATTGCGTTCGACACTATTACATCTAATCGGCAACAAGCGCCTCAAAGCCATTTAAAAAAGCAACCAAATCCGAAAAGCACTCGTGATTGAGTGGGATTCTATACTCCTCTTTCGCGTTCCAGTGGCTGGCAAATCCGGTATCGGGCTGCTTCTTGTTGGTGGTGGCTAAAATAGCCTGCATCCGCGCTTTCGCTTGCTTGTCATTAGACCAGTCCTTTGCCGGAGTGTTATCAACAAAGGTGTCGAGATGCGCCTTGAAATCCCACCTTTCGTAAGCCGACTGCAAGCAAAGCGACTCAAGGTTTCCAGTGCCGACCATCGGGATCATGAGAACGATAATGTGGGGAGAACCCTTTTTTCGCACGGCAATTCTCTCTTGGTCCGGCACCGCAAACTCCGGAACAAGCTTGATCTGAGATTTGACCTTTTCAAAGGAAATCCCCGCGTCGCTATCTTTGTCTGACACAACAAGTACGGCCTTTATAGAACCGCTCTGGAATGGTTCACTAACCGAAATATCCCGCAGGTACATGCCGAAATTCGTGCGCCCGCCTTGGTATTCATCCTTCTTATATGGGGCTCCGGATAGAAAATTTTGCGCCGACATCTGGCGCCCTGGCTTCAAATAAACGAGTAAAAAAGTTTACGTCACCCGTGCCCTCGCACAACAGAAACCACGGGCGGCTGGGATCAAGCTCATCCGTCATCTAACCTCGACGTCAGCCAATATGGCGCTGGCAAACCGCTCGCCGTCAAAGCGCCTAACCTTCGTCCCATCACCTTCTTTAACGGTGCGCATCATGCAAAATTCATCAGGCGCTTCTTTTGCAAGTGCCGCGGCTGCTTGCAGGCACTCATCGCTGTGAGTTGATACAAACAATTGACATCTATAAAGCCGCGCAAAATCCAGCAGGGTTTCCCAGATTATCGGGAGACGCTTATGAAAAAATCCGTTTTCTATTTCATCGACAATAACAATGCCGCCGGATTGGTCGGTGATTGAAAGAAGAATAGCGGCCAATTTATTCATGCCGCCGGAAGCTAAGTTTAGCGGGATCTTTCTCGGCAGTCCCTCTACGGACGCAAACAACAAGGGTGTTCCGGCGCTAAGTTCAACCCCAATGTTTTTGATGGTTGGGAAAACGCGCGTAAACCTTTCAACAAAATCATTTTCAATAAATGATCTGCTTAGTTCAGAAAATCGTCCCGCCGTCTCTAGCGGGCCACTAGTGCGATTGGATGCAAAAAAAGCAGCCCGAATCGGGCGAGCTGGCACAGGAGGAAACGACAATTCGTTCCCTTGAAATTTGGGCTCTACTATCACATCAGGTAGCCCCTGTATTTTCCACCTGAATTCAATTGGGGTGAGGACTGGCTCCACTCTGACCTTTGCCGCCGGTCTCTTTCTGTCCGGCGGGATAGCTCTCACTTGTCCCACCCGATTTAAAAACACGCTGACTGATCGGTTCTCTTCACCGCTTCCCTTCATCGAAACAAAGGCGGCCTGATTGGTCCGAAACATGTAAAACATGTCGGCCCAAAGCGCTTCGATGATGTCCTCGTGGCTGCCGCTTAGTTGCTGGTTTTCTTGACCGCGCCATCCCCTCGTTCTGACGGCGATCTCTGGGCTTACGCCAGCGGCCAAAAATAGGGCTTCAAGAAGGGTAGTTTTTCCGCTGCCATTGTCGCCGACAAGCACGTTAATCAAGCGACAATCTTCAACTTTTACCTCGTTGAAACCGCGAAAATTCCGAATGGCAAATGAATCGACCATTTGATACCCAGCCGGACAAGGCCGCCCCCTCTTCAGAGGCATCATAGCCCGGCTCCGTTAACGGAGGATACCCGGTTCCGGCAGGACAACCCTCTCCCGGCGCTACTCACGGTAGCACCCGGTCATTGGGTACGCAAAGTATAATATCGCCAAATAACGGGTAAGAGGGTGGCGATCGCCACGCTCCTGCCGGGCGACAGCGGGGTCTTGGTGCTTCCAGGAGCTCCGTCAAGAGTTCCTCGGGTTCCCGGAAAACCTTAAAGAATCATCAACTTCCGGCGCGCTCAATTGATTGGCAAGTGTTGCATTTCAGAGACGGCATTGCCTATTGAATCGGATATATTATCTACAGCAAACGGATCGCCGCGGCGGTCGTGCCTGAATTTGAAACGATTCAGGATCAAACGAAGCGAAGAAAAGCCGGAGTGAATGCAGTGAAGAAGTTTTTGCTGGGAGCGGTTGGCCTGATTGCTTTGGGCATGGCCGTACCCGCAGTCGCGGCGGACCTTCCCGCGCAGAGCTACAGCAAGGCGCCCGCGATGATCGCTGCCGCCTATGACTGGAGCGGCTTCTACGTCGGCGCCAACGGCGGCTGGGGATCGAGCCACAAGTGCTGGGATTCCAACACGCCGGCCGGCGTTTTCGTCGCTGCGGAAGGTTGTCATGATGCGAGCGGCGGCGTCGCCGGCGGTCAAATCGGGTATCGCTGGCAGAGCAGCGCATGGGTGTTCGGTATTGAAGCTCAGGGCGACTGGGCCGATCTTCGCGGCTCGAATCAGAGCATTTTCACGCCGACTTCCGCCAACCGCTCGAAGGTTGACGCATTCGGTCTGTTCACCGGCCAGGTCGGCTATGCCTTCAACAACGCCCTGCTCTACGTAAAGGGTGGTGCTGCGGTGACTGCTGATCGCTTCGATGTATTCACCTCGCCCGTTGGAGTTCCTCCCAACACGCTTGTTGCAAACACCGGAGATCAAACCCGCTGGGGCGGCACGGTCGGCGCTGGTGTTGAGTATGCGTTCGCGCCGAACTGGTCGGCTGCAGTCGAGTACGATCGTCTGTTCATGGGCAGCAAGCTCGCGACCTTCACTAATCCAACCACCGGTACGTTCTTCTCAACCGAACGCATCCGTCAGGACGCCGATCTGGTCACGGTTCGCGTGAATTACCGCTGGGGTGGTCCGGTCATCGGGAAGTACTGATGTCCGCCTGACCTGAGCCTCTCAATTTAGAAAAGGCCGGCCTAGCGCCGGCTTTTTTGTTTGTGCCGCGGGGCTGGTACGCCCACCGTGACGCCCGCGCTGCACCCCATCCGCAACAAACCGTTGATGGCTTGCAAGGAACACTGGAAATCCGCGCGCGTTCTTCCTATGTTCTGAACGCACCCATTGGCGTCCGATCCCGGTTTTCCGGCGATGCGCGCCCGAACGCGGCGCGCCTGACGCGTCTGGAATTGCCGGTATGGATGAAGTGATCAAGGCGAAGCGTCAACAGACCGCCGGCTCCGGCATGCGCGCGATTACGATTCGCGGCGCGCGCGAGCACAATCTCAAGAACGTCGATCTGGAAATTCCACGCGACAGGCTCGTGGTTTTCACCGGGCTGTCCGGCTCGGGAAAATCATCGCTCGCCTTCGACACCATCTATGCCGAGGGCCAGCGGCGTTACGTCGAATCGCTGTCGGCCTATGCGCGCCAGTTTTTGGAGATGATGCAGAAGCCTGACGTCGACCAGATCGATGGCTTATCTCCTGCAATCTCCATCGAGCAGAAGACAACTTCGAAAAATCCGCGCTCGACCGTCGGCACCGTCACCGAAATCTACGACTACATGCGGCTGTTGTGGGCGCGGGTCGGCGTTCCCTATTCGCCCGCGACCGGACTGCCGATCGAGAGCCAGATCGTCTCGCAGATGGTCGACCGCGTGCTGGCGCTGCCGGAAGGCACGCGGCTCTATCTGCTGGCGCCTGTGGTGCGCGGCCGCAAGGGCGAGTACCGCAAGGAACTCGCCGAATATCTCAAGAAGGGATTTCAGCGGGTCAAGATCGACGGCACGTTCTACGAATTGGCGGAAGCGCCGGTTCTCGACAAGAAATTCCCCCATGACATCGACGTGGTGGTGGACCGCATCGTGGTTCGATCAGACATGGGTCAGCGGCTGGCCGAGAGCTTCGAGACCGCGCTGAAGCTGGCCGAGGGGCTGGCTGTCATCGAGTATGCGGATGCGCCGCCGACCGCCGCCGACGAGAAGAAGTCCGACAAGAAGACCGCAAAAATCCACGACAAGAGCGGGCCGGAACGGATCCTGTTCTCGGAAAAATTCGCCTGTCCGGTGTCCGGCTTCACCATTCCGGAAATCGAACCGCGGCTGTTCTCCTTCAACAATCCCTACGGCGCCTGCCCGGCCTGCGGCGGCCTTGGGGTCGAGCAGCATATCGACGAAGAGCTGGTCATTCCCGACAAGGAGCTGACGCTGCGCAAGGGCGCGATCGCGCCATGGGCGAAGTCGTCGTCGCCCTATTACATCCAGACCCTGACGGCGCTCGGCAAGTTCTACAAGTTCACGCTCGACGCCAAATGGAAGGACCTGCCGAAGAAAACGCAAAACGCGATCCTGCACGGCTCGGGCGATGACGAGATCAAGTTCTCCTACGAAGACGGCGTGCGTTCCTACGACACCAGGAAACCATTCGAAGGCGTCATCACCAATATCGACCGCCGCTATCGCGAGACCGAAAGCGAATGGGCGCGCGAGGAACTCGGCAAGTATTTTTCCGACGTGCCCTGCGCGGGCTGCCATGGCTATCGCCTCAAGCCGGAGGCGCTGTGCGTCAAGATCGGCGGCAAGCATATCGGCGAAATCTCGGAATTGTCGGTGCGCCGCGCCGGCGAATGGTTCGAGACCGTGCCGAAGGCGCTCAACGCGCAGCAGAACGAGATCGCCGCGCGCGTGTTGAAGGAAATCCGCGAGCGGCTGTCGTTCCTGCTCGATGTCGGCCTGAACTACCTGACGCTGGCGCGCGCCTCGGGCACGCTGAGCGGCGGCGAGAGCCAGCGCATTCGGCTGGCGTCGCAGATCGGCTCGGGGCTGACAGGCGTGCTCTACGTGCTGGACGAGCCTTCGATCGGCCTGCACCAGCGCGACAACGCGCGGCTCCTGGAAACCCTGAAGCGGCTGCGCGACCTCGGCAACACCGTGATCGTGGTCGAGCATGACGAGGACGCCATCCGCCTCGCCGATCATGTCGTCGATGTCGGCCCCGGCGCCGGCGTCCATGGCGGCCATATCGTCGCCCAGGGCACGCCCGCCGATGTCATGAACAATCCGAATTCGCTGACCGGAAAATATCTCACCGGCGAGCTGTCGGTGACGATCCCGGAGCGCAAGCCGCCGAACCATCGCCGCACCATCAAGGTGATCAACGCCCGCGGCAACAATCTGAAGAACATCAGCGCAGAAATTCCGCTGGGCCTGTTCACCTGCGTCACCGGCGTCTCCGGCGGCGGCAAGTCGACGCTGCTGATCGACACACTCTACAAGGCGATCGCGCGCAAACTCAACAATGCCAGCGAAGGTGCCGCCCCGCACGACCGTATCGAGGGCCTCGAGCATATCGACAAGATCATCGACATCGACCAGTCGCCGATCGGCCGCACCCCGCGCTCCAATCCCGCCACCTATACCGGGGCGTTCACCCCGATCCGCGAATGGTTCGCCGGCCTGCCCGAGGCCAAGGCGCGTGGCTACGAGCCCGGGCGGTTTTCGTTCAACGTCAAGGGCGGCCGCTGCGAGGCCTGCCAGGGCGACGGCGTCATCAAGATCGAGATGCACTTTCTGCCGGACGTCTACGTCACCTGCGACGTCTGCAAGGGCAAGCGCTACAACCGCGAGACGCTGGAAGTGCTGTTCAAGGGCAAGAGCATCGCCGATGTGCTCGACATGACGGTCGAGGAAGCCGCCGAATTCTTCAAGGCGGTGCCGCGGGTGCGCGAAACTTTCAAGACGCTGCATCGCGTCGGCCTCGACTACATCCATGTCGGCCAGCAGGCGACGACCTTGTCAGGCGGCGAGGCGCAGCGCGTCAAACTGGCAAAAGAACTGTCGAAGCGCGCCACCGGCCGCACGCTCTACATCCTGGACGAGCCGACCACCGGACTGCATTTCCACGACGTGAAGAAGCTGCTGGAAGTGCTGCACGAGCTGGTGTCGCAGGGCAACACGGTCGTGGTGATCGAGCACAATCTCGAGGTGATCAAAACCGCGGACTGGGTGATCGACCTCGGCCCCGAAGGCGGCGACGGCGGCGGCGAAATCGTCGCCTGGGGTCCGCCCGAAGACATCGTCAAGGCGCCGCGCAGCTACACCGGCAAGTTTTTGGCGCCGGTGCTGGCAAGGGAGCGCGGCGGCAAGCGGAAGCGCGGGGCGAGCGAGGCAGCGGAGTAGTCGATCACTCCGCCATCGCCGCCTCCACGAACCCCGCCGGATCATCGCAGAATTCCCGCATGACCTTGTAGTGATCGGTCTGTTCGACGGTCACCGGCTCCAGGCCGTACTTTGTCAGCCGCAGCAGGCGCGCATCGGGATAGGCCATCAGCACAGGCGAATGCGTGGCCATGATGACCTGGCAATGACCGGAATTTTCCATCCGCCGCATCAGCTTCAAAAATTCGATCTGGCGCGACGGCGACAGCGCGGATTCCGGTTCGTCGAAAATGAAGATTCCCTGGCGCTGGCAGCGTTCTTCGAAGAAGCGCATGAATCCCTCGCCGTGCGAATGGGAGAGGAAATCCGCATAAGGGCTCCTGACCTCGTCGAGATACCTGGCGACGGAAAAGAAGCTCTCGGCCCGGAAGAACCAGCCGTTGGTGACCTTCGGCAGCCAGCTGGCGCGAAACGCGCTGGAAAGCTGGCCGCCCATCACCTCCATGGCGTTGGAATGATCGACCGGCCGATAACCCTTGCCGCCGCCGGCTTCGTCATAGCCCGCCAGCACGGCGATCCCTTCGAGCAAGGTAGATTTACCGGTTCCGTTCTCGCCGGCAATGATGGTGATGGAGCGATCGAAACTCAGTTCGAAGTCATCATGCAGGAAAGGCAGGCAGAACGGATAGGCGGCGCGGTCGGCGATGCGCGACGGCTCGAGCCAAACGCGCCGGAGGTAAGGCGCGGGCATCCGAATAACGCGATTTCGTTTTGAGCTCATGCACTCATATGCCGGTGAACCGGGACGGCTCGTTCATCCATTAGCGCGTATCACACCGAAATCAAGAACAAAAAGAGAACTTCGCCGCGCTGTCGGGGCGCGATGCCAGCAGGAACCATGGCAGTTGTGCCTCGCCACCAATGGAGGCGACCGCGGTACCAAGTCCAAACCGATACCTGGGCCTCCACCTGGTCTACGGCCTTGTGACCACAGAGCCTAACGGCGTGGTTGCACCGATCCATCCGAAAGCGATGCCGGTGATTTTGACCACCGTGGCAGAATACGGCGCGTGGATGCGAGGACGCTGGGATGAGGCCAAGGCGCTGCAACGTCCCTTATGCGATGATGCCTTGAAAATTGTGGCGTGCGGCGAGGCAAAAGAGGATCAGGCCGCAGCGGCATGATCAGAGCAATGGCACCGTGGTCGGCGGCCAAAGCTGCGCCGACGACTTTGAGATGATCCGATTTATGGCCGCCCGCGCGCCGCCATTAATATTCTGTTAACCATCTCCGGGCACCATTGGAATGTACTTCTGGACACAGTGTGCACGAGCTAGAGGCCGTCACCACATCGTCCTGGTGGCGGCTTTTTGACTTTCCGCGCGGTGGAGCAAGCAGCATGTCCGTAGACAATGTGCACCCTGAGTTAAATTTGCTTACCGCATTCACCTTGACGATTGTCGTCGCCTTCGCCGCAGGCTTGCCGATGGCGCTTGCGATTATCTGGGTTTGCTCCTGATCTTCTCGCCTGTCGCGGCGCAGCTGGTGATCGCCCGTTGATCTCGCCCAGACGACGTGGCTCGGTTTTCGAACGCCACGCCGATGAAGTCGTCTGTCGCGTCAGATCAGGCGACATTTGCAGTACAATGTGAAAATTATCGAAGGATAATTCGAAAGATGCGCGCCGCTGTCCAGGACTTGGCGCAAGGTTAATTCGCTCAGGCCGGATCGGAATCCGAAACGGCAACGTGCGCTCGGGGAGCGAGCCATCTTTCGAAAGAGACATTGAAATCGTCTCGGTACCTCCAGATGAGTCGGCATCTTCCGACCGTTCGAAAGTTGTCGAACGTGACGTAAAATTCTATCGGAAGAAGTCCGAGTCCATCTGAACAAATTCGGGCGTTAGTTTGGGTGACGTCGTAAGCGACGCACTCACGCACTTCTCGCGCCCCGCGGAAGAACAGCAGGCCGTCCATCGATTGTTCGATCATCTGCAGGTCCCATCTTCGGTACGTTGCCGCGCTGGCTTTTGCACTCTGAGGAACTAGATCATCGAGCTTGCAGGGAAGATAACGCGACGCGTCGTACCGGCAACCTGGAACCCGATTTACGATGAACTGCGCGATTTTACTGAATTTGTCGCAATATCGGAAGGCGGACGCTGCGCCGTAAGGACGACCTCGGGGAATCCTGAGCGTTGCTGTTGGAAAGGAACGATTTAGCCGGTGTCGTGGGATCAACGATTTTTCGATCCGATCAAGCTGCCGGGCCGGAAACCGCTCGTCACGCTCCGCGATGCCGGCCCAATACGTCATGAAGCTGTCCAAGGAAGAACACGATGCCGATGAATGGCAAGCCGCGATGCAGGCGCTCATGCTGGTTGCTGAACATGACGGACCAGCGATGCTCGCCCGGATAGAAATGATGGAAGCGCTGGATCGCCACGTTGAACGCGTGTTCTATCCGTCGCGCATGGACAAGCGTTGGGGCAAAGGTTGAAGAGAGACGAATAACGAAGATCATCTGGGCTGCGGCACGGTGAGGAGAAAATCGACATGGCAGACGACGACAGTGATGACCACAAAATCACTTTGGCGCAGCAAATCTTCGGAAGGACTGCGGCGCCCCCCGGACGCAATCCACTAGAGCCTAAAGCGAATGATATGACAGAGGCCCAGGTACCTTCTACTGTCGCGCCAGATTCTCCAGTCAGTAAAAGTTCGCCACCGGCCGGCGCGATCCGAGAGGCAAGCGAAGGTAAAGCGCTGCAAAAGCAACTCAAGACGGCGGCGGAGCTTGCCGAAATGATTGAACTCGACCTGGCGCGTCACCCTGACTGTCCTAAAGCTGGATTTCGAGTGACGGTTTACGGCTGGTCGCATTGGCGAGCGATGTTGACGATTAGCCCGGCCGCTGGTGGTGTTCGCAATCCTCAAGAATGGCGAGAGCTTACCAATGAGCTCGCTGAGCGGCTCCGCAAGCGGTACGACTTGGCTTCGCCGCTGCCGTAGAACCACGCGATAAGGTCCTCGAAGCGGTCTCGCCCTTAAGTTGCCCGAATCGTAATTGCAATTTGCTTTTGTCGACGCCGCGGCGTTGATGGCTCCGGACTTCCGCCTCATCGCGGGCGATCTCGCTCAATCATCTTTCAACCAAATTGCTTGAGCAGCGCGATCCCGCTCTGAGGGGCGTTGAATATGACTTTTGTTTTCATCTTACTGGTAACGAGCGCCATAGTGGGACTAGCGACCGGCCTTGTCTTTCGCGTCTGGGCTATCGCCCTGGTTTCGCTGTTGGTCGCGGTCGCTTCAGCTATATCTCTTCATGCCCATGGCTTTGGATTTGCAGGGGGCGTGTCGGTCACAATCGGATGTCTTGTAATCAGCCAGATCGCCTATGTCGCTGGCGGCTTATTCATTATTTCCCGCTCGGACGAAGCTGAGGATTTAACGCAGGAAGAAGTCGACGGCGATCCAAATAGCCGTGGCGAGCAAAATGTCTCCGATGAAGACAAGTAGCACCACGCGGGCCCATTGGGGGCCTTTCCAGCGCAGACGGAGGGCCTTCCAGCGCTGCGATAACCGGTTCAGCAAGGGACGGTTGAAATGTTTTGCCAAATTCCAAAAGCCAATCGTACTCTTTTGGGACAAAAGGAGGGTCACCGCGGGACACCTTTGATGCTGATTTGTGGTCTTCCGAGATAAATTAGCAAAGGCACCGGCTGATGTGCAATCTCTACAGGCCGAATCATGCCATAACGTATCTAGCGACGCGCTTGTGATCTCGCGTCGCTCTCCCGAACTCCACCCCGTCGAGGGCCGACGGGGTTTTTTCGGATGGTACACGGACCGCCTGTCCAGCTTTCGCGACACGGGAACGCGCGGGAAGACATGGCGCGAAATCGGCACCCACTTCCGCTGCTAAGAATGCAGGACAGTTGGTTACGTTGATACGTGAATGGATTGGACCGAGGTGAGTGATTTGCCCGTCGGGCTGTTTTCCAATTCGGCTGTCCAGCCCTGTTTCGAAAAATTTCTTGCTTTACCGCCTAGTATACCCGGATTCATCGATAGTCCGAAAAACCGCTTGCCATGAGGCGATTTTGGGATTCGTCATGGGGCATGATTTGCGCCGGCTTTTT
>Ga0097691_1001149_pt1 | contig 20253 bp, 17 predicted proteins | sample NGESurdeep072012_8_FD_72858 | JGI IMG/M metagenome (GOLD analysis project Ga0097691, IMG submission 72858) | Arctic peat soil microbial communities from Barrow, Alaska - NGEE Surface sample 210-1 deep-072012 | ecosystem: Environmental > Terrestrial > Soil > Wetlands > Peat ... | reverse complement strand
TTACCCATGCTTCGCCCGAGCGGCATATCAGGTCAAAATTCGCTTCGCCTTTGAATACGCAGTGCCCAAGTCTGCACTGAGTCAAAAGCGCGGGATTCGCGATGTCCGCTCCGCTGTTGAAGCGGCTCATCGCCGATCCGCGCAGCGCGGTGACGCGCGCCGGCACCATCGCCAACGCCGCGCATCTGTCGCCCGCCTTCCTCGACGAAGTGCTGGCGCGCTATGCCGGCACGCGGCTCGGCCGCCAGGAGATCGACGGCGAGATTATCGAGGACCGGCCCGACGCGCTGTGGTCGCGCGCCATGATCGAAGCCTCGCTGCCGCTGAAGACGGTGCACGCGACGCGCGGCAAATATCTGCGCGCCGAGCCGGTGGCGGCGCTCTATGCGCAAGGCCGCGTCAAATATGTCGCGCCGCCGAAGCAGGAGCTGGAGGATCAGATGTGCGACTTCAGCCTCGGCGGGTTGTCGTCGGGCGGCTCGCCCGACCGGCTCGATGCGCTGGTCTGGGCGGTGACGGAATTAACGGCGCAGGCGTGGCATGGGCCGAGGATTACGGCGCTGTAGACTTCGCTTTACCTCTCCCATGGGGAGAGGTCGGATCGCGAAGCGATCCGGGTGAGGGGTTACGATTTATCGAGAGTCACTTACCCCCTCACCCCAACCCTCTCCCCCAAGGGGAGAGGGAGCGCGCCCTGCCCGCGGCACAGCTACCTATCGAGCGAAGCGTCCTCGATCATCCAGCGCACCAGGTCTTCGAAGCCGATGCCGGCATGCTGCGCGAGCTCGGGCACCAGTGACACTTCGGTCATGCCCGGCTGGGTGTTCACCTCCAGGCAGGCGAGACCCTTGGCGCCGCCAAGACTGTCGTCGTAGCGGAAGTCGGTGCGGCTGACGCCGCGGCAGCCGAGCGCGCGGTGCGCGGCGAGCGACAGGCGGCGGCACTCCTCGTAAATCTCGGGCGAGACCGGCGCCGGCAGCAAATGCTTGGAGCCGCCGGGCGCGTATTTGGCCTCGTAGTCGTAGAATTTGACGGTGGGCACGATCTCGATGACGCCGAGTGCTTTGTCGCCCATCACCGCGCAAGTGAGTTCCTTGCCAGGGATATAGGGCTCGACCAGCACGCGGTCGCCGAAGCTCCAGTCCGGCCGCGTCAGTTCCTGCGGCGGTTGCTTGTGGTCCTCGCGCACGATGAACACGCCGACGCTGGAGCCTTCCGCCACCGGCTTGATCACGTAAGGCGGTGGCAGCAGATGGCGCGAGGCCGCTTCCACGCGGGTGGCGACCACGCCGCCCGGCACCGGCACGCCGGCCGCTTTGAGCACGGTCTTGGCGATGTCCTTCTGCATGGCGAGCGCGGAAGCCAACACGCCGGAATGGGAATAAGGAATGCCGAGGATTTCCAGCAGACCTTGCAACGTGCCGTCCTCGCCGGGCCGGCCGTGCAGCACGTTGAGCGCAACGTCTGGCTTGAGCGCGCGCAAACTCGCCGCCACCTCGCGGGTGACGTCGAGCCGGCTGACGCGATAGCCGCTGCGTTCGGCCGCATCGGCGCAAGCCTGGCCGGAGCGCAGCGAAATCTCGCGCTCGGCCGACCAGCCTCCCATCAATACGGCGACGTGTTTGCTCATGGGCTCATTTGTTGTTTGCGCATGATCTTATCCGAAAACCGGTTCCCACTTTTCGGGATCATGCGCGTGCTACCCCGATCCTCTTAATTTCCCATTCCAGTTCGACCCCGGACTGCGCCTTCACCCGTTCGCGCACGGTTTCGCCGAGTGTCTCGATATCGGCCGCGCTGGCGCCTTCGAGATTGATCAGGAAATTGCTGTGCAGCTCGGAGACCTTCGCCTGGCCAACTTTCAGGCCGCGGCAGCCGGCCTCATCCACCAGTTTCCAGGCGCTGGCGCCGGGCGGATTCTTGAAGGTGGAGCCGCCGGTGCGATTGCGCGGCTGGCTGGTCTCGCGCTTGCTCTTGATCGACGCCATCTCGGCGGCGATCGCCTCGGAATCGCCGGCGCGGCCCTGAAACAGCGCGGCGGTGAAGATGACGTCGTCGGCAACGCCGCAGTGGCGATAGGAGAATCCCATCTCGGCGTTGCTGTAGGTGCGGACATTGCCCTGGCGGTCCACTCCGCGCGCCTCGACCAGCACGTCCTTGGTCTCGCCGCCATAGGCGCCGCCGTTCATGCGCAGCGCGCCGCCGATCGAGCCGGGAATGCCGCTGAAGAAGGCCAACCCGGCGATGCCGGCGGCCTGCGCCGCGCGCGCCACCACCACATCAAGCATGGCGGTGCCGGCGGCGACGCGGTGACCCTCTTCGACTTTGATCTCGTTGAAGCCGCGCCCGAGCCGCACCACCACACCCGGCACGCCGCCGTCGCGCACGATCAGGTTGGAGCCGGCGCCGATCACCGTGACGGGAATCTCGGCCGGCAGATTTTGCAGAAAATATGCCAGATCGTTTTCGTCCTGCGGCATGAAGAACGCTTGCGCCGGACCGCCGACGCGAAACCAGGTCAGCTCATCGAGCGACTGGTTGGCCAGCAGACGCCCGCGCAATTCGGGCATTTTGGCTTTCAGCTCGGGGATGATATCGGGGAAGCTCATAGCGCTTTCAATTCCGCCGGCAGCGCATAGGCCCATTGCGTGATCGAGCCGGCGCCGAGGCAGACCACGTAGTCGCCCGGCTTGGCCAGCTCCTTGACCAGGCCGGCGAGCTTTTCCGGCCCGTCGAGCGGGATCGCCTGCTTATGGCCGTGCGCGCGTAAGCCCGCTACCAAAGCGTCGCGGTCGGCGCCCGCGATCGGCGCCTCACCGGCTGGATAGACCGGCGCAATGATTACCGCGTCGGCGTCGTTGAAGCAGGTGCAGAACTGCTCGAATAAGTCATGGAGCCGCGTGTAGCGGTGCGGCTGCATCACCGCGATCACCTGGCCTTTGGCGCTCTCACGCGCGGCGGCCAAGACGGCGGCGATCTCCACCGGATGATGGCCGTAATCGTCGATGATGACGGCGCCGTTCCATTCGCCCACTTTGGTGAAGCGGCGCTTGACGCCGCCGAACGCGCCAAGCGCCTTGCGGATCACGTCGTCCTTGATGCCGAGTTCATGCGCCACCGCCACCGCCGCGGTCGCGTTGAGCGCGTTATGGCGTCCGGGCATCGGCAGCGTGAGCTTGTCGATCGTATGGGTGGTCTTGCCCTCGCGGTCGCTGAACAGCACCGAGAATTGCGACTGGCCGTTGTGATGAACGATGTCGGCCAGGCGAACGTCGGCCTGCGGGTTTTCGCCGTAAGTGAGAATGCGGCGGTCTTCCAGTCTGCCGACCAGCGTTTGCACCACCGGGTGGTCGGTGCACATCACCGCGAAGCCGTAGAACGGAATGTTCTCGGCAAAGGCGCGGAAGGCCTCCTGCACGGCGTCGAAGGTGTGGAAATGATCGAGATGCTCGGGATCGATATTGGTGACGATGGCGATGTCGGCCGGCAGCTTGAGGAACGTGCCGTCGGATTCGTCGGCCTCCACCACCATCCAGTCGCCGGCCCCGAGCCGCGCATTGGTGCCGTAGGCATTGATGATGCCGCCGTTGATCACCGTCGGGTCGAGCCCGCCGGCGTCGAGCAGCGCGGCCACCATCGAGGTGGTCGTGGTCTTGCCGTGGGTACCGGCGATGGCGACGCAGCTTTTCAGCCGCATCAGCTCGGCCAGCATTTCGGCGCGCCGCACCACCGGCAGCCGCTTGGCGCGCGCGGCGGCGAGTTCGGGGTTGTCGCGCTTGATGGCGGAGGACACCACCACCACGGCGGCGCCGTCGATGTTTTCCGCCTGGTGGCCGATGGCGACCTTGATGCCTTTGTCGCGCAGGCGCTTGACGTTGGCGCTGTCCGCCACGTCGGAGCCGGTGACGGTGTAGCCGAGATTGGCCAGCACCTCGGCGATCCCGCTCATGCCGATGCCGCCGATGCCGACGAAATGCACCGGACCGATGTCGCGCGGCAGTTTCATGGAATCGCCCTCAGTTTCCAGGGTGCTTATTGCAAGAGGTGGATGGCCGAAACAAGTCCGGCTGTGGCGGCATGCTTAAAGCCCCCGCCATTAAGCGATTTTTTGCTGCCAGGCAGGATAAGGCCTGCGGTATCCCCCGCCCCGATTGGAACACCATGCGGAAAGCACGCTACCGATGCATTCCGCGCCAGTGCCGACCAATGCCCACTATGCCACCGAAAGCGACCGTCCACCGTCAATGCGCGATCTGTCGTTATGCGCCAATAGCAAACATCGTCATTTCGTTTGATCGGGGCCGTCGCCATTTATAGTCCACTGAAGAACTCAAGCAGCATCGCCCGTCGTGCCGTTTCACGAGCAACGCAAGCGGCAATCATTGTGTTCGCCATCAAGCCCTGGATTTTGTCGTAATAAAACTCGCAGGTAGTGTTGCGATATGCCATCCACGCGCGTTGCATAGCGCGTGCCTTGTCCTTCTGGCCATCATCGAGCGTATCGAGCAGGCTTTTGTAATTGTCGTTGAGCAATCCGTCCCATATCAACTTTTCTATGTCATAGCAGTCGATCAAAATCGCGTCGGCAGTTCCCGATCGTTTGATGCAGGGCTCCGCGACAAGGTTGAACAGGCACTTCCGTTCGCCACCATCTAAATCATCCTTGTTCTTTGTCACGCAATCTCGGATCGTCGCGATTTCTTTCGCCGTGGGCTTTCGAGTTTGAGCGTGGCTCAATTCAGGGGCGAAACTTAAACCTAGCTGCAAAACGCAAATCAAAGCGGCCCTAAATGCCAGGTTGAATGGAGACCTCATTTGTCATTCTCCTTCGATGCGCGAGTGGGATGGTCAACTTGCGCAGATATATACTCATCGGCGTGACCCCACGCCGCCAAGCGCGTAACACAGAGCGTTGCGTCGTTTGCGAAAACTCATGGGCGACGGTCCCCCGATATTTTTCACCTACGGATGGCGAAGCCTGACGTTTTCGTCTGCTAATTGCTCATAACTTTGCGCCTCGAGATTAAGTTGTCGTCGATCAGTTCTTTCATGAACGAGGAATATACCCTCGATTGAACAGTGACCCATATATGAGTGTCGTCGGGAGCGATGCCGGTTCAATAGTTGTGACTTCAAAATAGAGGCTGATGGCTAATCCTCAGGACCGTCCTTGAACCAAATCCACGGACGATGCGACTTATAGTCTCGCAAGTATGCCGGCAATTGACAGGGGGTTGAGATGCGATCCATGGGGCTTGGCCGGATCGGGCCTGCCTTGCTGCTTTTTACGGTCCTGACCGCGGGATCTGCGTCGGCCTACGACGCTAACGACCCGCACAATTGCAACGGCGTCCATTGGGACGACAAGCGGGCGCTGGTCGTCCAGAAGGTAACGGCCAGGCCGCGCGTCAACTTCATCAAGAGTCCCTACGACGACGATTTCAAGGCCGAAACCTGCCCGGCGGCGACCGAGGCTTGCCGGAAGAAGTCCTACCTCGTCACCGGCGACCTCGTGCTCACCGGCAAGACGCTGGGCGCGTTCACCTGCGTCGATTACCAATCGCCGCTGGCGAAAAAACAGATTTGGGCCAGGGGCTGGCTGCCGAGCGCGGCGCTGACGCCGGTCGCGCCGATGGCGTCGCCGAAGATTTCGGATTGGATCGGCACCTGGTACCATCCTGGCGGCCCCATCGAGATCAAGCAGGGCGACGGCGGCAGGTTGCACGTTGAAGGCGGCATGACCGTTCCGACCGCGCATGATTTCCATAACGGTCAGTTTGAGGCGCAAGTGACACCGCAGAACGACACTATCGCTTTCGCCGGCGACGGCAGCATCCCGTTCGAGAAAACCTACGAAGGAGAATGCCGGGTGCGGATGCAGCGCATCGGCCCATGGCTGATGGTCGAGGACAACGATAGTTGCGGCGGCGCCGGGGTGACCTTCAGCGGGCTTTATCGCCGGAAAAGATAAGACGCCATGAACATTCTACTTCGCCTCATCATCGTTGCGATTGCCGGGTACGCGATTTGGCAATTTTCCGACAGTTTTTCGCTGGCGGTGTCGACGCTCGCTAAACCGGCGGAGGCGCGCTGGTTTAACGTCCTCACAGCGCTGGACGAAGGCGTAGTCGGGCCAGCGCTTGCAGTTGCGGCGGTCGCGCTTGCCATCGCCAACAAACGTTTGCGGCTCGCTGCGATTCTCGCAGGCATGGCACTGATCTTTTACTTTGTTCCGTTAGTCGCGTTTTTTATCGGCATCATGATCTATGGGTTCTGAACGCCATTTTAGTAATTCGCCTCATCCTTAGGGAAGCGGCTGATTATTACATGTCCGAGTTGGGTCATTCACGACCGAGCCCTTCCGCGCCAGGGTCGAACGATGTCCGCTTCGCCCCGAAAGCGACCGTTCAAGGCATGGGGCCGAATTGACGCGATTGCCAAAAGCGGACCAATGGCACCCGCTTCGGGCAGCATTTCATGGCGTGGGCACCAAGCGTCAGATTTGCACCACGAGGTCCTCGCTTGCGCGGGGACGTGCGGATGAATCGACGGGCCGCCTGCAATACTAAAGTCCCGCCACCCGCATCACCAGGTCCGCCAACCGCTCGGCCGCGTCGATGGTGCCGGCCGATTTGGCGGACTGCGCCATGCGCGTCAGCAGCGCCGGATCGCCCGCAAGCCGCCCAATCTCCGCGGCCAGGCGTTCGGGGGTGAAGTCGCGTTGCTCGATCCGGATCGCCCCGCCGGCCTCCTCCAGCACGCCGGCATTGGCGAACTGGTCCTGATCGAGCGCATGCGGCAGCGGCACCAATAGGGCAGGCCGGCCGATGGCGGAAAGCTCGGCCACGGTGGAGGCGCCGGAGCGGGAAATCACCAGATGGGTGGCCGCCATGCGCGCCGGCAGGTCGGAAAAGAACGGCGCGCAGTCGGCGGCAATGCCGAGCCGGGCGTAGATTGCGCGCACCGTATCGACGTCCTCGGCGCGCGCCTGCTGCACCAAGACCAAACGCGCGCGCAGATCGGCGCTGAGACGCTCGATCGCCGCCGGCACGATCTCGGCCATCACGCGCGCGCCCTGGCTGCCGCCGAACACCAGCAGGCGCAGTTTTCCGCCGGGCTCGAGCGCGGCATAGGGCGTCGCGGCGGCGGCGATCACTTCGCCGCGCACCGGATTGCCGGTGAAGGTGATCTTTCCCTGCAGGCGAGGATCGAGCCGCGCCAGCGTGCGAAAGCCGGTGGCAATCGCCGTGACGCGCGGCGCCAGCAACCGATTGGCACGGCCCATGACGCCGTTCTGTTCGTGCAACACGGTCGGGATGCCGCGCAATGTCGCTGCCATCAATGGCGGCACGGTCGGATAACCGCCGAAACCGACCACGATGGCCGGGCGTACCCGCCCCAGCATCGACCACGCCTTGGCGGTGCCGAGCGTGAGCAGCGCGCCGGTGCGCGCCAGCGCAATCGGATTACGGCCGCGCAGGGTCGCGCTCGGAATGACGTGCACGGTGCGCGCCGGAAACTTGAAATGGGCGGCGCGCGTATCGGTAGCGAGTTCGATGACGGCGCCGCGCTTTTGCAGGGCGTCGGCCAGCGCTTGCGCCGGGAACAAATGCCCGCCGGTTCCGCCGGCCGCGAGCAGCACCAACGGCGCCGCACCAGTCGACATCAAACCGCGCTCCCCGCCGGCACGGGGTCCGGCGCGGTCAGCATGGCGGCGTGCGGCTGCTCGCGCGTCAACGCCAGCAGCATGCCCATGGCGTAGGCGAGCGAGAGCATCGAGGAGCCGCCATAGGAGATGAACGGCAATGTCATGCCCTTGGCCGGAATGAGATGCAGGTTCACCGCCACATTGATCGCCGACTGCATGCCGAACAAAATGGCTAAGCCCGCGGCGGCAAAGCGCGTGAAGGCGTCGTCGTTGCGCATGGCGCGCGCCAGCGCGCGGATCACGATGAAGGCGAACAGCGCCACCAGCGCGAGACACAGCGCGACGCCGAATTCCTCCGCCGCCACCGCGAACACGAAGTCGGTGTGGCTCTCAGGCAGAAGCCGCTTCACCGTGCCCTCGCCCGGGCCGCGGCCGAACCAGCCGCCGCGCATGAAGCTCTCGGTGGCGATGTCGATATTGAAGGTGTCGCCGGAGGCCGGATTGAGGAATTTTTGGATGCGGCTCGCCACGTGCGGCACCGTGAAATAGGCGGCGGTCAGGCCGATGCCGGCGATGCCGGCGATGCCGAACACCCAGATCAGGCGCATGCCGGCCATGAAGAACAGCGCGCTCCACACCAGCACGACCAGCATGGTCTGGCCGAAATCGGGCTGCAACACCAAGAGCGCGACCACCCCCAGCAGCAGCAAGAGCGAAAAGGCGTTGGCCGGCATGTCCGCCCGCTTGGCCGATTCGCCGAACAGCCAGGCAATCAGGATGACGAAGGCCGGCTTGAGGAATTCCGAGGGCTGGATGTTGACGCCGAACAGGATCAGCCAGCGCCGCGCGCCCTTGATCTCGGCGCCGAAATACGGCGTCGCCGCCACCATGATCAGGCTGACCGCGAACACGATCAGCGCCAGCCGGCGGATCTGACGCGGATTGAGGAACGACACCGCCAGCATGATGGCGACGGTCGGGATCAGATAGAGGATGTGGCGGTTGACGAAATAGAACGGGTCGAGCCCGAGCCGGCCGGCCACCGGCGGACTGGCGGCGAGCGAAAGCACGACGCCGGCCAGCATCAATGCGCCGATGGCGGCGAGTGTGAGCCGGTCGACCGTCCACCACCATTCGCCGAAGGGCGTGCGTTGCGCGCGCGAAACCATGTCCCGTTCCCGTCCGGCTCAAGCTGACGCGTCACGGTTTACGAAGCATTAATGGTGGGTATTAGACGGCGCTCTTTATGCCCGGGATTGTCAGCACGATGTCGGTGAAGGCTTTGCCGCGCACCTCGAAGTTCGGGTACTGGTCGAACGAGGCGCAGGCCGGCGACAGCAGCACCACTGGTTCCTTCAACCCGGAAGCCGCGGCATCGCGCGCAGCGGCTTCGACCGCGGCCGCCAGCACGCCATTCGTTTCGTACGGCACTTTGCCGTCGAGCGTCTTGGCAAAATCAGCGGCAGCCTCCCCGATCAGATAGGCCTTAGCGATGCGGGGAAAGAATTCGGCGAGGCTCACAATGCCGCCGGTCTTCGGCTTGCCGCCGGCGATCCAGAAAATATCGCTGAAGCTCGCCAGCGCTTTGGCGGCGGAATCGGCGTTGGTCGCCTTCGAGTCGTTGACGAACAGCACGTTGCCCTTGCGGCCGATGGGCTGCATGCGGTGGGCGAGGCCGGGGAAGCTCGCGAGCCCGCTCTGGATTGCCGGCAGCTCGATCCCGAGCGCGAGGCAGGCGGCGATGGCGGCGCCTGCGTTCTGCGCGTTGTGCATGCCGCGCAGCGAGCCGATGCCGGCCAAGTCGGCGACCGTATCGGCCTTGCCGTTACGAGCATGAAGAATACGCGACCCTTGCGCGTAATAGCCCTCGCGCAGCGGCGCAAGCACCGAGACGCGCTCGACCCGCTTGCCGGCGCGCGCGATGCGCTCGGCGGCGGCGCGCGTCCAATCGTCATCGACGCCGATCACCGCCGTGCCGTTAGCCTGCACATTGGCCGGCAGGCGTTCCTTGATGGCGGCATAGTTTTCCATGCTGCCGTGGCGGTCGAGATGATCCTCGGTGACGTTCAGCAGAATGCCGACACTGGCGTGCAGCGAGGGCGCGAGATCGATCTGATAGGAGGACACCTCCAGCACGTAAGCGCGACGGTGAGCGAAGGGCTCGAGCGCCAGCACCGGCACGCCGATATTGCCGCCCATCTGGGCGTCGCGGCCGGCGCTGGCGATGAGATGCGCGATCAGCGCGGTGGTGGTCGATTTTCCGTTGGTGCCGGTGATGGCGATGAGCGGACATTCGTTGCCTAATTTCGCGCGCTCGCGACAGAATAATTCGATGTCGCCGATGATCTCGACTTTGGCCTTGGCGGCGAGCGCCGCGGTCCAGTGCGGAATCGGATGCGTAAGCGGCACGCCGGGCGCCAGCACCAGCGCCGCGATTGTCCGCCAATCGAGCTCGTGCAGATCCTGCGTCTTGAGGCCGGCCGCTTGCGCCTCGGCGAGCTTCTTTTTGTCGTCGTCGAAGGCGATGACCTCGGCGCCGCCCGCCGTGAGCGCGCGCGCCGACAGCAGGCCCGAACTGCCGAGGCCGAAGACCGCGACTTTCTTACCCGCGAACGTGGTGACGGGGATCAAGGATCATCTCAACTTCAGCGTCGCCAGCCCGGCGAGCGCCAGTACCACGGCGACGATCCAGAACCGGATCACGATCTGCGGCTCAGTCCAGCCGAGCTGCTCGTAGTGATGGTGGATCGGCGCCATCTTGAACACGCGTTTGCCGGTGAGCTTGAACGACACCACCTGCACGATCACCGAGACCGCCTCCAGCACGAACAGCCCGCCGATGATGGCGAGCACGATCTCGTGCTTGATCGCCACCGCCACCGCGCCGAGCATGCCGCCGAGCGCCAGCGAGCCGGTGTCGCCCATGAAGATCGAGGCCGGCGGCGCGTTGAACCACAGGAAGCCGAGGCTGGCGCCGATCACCGCGCCGCACAGCACCGCCAGTTCGCCGGTGCCGGCGACGTAATGGATTTGCAGATAGTCGGCGAACACCAAATTGCCGGCTAAATAAGAGATCAGCCCGAAGCTCGCCGCCGCGATCATCACGGGCACGATCGCCAAACCGTCCAACCCGTCGGTGAGGTTGACCGCATTGCCGGCGCCGACGATGACGAAGGTGCCGAGCAGCACGAAAGCCCAGCCGAGATTGATCACCAGCTCCTTGAAGAACGGAAACACCAGCGAGGTCGCGATCGGCCCCTTGCCGAGATGCGACAGCGCCGTGACGGCGATCACCGCGATCAGCGCCTCGGCCAGCAGGCGCGTGCGGCCGGCAAAGCCGGCGTGGCTCTGCTTGGTGACCTTCAGATAGTCGTCATAAAAGCCGATCAGGCCGAAGCTCAACGTCACCCCGAGCACGATCCAGACATAAGGGCTGGTCGGGTTCGCCCACAGCAGGGTCGAGACCAGCAAGCCGGAAAGGATCATCAGCCCGCCCATGGTGGGCGTGCCTTTCTTGCTGACCAAATGGGATTGCGGGCCGTCGGTGCGGATCGGCTGGCCCTTGCCCTGCTTGATGCGCAGCAGGTCGATCATCGGGCCGCCGAACAGGAATACGAACACCAACGCGGTGACGATGGCGCCGCCGGTGCGGAACGTGATGTAGCGGAAGACGTTGAGAAACGAGATCTTGTCGGAGAATTCGGTCAGCCAATAGAACATCGGGTCAAACCTTGCCGCTTTTTTTCCTGGCGCATACTCTTATCCGAAGACCGGTTCCCACCCCGGATCAAGTCCGGGGTGGGCTTTTTCGGGATCATGCGCCCTGCGCCTGCTCGATCGCGGCCGGTCTGGCAAATTGCCGTTCCAGGGCCTTGACGATCGGCCCCATTTTCGAGCCCAGCGAACCCTTCACCATCACCGCATCGCCGTCGCGAAGGACGGCGAGCACGGCCGGCTGCAGGCCCGCCGCGGTCTCGGCATAGCCGCCCCGGGTCCCTGAGGGAAGGGCCTCCCAGAGCGCGCGCATCAACGGCCCACTGCAAAACACCAGGTCGACGCCAGCCGCCGCGATCGGCTCGGCCAGACCGCGGTGCAGCCCCACGCCTTGCGCCCCCAGTTCCAGCATGTCGCCCAGCACGGCGATACGGCGGCCGTGGTTGCCGACCGCGGCCTGGCCGAGCAGCGCGATGGCAGCAGCCATGGAGGCGGGGTTGGCGTTGTAGCTCTCGTCGATCAGCAGCGCGCTGCCGCCGGGCACCCGCAACGTGGTGCGGGCGCCGCGCCCGCTGGCAGGTTTCAGATTATTGAGCGCGAGCGCCGCCAATGCCAGATCGGCGCCCACCAGCACGGCGGCTGCCAGCACGGCCAGCGAATTGAGCACAATATGGCGGCCGGGGGCGCCGAGCTTGTAGCTGATGCCCTGCCCGAGGATGCGCGCCTCCACGGTCGAGCATTCGGCATGCAGCGAATGGCGCAACAGCCGCGCGTCGGACTTGGCATTCTCGCCGAAGGACACGATGCGCGCAACACCGGCCGCCTCGGCGGCCTTGGCGAGCTGCGCATATTGGCGGTTGTCGCGGTTGAGCACGGCGGCGCCGCCCGGCTCGATCCCAACAAAGATTTCCGCCTTGGCGTCGGCGATTTTTTGCAGCGAGCCGAAAAATTCCAGATGCACCGGCGCGATGTCGGTGACGATCGCCACATGCGGGCGCACCAGTTGCGTGAGCGGCGTGATCTCGCCGGCATGGCTCATGCCGATCTCGAACACCGCGTATTTTGCGCTCGCCGGACATCTGGCCAGAGAAAGCGGCACGCCCCAATGATTGTTGTAAGAGGCGGCGGAAGCATGGGTCTCGCCGTCGGCGCCCAATGCGAGCCGCAGCGCCTCCTTGGTGCCGGTCTTGCCGACCGAGCCGGTGACGGCGATGACCTTTGCCTGGGAGCGTGTGCGCGCGGCGCGCCCGAGTTCGCGCAAAGCCTCGAGCACGTCCGCGACGATCAGCAGCGGCGCAGCGGCGGCAAATTGCGCGCGCTTATCGCGCGCGACCACGGCAAGCCCGGCGCCGGCTTTGAGCGCGGTCTCGACGAAGTCGTGGCCGTCGCGATTGTCGCCCGTGATGGCGAAGAAGGCTTCACCCTTGGCCATGCTGCGGCTGTCGATGGACAGGCCGGGCACCTCGGCCGGCAGCGCGCCGGATTTGTCCGCGCGCATGGCGGCGGCCATGGCGTCGAGGGTCCACAGCGCGGTCATGCCACCTTGCCCTGCAAGGCTTCCGCCACCGCCTCGTGGTCGGAAAATTTCAAAATGCGATCACCGATAATCTGTCCGGTTTCATGGCCCTTGCCGGCGATCAGCAGAACGTCGCCGGCTTGCAGCGCGGCGATTGCCTTGCGGATCGCTTCGGCGCGGTCGCCGATCTCGGTCGCGCCCGGCGCTGCGGCCAGGATGGCGGCGCGGATCGCAGCCGGCTGCTCGCTGCGCGGATTGTCGTCAGTGACGATGACGCGGTCGGCATTTTCCGCCGCGATGCGGCCCATGATCGGGCGTTTGCCGGCGTCGCGGTCGCCGCCGGCGCCGAACACCACCACCAGTTTGCCGCTGGCATAGGGACGCAAAGCGGCGAGCGCTTTCGCCAGCGCGTCGGGCTTGTGCGCGTAGTCGATAAATATAGGCGCGCCGTTTTTGCTGCCAGCAAGTTCGAGCCGGCCTTTGGCGCCGGTGAGATGTTCCAATGCGGCGAACACGCGCGCCGGATCGGCGCCGGTCGCGATCGCAAGCCCGGCGGCCACCGCGGCGTTCTGCACCTGGAAGGCGCCGACCAATGGCAACTTAACCTTATAGGTTTTGCCACCATGGGCGATGGTGACGACTTGCGCGAAGCCGTCGATGGCGCCGCCGACCAGTCTGATGTCGTCGCCCTGCTCGCCCACCGTCATGATTTTGAGGCCGCGTTTCTTGGCGGCCTCGACCACCTGCCCAGCATAGCAATCGTCGGCATCGATCACCGCCGTGCCTTCCGGCGCGACCAGTTCCTCGAACAGGCGCAGCTTGGCGGCGAGATAGGCCTCGATGTTGGGGTGATAATCAAGATGATCGCGCGACAGGTTGGTAAAGGCGCCGGCGGCGATGCGCACGCCGTCGAGCCGGTGCTGGTCGAGGCCGTGCGAGGAGGCTTCGAGCGCCAGATGGGTGACGCCCTCGCCGGTCAATTGATCGAGCATGCGGTGCAGTTCGACCGGATCGGGCGTGGTGAGCGAGCCGTATTTTTCTCCCCGAGGCGAGACGACGCCGATGGTGCCGATGCTGGCGGCGGGAAACCCGAGCGCGGTCCAGATCTGCCGCGTGAAGGCGGCGACCGAGGTCTTGCCGCTGGTGCCGGTGACCGCCGCGATGGTGCCGGGCTGGCGCGGGAAAAATTTTGCCGCCGCCAAGGCCAGCGCGCGGCGCGCGTTACGCACCGGCACGAAAGCGATAGTGGCGGGCAGTCCATCCGGACGCTGCTCGGCGGCGACCGCCACGCAGCCTGCCGCCGCCGCTTGCTTGGCGAAATGCGCGCCGTCGGCTTTGGCGCCGGCGATGGCAAAAAACAGGAAGCCCGCTTTGACCTTGCGGCTGTCGGCGGCAATGCCGGCGATATCGATGGTCGCAAGTTGCGCGACTTGGCGCGCATCGAGCCTGGCTTCGCTCACAAGGTCGCCTAGCCTCACCGCGTCTCCTTCGTGCTCGCCAGCAGCAATTGATCGGCTTTCGGCAGGTCGAAGCGCGGCGGGATGTCCAACAGCGGCGCCACGCGTTCGATCACCTTGGCGCCGACCGGCACCGCGTTCCAGCCTGAGGTGGCAAAGCCGTGGGTTTCGGCCAAGCCCTGCGGTTCGTCGATCATGATCAACAACAAATATTGCGGTTTGTCGGCCGGCATAATGGCGGTGAAACTGGTCAAAACCTTGGTCTTGGAATAGCGGCCGCCCACCACCTTCTCCGAGGTGCCGGTTTTTCCGCCGACGTAGTAGCCGGCGACATTGGCCCGCGTGGCGGTGCCCTTTTCCACGTTCAGGCGCAGCAGATAGCGCATTTTATCCGATGTTTCAGGCTTGATCACCCGCGTGGCCAGGCGTTCGGCCGCGGCCTGGTCGCGCTTGAGGAAGGTCGGCGGGATCAGTCTGCCACCGTTGACCAGCGCGGCGATGCCCATCACCGCCTGCAGCGGCGCCACCGACAGGCCCTGGCCGAAGGCGATGGTGACGGTATTGAGTTCGCTCCAATGCTTGGGGACCAGCGGCTCGGCGCTTTCCGGCAATTCGGTGCGCAGCCGGTCGAGCTGGCCGAGTTTTTTCAGGAACGCCTTGTGGTAATCGACGCCGAGCGAGAGCGCCATGCGCGCGCTGCCGATGTTGGACGAATAGGTGAAGATTTCCGGCACGCTGAGAATGCGATGCTGCGCGTGGTAGTCGTGGATGGTGAACTTGCCGTAGTGCAGATCGCCGCGCGCGTCGAATTTGGAATCGAGCGTCACCTTGCCGCTGTCGAGCGCCATCGCCAAAGTGAACGACTTGAAGGACGAGCCCATCTCGTAGACGCCGGTGGTGAGCCGGTTGATGCGGGTCGGATCGTTCGCCTCGCGCGGATTGTTGGGATCGTAATCCGGCTCGGACGCGAGCGCGACGATCTCGCCGGTATTGACGTTGACGATCACGCCGGACGAGGCCTTGGCCTTGAATTTCTCGCGCGCCTTCACGAGTTCGTCGCGCAACGCGAACTGCACGCGCAGATCGAGCGCGAGCTGCACCGGCCGCTGCAGCTGGTCGGTGGCGAGCCCCGCCATGTGCAGCGCGGCGAGCCCCTGCCCATCCAGCCACTTCTCGATGCCGGCGATGCCCTGGTTGTCGATATTGACGTGGCCGATCTGGTGCGAGACCACCGGGCCGTTGGGATAGACGCGCTTGTTCTCGGTGAGGAATCCGACGCCGGGAATGCCGAGCCGATGGATCTCCTGTTGCTGCTTGGCGCTGATCTCGCGCTTGAGCCAGACGAAGCCGCGCTTCGACGACAGGCGCTCGCGCACTTCGTTGCCGTCGAGATCGGGCAGCACCGCGGTGAGCAGTTCCTCCGCCTCGTCCACGTCGATGAGCTTGCGCGGTTCGGCGAACAGCGAAGGCGCCTTCACGTCGGTGGCGAGGATTTGGCCGTTGCGGTCGAGGATATCGGGCCGGGCGGTGGCGAGTGCGTCCGCCCCGACGCTGCGGCGGGCACCGTGGCCGTCGCTTTGCTCCGCGAACATTACCAGCCGCAGCGCGATGACGCCGTAGATAGCGGCGAAGGCGACGATGGCGAGGCCGAGCCGCGCCTTGGCCTTCACGCTGCGATCGACGTCGCGGCCATAGAGAAACGAGCGCAGCCAGCGTTGCCAGCGGGTCTCCAGTGGTTTCCGCGGCGCGTTCATCGGATCACCGTTGCGCCGGCACGCTGCCGGTGGTGTCGGGCGCGACCGGCACGAGCATGGCGCCGATCGGATCGTTGCCCGGCGCACCAGCAGGCGGGCGCTCGGGCAGCCGGTCGAGGCTGTCGAATTGCGTGGGTAAGATCGGCCGCAGCGCCAAATGGCGGGAGGCCAAGCCCTGGATGCGGCCGGGCGTGTCGAGCTTCGCCCATTCGGCGCGCAGGGTCGCGATGGCGTCGCGCTCGCGGCGCAATTCGCCGGCGAGCTTCGCCACGCGCTCGGCCTGCAGCGTGGAATCGAACTTGATCTTGTAGACGAAGGACGCCGCCAGGATGAGCGCGCCGATGACGAAAATGTTGAGAAGGCGCATGCTCAGTGCCCCTTCACAACGTCGGCGAGCGCCGGCAGGCGCGGCAGCAGATCGGACACATCGTCCGCGCGCGCAGGCGCTTCGCTGCGTTCGGCCGCGCGCAGCTTGGCCGAGCGGGCGCGCGGGTTATACGCGACCTCGTCGGCATCGGCCACGACCGGGCGCTTGGTGAGCACGCTAAACGTGGGCGCCGGGCGCTTGAGCTCGGGCGCGTGACGCGAGCCGGCGCGTGTTTCGCCGCGGCCGGCGAAGAACGTCTTGACGATGCGATCCTCGAGCGAATGGAACGCCACCGCCACCAGGCGGCCGTTGGGCTTGAGGATCCGTTCGGCGGCTTGCAGCGCTTCGACCAGTTCGCCCAGCTCGTCGTTGACGAAGATGCGCAGCGCCTGGAACGTGCGCGTCGCCGGATGGATGTCGCCCGGGCGCGAGCGCACGACCGAACCGACGATATCGGCGAGCATGGCGGTGGTGCGGATCGGTGCTTGTGTGCGGGCCTTGACGATGGCGCGCGCCACGCTGCGCGAGTGGCGTTCCTCGCCAAGAATGAAAATGATATTGGCGAGATCGCGCTCGCTCGCGCTGGCGACCACATCGGCCGCGCTCGCGCCCGCACCGCCCATGCGCATGTCGAGCGGCCCATCGAGACGGAAGGAAAATCCGCGCTCCGCCCTATCGAGCTGCATGGAGGAGACGCCGAGGTCGAGCACCACGCCGTCGACCGCTGCGAAGCCGGCGTCGCGCGCCACCTGATCGAGATTGGAAAATTGGTCCTCGATCAGTGTCAGCCGGCCATTCGCCGCCTGCACCAAGTCCGCGCCAAGTGCGATCGCGCTTTGGTCGCGATCGATGCCGATCACGCGTGCATTGGCGGCCGCGAGGATGGCGCGGGTATAGCCGCCGGCGCCGAAGGTGGCGTCGATATAAACTCCGCCGTCACGGACATTGAGGAAGTCGATGGCGGGGCGGCCGAGCACGGGAATGTGGAGGGCTGCTCCGCCAACGACAGCCGCAAAGCCGTCGCCGCCCGCCGTCATTTTGCCGCTCCAGACTGGGCACTGCTGGATGAGGAACCTTGGGATATTTCTTGCGGCATCATGAGATAATGTTGGTGTCATGGAATAACCCAGCCCCGAGGCCCCCTCCTCGAGGCCCCGGCGCATCACCGTGTGGACCTCATTAAACAGCCCTTAATCTTAAGGATTTGTTTCCGACCCCCTGGCGGGGCGTCGGCAACTGGGTCCGGTCCGCGCGGACAGGGCCGTGAGTATTGCTTTTTTGATGCGGTGCGGTGAAAGATAAAGCTGCTTCCACTCAGGACAATCGCCCTCCGGCCCATGTCAACTTTTCCGCCGGATTCCTTCATCGTCGCCGATGTGATGCCCTCGCCCAATCATGACGAGCGCAAGCAAAGCCGGGCGCCCGACATGATCGTGCTGCACTACACCGGCATGCAGACCGGCGAGGCCGCGCTGGCGCGGCTGTGCGCGCCGGATAGCCAAGTGTCGTCGCATTACGTGGTGTTCGAGGACGGCCGCATCGTGCAATGCGTGCCGGAGGAATTGCGCGCCTGGCACGCCGGCGTGTCGTCCTGGGCCGGGGAAACCGACATCAATTCGTGCTCGATCGGCATCGAAATCGTCAATCCGGGACACGAATTCGGCTACAGCAACTTCCCGCTGCGGCAGATCGCGGCGGTGATCTCGCTCTGCAAATCGATCATCACCCGCCGCGGTCCGATCAGTTCCGCGCGCATCCTCGGCCATTCCGACGTAGCACCGGCGCGCAAGCAGGATCCGGGCGAGAAATTTCCCTGGGACCTGCTGAGCGAATCCGGCATCGGGCATTGGGTACGCCCGGCCCCGCTTAATCTCGACGGCGCCTCGATCAAGCCCGGCGAGCGCAGCGAGCTGGTGACGCGGCTGCAACGCGCGCTGCGCGGTTACGGCTACGGCATCGAGGAAACCGGCAGCTATGACGAGGCCACGTTCGAGGTGGTCACAGCATTCCAGCGCCATTTCCGCCAGGCCCGGGTGGACGGCCTCGCCGATGCGTCTACGATGCTCACGCTACGCGCTCTGCTGGAGACGCGGCCGGCGCCGCTGGCATAAAAGGGCCAATTTAACGCTCTTGACCCCGCGGCCTTGACGCAGAAGCCCCGCAACCCCATTGCTATCCGCGTCAGTCGGCCGGACGGCCGTCCCGCGCCAATGCCGAAAGGCGGCCGGGGAGGAAAGTCCGGGCTCCATGGACGAACGGTGCCGGATAACGTCCGGCGGGGATCGCTTCCTGCGCAAGTAGGACACGGGCCTCAGGGACAGTGCCACAGAAAACAAACCGCCGCGGCTGCGTAGCGTTTTGGCCGCGGTAAGGGTGAAACGGTGCGGTAAGAGCGCACCGCGTTTCCAGCGATGGAAACGGCACGGCAAACCCCACCGGGAGCAAGACCGAATAGGAACGACGTTGAGACGCAAGTCTCAGGTCCGTCCGGGCCAGTCGTTCGGGTAGGTTGCTTGATGCGCCGGGCAACCGGCGTACCAGAGGAATGGCCGTCACGTTTGCGGTTTGCGCCGCAGGCCTTACAGAACCCGGCTTACAGGCCGGCTGATATGTTAAGGGGGCTCGGCGGAAAAACCGCCGGGCCCCCGCCAATTTTCGAGTTTCTTCGCGAGTCTAGTTACGGTTCTTTTGGTGGCGCGCGGCCGTGTAGTCTTTTATGTTCATGCGCGAAAACGGGGGAATGACGACCATGTCCGAACCAACCAAACCTGCGCCTTTGGCGCCATCCGCACCAACCAATCCTGCGCCGTTGGCGCCGGCCGCGACGGCAGAGCCACCCAAGACTTTTTGGCAGAAGGCCCAGCGCTGGTTCATGATCGTGTGCGGCGTGATCATCGGAATCGGCGGGCTGATTCAGCTCTATAAGGCCTTTACGCCGCAGTTGCCGGGTTGCGCGGCGGACTCGACCGCCACGGTCCTCCGCGACATCTTCAAGAAAAAGGATGTCGAACTCACCGTGCTCAACAATATGAAGACGGTGACCGATACGTCGTCGGAACAGACCTGCCAGGCGCATATCGAGACACCGGCGGAGACCGGGACAATCTCCTACAGCATCACCTTGCAGGGCAGTAACTTCCAGATCCGGATCGACAAGGTGGACGCGGCGCCGCGCTAAGCGCTCGCTCACCTGAGGCGCGGCGGCCCGCGCTCGGGTTGGAAATATGCGGCGCGCGCGCAGGCGCGTCGAAGGCGTCGACAGCATGGCGCAAGCCAATGCCGGGATCAGGCGGTAGGTTCCGTGCTAAAGTGAAACGCCTCGGTGAAATGAAAAAGCGGAACGCGCTGCAACTCACAATTGTTCCGGCGCCGCATTGATTTGAATCAAATAGACCGCCCCCCAAAATAAAATGAAATCTCACGTTTATATGCGGAATCGAGCTTATGGTTTATGCGGGATCGAGCCTATAGTTGCAAGGCTTCAAGCTGGAGCTGCACGGTCCAGCGGCGTCGGCACCAAATAAACATAAAAAAATGGATCGCGCGCCGCATGACGCGAGAGCGAGCAGGAGGCGTTATGTCCAAGATCATTGCGCGGCTTTTGCCGCTTTTGGCGCTTGTTTTTTTTCATGCTAACGACGCCGGCGCACAGCAGCCCAATCGGCCGCCAAACTTGAATTTAGGCGACGCGGTCGTCACCGGATTTTCCGGCACCATAACTCTCGACGCGACGCGACGCGGCTCGAACAAGTCCGCGACCGATCTCGCTTTCATCAACCCGGATGGACCGTCCGCCC
>Ga0097691_1001148_pt1 | contig 20264 bp, 19 predicted proteins | sample NGESurdeep072012_8_FD_72858 | JGI IMG/M metagenome (GOLD analysis project Ga0097691, IMG submission 72858) | Arctic peat soil microbial communities from Barrow, Alaska - NGEE Surface sample 210-1 deep-072012 | ecosystem: Environmental > Terrestrial > Soil > Wetlands > Peat ... | reverse complement strand
GGTCAGCTCGGAGAGGTCGCCGTCCATGATGTCCTGTATCTTGTACAGCGTCAGGTTGATGCGATGGTCGGTAACGCGTCCCTGCGGAAAATTGTAGGTGCGGATGCGCTCGGAACGGTCGCCGCTGCCGATCAGGCTCTTGCGCGTCGCCGCCTGCTTCGCCGCCTGCTCCCGCAGTTGCTTGTCCTTGATGCGCGCCGCCAGCACCGACAGCGCCTGCGCCTTGTTCTTGTGCTGCGAGCGCCCGTCCTGGCACTCCACCACGATGCCGGTGGGCAAATGCGTCACGCGCACGGCGGAATCGGTCTTGTTGATGTGCTGCCCGCCGGCACCGGAGGCGCGGAAGGTGTCGACGCGGATCTCCGCCGGATTGATGACCACGTCGTTGATTTCATCGGCTTCCGGCATCACCGCAACGGTGCAGGCCGAGGTGTGGATGCGCCCCTGGGTCTCGGTTGCGGGCACACGCTGCACCCGGTGGCCGCCGGATTCGAATTTGAGCTTGGAAAAAACGCCCTGGCCGATGATCTTGGCGATTACCTCCTTGAAGCCGCCGATCTCGGACGGGCTCTCCGAGATGACTTCCACTTGCCAGCGGTTGCGTTCGGCAAAGCGCGTGTACATACGGAACAGGTCGCCCGCAAACAGCGCCGACTCGTCGCCGCCGGTGCCGGCACGGATCTCGAGGAAGGTGTTGCGCTCGTCGTTGGGGTCCTTGGGCAGCAGCAGCTTCTGCAGTTCGATCTCGATCGCCGCCATGCGCTCCCTCGCCTCCCTGATCTCGGCCTCGGCGAAGGCCTTCATCTGAGGATCGGCGAGCATTTCCTGCGCCGTGTGCGCGTCCTCTTCCGCTTGCTTGAACGACTGGTACAGCTCCACCACCGGCGTGATCTCGGCATGCTCGCGCGTGAGCTTGCGGTAGCTGTCCATGTCGCGCACCACGTCTTCGCTCGACAATAGCCGCGTCAGCTCGCCCAGGCGGCGCGCAAGCTGCTCCAGCTTCGAGGCAATAGAGGACTTCATGGCGGATAGGCCGGAAACGCAGCCGGCTAGCGCGGGTTGCGGATCTGGTACAGGCGCGAAACCAGCTCGGTGAGCCGGGCGCGCTCTTCAGCGGAAGCTTCGTTGAGCGCCTGCGTCGGCGCATGCATCAGCTTGTTGGTAAGCCCGTGCGAGAGCGCCTCCAGCACCTGTTTCGGGTCGTCGCCGCGGGCGAGCAGCTTCAGCGCGCGCTGCACTTCCTCGCCGCGCGCTTCCTCCGCGTGGCTCCGGAGCGCGCGTATGGTCGGCACCAGCTCGCGCGATGACAGCCAGTGCAGAAAACTGCCGACGCCGGTCTCGATAATGGCTTCTGCCTGGGCCACCGCCGACTGGCGCGCATCGACGCCGGTTTTCACCATCTGGCCCAGGTCGTCGACGGTGTAGAGGAACACGTCGTCCATGGCCGCGACCTCGGGCTCGATGTCGCGCGGCACGGCCAGGTCCACCATGAACATGGGCCGGTGGCGGCGCGCCTTGATCGCCCGTTCCACCGTCCCCTTGCCGAGGATGGGGAGCGAACTTGCGGTGCAGGACACCACGATGTCGTATTCGTGCAACTGCTCGGGCAGGTCGCGCAGTTCGATCGCGCTGCCGTTGAAGCGGTGCGCGAGCAGGCGCGCCCGCTCCAGCGTGCGGCTGGCCACGGTGAGGGCGCGCGGCTGCTGTGCGGCGAAATGGGTGGCGCACAGCTCGATCATCTCGCCGGCGCCGATGAACAGGATCTTTTGCTCCTTCAGGCTGGGGAAAATGCGTGCGGCAAGCTTCACCGACGCCGCCGCCATCGACACCACGTTGGCGCCGATCTGGGTGTTGGTGCGCACTTCCTTGGCCACTGCAAACGAGCGCTGGAACAACTTGTGCAACAGCGTCCCGAGAGTGCCGGCCGATTCTGCCAGGCGCACCGCCTCCTTCATCTGGCCCAGGATCTGCGGCTCGCCCAGCACCATGGATTCGAGGCCCGAGGCGACGCGAAACGCGTGGCGCACCGCCTGTTCCTTGGGCAGGGTGTAGAGGTAAGGCTTCAACTCCTGCGGCTTCATGCGGTGATACTCGGCCATCCAGAACAGCGCTTCGTGCGGCTCCTTGGAGGAACAGTAGAGCTCGGTGCGGTTGCAGGTGGAGAGGATCGCCGCCTCCCCCACCAGCTTGGTCTGGGTCAGCTCGCGCAGCGCCGATTCCAGTTTTTCGGCGTGAAACACCATCTGCTCGCGGATCGCGAGCGGAGCGGTGTTGTGGTTCAGGCCGAGGGCGTAAAGCTGCATTTAGTTTCCACGGATTCAAGTAGCGGAATTGAGGGGCGCCAGCGCAGCGGCGTCCCCTCCACTTCCGGATTGGTTAATTATAAGCCAAGTCAAGGGCTTAGTCTTAGCTCGCGTTTGATCTGGATCAACCGGCTAGAATACGCGAAACATCAACGTGAGACAGCCATGGCCCGCCAGGATTCCCCGCCGAATTACTTCGTCAACCAGCAATCGGTCACGCCTTATCACCCCGCCAACCACACCGGCACCACCAATTACCGCCTGATCGGCCCGGAGACTGTGGGTGCGAACAATATCGAGGTGGTGCTGGGCGTGGTCGAGAAAGGCAAAGGCGCGCTACCGCACAGCCATCCCGGCATCGAGCAGGTTTGTTACCTGCTGGAGGGCCGCGCGCTGGCCGAAGTGGGCGGCCAGGCGCGCGAACTCGGGCCCGGCGACTGCTGCTTTTTTCCGGCCGACATGCGCCATACCTTCACCGTGACGAGCGACACCCCAGTCAGGGTATTGGTGATCTATTCCCCGCCTTATGGCGAAGCACCCGGGAATACGATAGGTGGGTGAGCAACAATTGAAGTGGGGCAAGCTGACGCTTCCCTTACGCATCGAGCACGGCGCGGGTCGCCGGCAACAAACCCGAGTGATCCTGACAACGGGTTTCTGATTTTCGCTATTGCCCGTCATCCAGCCCGGGAAGCAGCGGCGCGAACAGCTGCCTGCGCGATGCCCTGCGCATCGACACCGAAGAAGTGCCTCAGCGCGGAGCGCGTGTCGCTGCGGCCGAAGCCATCGGTGCCCAGAGCCACATATTTTCCCGGCACCCAGCCGCGGATAAGATCGGCCACCGCGCGCACATAATCGCTCGCCGCAATCACGGGTCCGCGGGCGCTGGCGAGGCATTGCTCCACCCAGCTGTTGCGCGGATCGTCGGGATGTTCCATGTTCCAGCGCTCGCATTCGAGGCCGTCGCGGCGCAACTCGGTAAAGCTGGTCACGCTCCAGACATCGGCGGCGATGCCGTGCTGCTGCTCCAGGATCTCGGCCGCGGCGAGCGCTTCACGCAGGATCGTCCCCGAGCCCAGGAGCTGGACGCGGCGAATTTTCTTCATCCCCCCGGCCCTGGCTCCGACGCCGGCCAGCGGCGATTCGCGCACCCGGTACATCCCGCGCTTGATCCCCTCCTCGGCGCCCGCCGGCAGCGGCGGCTGCGCGTAGTTCTCGTTCATCACCGTGACGTAGTAGAACACGTCCTCCTGCTCCTGCAGCATCCGCCGCATTCCGTCCTGCAGGATCACTGCGAGCTCGTAGCCGAAGCAGGGATCGTAGGCGACGCAGTTCTGAATGGTGGAAGCGATGAGGTGGCTGGTGCCGTCCTGATGCTGCAGGCCTTCGCCGGCGAGCGTGGTGCGGCCGGCGGTGGCACCGATCAGGAATCCGCGCGAGCGCGAATCGGCCGCCGCCCAGATCAGGTCGCCGATGCGCTGAAAGCCGAACATCGAATAGAAAGCGTAGAACGGCAGCATCGGCGTGCCGTGCGCGCTGTAGCTGGTGGCTGCGGCTATCCACGAGGACACCGCGCCCGCCTCGTTGATGCCTTCCTCGAGAATCTGACCGTCCTTTGCCTCCTTGTAATAAAGCAGCTCGTCGTGGTCCTCCGGCTCATACAGCTGGCCGAACGCGGAATAGATGCCGATCTGGCGGAACAGCGTCTGCATGCCGAAGGTGCGCGCCTCGTCGGCGACGATCGGCACGATGCGCTTGCCCAGCGCCGGGTCCTTCAGCAACTGCGCCAGCATCTGCACGAACACCATGGTGGTGGACTGCTCCCGCCCGTTCGAGCCTTCGAGAATTTTGGCGAACTGCGCCAGCGCCGATACCGCGAGTTTCGACGCGACGCTGGAACGCGCCGGCAGATAGCCGCCCAGCGCCTGGCGGCGCGCGTGCAGGTATTTCATCTCCGGCGCGTCGGCCGCCGGCTTGAAAAAACGCACCTGCTCGATGTCGTCGTCGGAGAGCGGCAGCGAGAAGCGGTCGCGAAAAGCGCGCAGCGCCTCGACGTCGAGTTTTTTCTGCCCGTGCGTGGTCATCTTGCCCTGCCCCCAATGACCCATGCCGTAGCCCTTCTTGGTCTGGGCGAGGATCACCGTGGGCTGGCCCCGATGCTGCACCGCCGTGTGATACGCGGCGTAGATCTTCACCGGGTCGTGACCGCCGCGGCGCAGGCGATCGATGTCGTCGTCGGACATGTGCGCGACCAGCGAGCGCAATTCCGGATACTTGTTGAAAAAATGCTCGCGGTTGAAGCGGCCGTCGGTCGCGGCATAGGTCTGGAACTCGCCATCCACGGTCTCATGCAGGCGCTGCAGCAGCACGCCGTCCTCGTCGCGCGCGAACAGGGAATCCCAGTCCGAGCCCCACAAGAGCTTCACCACATTCCAGCCGGCGCCGGCGTACAGGCCCTCCAGCTCCTGAATCACCGAACCGTTGCCGCGCACCGGGCCGTCGAGCCGCTGCAGGTTGCAATTCACGACGACGATGAGATTGTCCAGGCCTTCGCGCGCGGCCAGCGACAGCCCGGCGAGCGACTCCGGCTCGTCCATCTCGCCGTCGCCGGCGAAGGCCCAGACCTTGCGCCCGGCGGTGTCGAGAATGCCGCGGCCCGCCAGGTATTTCATGAAGCGCGCCTGGTAGATCGCCTGTATCGGCCCCAGCCCCATCGACCCGGTCGGAAACTGCCAGAAGTCGGGCATCAGCCAAGGATGGGGATAGGACGACAGTCCTTGGCCCTTGTGGGCCAGGGCAGAGCCGACGCTAGCCGGGGGCGCATCGCCGGCGGTGCCGGTCTCGCGGCGGTAATGGGCGAGCTGCTCCTCGCTCAAGCGCCCTTCGAGAAAAGCGCGCGAGTAGACGCCCGTCGCCGAGTGCGGCTGAAAATAGACCAGGTCGCCGCCGTCGCTTCCGCTTTTCTCGCCCGCAGGCCCGGCGCGAAAAAAATGGTTGAAGCCGACCTCGAACAAATCCGCCGCCGAGGCGTAGCTCGCAATGTGGCCGCCAAGCTCGGGATAGGCGCGGTTGGCGCGCACCACCATCGCCAGCGCATTCCAGCGCACGATCGAGGACAGGCGCTGCTCGATATCGAGATCGCCGGGAAACTGCGGCTGGTCGGCGAGGCCGACGCTGTTGCGGTAAGGCGTGTTGAGCACCGGCGGCAGCTGCACGCGCCGCTTGCGCGCATGATCGAGTAGCCGGCGCAGCAGATAAGTCGCGCGCTCGCGGCCTTCGGCCTCGACCAGTGCGTCGAACGCGTCGAGCCATTCGCGCGTCTCCTGCGGATCGGAATCCCTGGGATTGACGCGCCAGAACGCGGAGGAACCGAGATCGGACAGGTCGGTCATGATGACTTCCTTTGGCAAGTTCGCCCTCCGGTGCACCGAAGGGCGACGGGATAGGTCAGATGCTAGCGCGGAATCCGCCGCAGGTGCTTGCGTTAGGTCTTGTCCTATCGCAGCTCTTTCGCATATTATTTCCAAAATCAGTCATTTCGGCATTTTAAGCTTGCACCTGGGCTTGGTGCAGTAGATTGAAAAATCCTCGCCGGAGTACGGGAGGACACGCGCATCACCAATGTGGAGTTTGCGCGTATAGTCGAGCGCGCGGATTGATTTTGCTGTTCATCGAAATTCTACGGAGGAAGACATGAAGACCCTGTGCGTTGCGACATGTCTGGCGGCGGCCCTGTTCTCAGGCTGCGCCTCCTATTCCGGCAGCAGCCTGGTCGCAGGCAAGTCCACTGCCGCCGAGGTCGAAGCCCTGATGGGGCAACCGGCCGAGCGGGTCGCAAAGCCCGGCGGCGGCAGCGCGCTCTATTACCCGCGCGGCCCCTTCGGCCGCGAAACCTATGTGGTCTCGCTCGGGGCGGACGGCAAGGTCCAGGCAGTCGAGCAGCGCCTCACGGATGCCAACATCGCCAAGCTGGTGACGGGGACCACCACCGCCCGGGAGGTGCGCGAGTTGCTCGGGCCGCCGTCGGCGACGCAGCGTCTGCCGCGTCTGCCGCGCGATGTGTGGGAGTACCCCATGGACAATATCGCAATGCCCTACCTCCTGTTGGTGCAGTTCTCCCCTGACGGCATCGTGCGCGAGGTATTCAAGGTAAAGGACTACAACACAGAGCCCCCGAGCGGCAGCGGCAGCATGCAGTGACCGAAAAAAAACGCGCAGGCTGGTCCGGGGTTCCCGCTCGCGCGGATCACACTTTCATCGGCAGGATCACCATCTGCATCCCCTGCAGGTGCAGCCGGCTTTGCATCGCCAGCGCCGTCTGGTTGTGCAACTGGCGGATGAACCAGTTTTCGCGCTCGAACACCAGTTTGCTGGTGAAGAACACGCAGTTGGGAAATCCGTCTCGCGCCTTGAGCGAAAGTTTGGTCATTTCGTCGGCGGTGTCGGTGCCGAAAGCGAGTTCGTATTTCGCCGCCAGGCCGTGGCTGTGGCAGAAATTGACATAGTAGTGCATATCGGATTTGGAGTGCTGGCGCAACGCGGCCAGCGCCTCGGCGCCGCCAAAGCTCTGGGCGTCCACCTCGCGAGCGCTGAGAAAAATGAAATTCTTGTAGTGGTCCGGCCACAGGCGCTGCACCCAGAGCAGCGCATGCATGGCGCCGCCGCGGCTGGAGCCGACCATGAATACTGCGGTCGGTTTGGCCGGGTCCAGCGGTGGCGGGTTGGTGACGCTGCCGTAGAATTGGTCGCCGAACAGCTTATCGGCCTTGCGCAGTTGTGCCCTGGTAGCGTCATAGTGGCTCTTGATTGCCAGGCAGCAGGCAATCACGACGCCGGTGATCACCATCGTGACCCAGCCGCCTTCGGCGAATTTCTCCACCACGGTAACGACGAGGATGCTGCCGGTGACCGACAGCCCCACCGCCGACAGCAGCAGGCGTTGCCGCCAGCGGGCGTCGCCGCGGTGCCGCCACCAGTAGATGCACAGCCCCAGCAACGACAGGGAAAAGGTGAGGAACACGTTGATGCTATAGAGCACGACCAGCAGCGCGACCTTGCCTGAGCTCCACAGCAGGATACCCAGGGCCGCGACGCCCATCATCAGGATCCCGTTCTGCGTGACCAGCCGGTTGGAAAGGTGGCGGAACTGGTTCGGCATCCAGGAATCCGCGGCCATGTTGGCGAGCACGGCCGGACCGCCGAGAAAGCCGGTATTGGCGGCGACGAACAGCAGGCCGCCTTCGGATGCGAGGGTGATCCACAGCGCGGCCTGGTTGGCGAACGGACTCTCCCACTCGAGACTTTGAATGATGGCATTGAAGGTCACTGCATTGAGGGTCTGGCCCGCAACCGGTTTTGCGCCCCACAGCAGGTACAGCAGGATGATTCCGCCGGCGGTGAACGACAGCGACAGCGCCATGTAAAACATGGTGAGCTTGCCGGTTTTCACGCGCGGCTCGGCCAGCATCTGCACGTTGTTGGAAACCGCTTCCAGGCCGGTGTAGGTGCCTCCGCCCAGCGAGTAGGCGCGCAGAAACAAGGCCGCGACGAAGATCCAGCCATGCTCCCGCGTCAATTCGGCGGTCTCCCGGAACGTATCCGGCACCACGCCGGGAAGGCGCTCGCCCTGAAACGCGATGCCGTAGGCGATCAGCAGGAAGTGCGTGATGAAGAACGCAAGGAAAATCGGCAGCAGCACCTGGATCGATTCCTTCATCCCGCGCATATTGAGGAATATCAGGAGCGTCACCAGACCGAACTCCATCGCCAGCTTGACCGTCGCGGCGCCGGGCGGCAGCAGACTGAAAAGCGCATCCATGCCGCTGGCTGCCGAGATCGCGATGGTGAGCACGTAGTCCACTATCAGAGCCGCGCCCGACACCAGGCCGGCGTGCGACCCGATCAGGCTGGTGGCGACCTTGTAGCCGCCGCCGCCGGAGGGGAACAGTTCGATCACCTGGTTGTAGGCGATCGAGATGATGAAGACGGTCAGCGCGGTCGCAAGCGCGAGATAAAGGCCGAGATGGGCATGCTCGCCGAGAGCGAGGAAAGCCTCTTCCGGTCCGTAACAGGCGGAAGACAGGCCGTCAGCGCCGAGTCCGACCCAGGCCAGGAACGCGAGCAGGACGATATGCTGGCGCGATTTCGGGTTGAGCGGATCGAGCGGTGCGCCGAGCACGATCTGGCGTAGATGTTGGAGATTCATGGTCGGTCCGGGCGGCGCCGCGTAGGGATCATCCCGCGCTGGGGTGCTGCAGGGAGGGGATACGGACGCATAGACTAAGGCGAGAGGCCGGTTTTGTCTAGGGCGGACAGCGCTTTGGCCCTGCGCGCGCGCCAACCCACGGCTGCCCGACGCAACACGGCGCGGCGACGGCAGTCCACATCCAGGCTTCATGCAACGAAATCGCCTGGATACTGATTGCGCTACTATACGGACCGAGCTAGACCCCGGCCGGAACCGCATGCAGGTCGTCGATTATGGAGTCCTCCGAGCTGTCCAAGACCCATCCCGGCCGCGGCGCGCGGCAGCCGCATCGCCCGCTGGTATTTCCGCCTGCCTGACTTGAAATTGAGCCGGCTGCCTTTTTACCGCAGCCTGAATCGCAGCGCATTCCATACCCGAGGCCACTGCCATGAACCTAGAGCTCACCCTCCACGAAACCCGCGTAATCGGCTGCCTGATTGAAAAGGAAATCACCACCCCGGACCAGTATCCCCTGTCGCTGAACGCGCTCACCAACGCCTGCAACCAGAAGAGCAACCGCGACCCGGTGCTGGACCTGGACGAGGCCACGGTCCAGCAGACCGTTGATCAGCTGGTCAAGAAACGCCTCGCCAGCGAGCAAAGCGGCTATGGAAGCCGCGTGCCCAAGTTCCAGCATCTGTTCTGCAACACCGCATTTGGCACCCTGAAGTTCTCGCCGCAGGAACTCGGCATCGTCTGCGAGCTGTTCCTGCGCGGTCCCCAAACGCCGGGGGAGTTGCGCAGCCGTGCCAGCCGGTTGTGCCGGTTCAGCGACGTGACGGAAGTCGAAGCCGTCCTTACCGGCCTCGCGTTACGGGAAGACGGCCCGTTCGTGATACGCCTCGCCCGCGAGCCGGGCAAGCGCGAATCCCGCTACGCCCACCTGTTCAGCGGCGAGGTCGCCGGGCGGGAGGAGAACGAAGCCGGGGAGGGTTCGGCTGACTTTGTGGAGAGGACCGATGCCGGGGGCGGACGCCTGAACCGACTGGAACAGCGCGTCGCCCATCTCGAAGCCGAAGTAGCCGAGCTGAAGAAGTTCCTCGGCGGACCGGCCGACCCTTGAGGAGGCGAATGGAGCGCTGCCGGGCAAGCTTACAGCTTCTTGCGAAACGTTCTGCCTATCAGCTCCAGTGATTCCGCACTGTCCCATTCCTTGGATCCATGGATCTTCTTGAGCACGCGGCCATGGGCGTCGACCAGAATCGTCAGCGGGATCGTATCGGCTCCCAGCATGTTTTCCAGCAACAAGTTTCTATCGAGATAGTTGTCAAACGTGACCTTTGATCGCGCGAGGAATGCCGCCGCCGCGCCGGCATCGTCGTCGGTCGAAACGCCGATGATATTGAACTGTTTCCCGCTAAAGCGGCGGGAAAGCCGCTCGAGGGATCCCATTTCCGCCCGGCAGGGACCACACCAACTGGCCCAAACATTGATGATCAGCGGCTTTCCGCGCAGTTCCGAGAGCTTTCGGAAATCACCGGCAAATCCATACAACGGCGCATCGCGAAGTATGCTGCCGACGTCGACCTCACCCGGCGTTTTCGCGAAAACGGTTGTGGATATTCCCGATATCCAGAAAACAATTAGAAAGATTGCTTTCGTCATTTGCCACTTTCCCTCACTTGGCCCATAGTTTACAGCCTGAATGGCTGACAATTCCAGAGCCGGATCAATTCCCTCTGGGCAATTTCTTGCAAACGGTTTCTTGCTTGTGCGAAGTCATTCTTGCATTCTGCGACCACGTCTTGCGGCTATGAGACTGGGTCAGAAACTTGATCAGGAGGCATTATGTCCATCGAAATTCGGGAGGTAGTCAAAGAGTATCTTATGAACGTGCCGGGGATGAAACAAACGGTGAAAGCTCGAATCTCACACGGGGAGTTGAGCAACTTCTATCGCTGGGAGATCAGCCACTATTATCGCCCCGAAAACGCAGCGGACTTTCATCCCCCGTCCAATGTCCAGCTTCACACTTTGTCCGAATGCGAATCGACGCTGCTTTCCTACATGCGCAAATTCACGGATAAGGTGGAAGTGAACGAAGATTATTGAAGATTGCTCGGCACTGCGGACCGATCCGGCATTCCCGAACGGAATCGAGGTTGATGGAAGTGGTGGCCACGGGCGGAATCGAACCACGGACACAGGGATTTTCAGTTTGACAGAGTAAATTGGGTGTTCAAAAGGATCAACAGCTTACCAATGCTTGCCATCACCCAATCCAATCCAAATGGGCGCTTTTCAAGGCGCTTCCCGGATCATGCGAGCACACTTTCAGCACACGGGCTTACCCGGTCCAGCAGCTTCCGAGTACAGCGGAGCGTCATCATGGGTTATCGTCGCGGGCCTTCACCATTTCGCCTTCTCACGCACAGCAGTCGCCGCCGGCCAGTTGCATGGGCGGGCATTTCACCGTGCCGTAACTACAGTAGACGCAGCAGTCTCCTGGCTTCGGCTTAAGCACAGCGTGGCATGCTTCACATTCGTAGAACCATTGGCAGGCGTCGGACGGCATGCGCTCGGTCTTGCGATGACCGCAACGCGGACAAGTAATCGTCGACTCAAGAACAGCATTTGCGTGCATGTGGTTTCCTTGCCGGAGCTTCGAGTACCTGGCTACGCCGTGAGCGCGTCCAGAGTTTTGCGGAATTGCGGTACTGTCGATTTGAAGTGGCCACCGGGGAAGAGCGAGGTAGAAGTTTCTTACCGCGTCTCGCTCGAAAACTGTCAGCGTCCTGATAATCATAGGGTAGGCTTCCGTATTAAGGCCTCCCCGCAAAGACATTTATACCATATTGCTGCGACGCCGCAGTACGTTTAACTGATGGGCAGTATCAACAAAGCAGATAGAAAGGCGGCAGAGCAATCCGGGCAAATAACAAACAACTGTGGCATTGCAGCAATGTTTCTTGTACCATTGGTTTGCGGGGTTTCTGCTCCTCCTCCTTTGGAACCCCGTTCTTAAGCCGATGGCGCTTCAAAAAGTGAACTTGCCCCTGAAAAACGTATTTCTTAACCGGGTTAAATTTGACGGTAAAGGAGATACGAAATGATGACAGAAAAGGGCAAGAGAGCGGCGTACACGCTGGAGTTCAAGCTGGAGGCGGTACGTCTGGTACAAGGCGGACAAGCCAAGGCGGTCACGGCCAAGGTTCTGGGTATTCCGGAGCCGACGCTGGGCAACTGGGTGCGCCTTGCAGCCCAAGGCAAGCTCGCAGGGGCTGGCGCCAAGCCGGTGAGTGCGGAGCAAATGGAGCTTGCGCGGCTGAGGGCCGAACCGCACTCGCCCCGGCAGAACCAGCTTCTCGCCGCACTGCCGGCAGCGGACTACGAGCACCTGCTGCCCCATCTGGAACAGGTTCCATTGGAACCCGGCAGCGCTCTCTACGAATCCGGCAGTCGGCAGGGATATATGTATTTCCCCACCACCAGCATCGTGTCCCTGCTCTACGTCATGGAGGACGAATCCTCGGTGGAGATCGCGCTCGTAGGCAACGAGGGCGTAGTGGGCATCGCCCTGTTCATGGGCGGCGAAAGCACCCTGAGGCGCGCGGTGGTGCAGAGCGCGGGCTACGGCTATCGGCTCAGAGCCAGCGTGCTGAAAACCGAATTCGGCCAGGGCGGGGACCTGCAGCATCTGCTGCTGCGCTACACGCAGGCGCTGATCACGCAGATGGCGCAGACCGCGGTGTGCAACCGGCACCATGCGGTCGAGCAGCAGTTGTGCCGCTGGCTGCTCTTGAGCCTGGACCGGCTGCCCTCGAACGAGCTGACCATGACCCAGGAGCTGATCGCCAACATGCTGGGAGTGCGCCGCGAGGGCGTGACCGAGGCCGCCGGCAAGCTGCAGGCGGCGGGATTGATCCATTACAGCCGTGGCAAGATCACCGTGCTGAACCGTCCGAAGCTGGAAGCACGGGTGTGCGAGTGTTATGCCGTGGTGAAACGCGAATACGACCGCCTGCTTCCGCAAACCACCGCGATCTTGGCTCCCCGAGCAGGGCAAAACCGGGCACTTCTGGGAATTGGCCGCGCCGCTCGCGTAAACATCTCACGAGGTCTTCATGAAGCAGCTACACTCGTGTCATAACGCTGTTGCACTTCAGGCTTGAATCCGCCATCTTTATTAATCTGAGGCATTCTGAGTTGGCGCATAATGAAAACTCGTTAAAAGTTTTCGGGCTCCTCCTGTTCTTTGAACGCTTAGGCCCAGCACAAAGTTGTTCTGGGCCTTTTCTTTCCTGGTGAGTGCTGCGGTGGACGAAAGCATCTCCATTCCCGCGGAGGAACCGGTTTGATCTGCTTTACCGCTACTGCGATGCCGGGGGATCAAATTGGGGCTACGAGCTCGAGCGCTCGTGGAGCAGTCGCGATCGCATGGAGCTTCCCGAGTACGATCCCATGACCCCGGAGGCGTTGCAGTACATCCGCACGGCGCGGCCGTCTGTCCGTGGTTAAGATGACTGGGGCGGTCTTGGTGGTTGGGTGGCGGTCGCGGGAGCGCGAGGTTTTGATTGCCTCGGCTCACTGTCGCAAGAACTGCGACACGTGCGGGCGTCGGTCATGCGTTGGGCGGGGGGTTGTTCGGGAGGAGTCGCGCGATGCGAGGCGCAAGCGGATGCGGCGGGGGCGGGAGACCTTGCAGGAAGATTGAGATGCCTGTGCGGTGTGTGTCCGGGTGCAATGCCTGGGTGTGCAATGTTCTTCCCTGATAAACACTCGGACGGTCCGAGGGACTGACGCGCCCGGCGGACCGTGCTCGAGGTGAGCGAAGCTATCCGATTCCAAACACTGGGCACGTAATCGTCTATCGCGCTACGCCGGCAGCCGTGCAGGTTCATGTCTGATATCGCGCGCGGCAAAACGTGCGCCGCTAATGGGTCGAAACAGAGGCCCTTCGGTGAGTCCCGGGACGGCAAGCCAGTCTTTGACAGCCTGAACGGGGCACACCTTGACACGGGCAAAGGGAATGCCGACCTTTCGGCCAATACCCTCCTGATCGGTTTTTGACCTTCTCAGGTGGACGATTAGCCCCCGGTCCACGAATTCAAGGTCCCCAACATTTAGGCCGACCAGTTCAGACCTTCAAAAGGCCCCCGCGAAGCCAAGCAGCAGGAGGGCGCGGTCCCGGCTTCCCTTGAGCCCAGGCGAGGCCCCGGACCATCGCTAGGATGCCGTATTGGCTATTTCCTTGATTGTTGTCATATCGACGAAATTGGGCAGAGGTAACCTAAAGCCACAGCCCAAAGGAGAACGAACATGCGCAGGCTACATGCTAAATCGTCTGCCCGCTCCGGTAGCGATCGAGGCTATTCCCCTGAAAAGCGACATCAAACGATCGCCGCAGCTGGCTACTACCGTGCCGAGAGCCGAGGATTCCGGGGCGGCGAGGAACTTAGCGACTGGCTGGAAGCAGAAGCGGAAGGCGAGCATCTGCTTGAACCGCGGCCCGGCAATGAATCAAAGACAAGCGCGAAACAGGGCTTCCAGCAAAAACTCGAAGCTCAGCTCAAGGAGTGGGATGCAAAACTCGAGGAATTAAAGGCCAAGGCGCGAGACGCAAAGGCGGAAATCCGCGCCGAATTCGAGGTACAGCTTGAAGCCCTTGCGGGCGAGCGTGCAGTCGCCCGGGAGAAGCTGCAGGAACTGCGCCGGCACGGGGAATGGGCCTGGGAAGATCTGAAAGATAGCGCGGAACAGACATGGAGCGAGCTGCGCGAGGCGATCGAGCGTAGCGCATCCCTTTTCAAATGACGGGAGACGCGCACCAGTGCAGCGGGGGAATTCCAGTAATCCAAACGCGGGGAGTTTCCAAATGAACCGTCTTTTATCGTGGTTGATCGTTCTGGGGCTGGCTGTAGGTATTTCTGCTTGCGACAAAAAGGAAGGGGTGCCGCTGCCCAAAACAGGCGCCGGGGAAGTCAAGCAGCAGGCCAAGGAGGCAGTCGGCGCGGTGGAGAACGCCGCGAAGAAGGAGAAGGTTGCCGGCGGCGCCCCGGATAAGCTAGAAAACCTTCGCCCTTTTCACTGGCGTAACCACTTCGACATAGCCGGCAATAAGTCGCACTGCCAAGTGAAGGCGGATCGGGCCGACGTGCCAGCCGGCGAGTACGCCCGCCCGCCGCGGAATCGCGGCGTCTAGGCAATCGCCGCCGCAGGATTCGGATCCTCCACGGATACGACATATGACCATCAGACCTTCCATCGACGTCGCGACGCGCATCAGCCCCGAACTATCGGCAATCATCGAAGGGCTGGTGAATGACCCGGATCGAGAGGTGCCGCCGCAGACACTGGAAGAGGTGCGGGTCGCCTTGGTGAAACGCAGCACCTGCGAGGCGCGGGAAACGGAGTTTCTGCGCCCCCAGGATGAGACGTCGCTGCTCGTTGAACTCGACCGCTTGACCGAGGAGTACGGCAAGGAAGCGCCCGCGATCGATTTTGTCGTCGTCAAGGCAAGCGAAGGGCTATCGCGGGTCATCCAAGCGGCGATGGACGACATCAGGTTTCTGCGTGCGTCGACGCTGGGTGCCATGCGCGAGGCGATGGTGAGCGGCCTTACGGCCCGGCTGATCGGCGAGGGCGCGATCGACGAGGACGATGAGGGCGTGCTGCTCGGTGAGATCGACGAACTGATTCGACGCTACGGCGAGGACACCCCTGCGGAAACATTGATACGCTTCGAGTAGCAGCCACGACCGCAGCCACCCGCGACTCGTAGTATCCATCCGACGCAAGACTTTGATCTCAAATAAAGGAGTAGCTCATGGCCGATCACGTGCTTCAACTAGGCGCTCCCGATCCTGAACGCAGGACCTCGCCGATTATCGACGAGTACGAAGAGATTTCGCTCGACATGGAGATCGAAGCGGGAGTCTGCTACTTCAACGATTCTGCCTATACGATTGGCGTGTATGTCCTGAGCGGCAGCGAATTGCTGCATTGCGAGGAGCGAGGCGTCTGGGTGCGAAAAGGTGAAATGCGGCCGGGTGGCCCGGAAGAATAGTCCCTCAAGCATGTTCGGAAGCGCATCGACAACCGACTCTTTGCGAATGGACCCATTGTGGCTCGTGGCGCTCGCGCTTTGCGTAAGCCCCGATGCAACTGAGGAAAGTCCCTCGTCCGAACTACTCCTGCAGCATGGGGGTGTGGGCGGTGCCCACCAGGGACTCTGGCTTGCTCATCGCTGCAATTCTAACCCGTGTGGCCCAACGGTAAGCCGGGAATGCGCCTGCGGTCGGTTCCGGTTTTTGGCCTAATGAGCTTCCCTCTGTTTTTCGTCTTCCAAGGAGGCGGGACTATGCCGCTGGTTTGACAATTGTCAAAACGAAACTAATGAAGACGTTTAGCGTGTCAACTCTGGCATTCGCCAAAGGAGGCGCACGGTCCAATGAGGATTCTCGCAATGGTTTTGGCGGGAGGCAATGGCACCCGACTCCATTCGCTGACTGCCGAGCATGCAAAACCCGCACTGCCCTTCGCGCACGGCTACCGGATCGTCGATTTCGTGCTCAGCAATCTCGTCAATTCGGATATCTCGCCGATCTATGTGCTGATGCAGTACAAACCGGGATCCCTCATCGCGCATATCCGCACCGCATGGGCGCCGTGGTCCGGGGGTGGGCAATCTACCATAACGATAGTGCTTCCAGAAACAAGCGCTGAAGGTGGGTCGTTCAAAGGTACGGCGAACGCCGTTTACCAGAATCTGCACCTGATCGAGCGCGAGCGGCCTGACCTGGTAGCGGTATTTGCTGCAGATCACGTCTACCGCATGGATGTCCGGCAAATGGCGAGCTTTCATCAAGAGCGTGGCGCCGACGTAAGCATAGCGGCGGTTCCAGTCCCGATCGAAAAAGCGTCCGCCTTTGGGATCATGGCGACGGGTTCCGCCGGCGAGATCCGTGATTTCCAGGAAAAGCCCGAGCGGCCGGTGCCGATGCCGACCGATCCGGGCCGAGCTTACGCCTCGATGGGCAATTACCTTTTCAATCCCCGGATCTTGCTGGAGTTGCTCGATCAGGCCAACCGGCGGGGTGATACGGACTTCGGTCGCCACATCTTGCCGCGCCTGCCGCATAGCCACCGCGTCTTTGCTTACGACTTTGCGAGCAACAAAGTTTCCGGGGTCCAACCGTATGAAGAGCGCGGCTACTGGCGCGACATAGGTACGGTCGATGCCTACCAAGCTGCGCAGCGAGACGTGTTGGGGCCGTTGCCACGCTTCAACCTTATGAATCCAAAATGGCCGATCCGCGGCGGTGGTCACCGCCTGCGGAGGCCCTTCGAAGCAGGGACGAGATTGTGAGCAAACCAGCGCCCGCGGGGTGTACGTGCACCAGCACTTCAGCTTCGAGGCGATCTGGGAAGGCTCACGAAGGAAAGGCCAAGGTCAGAACCGGACTCGGGAAAACCGACCGTCCGGGATCGCAGGGAGGCTTGTGGAAACATGGTGATTATGGGAGCCGGACTGAGGGCCATCGGGAAACCGATGGATTAGCCACCGTACCCTACGATTATGCGCGCGCCACATTTCTATCCCGACTTTCTATGTCCGAAGGCATCGTCTGGGCCTACGAGGACGAGTCGGTCGAACAGGCCGCCATGATCATGAGCGAGCGCCAGGTGCGGCGTTTGCCGGTCGTGGATCGCGACAAGCGGCTGGTCGGCATCGTGGCGCTGGGCGATTTTGCCGTCGAAAGTTCGGAAATCCGGCCGGCTGCCCAGGCGCTTTCTGAAATATCGAGGCCATCCTAGCCCACTACGCTGCCACGGCGATCGATTAGCGTCTAGTCCATTTATCTTGAATTTAAAGGAGAAAACATCATGACCATGCTTAAAGTGATCGAAGTCCTCGCCCAATCGAACAAGAGCTGGGAGGATGCCGCGAAACAGGCGGTCAAAGAGGCATCGAAGACGGTTCGCAACATCAAGTCGATCTATATCCATGACATGGAAGCGACGGTCGAGAACGGCAAGATTGCGGACTACCGGATCAACGCCAAGATCTCCTTCCGGCTCAAAGGAAGCTGAGACGGTCGGCGCATGCGCCGGGAGCAGGAAGCGGTCGATCAGCCCTCTGAGGCCCAGAGGAGGTTGGTTCAGGCGCTGCGCGATCCCGCCTGCTATCCGCACCCCGTCGGAAGCATATCGATCATCGAGACCCACATCTCGTTCATCGTCCTGACCGGAACCTTCGCCTACAAGATCAAGAAGTCGGTCGACCTCGGGTTTCCGCAGGACGCACTGGCCGACAGGGTGCTTGCCCGGGACGAGTTGACGTCGCGCCATATGGACGCGCTGGCCGCGCTGGTGGCGGAGTTTCACACCCGCTCGCACCGTTGCACGCCCAAGTTCCGCCAGGGTCATCGCTTCTTTCAATCACGGGCCAGGACTTCTCATATCGCCTCGCAGGTGCATCCGTGTTAATCCCTGTTCATCCTTGGTTGAAAAATGAAAACACTGCTGCGCTTTTTGCTTCGGCTGCTGTTCGGCTTCCGCGCCTACAACGAGGAAGTGTTGAAGACGCCGGGACCGGTGCTGTTGCTCCCCAATCACGTGTCGTGGCTCGATTGGTTGTTCCTGCTCGTCTGCATAGATAAGGATTGGAAGTGCGTCGTCTCCGAGCGTACGGCGCACACGTCGTGGCTGCACCGCAAGATCATGATCAACCGCCGCACGTTCCCGATCGACACCGATTCGCCTTACGCCGTGAAACACGTGGCGGAATTTTTGGCGCAAGGCGGCCGGCTCGCGCTCTTCCCTGAAGGACGGCTTTCCCGCACCGGCACGCTGATGAAACTGTTCGACGGCACCGGGTTTCTCCTGCACAAGACGGGCGCGAAGGTCATCACATGCTACCTGCGCGGCGCGCACCGTCTGCCCGCGTCGCCGAATCCCAATCGGAAGAAATGGTTCCCGCGCATCACCGCGCACTTCAGCGATGCGCTTATCGCGCCGCATGTCGAGCACCTCAGCACCTCGCAAGCGCGCGCGCTGTTCACAAACTGGCTGCGCGATCAGATGGTGCGGCAGCAGTTCGAAATCGAGATGCGGTTCGGCCCGCAAACACTGGCCGAAGCTGTGGTCGAGGCCGCCGCGCGTTTTCCAGGACACGTCGTGTTGCAGGACGTGAATGCGGCGCTCACTTACAAGAAACTGCTCGTGAGCGCGGACTTGATGGCCCGACAACTCGACAAGGCGTTGTCGAGAGACGTGAAGAGGGTGGGCGTCTTGCTGCCGAACGAGAACGCCACGCCGGTCGTGTTGCTGAGTCTGTGGACGCTCGACAAGGAGGCGGCGATTTTTAACTACTCCACAGGGCCGGCGATCATGCTTTCGTGCGCGCAACTCGCAGGTGTGAAGCAAATCATCACGTCACGCGCATTTCTCGAGCGCGCGAAGCTCGACGTGAGCGCTTTAAGCGAAGCAGGCATTGACTTCGTTTATCTCGAAGACATTCGCGCGCGAATCTCCGGCAGCGCAAAACTGCGCGCGTTATTGAAGCAAACTTTTTCGGCCGGACTGCCGTGCGCGCGGGTGGACCCGAATTCAACCGCCGTCGTTTTGTTCACGAGCGGTTCCGAAGGCGTGCCGAAAGGCGTTGAGCTGACGCACCGCAACATTCTCGCGAACGTACGACAGATGCTCGCCGTGACCGACCTCACGGACAACGACCGGATCTTCAATGCCATGCCACTCTTCCACAGCTTCGCGCTAACGGTCGGAACGTTGCTGCCGCTCGTGCGCGGGTTGTTCGTGTTCATTTATCCATCGCCGTTGCACTACCGCGTGGTGCCAACGATGTTTTACGACGCCGATTGCACCATCATGCTCGGCACCAACACATCCCTGAACGGTTACGCGCGCAAGGCTAACCCTTATGACTTCCGCAGCCTGCGCTACATGTTCTCTGCGGCGGAGAAGTTGCAGGAAACGACCGCAACGACGTGGGCACAACGTTTCGGTGTACGCGTCCTCGAAGGCTACGGCGCGACCGAGTGCGCTGCGTGCGTGAGCGGGAACACGCCGCTGCAAGCAAAGTATGGCTCGGCGGGGCGGCTCATGCCGGGCATGGAATATAAACTCGAACGCGTCGAAGGCGTCGCGGAAGGCGGGCGCTTGTTCGTGCGCGGTCCCAACGTGATGAAGGGCTATCTCAACGCGGACGCGAACGCGAAGTTCCAATCGCTCGGCGGCTGGTACGACACTGGCGATATCGTACGCGTGGATCAAGAAGGCTACGTGTTCATTCTAGGCCGGCTGAAGCGCTTCGCCAAAATCAGCGGTGAAATGGTGAGCCTCACTGCGGTCGAAGACGCGCTGGCCGGGGCATTTCCGCATTACGGATTGCGTTGCCAGACAGCGGTGGTTTCTCGCCCTGACGAAGATAAAGGCGAGAAACTCATCGCGATTTCCAATGAAGCGAAGCTGACGCTCGACGAGGTACGCGCCGCGATCAAAGCGAAAGGTTTGCCTAACATCGCCGTCCCGCGCGAAGTGAAGTTCATCCACGAGATTCCCAAGCTCGGCACCGGCAAGGTGAACTATCGCGAACTGGATAAGATGATTTGACCGGAGCGCGGATCGCCGAGTCCACGAGTTGATGGAAAAGTGTCCGCACGGACTCGGCAGTCCGCGCTTCATCGGAGTGAACGAGTCCGAACGAATCCAAATGCGTGTTCATGGTGTAACTGATTCGCCCACGCTCATCT
>Ga0097691_1001147_pt1 | contig 20286 bp, 18 predicted proteins | sample NGESurdeep072012_8_FD_72858 | JGI IMG/M metagenome (GOLD analysis project Ga0097691, IMG submission 72858) | Arctic peat soil microbial communities from Barrow, Alaska - NGEE Surface sample 210-1 deep-072012 | ecosystem: Environmental > Terrestrial > Soil > Wetlands > Peat ... | reverse complement strand
GAAAAAGGAGTCAACACCGGCCTCAATCAAACCGCTCGCTCGCTAATCTCATGACACCAGGTGTTTCAAAGTCATTGACACGTTCCGCTGCGAGGCTCTGATGGCAAAGCCAAAAGCTTCTACGGGTTTGGTTCATGTCGTAGCGCGAGAGGGGTATTTGCATGCGCTTGAAATATTGCAACTGATCGAGGTCATGCAGCGGCAAAACCTCTTGCAAATAAATGCCCATCTTTCAGAGGCCGGAGCTGGCAGCGCTGCCAACGTAGTTCGTAATAGTCTCATCGCACGCATCGCGCTGTTAGTAGTTGGGTGCTATTCGCCAACTCGCAATGGCGATAAGCATCTTCGCGTTGCGTTCGAGATTCTTCGAGACCACAAGCTAATCCGAAATGAGATTGCAGAGCGTGGATCTGCGGATGCACTGTCCGAAGCTGAGAACCTTTGGCACAACCTACTAAGGGACCCACGCTTGAGCTCGGTCAAACATTTCCGAGACAAGTACACTGCTCATATTGCCGAGCCCGATCCCAACACGCCTCTTCCGAACTACACCGAGTTTTTCGAATTCGCGCGAGAGACCACAAAGCTCATGGAGAAGCTCGCTCACGGGACGGGAGGAACTACTGAAACCCTAGACGAGCAACTGGATGAAATGGCCACATCAGCGCAGCAGTTTTGGAGGCCATGGGAAGCTGCGCCACAATAAGGCGCGGTCGAAGCAAGTGGCGGGCGCGCATGCCATGGCCTTTTGCGCGATATGCTGCTCAGGATATGATTGTCTCTGACGAACAACCCCTCCACCCGCACCCCACCACACGGAGCCGCCATGCCCAAGGCCTACTGGATCACCTGCTATCGCGAGATCAAGGACCCCGCCAAGGTCGCCGCTTACGCCAAGCTGGCGGGGCCGGCGCTGGCGCCGTTCGGCGTGCGCTATCTCTGCCGCGGCACCGCCAACGCCACCTTCGAGGCCGGGCTGAAGGAGCGCGTCGTGGTGACGGAGTTTGCCAGCCTCGAGCAGGCGATCGCCGCGCATAACGGGCCGGGCTATCAGGCGGCGCTGCAGGCGCTCGGCGACGGCGCGGTGCGCGACGTGCGCATGATCGAGGGGCTGGAGTAAGGGAGCGACTCCCTCTCCCCGCTCGCGGGGAGAGGGTCGGGGTGAGGAGGCGTTTCCAAACGCTCAGACTCGCCAAAACGCCCCCTCACCCGACGCGCATGCGCGTCGACCTCTCCCCGCACGCGGGTAGAGGTGACCAATCGCTGCGATGTTGGTGACTATTCCGCGCTCCGTGTGGCTCCTCAGCATGAGGCGAATTGTACGGATTGCGTTGCACCGCGCTTGAATAACGCGCGCCTCACGCAGACGTGTAACTTTGTGTGATGCCGCCGGGTGATTTCGCCCGTATAGGGAGAAAGACAACTCGCCGGGAACCATCATCATGCGCCGCTCCGCCGCCCTTCTCATCGCCGCCGCCTGCACTTTTGCGCCGCTCGCGGCGCACACTGAACCCGCCGTGACGATTGCGCCGCCCGCGGCGGAAGCACCGGCGCAAAACGCCGGACTGGAAACCGCCGTGCTCGCAGGCGGATGCTTCTGGGGCATCCAGGCCGTTTATCAGCACGTCAAAGGCGTCACCAACGCCGTCTCCGGCTATGCCGGCGGCGCGCAGCAAGACGCCGTCTATGAGACCGTCAGTTCAGGCCGCAGCGGCCACGCCGAAAGCGTGCAGGTAACCGTCGACCCGCGCCAGGTTTCCTACGGCAAGATTTTGCAGATTTATTTCTCGGTCGCGCACGACCCGACGCAGCTCAACCGTCAGGGTCCGGATTCCGGCACACAGTATCGCTCCGAAATTTTTCCGCAGAGCGACGCGCAGAGCAAGACCGCGAAGGACTACATCGCGCAGCTCGACCAGGCTCATGCGTTCAAGCGCCCGATCGTGACCAAGACCGACACGATGAAGACCGCATTTTTTCCGGCCGAGGCCTATCACCACGACTACGCGACCAAGCATCCCTATCAGCCCTACATCGCCATCAACGACGCGCCGAAGGTCGAACACCTGAAGACGATATTTCCGGAGCTTTGGCGCGACACGCCGGTGACGGTGGCGCAGGCCGCGAAGGGAAATTGATGACGGCGCGTTGAGCGGGCTTGCCGCCTCACGGCCCCGCGATCCGCTCGGCCATCAAGACCATGGTCTTTCGATAGACCTCGGACCGGTTCCACTCGCGCATCGCCTCGAAATTCGCGGTGCCCTCGCCGAACGGCGCGCCGGCGCGCCAGCCGTTGGTCTTCAGCAGATTGGCGGTCGAGGCCAGCACATCCGGCACGCTGTGCCGGAGATCGACATGGCCGTTGCCGTCGTAATCGACGCCGTACTTGATATAGGAGGACGGCAGGAACTGGGTCTGGCCGATCTCGCCGGCATAGGCGCCGACCAGGTCGCGCAACGGCAGATCGCCGCGCTGGACGATTTGCAGCGCGGCCAGCAGCTCGCGCTGGAACAGCTCGGTGCGGCGGCAATCATGCGCCAAGGTGGCGAGCGTGCGCACCACCGGCAGCTTGCCCATGTCGCCGGTGCCGTTGTCGCTTTCCAGGGTCCAGATCGCCACTAGCAGCGTTGCCGGCACGCCGAATTGCCGCTCGATGCGGGCGAGCAGCGCGGCGTGGCGCGCCATCATCTGCCGGGCTCGCTTGATGCGGGCCGGGATCACGCGGGTGGCGGCGTAGTCCTCGAAGCTCTTGCGAAACGTGCCGCGCTGGCGGCGGTCGAAGGCGAGCACCGATTGATCGAGCGTGACACCGGCGAGCGCGCTGTCGATGACGCTACGCGAGACGCCGGCGGCCGCCGCCTCGCGCGCCATCGCGGCGATGAAGGCATTGAAGTCGCCGCCGCATGGCGCCGCGGATGCCGACGTCGCGAACAGCAGCGTGCAAATCAAGGCCGTGAGCGCTCGTAAGATCATGCCCATCCTCGTTGTCCCCCGCCCGGCGATCATGGCACGAGGACGGGCCGGCGAAAAGCGACGCGGGAGGCATGGCCGAAAAGCAAAACGGCGAGCAATGCCAGCCGTTTCGATTCCGATGGATTGCCGGGTCAAGCCCGGCAATGACAGGCTGGTTTAATTGTCGAGGAACGACCGCAGCTTCCTTGACCGGCTCGGATGCTTCAGCTTCCTGAGCGCCTTGGCCTCGATCTGCCGGATGCGCTCGCGGGTGACCGAGAACTGCTGGCCAACCTCTTCCAGCGTGTGGTCGGTGTTCATACCGATGCCGAAGCGCATGCGCAGCACGCGCTCTTCGCGCGGCGTCAGCGAAGCCAGCACGCGGGTGGTAGTCTCGCGCAGGTTCGACTGGATGGCGGCGTCGATCGGCAGGATCGCGTTCTTGTCCTCGATGAAATCGCCGAGGTGCGAATCCTCCTCGTCGCCGATCGGGGTCTCCAGCGACAAAGGCTCCTTGGCGATCTTGAGAACCTTGCGCACCTTCTCCAGCGGCATGCCCAATTTCTCAGCCAGCTCTTCCGGGGTCGGCTCGCGGCCGATCTCGTTGAGCATCTGGCGCGAGGTACGCACTATCTTGTTGATGGTCTCGATCATGTGCACCGGAATGCGGATGGTGCGCGCCTGGTCGGCGATCGAGCGGGTGATCGCCTGGCGGATCCACCAGGTCGCATAGGTCGAGAACTTGTAGCCACGGCGGTATTCGAATTTGTCGACCGCCTTCATCAGGCCGATATTGCCTTCCTGGATCAGATCGAGGAACTGCAGGCCGCGGTTGGTGTATTTCTTGGCGATCGAGATCACCAGGCGCAGGTTGGCCTCCACCATCTCCTTCTTGGCCTGGCGGGCTTCGCGCTCGCCCTTTTGCACAAACTGCACGATCTTGCGGAACTCGGAAATTTCCACGCCAGTTTGTCCGGCCAGCTCGTGCACCAGCGAGCGGATTTCCTTGATCCGGTCCTTCTCCTTGGCGACCAGATTCTTCCAGCCCTTAGCCGACAGCTTGGAGATGCGGTTGAGCCAGCGCGGATCGAGCTCGTTGCCCATGTAGTTCTTGAGGAAGTCCTCGCGCGTCACGCCGTAGCTTTCCGACAACCGCATCAGGCGGCCCTCGTTCGACACCAGCCGCTTGTTGATGTCGTAGAGCTGCTCGACCAGTGAATCGATGCGCGCCTGGTTAAGCCGCAGCGACTTCACCTCGGTGATGATCTCTTCTTTCAGCTTCTTGTATTTGCGCTCCTGCGCCGGCGACAGCGACGAGTTCTTCAGGCGGAACTCGATGTCCTGCTCCTGCAGGCGGCGCAGCCGCTTGAAGGCGTCGGCGATGTTGTCGAAGGTTTCGACCACTTTCGGCTTCAGCTCGGCCTCAATGGCCGCGAGTGACAGCGAATTCTCCATGTCGTCTTCGTCGTAATCGCCTTCGGCCGCGGTCTCGGCCGGGTCCTTCGCCTCGCCGTCCCCGCCCTCGCCCGGCGCCTTGAACGGCGTCGCGGTGGGAGGAGCCGCGGGCGGCGCCACCGGCTGCACGACCTGCAGATGCGGCGCGCCGGGAACCGGCGTGCCTACGGCTTGTGCAATAGGTTTGCCGTCGGGACCGATGATCACCGGCACCTGCATCTGCTTGGCGTCCGGCCCGGCATAGGTCGCTTCCAGGTCGATGATGTCGCGCAGGAAGACTTTTCCCTCGCTGAGCTCGTCGCGCCAAATGATGACGGCCTGGAAGGTGAGCGGGCTTTCGCACAAGCCGGCGATCATCGCCTCGCGGCCGGCCTCGATGCGCTTGGCGATGGCGATTTCGCCCTCGCGCGAGAGCAGCTCGACCGAGCCCATCTCGCGCAGATACATGCGCACCGGATCGTCGGTGCGCTCCGACGGCTCCTTCTTCTCGGCGACGGCAAGCGACTTCTGCTTGGTCTCGACCACCTCGGTGCCGGTGTCTTCGTCGTCGTCGTCGTGCTCGTCGGCCGCTTTCTCGGTCTCGCCGTCCTCACTGTCGGCATCCTCGGTCTCGACCACATTGATGCCCATCTCGCTGAGCATCGCCATGATGTCTTCGATCTGTTCCGGCGAGGTGGATTCCGAGGGCAGCACGGCGTTGAGCGCGTCGAAGGTGATGTAGCCGCGCTTTTTGGCGGCCTTGATCATCTTCTTGACGCCGGCGTCGTTAAGATCGAGCAGCGGCAGCGGCGATTCGGGCGCGCCTTCGGCGTCCTTTTCCGGGACTATTTCCTTCGCCTGCGTCGCTTTCGCCTTGCTCGCCATCTGTTTCTCCTGGACCTTCCTGGCCATTTTGCGCCGCGTTGCCGCGTCCTCTTTATTCAAGCGCATGGCCAAAAAGGGCCGCGCCGGCAAGGCGCCGCCCCGAATCAGGTCACCAGTGTCCTCGGAACCCGCTTAAGCTCCGATTAACCCTGAAATATACCGCGGGAATCGACCCTTTATTCCCCGCCGGTCCGGCAATTGCGTGCCGCCCCCGAAGGCGGCGGTCAAGCTCATAAGCTACGGGCGCCCCGACCGGAAGAGGCTCCAAAGCCCTCGATCAAGGCCTCGGTGCCGTCCATCCGGGCCAGGCGGGCCTTGACGTCGCGCAGCCGCAAATAGTTGGCCTCGCTGCTGTCCTGGCCGAGCGCCTGCTCGGCGTCCCTGAGCTCCTTAGTTAGTGAATGCCACTGCCGATGCAAGGCGACAAGCTGCTGCCAGGTCACCAGAACGTCGTCGGGCCCAGCGTCCGGCCGGGCGCCCCAGACCGATGAGGTCGTGATCGAGGCGGCGATCCGCTCCATAACCTCGGTCAGGTTGCGGGCGGCCAGTTCCGCCTTGATCGCCTCGGCATCCGCCGCCGCGGCATGGGCGGCGATGTCGATCAGCGCGCTTTTGAGCCGCTCGGCGTCGGCATGGCGGAACTCGAGCGAGGCCAACTCCTCCAGATGGTCGTGCAGCAGCCAGGGATAATTGAGCGCGGCCTGCAGGATCAGTGCCTCGCGCAGCGGAACCGCGGTGCGATGGCCGCGATGCACCGGGCTGGCCGCCAATTGCTGGCTGACCACGACATAGGGCGTGTTGTGCGACCCGACCTCCGGACGCTGCGGGCCGCCGTTGCGCGGTCGCCATTCGCCCATCCCGCCGGTTTTGGGGCGATCGCGCCAATTTTCCTGCGGACGCCCGCGCGCGGGCCGATTGCCCCACGGCGCTTGCGCCGGCGCGAAAAACTGCGCCAGCCGCGCACTGAAATCCTGCCGGTAGTATTTGCGCACCGCGTCGTCGCCGATGCCGGCGGTGACCTCGTTGATGCGCGCCTCCAGCGCCGCACGGCGCTCCGGCGTGTCGAAGGAATGGCCCTCGGTTTCGCGCGTCCACAGCATCGCGGCGAGCGGACGCGCGGCGGCGATCACCTCCGCCACCGCCTCGCGGCCGGCCGAACGCACCAGATCGTCCGGGTCCTGGCCCTGCGGCAGCAGCGCGAATTTCAGGCTCTTGCCGGGTTTCAGCCGCGGCATCGCCAGTTCGACCGCGCGATAGGCCGCGCGCAGGCCCGCGTTATCGCCGTCGAAGCAGAGCACCGGCTCGTCCGCCATCTTCCAGAGCAGCGCGAGTTGGTCTTCGGTCAAGGCAGTGCCGAGCGGCGCCACGGTGGCGGGGAAGCCGGCACTGACCATGGCGATCACGTCGACATAGCCTTCGACCGCGATCACGGTGGCGCCGTCATGCGCAGCCTGGCGCGCGCTGGCGATGTTGTAGAGCGTGGCGCCTTTATGAAACAGCGGCGTCTCCGGCGAATTGAGATATTTCGCCTGCGCCTCCTTCTCCATGGCGCGGCCACCGAAGGCGATCACGCGGCCACGCAGATCGGTGATTGGAAACATGACGCGGTCGCGGAAACGGTCGAACGGCACCGGAATATCGCCGCCCGCAATCAGCAGGCCGGCCTCCACCATGTCCTCGACCGGAATACCGTGACTGCCCAGATGCTCCTTGAGCGCGAAGCGATCGGACGGCGCGTAGCCGAGGCGGAATTTCAGTTGCGTCACCGGATCGAGGCCGCGGTCGGCAAGATAGCCGCGCGCCTTGGCGCCGACGCGTGAGGCTAGCGTCGCCTCGAAGAATTTCGCCGCCAGGTCCATCACGTCGTGCAGCGTCTTGCGCCGCACGTCGCGCGCCTGGTCCTCATGCGAGACTTTCGGCAGCGCCACACCGGCGAGCGAGGCCAGCCGCTCCACCGCCTCCGGGAAGGTGACGCCTTCGGTCTCCATCACGAAGCCGAAAATGTCGCCGTGCTTGCCGGAGGAGAAGTCGTGAAAGAAGCCCTTCTGGTCGTTGACCGTGAACGAGGGCGACTTCTCCTTGTTGAAGGGCGACAGCCCGATGAATTCGCGGCCCTGCTTGCGCAGCTTCACGCGCTTGCCCACCACCTCCGAGACAGGGAGGCGGGCACGCAGCTCATCGAGGAACTGAGGCGTGAAGCGCATGGCTTTGCTTGGTGGCCGAATCGGTTGGCCAATCATAGGCCGGCAATTGCAGAGTTTCCGGGGCGGGCGAGGGAAGCCGCTATCTGGGCCGGGATTCGCGGCGTTTTCCTAGTTATTCACAGGCCCTGGGCAGGCCAACGGCCGCACGGTTCGCCTGCCGAGCGGAATACCGCAACCCGCCCCGTGTTAGTGTTGTGCGCAAGCAACGGCGGGAAAATCCGCCTTTGGGAGGACGTCATGATCCACTTCGCAACGCCGGTGGTCGCTTCGCTGCTGGGGCTCGCGGCGGTCGGGCTGTTTGCCGGCGCCGCCAACGCCCAGGCGGTCAAACAGCAAGCGGTCGGCACCTGGATACTGGTGTCGGTCACCGTCGATGGCCCGACCAAATCCGAACCTTACGGCCCGAACCCGCACGGCATCATGTTCCTGGATGCCGGTGGCCGCTTCTCGGTCTCGATCGTGCGCGATGGGATACCGAAATTCGCCTCCAACAATCGCACCAAAGGCACCGATGCGGAAAACACCGCGGCGGTGCATGGCAGCCTCGCCTATTTCGGCAGCTACACCATCAGCGAGCCGGACTCATCGATCACTGTGAAGATCGAGGCCAGCAACTATCCGAATTTCGGCGGCGAGTCGCAGAAGCGCGTGCTCGCTTTCAACGGCGACGAATTGATCGTGACCAATCCGGCGCCGTCGGGCGGCGGCGGGGTGGCCAAGCAGATCTGGAAGCGCGCGAAGTAGGCGGCTTACTGCGGCTCCAGTCCGCTCTCCTTCACCACCTCGCGGGCGGCGTCGCGATCCGCCTTGATCTCGGCCGCGAATTCCTCCGGCGTATTGATCGCCGGCACCTGACCGCGGCTGATGATGTATTTGTCGCGGAAGGCGGGATCGCTGACCACGCGCGTCACTTCGGCGGCGATCTTGTCGATCATCGGCTTCGGCGTGCCGGCCGGCGCAAACAGGCCGTACCAGGTCTGCGACGGCGCGCCCTTGTAGCCGAGGTCGGCGAAAGTCGGCACGTTCGGCAACAACGGCGTGCGGATATTGTTGGTCAGCGCCAGTGCCGTCATCTTGCCGGCCTGGATCTGCGAGGTCACGTTGCCGAGCCCGATCAACCCGATCGGCGTCGAGCCGCCCAGGATGGCGTTGGTCGCCTCGCCACCGCCCTTGAACGGCACCCGCACCCAGTCGGCGCCCTTGTCGCGCTTGAGGCTCTCCATATAGACCGCGAGCGGCACCGACGCGGTCAGGTAGCTCAGCGTTCCCGGCTTCTGCTTGGAGACGGCGACCAACTCGTCCACCGTCTTCACGTTGAGATCGGAATTCACCACCAGCACCTGGATCAGGTGAAACAGGTTGATGATCGGGGTTAAGCCCTTCTCCGGGTCGAACGGCAGCTTCTTGAACAGGAACTGGTTGTAGATCAGCGGATCGGCATTGATGATGCAGATGGTGTAGCCATCCGGCGGCGCCTCGGCGCAGGAGCGCGCACCGATATTGCCGGCGCCGCCCGGGCGATTCTCGATCACCAGCGGCTGGCCGAGCCGCTCACGCATCGCTTCGCCCAGCACGCGCATGAAGATGTCGCTGATGCCGCCGGCGCTGCTCGTGGTCAGCACGCGGATCGGATGATTGGGATAATCGTCGGCGGCGGCCGCCGTGGTGACGAGTGCAACGGCGGCGAAAGCCGTGGCCAGAATGCGTTTCATGTTTCCTCCCCAATTCAGATTCTTGAGTTTCGTTATTGCAGCTTGGCCTTCACCATCGCGCTGGCCTTGGCCATGTCCATCTGCCCGGCATGTTTGCCGCGCAGGGCGCCGATCACTTTGCCCATGTCTTTCATGCCGGCGGCGCCGGTGTCTTTGATAGCGGCCTCGACCGCGGCCGTCATCTCGGCCTCCGACATCTGCTTCGGCAGGTAGCCGGAAATGATGGCGATCTCCTCCTGCTCCTGCTTCACCAGGTCGGCGCGGCCGCCCTTTTGGTAAAGCTCGACCGATTCCTGCCGCTGCTTGATCATCTTCTGCAGAATCGACAGGACCTCGGCGTCGCCGAGCGGCGGCTTGGCCTGCCCGCGCGCCTCGATATCGGCGTTCTTGAGCGTGGAATTGACCATGCGCAGGGTGGAAACCGCCCGCTCGTTCTTGGCCTTCATCGCCTCTTTCAAGGCGTTATTGATGTCGTCGCGCAGCACGGGGAACCCCTTTCCTTCACGTTATATCTGCCTGGGGGCGGCACCCGGCGGCCCCTTGCCTCTCATCCTATAATACGCAACTAAGAGGCCATGACCCAGACGCCAGCGCCTTCCACCGGAGCTTCTTCCGGCACTTCTGGAGGTTCTTGGGCCGAACCCAAGCCGACGGCGCTTTTGCTATTGGCCGACGGAACCGTGCTGGAAGGCTTCGGGCTGGGCGCCACCGGCCATGCCGTCGGCGAGGTCTGCTTCAATACCGCCATGACCGGCTATGAGGAAATCCTCACCGACCCGTCCTATGCCGGGCAGATCATCACCTTCACCTTCCCGCATATCGGCAATGTCGGCACCAACGACGAGGACATCGAGACCGTCAACATGGCGGCGACGCCGGGGGCACGCGGCGTCATCTTGCATACCGCCATTACCGGCCCGTCGAACTATCGCTCCACCCGTCCCCTCAACGACTGGCTGCGCGCGCGCGGCATCATCGGGCTGGCCGGCATCGACACCCGCGCCTTGACCGCGCTGATCCGCCAGAACGGCATGCCCAACGCTGTGATCGCGCATGACCCGGCGGGAAAGTTCGACCTCGACGCGCTTAAGCGAGAGGCCAGGGAGTGGCCGGGGTTGGTCGGCATGGACCTGGTGCCGATCGTGACCAGCACCCAGCGCTTTTCCTGGGACGAGACGCCCTGGCAATGGGGCAAGGGCTTCGGCCGCCAGACCAATCCGGAATTCCACGTGGTCGCCGTCGACTACGGCATCAAGCGCAACATCCTGCGGCTGCTGGCGGGCTCCGGCTGCAGGGTCACCGTGGTGCCGGCCAAGACTGCGGCCGAAGACATCATGGCGCTCAAGCCAGACGGCGTGTTCCTGTCGAACGGCCCGGGCGATCCGGCGGCGACCGGCGAATACGCGGTGCCGGTGATCAGGAAGCTGATCGACTCAGGCACGCCAACCTTCGGCATCTGCCTCGGCCACCAGATGCTCGGCATCGCCGTCGGGGCTAAGACCATGAAGATGCATCAGGGCCACCACGGCGCCAATCATCCGGTCAAGGACCTCACCACCGGCAAGGTCGAGATCACCTCGATGAACCACGGCTTCGCAGTCGACAAAGACAGCTTGCCGAACAATGTCGAGCAGACGCACGTGTCGCTATTCGACGGCTCCAATTGCGGCATCGCGCTCAAGGACAAGCCGGTGTTCTCGGTGCAGTACCACCCGGAAGCCTCACCCGGCCCGCGCGACAGTCATTATCTCTTCACCCGCTTCGTCGACATGATGCGGCAGGCCAAGCGCAAGATCGCGTGAGCGATGGCGGACTGGATCAGCTTCTACGATCTGCGGCATTCGCTGATCTACGTGAATGCGCGTCATCGCGACGTGCACTACCGCAAGATCGCCGACGACATCCGCGCTCTCGTGCCGTCGCCTGCTGCTGTCGTGCTCGACTATGGCTGCGGCGAAGCAACCTCCGCCGATCACCTGGCCGCCGCTTGCGGCCATCTCACCATGGTGGAGGCCGCGCCCAATGTGATGGCCGCGCTCAAGACGCGCTATGCCGGCAACCGCAAGATTTCCGTGGTGACGCCCGCTGCGGCGGCGGCGATGCCGGCCGGCTCGTTCGATCTGATCGTGCTGCATTCGGTGGCGCAGTATTTGAGCGGGGATGAGCTCGACGGCCTGCTGGCGACGTTCCGCAAGCTGCTCAAGCCGGACGGCTTGCTCGTGCTCGGCGACATCGTGCCACCGCGTTTCGCGGCGCCGGCGGCGGCGTACTCGCTGCTGAGCTGCGGCGCCGCCAATGGCTTCTTTATGGCCGCCGTGCTCGGGCTGATCCGCATCGCGGTGTCGGATTATCTGCGACTGAAGAATAAAGTCGGCCTGTCGCATTACCGACAGGCTGCGATGCTGGAAAAGCTTAAGGCCGCCGGCTATTCGGCAACCCGCGCGGCGCGCAATATCGGCCATAATCAGTGGCGAATGACGTTTCTCGCCCGCCCGCAGTAACTCCTGGTTAACCGCAATCGCGGCCGGCGGCCGCCGTATACCTTGCATCAAGGCCGTTCGCTTAATTCTGCAGGCGGCCCGGTGGCGGAGCGGTTTACGCAGAAGCCTTGCAAGGTCTTCCAGCCTGGTTCGATTCCAGGCCGGGCCTCCAATCTTCGCGGCCAAAGCCGCTTCAATTGGCAAGCCACCCTTAGGCCCGCGAAGATTGTCCGCCGAAGCTCGCAGAGCGAAGGCGGACGGGCATGTTTCCAGCCCTTTTCGCTCTCCACCGCTAATCGGACGAGTGCCCTTCCCACCGCGTCGAATCTGGTCTAAAGACCGCTCGCGCGCGGGGCGTGAACCCTCAGCGCGGTCCGGGGGAGCGCGCGAAAGCGCGCCCTTTTTTTGCGCCGATTTTCCGGAGGCCGATGCCCAAACGCACCGACATCAAATCGATCCTGATCATTGGCGCCGGCCCGATCGTCATCGGCCAGGCCTGCGAATTCGACTATTCCGGGACGCAAGCCTGCAAGGCGCTCAAGGACGAGGGCTACCGGGTCATCCTGGTGAACTCCAATCCGGCGACGATCATGACCGATCCCGATCTCGCCGACGCCACCTATATCGAACCGATCACGCCGGAGATCGTCGCCAAGATCATCGAGAAGGAGCGCCCGGATGCGCTGCTCCCCACCATGGGCGGGCAGACCGCGCTCAACTGCGCGCTGTCGTTGCGCAAGATGGGCACGCTGGAGAAATTCGGCGTCAAGATGATCGGCGCCACCGCCGACGCCATCGACAAGGCCGAGGACCGCGAGCTGTTCCGCGAGGCGATGACCAGAATCGGGCTGCCGACGCCGCGCTCGCATCAGGTCAAGACGCTGGCGCAGGCGCTCGACGCGCTCGACGACATCGGCCTGCCGGCGATCATCCGTCCGTCATTCACGCTCGGCGGCACCGGCGGCGGCATTGCCTACAACAAGTCGGAATTCATCGAGATCGTCGAGGGCGGCATCGACGCCTCCCCCACCAGCGAAATTCTGATCGAGGAATCGGTGCTGGGCTGGAAGGAATTCGAGATGGAGGTGGTGCGCGACAAAAACGACAATTGCATCATTATCTGCTCGATCGAGAACGTCGATCCGATGGGCGTGCACACCGGCGACTCGATCACCATCGCGCCGGCGCTCACGCTCACCGACAAGGAATACCAGATCCTGCGCGACGCCTCGATCGCGGTGCTGCGCGAGATCGGCGTGGAGACCGGCGGCGCCAACGTGCAGTTCGCGATCAACCCGGTCGACGGGCGGCTGGTGTTGATCGAGATGAATCCGCGCGTGTCGCGCTCGTCCGCCTTGGCCTCCAAGGCCACCGGCTTCCCGATCGCCAAGGTCGCCGCCAAGCTCGCGGTCGGCTACACCTTGGATGAAATTGCCAACGATATCACCGGCGGCGCCACGCCGGCCTCGTTCGAGCCGACCATCGACTACGTGGTCACCAAGATCCCGCGCTTCGCCTTCGAGAAATTCCCCGGCGCCTCGAACACGCTCACCACCTCGATGAAGTCGGTGGGCGAGGCCATGGCGATCGGCCGCACCTTCCAGGAGAGCTTGCAGAAGGCGCTGCGCTCGCTGGAGACCGGGCTCACCGGCCTCGACGAGATCAGAATCGAGAGCTTCGATCCGGCCAAGGGCGTCGACGACCCCGACAACAAGAGCGCCATCCGCGCCGCGCTCGGCACCCCGACGCCGGACCGGCTGCTCATCGTCGCGCAGGCCATGCGGGTCGGCGCCAGCGACGAACTGATCCACAATGCCTGCCGCATCGATCGCTGGTTTCTCGCCGAGATCCGCGCGTTGGTGGAGATGGAAGCCGAGATCAAGGCCAAGGGCCTGCCCGCGACCGCCGGCGCCTTCCGCCGGCTCAAGGCCATGGGATTTTCCGATACCCGCCTCGCCAAGCTCACCGGCACGGCGGCCGAAACCGTGATGCAAAAACGCCGCGCGCTCGGCGTGCGCCCGGTGTTCAAGCGCATCGACACCTGCGCCGCCGAATTCGCCGCGCCCACCGCCTACATGTATTCGACCTACGCGACGCCGTTCGCGGGCCGAGTCGCCGACGAGGCGCGGCCTTCGACCAAGAAGAAAGTCATCATCCTCGGCGGCGGGCCCAACCGCATCGGCCAGGGCATCGAATTCGATTACTGCTGCTGCCATGCCGCCTTCGCGCTGAAGGAGGTCGGTTACGAGACCATCATGGTCAACTGCAATCCGGAGACGGTGTCGACCGACTACGACACCTCCGACCGGCTGTATTTCGAGCCGCTCACGCCCGAGGACGTGCTGGAGATCATCGACGCCGAACGCAGCAACGGTACGCTGCACGGCGTTATCGTGCAGTTCGGCGGCCAGACGCCGCTCAAGCTCGCCGAACATTTGGAGAAGGCCAAGGTGCCGATCCTCGGCACCTCGCCGGACATGATCGACCTCGCCGAGGATCGCGACCGCTTCAAGCAGTTGTTGGACAAACTCAAGCTGCGCCAGCCGCAGAACGGCATCGCCACCTCGCCGGGCGCGGCGCGCGCCATCGCCGACAAGATCGGCTACCCGGTGGTCATCCGTCCGTCCTACGTGCTGGGCGGACGTGGCATGGAAATCGTGCGCGACCCGGCGCAACTCGATCGCTACGTCGCGCGCCTCGCCGCCACGCTCGACAAGCCGTCGGAGCTGGTGGTGTCGAACAAGAGCCCGCTGCTGATCGACCGCTATCTGTCCGACGCCACCGAAGTGGACGTCGACTGCCTGGCCGACGGCAAGGACACTTTCATCGCCGGCATCATGGAGCACATCGAGGAAGCCGGCATCCATTCCGGCGATTCCGCCTGCGCGCTGCCGCCGCATTCGCTCGACGAGAAGACGATCGCCGAACTGGAACGGCAGACCCGCGAACTCGCGCTCGCGCTCAATGTCGGCGGGCTGATGAACGTGCAATACGCCATCAAGGACGGCGATATCTACGTGCTGGAGGTTAATCCGCGCGCCTCGCGCACGGTGCCGTTCGTCGCCAAGGTGATCGGCCTGCCGGTCGCCAAGATCGCATCGCGCATCATGGCCGGCGAGAGCCTGGCCAGCTTCAATCTGAAGCCGAGCCGCTTTAAGCACCGGGCGGTGAAGGAAGCGGTGTTCCCGTTCGCGCGCTTCCCCGGCGTCGATACCGTGCTGGGACCGGAGATGAAATCCACCGGCGAGGTGATGGGGATCGACGGCTCGTTCGAGATCGCCTTCGCCAAGAGCCAGATCGGCGGGGGAACCAACCTGCCCCGCAGCGGCACGGTGTTCGTTTCGGTCAGGGACGCCGACAAGCCGCGCATCCTGCCGGCCGTGCGGCTGCTCGCTTCACTGGGCTTCAAGACCATCGCCACCTCGGGAACCCAGCGCTATCTCGCCGAACAGGGGGTGGAAACGGCCAAGATCAACAAGGTGTTGGAGGGCCGGCCCCATATCGTCGATGCCATCAAAAACGGCGGAGTTCAGCTGGTTTTCAACACCACCGAGGGGACCGCGGCGCTGGCCGACAGCCGCTCCCTGCGCCACGCCGCCCTCTTGCATAAAGTGCCGTACTACACCACTCTTTCCGGTGCCGTCGCTGCGGCGCAGGGCATCAAGGCCTATCTCGGGGGCGACCTCGAGGTGCGTACGCTGCAGAGCTACTTCAGCAGCCGGACCTGAGGGCGTTTCCCGAACGGTCTTGCCAAGGCAAATGGCGGCGCGCGTGAGGCCGGGAATTTCACGGTCGCGATACAGGTGACGCTGGTCGCGGTCGGGGTTTTTTTGACCGGCCGCGGTTCACATGACTCCGGTGCGCGGACACCCGTGACCGGAGTCGTATTGCGAGTCGATTGGACGGTTGTTTTAAGGGTGGAAGGGGCTTGGCGGCGCTAGAGCGCGTTCAAGTTGGATCTAGCGCCCGCCAGGAGGAGAAGGACGATGGAAAAAATTCCGATGACGGCAGCGGGCTATACCTCGCTCGAAGCCGAGCTCAAGCACTGCCAGCAGGTGGAGCGTCCCCGCATCATCCAGCAGATCACCGAGGCGCGCACGCACGGCGACCTGTCGGAGAATGCCGAATACCACGCCGCCAAGGAGCAGCAGTCGCTCAATGAGGGCCGCATCGCCGAGCTCGAGGACAAGCTCGCGCGCGCCGATGTGATCGACGTGTCGAAGCTGTCGGGCGACACCATTACGTTTGGCGCCACGGTGACGCTGGTCGACGAGGACACCGACGAGAAGAAGGTGTGGCAACTCGTCGGCGAGCCGGAGGCCAACGCCAAGGCCGGCAAGATCTCCATCACCTCGCCGCTCGCACGCGCGCTGATCGGCAAGGCCAAGGGCGCGACCGTCGAGGTCAATGCGCCCGGCGGCGCCAAGGCCTATGAGATCAAGAAGGTGGAGTGGCGCTAGCGCTGCTCTCGCCGCGGCTTTCGTGTGATGCCCGGCCGCGTGCCGGGCATCGACGTTTAAAGGCCGCTCAATCGTCCATCGGCACCATCGCCGCATCTTTCGAATTGCGCAGCACCAGCGAGGTCTTGACGTTGCGCACGTTGGGCGCGGCGGTGAGCCGCTCGACGAAGGCCTGGAAGGTTTTCAGGTCGGGCGCCACGCATTTGAGCACGAAGTCGATCTCGCCCGAGAGCATCCAGCATTCGCGTACCAGTGGCTGCGCGCGCACGAACTCCTCGAAGCCGGCGAGATCGGCCTCCGCTTGGCTGGCCAGGTGCACCATGGCGAACACGGCCACTTCGTAGCCGAGCTTCTTCTCGTCGAGCAAAGCGCGGTAGCCCTTGATGTAGCCCGCCTCCTCCAGCGCGCGCACCCGCCGCAGGCAGGGCGGCGCCGAAATGCCGACCCGGCGCGCCAGCTCCACATTGGTCATGCGGCCGTCGTCCTGCAGCTCTTTCAGGATCTTGCGGTCGATGGCGTCGAGGCGGGCGGGCAAGGACAGTTCTCCTCCCGGGGACGGAAAGCCTCCGGCGGGAACATCCATACCGCGAAACAATGTTTCGCGAAACATTATTGCGCGGCCGCCGCGACGCGTTGCCCCGCGTAAACGAAGGTTGTGAGTCGGCGGGGTTGCGTATCTTGCATAGCTCCCCAAAAGCCATAGATTGTGCAGGGCAAAAGAGCCGGCTGCCTATCCGGCCGCCCAGGCGATAGGTTCGCCTGCCGACGCCCGCCAGGGGGGCGCTACACATGTCAAAGACTACCCACGCCAAGGTCGTGATCATCGGCTCGGGTCCGGCGGGCTACACCGCCGCGATCTATGCCGCGCGCGCCATGCTGGAGCCGATCCTGATCCAGGGCATCCAGCCCGGCGGCCAGCTCACCATCACCACCGACGTCGAGAACTATCCGGGCTTCGCCGACGTCATCCAGGGTCCTTGGCTGATGGAGCAGATGCAAAGCCAAGCCGAGCATGTCGGCAGCAAGATCGTGACCGACTATGTGACGAAGGTGGAACTCGCGAGCCGCCCGTTCCGCCTGCAATGCGATTCCGGCGACGTTTATCTCGCGGATGCATTGATCATCGCCACCGGCGCGCAGGCGCGCTGGCTCGATCTGCCCTCCGAGCAGAAGTTCAAAGGCTACGGCGTATCGGCTTGCGCCACCTGCGATGGCTTTTTCTATCGCAACAAGGAAGTGGTCGTGATCGGCGGCGGCAATACCGCGGTGGAGGAAGCGCTGTTCCTCACCAATTTCGCCTCCAAGGTCACCGTGGTGCACCGGCGCGACTCGTTCCGGGCGGAAAAGATCCTGCAGGACCGGCTGTTCAAGAACCCTAAGATCGACGTGATCTGGGACAACATGCTCGACGACGTCCTTGGAGCTGAGAACCCCATGAAGGTGAACCGCGTGCGGCTCAAGAACGTAAAGACTGGCGCGACCACGGAGCGGAGTACCGACGGCGTGTTCATCGCCATCGGACATTCGCCGGCGTCCGAATTATTCGTCGGCCAATTGCAGATGAAGCCGTCCGGCTACATCGTCACCGCCGGCCATTCCACCGCCACCTCGGTGCCCGGCGTGTTCGCCGCCGGCGACGTCACCGACGACATCTACCGCCAGGCGGTCACCGCCGCGGGACTGGGCTGTATGGCCGCGCTCGAAGCGGAAAAATTCCTGGCCGCGCACGAACACCAGCGCGCGGCGGCGGAATAGATCATGGTATCCACCAACAAAACGATGGACTGGGACAAGCTGAAAGTGTTCCACGCCGCAGCCGAAGCAGGCTCCTTCACGCATGCCGGCGAACGGCTTGGGCTGTCGCAGTCGGCCGTGTCGCGCCAGGTCTCGGCGCTCGAGGGCGAGCTATCGGTCTCGCTGTTTCACCGCCATGCCCGCGGCCTGATCCTCACCGAGCAGGGCGAAATGCTCTACCGCACGGCGCATGAAGTGTTCATGAAGCTGGAGGCCGCGCGCACCAAGCTCACCGACAGCCGCGAACGGCCGAACGGCGAACTCAAAGTTTCGACCACACCCGGCATCGGCGTGCACTGGCTGACACCGCGGCTCGGCGAATTCCTCGATCTGTATCCCGACATTTACATCACGCTGATCACCACCGACGAAGAGCTCGACCTCGCCATGCGCGAAGCGGATGTCGCCATCCGCTTGCGCCAGCCGACGCAGCCGGACCTGATTCAGCGCAAGATATTCTCGGTGCATTTCCACGCCTACGCCTCGCCTGATTACCTGAAGCGCTTCGGGACGCCGCGCACGCACGAGGACCTCGACAAGCACCGCATCATTATGCTGGGCGGCGGGCAGGTGCCCGCGCATTTCTCCAACCGGCGCTGGCTGGTTGAGGTCGGCCGCGAGGCCAAAGATGCGCGCGTGCCGCAGCTGAGCATCAACAATGTGCTCGGCGTTCTGCGCGCCTGCCAGCGCGGCCTCGGCGTGGCGATGCTGCCGGATTATCTGGTGGAGGAGAACGGCGGACTGGTGCAGCTGTTCGGGGAAGCCGACACGGTCGCGGTCGATGCCTACTTCGTCTATCCGGAGGAGCTCAAGTCGGTCGCGCGCATCCAGGTTTTCCGCGACTTCCTGGTGGCGAACGCGCAGCGCTGGCATTTCTGATTTTCACCGCGCTAAAAAAGTCGGCCGATTCTCCGATTCAGCATGGCAGTCATGCGGCCCACGCCGTTGCTGCGTTCACAGGCCGCTCGCATACTTCAGGCTCGCTGTTGCACCGGAGGTATCCTCCCAGAGTCACCGGTGTGCAGCATGTTCCCCTCTGGAAGATATTGCCGGCCCCCACGCCGGCAAACTGAGACCGGGCCCCTCACGGGGTCCGGTTTTTTTTGCGCGGTTGAAAATCAGCGGAAGCGCGCGATGTAATAGGCGAGATCGACGATCTGCGCGTCGGTGATCGGCGTGAGCGCCTCGGCCATGACGCCGTCGTAGCCGTGCCGGGTGTTGCTCTTGTACTCGCGCAGCGTCTTCACGAGATAGTCCTCGCGCTGATCGGCGATGCGCGAAATGTTTTCGCGGCCGGTCAAATCCAGATTGTGACAGCTGTTGCAACGATGCTGCCCGATCAATGCGCGGCCGTTCTGCATGCGGGCGGCGTCCGGCGTATCCACGAGCGGCGGCGGCGGCGGCAGTTTGGCGATGAAGTCGGAGAAATTCCGCAGGTCGTCGTCGGTGAAGCTCTTGGTCATGTCGTTCATGATCTCGACGACGCGCTGCTTTTCCCGGAACAAATAAAGCTGGATCAGCAAATAGGGCGCCGGCTGTCCGCCGAGCGAAGGGATTTCCGGGGTTTCCGATTGGCCTTTCTCGCCGTGGCAGGTAAGGCACGGCGCCACGCGCTCCGCCAATGTCTCGGCAAGAAGCGGCTGGCTGGCGGCGCAAGCAAGCAGCCCGGCGGCGGCAATGCGGCGCGTGAAGGTTAGCATCGACATGATTGTCTTAGTTTGGTTGCGCATGATCTTGTCCGAAAACCGGTTCCCACTTTTCGGGATCATGCGCTGAATAAAAAGCGGCCGGGGGCACCGCCCCCGGCCGCTTGCCTCGAATTATCGGCCGGCGACTTTCGCCTTGCCGTAGGTGATGCGGTAGATCGCGCCGTTCCAGTCGTCGGAAATCAGCATCGATCCATCGGCCATCTGCTGCACGTCCACCGGACGGCCGATATATTTGTTGTCGACCAGGAAGCCGGTGATGAACGGCTCCATCGATTTCACCGTGCCGTCCTTGTTGAGCTGGATGACGACGATGTCGCCGCCGATCTTCTTCGACTTGTTCCACGAGCCGTGGCGAGCGAGGAAGATGGCGTTCTTGTACTTCTTCGGGAACATGTTGCCGGTGTAGAAGCGCAGGCCGAGTCCGGCCGAGTGCGGTCCGGTCAAAGCGACGGGCGGGGTGAACTCGCTGCAGCTATGGCCCCAGCCGAATTCCGGATCCGGCAGATTGCCCTGATAGCAGTAGGGCGACCCGAAATGCTCGCCGGTCTTGGTGACGCGGTTGCATCACGAAAAAGTCATCAGGGTAAAACCCGCAAAAGGCTAGCCAGGAACCCTCTGCCCTGCCAGCCGTTGCACTAAGCTTTGGGCTTCTGAAC
>Ga0097691_1001145_pt1 | contig 20305 bp, 18 predicted proteins | sample NGESurdeep072012_8_FD_72858 | JGI IMG/M metagenome (GOLD analysis project Ga0097691, IMG submission 72858) | Arctic peat soil microbial communities from Barrow, Alaska - NGEE Surface sample 210-1 deep-072012 | ecosystem: Environmental > Terrestrial > Soil > Wetlands > Peat ... | reverse complement strand
CTAACCGGTATAGGTGGCTGGCAGAAGAGGAGCCGCCGTACACTCCGCCCGGCGATCGGCTGTTTGACTTGGACCAAATACTCACTGACAAGTACGGTGAGGGATACGTTCCGCACCCTAAACTGCCTAATCTTGCGGCTCTGAACAAGCTGAGCATGCGGTATTGGATGCAGGGAAAGGAGGAGGCGGATAAGGCGGAATCGGCCGACTTTGGGGCGATTCAGCGATCTACGTCAGAAAAGTCAAGGGCCATCGCCCATCTGTTCAAAGCGCTCATGGACGGGGTCCTCGTCACGCAGGACTCCGCTGGCTCGGTTCAGTTTGCTGGACAACAGGTAGACGCGGTGAAGGTAGTTCTGACGCTCGCGGAGCGAATGCTCATTGTGCAGCGGTCGCTGCGGAGAAGGCATGGTGGCCGGGCGACTCTCGAAGTCAACGACGAGTACGACGTGCAGGACCTGCTTCGATCGCTGCTGGTCGTGTTCTTCGATGACGTGCGCGAGGAGACCTGGGCGCCTGATTACGCTGGCGGGTCGTCTCGGATCGACTTTACTTTGCCCGATTTCGGAGTAGCGATTGAGGTGAAGAAGAGCCGAGAGAGTATGTCTGCCCGCAGTGTTGGGGAAGAACTCATTGTAGATCGCGACAAGTACGCAGTGCATCCAGGCGTGAGCCATCTGGTGTGCATCGTGATGGATCACGAGGGTCGGCTCGCTAATCCGAAGGGCGTGGAAAGGGATCTGAGCCGTGAGGCCACGAAGGAAGGAATCGCGGTCACCGTACGCATCGTCGATAGGTGACCATGTGCATTCAAGACCGCACTCATTTGGCTCGACTGAAAGTCCGCGATCAACCGGAAGTGTTGACTGCCAACTGGTTTCTTCGTGGGCGGCGGAGGGTGGGACCGGTCGGAGGCCGCACGCCCGCCCGGGAATCGCCCGCCGGCAGCGCAAAGATGACGCCTTGATCTCATCGTCTTCAATCCGGCAGTCAAGGCAAAGCAACGGCAACGGCAACTGTCCCGTGGACTCCAGAACTCTGGACATGGTGAGATCATTCACGCAATTGGAACAGGCCGCAGACCCCGTCGCTCTCGCCGAGCCGGGTTGTATCGCCGCAGGTCAACGGCTCGCGGGGCCACAGATCGAATCCTAAAGGCATGCCGCGCACACAGATTGCAACGCCCGACCTCACAGCATTGTTCTCAGGTGACGTTGCACCCCCCGCGTTCGAGCTGCGCGAAAACCGTTGCGAAACAACAGACATGGCTGACGACCGCGCGCCCTATGTCCAGAGTTCTGGACTCTTCGTCCCGAACCATGGGCAACGATGTCGCCAACGGGCGTTGAGCACGTGAGAGGCGCGTTGGGGGGCTTTGCGCATCGCCGAAGAGTGGCCTTGCTGCTGTACTTTGCTGCTGTACTGCTGGCAAAGTGAAACCCTCGTGATTGTGTCCGTGTCGCACAGTCAGGGGGTTAAAGCCCGTCGACGCCGAATCGCGACGATACTGGTGGCGCCTCAGGAATGGAGTCCCAGCCATGGCTTTGAGTGAGATTCGGCCGGTGGTCGTTGTTGGAACCGATGGGTCCGCGGGCAGCGTTAAGGCGCTGCGGTGGGCGCTGCGGCAGGCCGAGGCCACTGGCGCGGAGGTCCGCGTGGTTTTGGCGTGGGAGGTCACCGCGCCGCTGGGCTACGTGGCGACTGTTGACGATGTTGACTGGGCCGGGATCGCGGGCAAGGCGGTCGCGGAAGCCTCTGCCGCAGAGCCTGACGTCTCGGTGCCCATCTCCACGGAGGTGATCAACGACAATCCCTCGAACGTCCTGGTCGAGGCGAGCAAGGACGCCGACCTCCTCGTCGTGGGCGGTCGCGGACATGGCCGCGTGCTGGGGATGCTGCTCGGCTCTGTCAGTGACCACTGCACCCACCATTCCCACTGCCCGGTCGTGATAGTCCCCTCGCCACAGCAGAACGCCTAAAGCCCTGCGGCCAGGTGATGTTGCCTGCCCGCGGCTTCGCTGCTCCGTGATCGAGGCCTCAGGGGCGTGAGCTCGGCCGGAACGCAACAGACGGCAATTGCTCAGCGGCCTTGCGGCGCGCCGAGTCCGTACCGTCGTAGCGCCAACCAAGTAGGCGGCTGAGGACCAGGCGCACCACCGGGCTGGCGAGACGGTTGCGCCGTTCGTAGGCCGCGAAGACCGCCATCGCCTCCTCGACCGGGACCATACGGTGGGTGGCCGTGAACGAGGACCGTCCGATGCTGACCTCGGCCCGACCATTGGCTTGCACGTTGCGCAGCCAGTCCGCACCCGGCCCGAACCCCGACATGACCGTGGCCTCCTGGCTGTCCGGGTCGTAGTGGACGACCTCCAGGATCGTCTGGTAGGTGCGCCCGCTGCTCCGTCCTGTGTGCGTCAGCTGCAAGAACCGGTGCCCCAGAACCCACCCCCACCTGTGCCGATAGAGGTGTTGTGGCAGCCCGAACAGGACAACGAGCGGTCGGGGCGGACGCTTTGAGTTTGAGGTGGTCACCCTTTGACCGCTGCTTTCCGTGGGTTTGTGGGGGGCGCGTGCTGGGTCAGCTCTTTTCGGTCCGTGAGCCTTACCGCTGTGCGGTGATCGCGACCACTGGAAGTCCGGCGATCGCGCCGGACCAGGTTCGGCCGACGGTGAAGCCGTTGCTGACGAGCACGTCGCGAAGGGGTAGTGGTCGGCAGTCGATCATTCGCGGCCACCGGCGATGTGCGGCAAGGTACAGGCGGGTCATCAGGTTCGGTTCGTCGCGAAGAGCCAATGAGACGATGGTGATCCGGCCGGCGTCCCGCAGCACCCGCCGGCATTGAGTCAAGACCGTTGGGATGTCTTCGGTGGCCATGAGCTCGAGTGTGAAGCTCATGGTGACAGCGTCGACGCTTGCATCGCGAAGCGGCAGATGACAGGCGTCGGCCTGGACAAGGGCCAGTGGGACGCCCCGGTTCTCTCGAGATAGACGTCCGCGCGTCGCCTGGACCATCCGCAGCGACAGATCGACCCCCACGAGGGAGCCCTTGGGACCGACCTGCCGGGCCAGCGCGGCCAGCGTGTGCCCGCTGCCAACGCCTATCTCGAGGACTTGCTCGCCAGGTCGAGCGGCAAGCAGTCGCAGCCCGGCAGCCCGTGCTTGGTGCTCGAATGGCGCTTCGACCCAGTCGTACCACGGTGCGAGCCGGTCATAGGTCGCCCGCGCTTGGCCCAGCGAGCGTTCGACGGGAGCCACCCTCGCCGCCCATGAGTCGACCGATGGGTTCACGGCGTGACGCGGGCGACAGTGGTGGTGGGGGAGGGGGAGCTCTTCTTCGACATCGACTCACCTCCGTCTTAAGGTCTGCCCTCCACGATGCCCGCCGGGGGGGTGATGGTGCAATCCGTTCCGCGACATCGTGGCTGCTCGTCGTGCTTACGATCGCATGCAGGTCGAGGCGGCCTCGTGCGGTCTATGACCGCTTGTTCTATGGTTTGGCCGTGATGTCGCAGCCTCCCGCGATCGAGGCACGATCGCTCACCAAGACGTACGGCCGCGCACGAGCTCGCGGGATCGTTGAGGTCGACCTCGTGGTCGCACCGGGAGAGGTGTTGGGCCTGGTCGGAGCGAACGGGGCCGGCAAGACCACGTTCATGCGCACCTTGCTCGACTTCATCCGCCCCTCCTCTGGGTCGCTGTCGGTCTTGGGGCATGACAGCGTGCGGGACTCGGTGGCGGTCAGGAAGCTTGCCACGTATCTGCCGGGCGAGCTCGTCATCCCACCGCGGCTGACCGGCGATCAGACCCTGCAGCGGTTCGCGTTCGCGCGACCACGGCTGGATCCGGCGCGGGTGGCCGCCCTCGCGGACCGGTTGAACCTTGACCTGTCACGTCGGATCGGCGACTTGTCGAAGGGCAACAAGCAGAAGGTCGCACTGGTGCTGGCGTTTGCTCCCAGAGCCCAGCTGTTGGTCTTGGACGAGCCCACGTCGGGACTTGACCCTCTGCTGCAGCGCGAGTTCGCAGCTCTGGTCCGCGAGGCCACGGCGGACGGCACGACCATCCTGCTGTCCAGCCACGTGATGAGTGAGGTTGAGCAGATAGCGTCTCGCGTTGCGTTGATGCGCGAGGGCCGGATCGCCTTGGTCGGCGACGTCGCAGAGATCAGCGTCAAGGCCCGCCGGCGCGGCCGGGTCCGGCCGCGCGACCCGGCCGATCTCGAGCCGATGGTGGGGGCGCTGAACGTGATCTCGGGTGTGTCCGAGGTGGCGATCGATGAGGACGTCGTGGTCTTCGCCTGTTCCGGCGACATGGACGATGTGCTGAAAGCGGTGTCCCGATTCCCGGTGCATGCCCTGGACGTGGCCCATACCGATCTCGAGGATGCGTTCTTCGAGATCCTGGACGGCCCCGACGCCTCAGGAGGCGCACGGTGAAGCTGCTGGCCAGCGAGCTGCGGCTACGCCGCACGTCACTGGTCGTGTGGGTTGGGTCCGTCTTCGCACTGGTCGCGATGATTACGGCGTTCTACCCTCAAATACGCTCGGATCCGTCTCTGAACTCCATTTACGCCAACATGTCCCCGTCGATGCAGGCGCTGCTCGGCGGCTCCGACCTGACCTCGCCGGCTGGCTACCTCAACACCCAGGTGTTCGCCTTCTTCCTCCCCGCCGTGTTGCTGGTCTTCGGGCTCGGCCGGGGTTCGGCTTCGATCGCCAGCGAGGAGGAGGAACGGACTCTGGATCTCCTTCTCGCACAACCGGTCCCGCGCTGGTCGGCATACCTCCAAAAGGCTGCAGCGGTCACGATCGGCATCACGGCCCTGACTCTGGCGACATGGGTGATCCTGGCCGCACTCAACACCGCGGTGAAGTTCGACCTCCCCGCCGCCAACCTTGCTGCGGTCTGCCTGCAGATGGGTCTCTTCGCCCTGGCACTGTCCCTTGCTGCCCAGGCGATCGCGGCTGCCACCGGCCGGCGTGGCTACGGCCTCTCGGTCGTGGCCGGGTACACCTTTGTGTCGTACGTGATCTACGGAATGTCCGCGACGGTGACGTGGCTGCGGAACGTGCGGCCCCTGATGCTGTGGCGGTGGTACCTGCTCAACGACCCGTTGGTATCGGGGTTCAGCTGGCCGGACATCGGCGTCTTGATCGGTGTCTGCCTGACCGCTCTGGTCGGCGGGATGTTCTTCTTCAGCCGTCGCGACCTGCGGGCCTGACCACGACTCCAGTGCTTCGCGTAGCTGCTCGCTCAGCCCGCCACTGACAAGGGCCAACGGGGCAACGGTAGGATCAAGACTGGTGAGCCGGGAAGCCTGGTCGGCATAGAGGTGACCTCTATCCTCGACCAAGGATGCTCATGACCGACACCGGCCCGTTCGCCCAGCTACTGCTCATTCTGTCGCTCGTGGCCGTCGCGGCGGTCCTGTCCAACCGGCTCACTGCGCGGATACGGGTTCCCCCACCCGCGCTGTTCCTGGCCGCGGCTGCCATCGCCGCAGCCGTCTTTCCGGGTCTGAAAGCGCCCCCTGAGCGCACCGTCGAACGCATTGTCACCGTGGCGCTGATATGCATCCTGTTCGACGGCGGCATGCACATCGGCTGGCGGCGATTCCGCGCCGCGGCCGCTCCCATCGTCATAGTAGGGGTCGCTGGGACTTTCCTGACGACAGCGGCCGTCGCCGCGGTGGCGTACTTTGGGTTCGGATTCAGCTGGTACATCGCCCTCCTGCTCGGCACCGCCATCGCGCCGACCGACCCTGCGGTCGTGTTCTCCATCCTGGGGCAGCGCGAGATCGCCGGTCGCTCCTCCACAATTCTGGAGGGTGAGTCCGGGGCCAACGACCCGGTCGGCATCGCCCTGCTGGTGAGCCTGCTGGCCGCCGGATCGCTCAGCGGCGGAGCTGCGGTGCAGGTCGTGGGCGAGTTTCTGCTCCAGATGGGGGTTGGGGCCGCCTTCGGGCTCTTGGGCGGACGAGCCCTGGTGTGGTTCATGCGCCGCATTTCGCTGCCAAGCGAAGGCCTGTACCCGCTGCGAGCATTCGCGTGCGTGTTGGTTCTGTACGGCGCGACGACAGTCGCGCACGGCTCAGGCTTCCTTGCGGTCTTTGTCGCCGGCATCGTCTTGGGCGACGAGCGTGCTCCTTTCAAGCGGGAGATCGAGCGTTTCCATTCCGCGCTGGCGAGCCTGGGTGAGATCGTCGCGTTCGTGGTGCTGGGCCTGACCGTGCACTTGACTGACCTCACCCGAACAGACGTTTGGCTGCCAGGCCTGGTGCTGGGCGTTTCGCTGGCCCTCATCATCCGACCGTTGCTGGTCGGCCTATGCCTGATACCAGCCAGGCTGCAGCGTAACGAGCAGGCCTTCGTGCTCTTCGCCGGGCTCAAGGGGGCTGTGCCCATCCTGCTGGGAAGCCTTCTGCTGGCCGCGAACATCCCGGGCGCACAGCGGCTCTACGGCATCGTCATCGTCGTCGTCGCGTTCTCTGTCCTGGTCCAGGGCAGTCTCGTTCCAACGGTGGTCCGAGCGCTGCACCTTCCGATGCGCATCGTGGAACCCCAGCCCTGGTCGCTCGGGGTGCGCCTGGCCGAGGAACCAGAGGGAGTGCTGCGGCTCACTGTCGCGGCAGGCTCCCGTGCGGACGGCCAAACCGTTAATGACGTGGCCGACGCAGCCACCGTTCTGGGGGACGACGTCGAGATCTGGGTCAACATGCTGGTCCGTGGCCGCGCCTTGGTCTCTGTCCGCGGCGACACCCGGTTGAGGGCAGGCGACGAGGTACTGGTCTCAGCAGAAGAACGCTGGCACCCGCACCTCGAGAACCTGTTCCGTGCGTAAACAAGAGGTTGTCCAGGACGGTCTGTCAAGAGGCGGTTACACAAGCAAAGTCGCGGAGATCCTTGGCAAGATCTCGCAGCAGTCGCGCCCACCCAGGCGCCACGATCCGCAAGGACAGCTATCCCGTAGGAGGAGGCGCGGGTCACGACCAGCTCACCACACCAGGCGCACCTGTGGCTAAGCCGGAGCCCGGGTCACGGTCACCCAGCCTGAGGCGCCCGGCACGATTCCCTCGTTTGCGTGGGTACGCCCGCGGCCGGTGGCGTCGGCGTTGGGCTTGTGGCCGCGGCGCCGCCAGGTTTCGTGGCGATGCCGAGAGCGGGGTCAACAAAGGCATAGGCCTGGGCGACAGTTGCAGATCCGGTCACCGTCTGGGCTGGTAGCGCGGAAAGGTTGCCACTGGCCCATGTTTGAAGGAACTGGGCGGCTGCCGCCGAGGCCTGATGGCGTCGCGGCCGCTGACTTGCCGTGTGCGACGACGAAGACGCCCACCACCAGAGCCAGGCAGATGAGCCCGATCAGCAGGTACTCGCCCCGAGATGGAAACTCCGGTGCGCGGACCCAGCCAGCCGCGGACTCGACCGGTTCGGGGTTCTGCGAGTTGGTCATTCAGACGAAGGCTCAGCCTCGGTGGCGTGGCACATCACCAGGACGGGGCAGGTGGCGTGGGTGATGACGTGCTCCCGCACTGAGCCGGGCAGCGTCTCGGTGAGGCCGCCATGACCGCTGTTTCCGACGACGAGCAGCTGCGCGCCGACGGAGGCGTCGAGCAGGACCTGGGCCGGGTGCCCCGCGATGACAGCCGAGGAGACCTTCACGCTGTCGGCGCCTGGGGCCCTGTCCACTGCGGTGTCGATGGTCTGCTGTGCCCTGGTGCGCCAGTCGACGTGGGGGGTCATCGGGTCGACCCCGGACAGGGGCGGGTACTCCCAGGCGATCACGGCCTGGACGTCCGCGCCGGTGAGCGCGCCCTGGCCAACGGCCCATGTGAGGGCGTCAAGCGAGCTCGGGGAGCCGTCGACTCCGACAACGATGTGTCCGGGGGTCTTCATAACGTCATGCCTGCCTTCTGTCGAGGTCTGAGGGGGACATCCCACTTCACCGGTCTCGGTGCCCCGGTGGGGATCGCCGTGATGGCAGACCTGACCCCGGGACCGAGGGGGCGCAGCCCTGTTCTTGAGTGGGAGGAGACAAGGCGGCCACGGTTACCAGCCGAGCCGGGTGGCGGTGTCGGCGGTCGGGGTGGCTTCGCCGGCGGCTTGGGCGAAGGCGTTGAGCGCCGCGACGACGTCCTCGCGGCCCTCTTGCGGCATCGCGGCGACGATAGTGGCGATCTCCGCGCGCCGTCGCGAGGTGACCTCGCGGACCAGTCGCGCCCCTTCGTGGGTCAGGGCGATGAGGACCTCTCGCCGGTCTGCCTTGTTCTCTTCACGGGTCACCAGCTGGGCGGCGATGAGGCGGTCCACCATGCGCAGGGCAGTGGAGGGGGTGACGCCGAGTCGTTCGGCAAGCTGGTTGAGCCGGGTGTCGCCATGGCCCTCCAGGACCACCAGGGTGCGGAACTGGGTGATCGTGACCGCGTCCTCGACCTGGGCCAACGATCGGGCGGAGACGCCGACCAGTGCGCGTGAGGCCGTCAGAAGAGCGGAGACCAGCTCGTCAGCGCCCTCGGAGGAGGTGGTGTCGTTGCCTCGCGCGGGTGCCGTGATCACGGTGCTCTCCTCGTGTCGTGTTCTGGCCGGTCAGTGTACGGACTCTGGCGGTAAACCGGCGGCTCACAGTTCGGTTGGGTGGGCTGCCAGGATTCTCGGATTTCGTAAGTAACAGCAATTGTTGCATACTGCAAGCCATGAGTCATACTTTGTCACCTCCCGGACCCGCACCGGTAATCCGTCGAGCCCCCAGGGTGGCAACGCTCGCGTTGCAGCACGGCCGCGCCAGGCTCGCCACCCAGCTGCGATCCTCGAACTCGGGCTTGATGCTGCTCGCTCTGCTCGTCGGGCTGGGGGCCGGTGGCGGGGCGATCGTCTTCCGCTGGCTGATTAAGACTTTCACCCTGCTGCTGTCCGGCCGCGCGGACTACTCGCTGGCCGGCCATGCCGCCCACCCGGGGCTGCCAGGGCTGGGGCGCTGGTTCGTCATCGGCGCCCCGGTGGTCGCGGGGCTGCTGTATGGGCCGTTGGTGCACTTCTTCGCCCGGGAGGCACGCGGTCACGGCGTGCCGGAGGTGATGTTCGCGGTGGCCCGCAAGGGTGGGCGGATCGCACCACAGGTCGCCGCGGTCAAGGCCTTGGCCTCCGCTTTGTGTATTGGTGGGGGCGGGTCGGTGGGCCGTGAGGGCCCGATCGTGCAGATCGGCTCGGCGCTGGGCTCAACCCTCGGGCGGGTGGTCCGGGTCAGCGAGCCGCGGATGCGCCTGCTGGTGGCGTGCGGGGCGGCCGGGGGAATCGCGGCGACGTTCAACGCCCCGCTGGCCGGTGTCTTCTTCGCGATGGAGCTCATCCTGGCCAACTTCGAGGTGCACTCGTTCGGCATGATTGTGCTGTCCTCGGTGACCGCCAGCGTGGTCGGGCGCGCCGCGATGGGCAGTGCCCCCTTCCTGAAGCTTCCCAACTTCACCGTGGGCCACCTGTGGGAGTACGGCCTGTTCGCCGTCCTCGGGCTGCTCGGAGGAGTCGCGGGAGTGTTCTTCACCCGGGTGCTCTACGCCATCGAGGATGTCTGCGACCGGGTGTGGCACGGACCGGAGTGGCTGCGTCCGGCCGCCGGTGGCGTGCTGCTAGGACTGCTGCTCCTGGTCCTGCCTCAGATGTACGGCGTGGGCTACCCGGTCCTGGCCGCCGGAGTCGCCGGAAAGTACACGATCGTCTTCCTGCTCGTGCTCCTTGTCGCCAAGATGTTCGCCACCAGCTTGACCATCGGCATCGGCGGCTCCGGTGGGGTCTTCGCCCCGAGCCTGTTCATCGGGGCCATGCTCGGAACCGCCTTCGGCGAAATCATGCACACCCTCGCACCCGGGATCGCGGGCCCGGTCGGCGCCTACGGCCTGATCGGGATGGGTGCCGTCTTCGCCGGGGCGGCCCGCGCGCCGATCACCGCTGTGGTCATCATGTTCGAGCTGACCGGGGAGTACACGATCATCCTGCCGCTGATGTCAGCCATCGTCCTGGCCACCTTCATCAGCCAACGGCTCGCCCCCAAGGACACCATCTACACCCTCAAGTTGCGCCGCCGGGGAGTCGACCTGAGCTCCCCGGCCCAGACCAGCCCCCGCGCCGACGCGATCCCCATCTCAGCGGTGATGCTCCCCGTGCCTGCCGCCCTCCATGTGGGCGACAGCCTGGTGAAGGCCGCCCGAGCCCTGGCCCGTTCTCGCCAGGGCGTCCTGCCCGTCGTGGACGCCGACGGGGCCTATGCCGGGACGGTCAGCGCCCACGCGGTCGCCGAGGCCCTTGCCGACGGCGAGCACGACACCACCCATGTGAGCGAGGTCGCCGGCCTTCCTCCAGCATTACGCTCGGTCGACCCCCTCGACTTCGCGCTGCAGGTCCTGGACGACGCCGGCGGCGCGGTGCCGGTCCTGGACCCCGACGGGCACCAGGTCGTCGGATGGCTCACCCACCAAGCCGCCCTCAACGCCCTACGCCCGGCGGCCGCCACAGCATCGGCAGCCACCAGTTAACGCCCAGGAGCACAGCGAGCTTGCCGGCGCCGGGGGCGGGACGCCGGCCGGCGAGACCATGATCGGGGGTATCTAGAGATGGGCTGGCAGGCCACCATGGCGACCTCTGCTGTGGTTGGTCCGGGTTCCATGACCGGACCTATGTGGATGCCGAGTGTGCCGCCAACACCGGAACGGATGCTGGCCTGGCACCCTCAGCCGTTTCCCGTGTTGCCGCTGATCGTTCTGATCCTGCTTGTGCTCTACGGGTGGGGTGTCGTCGTTCTTGCCCGCCGTGGCGTCCGCTGGCCCATCGGTCGCAGCCTGTGGTGGCTCGCCGGGGTGGGGTCCGTGCTCATGGTCACGGCCACCGCCGTTGACGGGTACGGCATGGAACTGTTCAGCGTCCACATGATTCAACACATGGTTCTGAACATGCTCTCCCCCGTGTTCCTGGTCCTGGGCGCCCCGGTGACACTGCTGCTGCGCGCGCTACCCGTCGGGTCCGGGCCACGGGGCCGGATCCGACGCAGCATCCTGTGGCTCCTGCACACGAGGGCCATGGCCATCTTGACGCATCCGGGCGTGACGTTCGCCTTGTTCATCATGAGCCTCTACGGCCTGTACTACACCCCGGCCTTTGACTACCTGATGGGCACCTGGTGGGGCCACAACCTGATGCTGGTGCACTTCCTGCTCATCGGGTTCCTCTACTTCTGGGGAGTTCTCGGCGTCGACCCGTCCCCCCGGACATCCAGGCAGGGGCACCGCGGGTTGTCGGGCCCGGTGATACCGGTGCTGGAGCTAGCCGCCACCGCCCCGTTCCATGCCTTCTTCGGTGTGGTGGTCATGATGTCCACCACCTTGCTGGTCGGGTTCTACTCCATGCCCATCCCGGGCTGGCAGGTCTCACCCCTGGCAGACCAAGCCACCGGCGGCGGGATCGCCTGGAGCTTCACGGAGCTTCCCACGCTCTTGGTCCTGATGGCTTTGATCGTGAAATGGCACAAGTCTGAAGAGCGGACCACCCGGGCCACCGAACGGCGCCAGGCCCGTGGGGGCGACACCGAGCTGGTCGACTACAACTCCTATCTGCAATCCCTGGACCGCGCGGAGCGGGCGCAGCGCTGACATGAACCCGCCAACCCCCGGCAGCGCCCTGGTCCTGTACGCGTTCTCCCTTGGCCTGGTTGCCGCGCTGAACCCCTGCGGACTCCCGATGCTGCCAGCCTTTCTGGCGTTGTTCGCCGGTGCCCCGGCCGCCCCCGTGGGGCCGCGGATCGCCCGGGGCCTGCTTGGCGGGGCGGGGATGAGTGCCGGGTTCGTGGCGGTGTTCGGGTCCCTGGGGCTGGTGCTCGTCGGCGGCGCCCAGCTGGCCGCCGGCTGGCTGCCCTGGGTCATGATCGCGGTCGCCCTGGGCATGACCGTGGCCGGTGTGTTCACGGTGGCCGGGCGAGGACCCCGCCTTCGGCTGCCCGCGCCCCGCGTCCGGCCAGGGCGGTCGGTGCTGGCCATGGTCGCCTACGGTGCGGCCTATGCGGTGGGGTCGCTCAGCTGTTCCCTGCCGCTGTTCCTGGCCGCCGTCGGCGGATCGTTCACCGGGCGGGGGGTTCTGGCCGGGCTGTCCAGCTATCTTGCGTACGCCCTGGGCATGGGTCTGTTCGTCTGCGCGGCCGCGGTGGTCACCACTACAGCAGGTGCGGCCGCCTTGGCGCACATCCGGGTTGCCGCGCGCTGGCTTCCGGTGGTCTCGGGGACGATTCTGGCCGCCTCGGGCGCCTACCTTGCCTACTACTGGGTCAACGACCTGCGGGATCCGGCAGCAACCTCGCCGGTGACCTCAGCGGTTGATCGGGCACAGACAGGGCTCGCATCCTTGGTGGGCGCGAGCCCATTGCTGGCGGCCATCGTGCTCGGCGTGATCGTGCTGGCCTCCATCACCGTCGTCATCGCCCACACCCTCGCAGAGCCGCACGAGCACACCGACCCGGCGACCCGATCACCCTCCAGGAAAGGCGGCAATGCGCCGTGAGCACACCCCCGCAGCACGACGGTTCCACCCCTCGCGCGCACCGCCGCGTCACAGTCCTCCTCTGGGCGGCGGCGGGGCTGGCCGTAGCACTGTCCCTGGCCGCGATAGTGGCCATCGCAGCTCCCCACCCGCTTGCCGCCACCGGGACGTCCGGTGCTACCCCGGTCGAGCCGGGCATCGGCCCCGCCGCGTCCGCGCTGCTACAGCTCGACATCCTGCCCCCGCCCCGGGACAGCGCGCCGGACTTCGCCCTCACCGACCAGCACGGAAGACCCACCAGCATCTCTCAGTACCGCGGAAAGGCGGTCGTGCTGTCCTTCAATGACGACGTGTGCCAGGACCTGTGCACCCTGCTGGCCCAGGACATTGCAGCCGCTGACGCCGACCTTGGGACAGCGGCCAAGAATGTCGTGTTCCTGTCCGTGAACGTCAACCCCCTGCACACCTCCGTCAAGGACGTGAAGACCTGGACCGACAGCCACGGGCTGGGCACCACCGCCAACTGGGTCTTCGCCACCGGCACCGCCCGGCACCTGGCCCGGGCAGCCGACCAGTTCCACGTCCCCGTCACCCTGGACCCAAAGACCCACGAAGTGGTCCACGGAACCGAGCTGTTCTTCATCGACCCGGCCGGCAAGGAAGTGGCCCTGGGGCAGTTCGGCACCCAGTCCGCCAACACGGCCCTGTTCGCCCACGCCATGGCACAGACGGCAGTCGACCTCCTGCCCCGCGGCGCCCGCAGCCCCGTCGCCGGCCCATCCGACAGTGCCGCGCCCGGAGTCGCCTTGAACAACCCGGCCCCAGGCTTCAACCTGCCGCAGCTGAACAACCCAGCATCAGATGTTTCCCTGGCTAGGACGAGAGGCAAGTACACGGTCGTCAACTTCTGGGCCAGTACCTGTAGCGCCTGCATACGGGAAATGCCGGACCTGCAGAAAGCGCACCGCACGTTGGGAGACTCGGTCGCATTCCTCGGCATCGATGTCGCCGACCCTGCCGGACCCGCCGCCGCTTTCGCCAGGAAGAGCGGGGTTACCTACCCGCTGCTGGCCGACGCCAACGGCACCGCCGCAGGCGCCTACCGAATCCCGGGCCTGCCCTTCACCGCGATCATCGGCCCGGACGGGACCCTGCTTGTCCGCCACCCCGGCACCTTCAGTGCTGAACAGCTCGAATACATCATCCAGACCCTCGAACACAGCTGATGAGGCGACGATGGCGGCGGCGGATGGCGTGGGGGCTTGCCTCGCTGGTGGTCGCGCCCATCCTGGGGGTGGCTGTCTTGTGGCCTTTGACGCCTAGCGTGGACAGCGCCGGCTATCTCGTGCGCGCGCGCCTGAGGACTCAACACAGCCCGGAGCTGACGGCGTTGCCTCGTCCGGACCGGGTGGCCCAGGCGCTGGTCGCCACTGAGGACAGCCGCTTCCGCCAGATGCCGGGCATCGACCCGATCAGTGTGGTGCGGGTGGGGCTGGCCACCCTGAGCGGGAGCAGCGACACCGGCGGCGCCACGCTGGAACAACAGCTCGCCAAGAACCTCTACTTTCCCCACGACGATGGGTTCGTCTCTAAGGTGCAGGAAGCCGAGCTCGCCCTGAAGCTGGACGTGAGCTACCCCAAGAACGAGATACTGCGGCTGTACTTGGCCGACGTGTACTTTGGTCACGGTTTCTACGGTCTGCCAGCGGCGGCCGAAGGCTATTTCGGCGTGACGCCAGCGCAGTTGAGCTGGGCTCAGGCCAGCATGATCGCCGGTCTGGTCCAGGCACCCTCGGCCTACGACCCCATACGACACCTATCTACCGGTCGCCTGCGCCAGCAACACGTTTTGCACCGACTAGTCACCACCGACGGCCTGTCCGCGGCACAGGCTGACACCGCCTTCGCTGCGCCTCTGGGCCTGCAATGACGGCTGAGAAGCGCGGAAGTCAGAGTTCAGTGGGTGACCGCGACCAGAAAGCCGGCGACCATCGTGGCCAAGGCGTTGGGAGCAGATCGACAGCGAACCGGGCCCGGTGAGCGGCCACCGTGATCGAGGCCACTGTGGGGAGCAACCCGCTGTAAATGGGGTGCCGTGCGTACCGGTACAGGCCGCCGGTGCGTAGTTGCGCGTGGGCGTTCGGCAACGGCGTGGCCGTCAGGCCTCGACCGAGTCCCGTAGCGCCGATGACCATCACAGCCAGGCCAACGACGGTGCCGATGTGCAGGCAACCTTGAGCGCAGCGGCCACCGGCCGGTCGTGGCGACCGGGCAACAGCAAGAGGATCCCGATCAACACGAACTGTCCAGCGACCAGCAGTCGCGCGGTCCGCACATCACCAGACGCCGGGCCGTCTTCGTTTTCAGTTGCATGATCCGCGGGTTTGGCTCACGCCTCCGGCGCCCGGGCCCACGAGCGATGCGAGCAGCATCAAGCCCGAGTTCGGGGATCGCAGCTGCATGCCGATTCTGGCCCAGCCCGGCCCTGTAGCGCGAACTTGGCCACCCTGGGGCTTGTCGGCCAGCCATGCCGTTCAGCAAGGGGGCGAGAGATGTCATGACTTGTAGTATGCAATAATTGTTGTTACGTACGAAATCCGGCCGAGGTTCGCAACCTGTTCGAACAAGCTGTGAACCTCCGGTTATACCGCCCAGAGGCCGTACCGACCGCCCAGGACAGGACACGAGGAGGAGCACGATGATCACGGCAGTAGCACAAAGCAAGGACATCACGACCTCCGACGATGGCGCCGACGATCTGGTCTCGGCTCTACTGACAGCCTCACGCGCCCTGGTTGGGGTCTCCGCCCGTTCCTTGGCGCGTGTTGAGGACGCGGTCACGATTACCCAGTTCCGCACCCTGGTGGTCCTGGAGGGCCACGGCGACACTCGCCTCAACCAGCTCGCCGAACGGGTGGGCGTCACGCCCTCCACTGCCCTGCGCATGGTGGACCGTCTCATCGTCGCGCGCCTGGTGACCCGCCGGGAGAACAAGGCAGACCGCCGAGAGGTGCTCATCGCCCTGACCGTCGAAGGGGCGCGACTGGTTCGTGAGGTCACCGCACGACGGCGGGCCGAGATCGCGGCCATCGTCGCCGCGATGCCCCAGGAGGGTCGCCAGGGGGTGGTCGCGGCGCTCAGCGCCTTCGCCCAAGCCGCCGGCGAAGCCACACCGAGCATCGACACTGCCACCCGGCTCGGCTGGTGACCATGGCGGCCTTGTCCCCTCCCAACGAGCAAGAGGACCGCGCCAGCTCGGTCCCGAGGTGCGGGTCGGCGCTCACGGCGCTCTGCGCTGAGCTGAGCGGTGAAGTGGTCCATGTCCCATCAGATCTCGACAGAAGGCAGGAACGACATGAAGAACCCCGGATACATCGTTGTTGGAGTCGACGGCTCGCCGAGCTCGCTGGACGCCCTCCACTGGGCCGTGGGCCAGGCCGCGCTCACCGGTGCGGGCGTCCGGGCCGTGATCGCGTGGGAGTATCCGCTCCTGTCCGGCGTGGACCCGATGACCGCCCACGTCGACTGGCCCGCCAACGCACGGCAGACCCTCGACGCTGCGCTGGAGGAAACCGTGGACGTGTACACCGCGGACGTCTCCTCGGCGGCTGTCGAAGGGCGTCCGGCGCAGGTCCTGCTCGACGCCTCCGTCGGGGCGCAGCTGCTCGTCTTCGGCAACAGCGGCCACGGCGCCTTCACCGAGATGCTGCCCGGCTCAGTGCGGGAGCACGTCATCACCCACGCCACGTGCCCCGTCCTGGTAATGAGCCACGACTGCTGGTCGCCGAATGCTTTGTCTCGGTGAGCCAGTTGCAGCCCGGATCGGGCAAGCACCTGTTGGTCGGTCTCACCCGCATGGCTCTGGTAGTGCGCGGGGGTCCTCGTCATGGTGCACGGCAAGTCAGCGGCCACGCGGCGCATTGGGCGCCGGCCCAGTGTCTTCGAGGTGGGGACGGCAACACGTCCGGCCTGCCGGCTCGGACCGTGACCAGATCTGCTCGCGTCTGCCGGGCATATGACACCGTTGACCTTGGCGTTGGTATCGGCCCGGATACCGCAGGCATCGCTGTCCCGCACCCGACCTGGACAGCACAGGCTGGGGCCTCATCCATCAGGCTGGAGCCCGGTGCGCCCATTGGGCCCGTTGACGTCATCACCGTCTGGTCGAACAACGTGCTGAACCCAGCATCTACATCAACGAAAAGGGCCGCGTCCTCCCCGAAAATCGCAACCGGACCTGGAACCTTGCGCGATGACCGACGCAACAGCGTTCGGCACCGCTCCAGCGCTGGTCTCCTGCGACACACGCGGCCGGACGCCACGGTGCCGCCCTCAGAACAGAGCCCGTTTCCTGGGGTTGCCTGCAGCCCGCCGCCCGTCGCGGCGACGCCCCCGCCGTAAGGCAGGCCGCCTCATGACCTCGAGCGTCTCCCCGATACCGATCACCATCCACAAGCAGACGGACACCCACCATGATCACTGAAAGAACTCAGTCCACGCCCCCCGGTTCGACGACCAAGCCTGACCCCAAGGACGACTTGAAGTCTCTGCCCCTGTCGGAGGTTGAGAAACAGCTCGAGACCTCACCGGACGGGCTGAGCCAGGGCGAGGCGACGAAGCGGTTGGCGCAGTATGGGCCCAATGAGATCGCGGAGGACAGGACCAACCCGCTGCTGAAGTTCCTCAGCTACTTTTGGGGCCCGATCCCGTGGATGATCGAGGTCGCGGTGGTCCTGTCGGGTGCGGTCGGGCACTGGCCGGACTTCTTCATCATCTTGGTGCTGCTCGTCGCGAACGGAGTCGTGGGCTACGCCGAGGAGCACCAGGCCGGCAACGCCATCGACGCGCTGAAGGCCAAGCTGGCGACCACTGCGCGCGTCCGACGCGACGGCCAGTGGGTAACCCCGCCCGCACGTGAGCTGGTGCCCGGCGACGTGATTCGGCTGCGTCTGGGTGACATCGTTCCCGCGGACGCGCGCCTGCTGGACGGCGACGAGGTGGAGGTCGACCAATCGGCACTGACCGGGGAGTCGCTGCCCGCGACGTGCGAACCCGGTGATGCGGTGTTCTCCGGTTCGATCCTGCGTCGGGGGGAGATCGGCGCCCTGGTCTACGCCACCGGGGCGAACACCTACTTCGGCAAGACCGCGGAGCTGGTGCAGGACACGCACACCGTCAGCCACTTCCAGCGCGCCGTGCTGAAGATCGGCAACTACCTCATCATTCTCGCGGTCGCGCTGGTCACGGTGATCGTGGTCGCCTCGCTGCTGCGTGGTGATCCCATCGTCACCACATTGCAGTTCGCCTTGGTCCTGACCGTGGCCGCGATTCCGGTCGCGATGCCGACCGTGCTGTCGGTGACGATGGCCGTGGGCGCGCGCCTGCTCGCCAAGAAACAGGCGATCGTGAGCCGGCTGGTCGCCATCGAGGAGCTCGCTGGCGTGGATGTTCTGTGCGCGGACAAGACTGGCACGTTGACCCAGAACGCCCTGACCCTTGGTGACCCGTTCAGCATCGATGGCGTTACCGCCGGCGACGTCATCCTCAACGGCGCATTGGCCTCCCGTGCGGACAACGATGACCCCATCGACCTGGCGGTGCTGGGAGGACTGAGCGACAAGGTGGCTCTGCAGGGGCACACAGTGACCCACTTCCAGCCCTTCGACCCGGTTCACAAACGCACCGAAGCCACCGTCACCGACGCCGATGGAACCACCTTCAAGGTCAGCAAGGGCGCACCCCAGATCATCCTTGAACTGGTCACCAACACCGCACAGATCAAGTCGGCCGTCGACAAAGCCGTCAACGATTTCGCCGGACGTGGCTTCCGTTCGTTAGGGGTGGCACGAGCCGGCGAAGGCGGCGACTGGCAGTTCGTCGGTGTGCTGCCACTGTTCGACCCGCCCCGCGAGGACGCCCAAGCCACCATCGCCACCGCGCGCGCGATGGGCGTCACCGTAAAGATGGTGACCGGGGACGCGCTGGCCATTGCGAAAGAGACCGCCGAGAAAGTGGGCCTGGGCACCAGAATCCTCGATGCCGGCGGCCTGGGCGACGTAAAGAAGCAAGAGACTGCGGCAATGGCCGAGTCCATTGAGACCGCCGATGGATTCGCCCAGGTGTTTCCCGAGCACAAGTACCACATCATCGACGTCCTGCAGAAACGAGGCCACATCGTCGGGATGACCGGCGACGGGGTGAACGACGCCCCCGCGTTGAAGAAGGCCGACTGCGGCATCGCGGTATCCGGCGCCACCGACGCCGCCCGGGCAGCGGCCGACATCGTCCTGATGACCCCCGGACTGTCGGTGATCATCGACGCCATCAAGGAGAGCCGCAAGATCTTCCAGCGGATGAACAGCTACGCGATATACCGCATCGCCGAAACGCTGCGTGTGCTGCTGTTCATGACCGTCGCCATCCTGGCCTTCAACTTCTACCCCCTGACCGCCGTCATGATCGTCATGCTCGCGTTGCTCAATGACGGTGCGATCTTGTCCATCGCCTACGACAACGTGCACTACAAGGACGAGCCCGAAGCATGGAACATGCGCCTCGTGCTCGGCATCTCCACGGTCCTGGGCGTCGTCGGGCCGATCGCCGCGTTCGGCCTGTTCTACCTCGGCGACCGAGTCTTCGGCCTCGGCCACCCGCAGCTGCAGACCCTGATGTACCTCCTGCTGTCTGTCGCCGGCCACCTCACGATCTTCCTCACCCGTACCCGCGGCCCGTTCTGGTCCATCCGACCCGCCCGGTCCCTCCTGCTCGCCGTTCTTGGCACCCAGGCCATCGCGACCCTGATCGCGGTGTACGGACTGTTCATGACACCCCTCGGCTGGGGCTGGGCGGGGTTCGTGTGGGCCTACGCCATCGCCTGGGCTCTGCTCAGCGACCGCGTCAAGCTTCTCGCCTACCGGATCCTCGACCCGGGTACACGCAAGAGTGGCGTGGGGGCTGACGCGACCGCGGGTAAACACAGCCTGCCCGCCGACTCGTCGCCGAAGGCCGCGTCCAAAGCGAAGTCGGCCTCTCTTCACACCAGCACCGAAGACTCCGTCCACCACGACAGCCCCGAAGGTCCCTACTGACAGGTCAATCAGATCAGCCGCGACCGCCCTGCTACCCGATGATCGCCGCCCATGCATCTGGTAGAGCATCGCTCACCGCCCGGGACCAAGACCGAAGGAATCATCATGAAGATCAAGACCAGTGCCTTCCGTGTCGACCCCAAGGACAAGGCCGACCTCACTGAACGAGTGACCGACATCGAACCCCTGTATGCGTCCAAGAAGAAGTACCACAGAACGCTCAGGAAGCACGTCAAGAAACTGAGCTCGTTCCAGCGCCTGCACTACGCTTCCGGTCACCACGCGCTGCTGCTGATTTTTCAAGGCATGGACGCCGCAGGCAAGGACGGAGCCATCCGTCACGTCATGTCGGGGGTGAACCCGCAAGGCTGCCAGGTGTTCAGCTTCAAACAGCCCAGCCCTGAAGAGCTCAAACATGACTTCCTCTGGCGCACCACTCGTTGCCTACCCGAACGCGGACGGATCGGCATCTTCAACCGCTCCTACTACGAGGACGTACTCATCGCCCGGGTACACCCCGAGATCCTGCATGATCACGGTCTCCCAGAGGAGCTGATCGATGAGAAGACCATCTGGGAACAGCGCTACCGCTCCATCCGCGACCTCGAAACACATCTGCACCGCAACGGCACCAAGATCGTCAAGATCTTCCTGCACCTGTCTAAGGCCGAGCAGGCAAACCGTCTCCGTGCTCGCATTGACGC
>Ga0097691_1001143_pt1 | contig 20311 bp, 19 predicted proteins | sample NGESurdeep072012_8_FD_72858 | JGI IMG/M metagenome (GOLD analysis project Ga0097691, IMG submission 72858) | Arctic peat soil microbial communities from Barrow, Alaska - NGEE Surface sample 210-1 deep-072012 | ecosystem: Environmental > Terrestrial > Soil > Wetlands > Peat ... | reverse complement strand
TGTCTAGTAGTCTTATCTCGGGGTGTTCTCCTACAATCAACTTTGCAACATGATCTTCTGGGGGGTCACAAATATAGTAAGCACCACCTAAAACACCAGCCTCAAGCGCTTGATCGGTGGCTGAGAGTGAGGGACGGACATTCTCACCCTCCATTTTAAAAGGAGCAATTAGGGCGGTTGGCATTATCTGACTATAAAATAAATTTTACAATGAGTCCATAAAATATTGGCTAGGGCGGAGGGATTCGAACCCCCGAATGCCAGTACCAAAAACTGGTGCCTTACCACTTGGCGACGCCCTATTATGTTTGCAAATTGAATTCTAACTTAGATTAAGTATATCGACAAGTGAACGTATGACAAAATAAACTTCTTGAGGTAAAAAACTAATTAATGTAATATTTAGCAAGATATGTCTAAAAAATATGTACGCCCTGCTGATTTCATATTGCCATTAAATATTAATGGTCTTGAAGGACGCATGATAAACATTGAGGGTGACTCCAAGTCTAAAAAGAACGAGATTCTGGTTATCTATGACCTTAATTCCAATCTTGAGCGTTGGTGGGGGTTGGTTGTTGGGCTTAGGCGTTACGCTAACGTAACCATGGCTGATCTACCTGGTTTTGGCGGCATGGGTAGCTTCTACACTATTGGCTCTAAGCCAACTTTAGATAATCTAGCAGACTATATGGCATCACTTGTAAAGCTTAGATATAAGCGAAAGAGGCTGAATGTTATTGCCATCGGCTTTGGTTTTGTCGTCGCCACTAGGATGCTGCATAGGAATCCTGAGCTTAAAAGCAAGGTTAAAATGATTATCTGTATTAATGGTTATGCCCACAGCGAGGATCTTGATCACGGAGGTAATAAGCTTATATCGACAATTGGTTACAAGCTTGGTTCAACCACGTTAGTCTCATGGGTTATTAAACTTCTGGCAAATAATAGGCTGGTATTAAATATTAAATACGGTGAGAATACAAAAAAAATGACTAAACAAAAAGCGATAGATTCAAGCTTCTTGACTAAATTCAAAGTTGATCTAAAACGTGAAACAGACGTACGTTCGATGAACTTAATAAAACTTCAGCTACTGAGCCTCGATAACTGTAATGCAAGAATCACTAACAAGCTCTGGCATATAACCTATGGTACAAATAAGGAGCTAGATTCTAAATTAATCGAACAGCATCTAAAAGTTATATTCACCGACTATAACTTTCAAGCTTCAAAAATAACTCGGAAAATTCCTTTTGTAATGAATGATGAAAAATTAGCGATTAAGCTTTTACCAGCGAAACTTCGAAGAGACCTCAAGAAAACCTAAAAATTGCTATTATTTGTCTCTCGAGAGATAATAATCCTTATGAGCGAACACGAACCGAAGAAAGCATCCTTAACTGAGATAACTATTTCTACCGACACCTTCATTCGTTTAGCGGCGTTAATCATCGGTACTTTACTGCTAATTTGGGTGGTTCGTAAAACTTCTCACGCGCTTATTCTTATCTTTGTTGCCTTTTTCTTGGCTCTGGCTCTTAACTCGCCGGTTTATGCTATCGCTAGACGTTTGCCTGGTAAACTACGCGGCAATAGAGCACTTGGAACAGGTATTTCATTCTTGATTGTCGTTATTGTAATCGGTGCCTTCATTACCTATATAACCCCACCACTAGCTAAACAAACAGATAACTTTATTTCAGCTGCACCACACCTTATTAAGGAATTTAAAAACCAAAATGGTGCTGCAGGCAACTTAATAAGGCGTTATCACTTGGGCAATGAAGTAACTAGCATATCTAATCAGTTGTCGAAGAGGTTGCATAATGTTGGCGGTACCGCCTTTTCTACCGCTATCAGTGTCGGTAGTAGTATATTTAGCGTAGTTACTATTTTAGTCTTAACTTTCATGATGTTAGTTGAAGGACCTCGTTGGCTTGCTTTTTCGAAGGAGATTATCCCGTCCAGGAAACATCAGCTAGTGGATAGATTATCTCACGATATGTATAAGGTTATTAAAGGCTTTGTAAACGGACAAGTTATCTTGGCGGCGATAGCTGCAACGCTAATAATGCCGGCAGTCCTCTTACTCCACATAGGCTATCCAATTGCCCTAATTCTAATTATTTTCATCTGCGGCCTTATACCAATGGTTGGGCATACAATCGGGGCAATTATCGTAACAATAGTTGCCTTGTTCCACTCAACATCGGCTGGGGTTATAATTTTAGCCTACTACCTTCTTTATCAGCAGTTTGAAAACTATATTATTCAGCCAAGAATTCAAGCCAATACAACCAATATGTCTCCTCTTTTAGTACTTGCCTCTGTAATCGTTGGAATTAGCTTCGGTGGACTGCTGGGTGGCCTTATTGCTATTCCGGCTGCTGGCTGTGCTAGAATCTTGATCCTTGAATATCTAAGGACTAACAATATCATTGACTCTATTGATTTTGAAAAAGCGACTACTAAATCTAGAAAGACCAGCGCCAACTAGGCCCAGCGGGTGTATCAAGAACCAGGACGTTATGATCGTTCTCTAGCTCTTTGCGGGTGTCGTCTGAGGCTTGCCAATCTTTATTACCCCTCTCAGTTTCACGTCTGGCTATCAAATCCGTTACGGCGTCATCAATATCTGATATTTGACTTAACTTGAGACCAAGGAGTTGATCGATATTACCCAATAAGCTAACGAAGGAATCATAATCAGCTTTACTAAGACCACTTTTGAGTAGACGGTTAGCCAATTCGCTCAAGTAGGCCATTATGGCGGGTGTTTCAAGGTTATTGATGAGTAAATTCTTAATATCCTGAATAACCGCTGCACTATCTAGCTGATCAGCCGTGGAGTCAATAGTCTGGTATCTTAAAACAGCCATTGCTTTAAGGTCAATTAGCCGTTGTTTAGCCGCTTCAAGGCTATCCCAGCTGAACTTGGACTGGCTCTGATAGTGCGATTCAAGGATATTCACCCGAAGTACTTCTGGGCTATAGCCTTTCTGTTCCAAGTCCTCTAGGGTTATGCTATTCCCCAGCGATTTAGATATTTTCTCACCGTTTACAGATATGTGATTGGAGTGCATCCAATAGTTGGCAAATCGTTTTCCAGTAGCGGCTTCGCTCTGAGCAATCTCGTTAGTATGATGAACTGGTATATGGTCGATGCCGCCGCAATGAATATCTATGGTCTCGCCAAGATATTTAATGCTCATTGCCGAACATTCAATGTGCCAACCGGGGAACCCTTTACCCCACGGGCTCTCCCATTCCATATCTCTATTGCTGCCTTCGGGGCTAAACTTCCATAAGGCAAAATCAGATAGGTTACGTTTCTCGGGGTTAAATGCAACCCTAGCGCCAGCTTGCTGTTCGTCGAGGTCGAGTTTTGCAAAATCTTTATAGCCTTCAAATTTTGCCGTGTCATAGTAGACGCCATCACTAATTACGTAGCCAAATCCTTTATCGATCAGTGTCTTGATCATCGCGATCTGCTCGTCTATATGGTCGGTCGCCTTTACTATAAAGTCCGGGGTTAAGATATTTAGTTTGTGCATTCCGTCTATAAACTCATCGGTATATATTTTGGCAACTTCCCAGGCAGTCTTGCCTTCTCTCTTAGCGCCTTTTTCGAGTTTATCCTCTCCCTCATCGGCATCTGACGTGAGGTGGCCAACATCAGTAATATTCATGACCCACTTGGTTTGAAGATCGGCTGCCTTTAGGGCGCGGATTAAGGTATCCATTCGCACGTAGTTATACCAATGGCCAATATGGGTGTGGTCATAGACGGTTGGGCCGCAGGTATAGATTGTTATAGTCGGTGGAACAAGTGGTGTAACCTCATCAATTTGTCTGGTAAGGGTGTTATACAGCTTCATTTTCATTAGTCTCCAAGTTTTGTAAACTTTCAGAAGATATTTTTACTAGCTCATTCTTAAGTTCGTCTACACTTATATAATCTGTGGTCTTAAAGCCGCTTGCATATTTATGACCGCCGCCTCCAAAATGCTCAGCTATCTTATTGGCTATTGGTGATCCATAATTAGCTCTTAGTTTTCCGGTTATTTTACCGTCGGCATAAACTTTTAGAGCAACAGCAATTTTATTGTTTTCAATAAGTCGCATATCCTCAATCACAAGCATAGAGGGGTTATATAGCGGGCTATATTTTTCAATTTCTTCCCAAGGTATAACAATAACTGCAAGCTGGTTATCTAAGAAATTTTCGATTCGCTCTAGGAGTATGCCCTTATATCTAGTTAACTCAGGGCTTTTACGGTATGTTTCGCGCCTCTTAGCGTCAATTGCGCTCAAGTTGACGCCTGCCTCAACTAAGTCTGCCATAACACGGATAGAACTGGCAGTAGTGGCACTACTCATTAGCCCTAGGCTATCGGATAGAATGCTGGTTGCTATTACTTCACTAGCTTCGAGATTTAATTCCCAATTTAGTTCATTAGCAATATTAAAGATTAACTCTCCGGTAGCTACAACTGGCCGGTTAATTACCAAACTAGCGAAATCGATGCTGTTTTCTACGTCATGATGGTCAAGCACCACGCATGGCTTGGTTTTTAAGGTAGCAAGTTCAACTCCCTCAAGCTTGTTTAAGAGTGAGATACTTGAAGTGTCAACAATGATGCTCAAATCGTAGCTCGAGGGAAGAACATTAAATACTCTGCTCCATCCGGTTAGATACTTCAGATAATCGGGAATGTTAACAGCACAGTATATATAGGTATCTTTACCTAGCGCACCTAGTATTTGCTCCAGGGCGATAGAACTGCCTAAGCTGTCACCGTCAGGGTTATCTGCTTGGATAATTACTATTTTCTGGGAACTATCTATAAGTTCTTTAAATTTTTGAACGTCTTGATCCATTGGTTAGAGATTATAGACTAAAGTTAACAACTAAGTCAGCAGCTTTTAAAGAAGTTGTCTACCTTCAAGGGCACGACTGAGCGTAATTTGGTCGGCATATTCTAGATCAACACCGATTGGTAGTCCTCTGGCCAGTCTAGTAACTCTTACTTTGCGGTCACCGATCTGCTGGCCAATATATAGGGCGGTGCTTTCACCCTCAACACTAGCATTGGTGGCCAGGATTATTTCCTCTACAGCGTCCTCATCGATTCGTTTAACTAATTCTTTTATTCGTAACTGGTCGGGAGATATGTTGTCTATTGGCGACACCAAACCACCAAGTACATGGTAGGTTCCCTTAAACTGATGCGTCTTTTCAAGCGCAATAATATCAAATGGTTCGGCAACTACGGCAACAACCGTTTTGTCCCTGGATGGATCAGTATAAAGGTCAGAGTATTTTTGACCAGCTGGAACAAGGGCAAAAGTTTTTTCACAGACACCAATATTTTGATGTAGTTTTTCTAGTGCTGCAGCCAATTGTTTGGCAGCACTAGGGTCTCTTTTAAGTAGGTTATAGCTATAACGTTCGGCTGAACGTGGTCCAACACCAGGAAGAAGGCCAAAGGCCTCAATAAGATCGTCGAGTGCTGGTGGTAAGAAAGACATGGCTCTTTACTTTGATTATAGGCCTAGGTCACCTAAGGCGCCCATCATTGGCTGCATCTTCTCGGCGGCAATCTTTTGTGAGCTGCTTACAGCTTCCCTGACAGCATCTTCTAGCCATCTTTCTAACTGTTCAATATCTTCTAGATCTACAAAATCTGGATCAATATGAATTTTTTTAATCTTCTGGTCGCCACTGATCTCGACTTTTACCGCACCATCACCCTTTTCGACCGTTACTATTTGGCGCTCAAGTTCCTTTTGGATCTTTTTCACCTTCATTAGCATTTTAGCTTGATCAAATCTACTCATAGAAATTACTCCTCTAGGTCCCCTACGTTTTTGGTAATAGTACTACTATTGTAACAAGCTATAGCCTGACATCAAATACTGACTGGCTAGTAGGGTTGTGTGGCCAAGCAACATAGTAGGCTCTGAGATTGTAGACGCAGCTAAGGGTTACGGCTAGAATAATTAGCCCATAACCAATACCTCTGGCGATCGGATTCCTTGGAAATACTTGCAGCCATTGTTGCAGTAAGTAAGCTAAGCCAGCCGCTATGAACAGGAAGACTATTGGTATTAAAATACTTAGGTCAACTGCTCCACCAAGGCTAATTAAGACAGTGCCAATAGCAAAACTAATGAACAGTAATTTAGCGCGGCTGGCTTTAAGGTGAGTAATATAGAAATAGATACCAATTGCTGCGCAAACTAGAGCAAATACATCCAAAATTGAGGCTTTGCCCATCCAAAGTGCTGGGTTTTCTGGGCCTCGAATAAAAATATGAACAAATACTCCGAAGAAGTCTTTAATCATGGTAAGGGCTGGATTAAGCTTATTGGGTATTCCTAGCCAGTAGGTAAAGTTATCTGGTGAGCGGGTAAAGTTCAGCAGTAGTAGTGGCAAGGCGACAATTGCGCTAGCTACATAGATCGGGATGGCTACCAGTGTGTTTTGTTGTTGGAAGCCATACTGAATTTCTTTACGCTGTCGCCAAATGTCATAACCAATAAGCCAGACCATGCCCGGTACAAATAGTAGGATGCTCCACAAAAAATTAATAGCCACATACCAATACTTATTTTTCGGGTGCCTGTGTAGGGCTGCTGTAGTAAGTAGAAATGCGGTCATTGCAAATAAATACTCGACGTTATAGCTGGCAAGTCGGCTGACGTGAAGTGTCCAGGCCGAGGTTGCAAACATTGCGGTTGTCATGGTCGCCGTTCTAACTCCGTACCAAACGTAGCATAGAGCATAAAAACAGATGACCGTTGCAATACCAAAAATCACATTGGGTAGTCTAAGTAGTGACGGGCTCAGCGGGCTTAGGAATTTCATTTCTACGCTACGGAGTACATTAATTGGTAGGTTCATCGGATATTTATAAATTCCGTGCCAGCCGAGCGGCAACTTCATGACATTGGCTTCGGCGCTGGTTACCCCGCCCATTATGTTGCCTAGTCTAAAAAACATTAACCATAGAACGACTGCTAAAAAAAGGATCACCAGAGCAATAAGTCGATAGTTTATTTTCCTCTTAGGAGTATCCACCGGTTTTTTATTCATTTAGTATCTATTATATTCTAATTCTTTTAAATAATTAGTCTTTGAATGGCTGAGCATGTTTAGTATCGACTGACCTAAAGCGCTGTTTCTCGTTATCGAAGTATAGTTCGATCCCGCCAATCGGTCCGTTACGGTGCTTTTTAATAAATATGTCAGTTAGACGCTTTCGATCTGTCTCCGGGTTGTAATAGTCTTCTCGATAAATAAAGGCAACAACGTCGGCGTCCTGCTCTATAGATCCGCTCTCTCTGAGGTCGGCCAGCTGTGGAATTTGCGGACTTCGGCTCTCAACTGAACGGCTTAGCTGACTCAAGGCTAGTAGTGGTACATTGAGTTCGCGGGCTATCCCTTTAAGGCCTCTGGATATTTCGCTTATTTCTTGTACCCTGTTTCCTTCATTGCCAAAACGACTATTGCCACTCATAAGCTGTAAGTAGTCGACGATGATTAAGCCCAAGGGGTATTTATGGGCTTCGCGCCTAGCCTTGGTTCGCAGATCACTGACAGTAATTCCTGGTGTATCGTCGATGTAGATTGGGGCTTCGCTCAAACTGCCCATAGCTTGGCCGATTTTTTCAAAGTCGCTATCTGTTAGGTTGCCTGTTCGTAGTGCCCAAGCGTCAACGCCCGATTCCATCGACAATAGTCGGTCAACAAGCTGCTCTTTACTCATTTCCAGGCTAAAAATTAGAACTGGCTGATTAGACTTAGTAGCTATATTATGAGCGAAGTTTAAGGCTAGGGCGGTTTTACCCATCGATGGTCTGGCGGCTAAGATTACAAGGTCAGATCTTTGGAAGCCAGCCAGTGTATTATCTAAATCCTTAAAACCAGTAGGAATGCCACGGATTTTATCCTTATCTTTGTGTAGGTCATCTAGTCGATCAAAACTTTCGGCTAGAATTGCTTCCAGACTAACGATGTTTTGTTTAATGTGTTGCTGCGAGACGTTGAATAGTTTTGACTCAGCTTCCTCTATAAGCTCTCTAAGCTGTTTACTCTCATCTTGGCCAAGTTCTGTTATTTCCTTGGATGTAGCGATTAGACGTCGTCTGAGAGCCTTTTGGCTGACAATTTCGGCGTATTGTTCAACATGTGCAGCCGTTGGCACAAAATTAGTTAAATCTGTCAGTAGCCCTGGGCCGCCAATAAGTTCGAGGTGGCCATTACTGTTTAGCTTATCGCTAAGTGTAAGAACATCGATTGCGCTTCTTTCTTCATATAGTTGGAGGATCGCTTCATATATATATTGATGCTTTTTATCGAAGAAGTCCTCGGCGTTAACACTATCGGCAATCTTAACTACTGCCTCACTATCAATAAGGATGGCACCCAGCAAACTAGCCTCAGCCTCAAGGTTCTGTGGAGGCAAGGTTTTAGACGTCGAATTAAAAGTTGGATTAGCCTGTCCCATAAAGTCTATTTATTATAATAGCTTTTTGACTAGAGCAGTAGTCTTTAATTTAATTGCCCTGTTGATAACTAATCTATAATTTGAGCATCACCAAAAATCTGGCTGATATTATCTAAATCTGTGTTTGCCTGCTGGCTACTTATTTTAAGGGGTGTTTCTTCTTGTGCTACCACGCGTGCTGGCTTATTTGCTAGCTGACACTCGATTGTAAAGTTTTCCCCAGTTACTTCAGATAATACGTTAGCTAGCAGCTGTTTATTCTTACTATCGTTGACTCGTTTTTGATGAAAAGCGAAATCGAACACTAAATCTAGTTCATTGCCTTGTCTAAAAACAGGAGTAGCCATGCGGACAATTCCGTATAGTGTGTTGTAACGCTTTTTTAGAATATTTAGGGCTTCTGGCCAAATATTTTGTTCATCAATCGGGCCCGCGGGTTTCTCGACTTTTGGTGTTTCACTGGCCGGGCTCAATGGTTCCGTTTCGTCTTTAGTAGGTTTTTGGGTTGATACAGGCGGGTCGATTGTTTTTACTACTGGGGTTTTAACTTCGTGAGACAGATTATTGTCGGTTACTGACATTAAACATACTGCCAGATAAGTATTCGGATCGGCCGAGGGTTCGACTTCGATTAAGTCCTTAAGCAGGTTAAGTACTTTGTCTCTTGGCATAGCTAGTTTATCGTCAACTAACTGGTCTCTGAGTTCGTTCAGTAATGCTTTAGCGATTACTTGGGCCGTATAACCTTGGCCATACATCGCGTTAAGGCTTGAGTTGATCTCCGATAAAGCCGTCGAATTAGACTGTAGTTCATCGATTAGTTTATTAATAGCTTGCTGGCTTGGTATGCCTAGTAGATTTAATACATCGTCCTCATCTACTTTGTCTGAGGAGTTACTTAATTGGTCAAGTAGGCTAATACTGTCGCGGAAACTTCCTTCGCCATGATCGGCTATTACACCTAAAGCCCCGTCGCTAATGTTGATCTTTTCCTTTTTAGCGATTGACCTTAGATGGTCGACTACATCAGTTTTATCTACTGGCTTAAAGCTAAAGCGTTGAGTTCGGCTGATTATAGTCTCAGGTAATTTATGGGCGTCGGTGGTGGCTAGAATAAATATAACGTGCTCTGGAGGCTCCTCAAGGGTCTTTAATAGTGCATTAAAGGCTTCTTTGGTCAGCATATGTACTTCGTCGATGATATAGACCTTGTACTTGGCGCTAGATGGAGTTATATGAACTTTATCTCTTAAGTCCCTTATCTCGTCGATACGACGATTGGAGGCGGCATCAATTTCAACAATATCTATATGGGGCTTATCGTCTTCATATTTGAGGCCATTTACTTCATGGGCCAATATTCTGGCGATTGAAGTCTTGCCGACGCCTCTCGGTCCAGTAAACAAGTAGGCGTGGCTAATACGCCCCGTCTTTAAGGCTTGCTCAAGAGTTTTGGTTATGTGCTCTTGACCAATAATTTCAGATAAACTTTTTGACCGATATTTTCGGTATAAAACCTGCCCCATGACCTATTATTATACAGTCATTTTGGTCAAAAGGGTGAGCCTTAGTCTCAAAATCAATATTCTAATTAACAACAGTAGCCACTACAGGATAAATAGTTGCTATAAAGCAGCTTCTAGAGCAGCCCATTCAGCTAGGCTGTCATCTTCTGGTACGTTTACGCTCACTTGGTCGCCAGGCTTCGCCTTAAAGTAGGTTACGCTGGCTAGTAATACTCGATATTTCTTGTCACCCACTTCAACAAAGTAGTGACCATTTTCTAACTTTAGAGCCCCAACCACCTGCTTACGAGGTATTGGGCCAATTTGTTTATACAAGAATGCGCCGTCGTCAGCGATAGTTAGTTTCAATATGTCGCCTTGAACAAGTTTTGATTTACTAGCATAGTTTGCCGGTACTGGATAAGTCTTGCCGTCGCTGCCCATCATGTTTTGGCCATCAAAAACACCCTCAATAATCTTGCCTAGAGTATCTTCTCTGGCAACTGGGGCAATCTTTTCATCGTCACCAACTAGGCTGAGAAGAAGCTCTGTTGCTGCCGCTAAGTTTGTTTCTGCTTCTTGAATCAGTGTCCTGAGTCGTTTGATTTGCTTTTCTGGTACGTCGGCCATTTCCCTATTTATCTCCACTATACTTAGTGTTTGTTCTCCACACTTCCACTCCAAACGTACCATGTTTAAGGCGTCACGTCAAAGTAAAAAGTGTTGCTGTGGATAACTATTTTATATATTTTCTACGACCTATTAAATTTCTTATTCATAAGCTAAGGGACTAAGCTTCAATGAAACGTTAGCCCCTTAGTTAATAGAAAGCTAATTAAATTTAGCTTAATTCTACTGTAGCGCCAGCTTCTTCTAGAGCTTTCTTGGCTGCTTCAGCGTCTTCCTTCTTAGCACCTTCGAGTACTGCCTTAGGAGCTGAATCGACGATTGCCTTTGCTTCACCAAGACCTAAGCCAGTTAATTCCTTAACAGCTTTAATAATGGCGACTTTTTGTGCACCGGCATCCTTTAGAATGACATCAAATTCTGACTTTTCGTCTTCTGCTGGAGCTGCATCGCCAGCGGCCGCAGGTGCAGCCATAGCTACTGCAGGAGCAGCTGCGCTAACACCCCAGTACTCTTCTAGAAACTTAACAAACTTGCTAATTTCTAGGGCACTTAACTTATCTAGTTCTTTTACTAGGCTTGCAAATTCCTTAGGAACTTCTACCTTTTTCTCCGAGTCTGACATAATTGTTCTCCTTAAATTTCGATTAACTTAGTTGTTCACTGCGAGCGTTTAGTACATTAAGTACACCACGTACGTTGCCGGCCATTACGTTTGCAAAGCCACTAAGTGGTGCTGCAAGTGTGCCAACAAGCATTGCTCGTAGCTGATCCTTAGATGGTAGTTCTGATAGCGCTTTTACGTCACTAGCATCTATAAACTTTCCGTCTTTGGTGTAGGCACCGACAAATTCAATACTTGGGTTTTGCTTTGCAAAACTAGCTAGAATCTGTGCCGGAGCTACCTCGTCTAGTGGGTTAAAGGCGTAAAGAAGCATATCTGTTAGCTGAGTTGAGTCAGCATCTTTATATGTATCATTACCCTTTAGAGCTTTGATCACTAAACGGTTTTTTATTACTTTAACGACTGTGCCATTGTCTCGAGCTTCACGCCTAAGAGCCTGCATGGCTTTAACGGTAGTGCCTGAGTACCTAGCGGCTACTGTTAGCTTGGAGCTAGAAAGTAGATCGTTAACCTCATTTACTACTTCAGTCTTTTTCGTTTTAGCAAGAGCCATAAATGTTCTCCTATTAACTTTTGAAGTTATCCCGTTTTAGCAGATCGACCATATGCTTGCCTGGGAAGTTTTAGTAGTTGCCGATAATAAAAAAATCTCTGGCTACCATTGGTCTATTGACCGTTGATACCAAAGACATTATCTAAATACTTCTTATATAGTGTATTTACTACCTAGGCGACATTATCAAGGATTTTACTCCCGTCGCTGTCTTTGGCAACTTGAGTAGTATTCTACTACAAGATTAACAGATTGGCAAGCCTATAATCATCGGCCTCTATTTGAGTTGCTTGAGCTTAAACTGAGTATATCGCTCTGCTGCTAGTCGAGTAAGCTCTGGGTCCTCGTCTTTATTTACAAATTTCATCGACTCAGCCAGTAGTGGGTGGACTTCTGCAAGCTTGTCGTGCATTTCTTTGACTAGTTTACGATAACCAGGATGGCCCTGCGGGCTGGTTCGGATTTCATGTAGATGCATTGCCTCTCTAGCGTTATAAGTGACTTTCCAGCGCATACGGTGGCCGAGGAGGGTTGCGTATTGAGCTTCGGTTTCGTAACCTGCTTCTTGCAGTAGACTATATAGCTTTAGGCTTAGATCAAAACACTCTTCAAACTTATCTTCAAGATTGGCCTCTTCTACTAGCTTGGGTACCTCGTATCCGTATCTTGGGGACAAGTTTTGCCATTCCAGGTCGTCAACCATTCGGTGTCGTTGTAAATCGCGGAAAATTCCGTAATCACAAACCAGGTCCCACGAATAATGAGCTTTTTCTAAAGCTCTGCCTGGTCGGTGTCGTCGATTAAGTCGCTCGCCGATATATGAATTAAAGATCGATAGTTTTTGGTTGTAAGTAAGCTTGTCCACTTCTGAGCGAATTTCACCTAGGCTTAAGCTACTTTGGCTGTAGAGCATATCGGGAACAAGATCTAGCTCATTTTTAGGGTAATAATCAGTTAAAGTAATTGGTTGTTGTTTGTCATCGGCATAACTTGTACTAAGGTACTTATCTGCTAGCTTTTTAACCTTAGAGGCATTGGTTGCCCGGTAAGCAACGAATGCTCCACCTCTTTCTGGCTTGTCGGTCCGCTCCAAGAACATCGGGACTATCTTTCGTGCTTCATTTAGCAGATTTTCTCCAGTTGTTCGAGCCTCGGCGAGCTCATCGCTTTGAAGATGGTAAATCAAGCTTTCAAGAGCTTGGCCAGAAGCATAGATACCAACAGTAGATTTGGTAGCAACTGGTAAAACTGGTCGTATAGCATCACAAGCTTGGGCTCTAGTAGCGCCCTGCCAAGCAACATCTCTTTCTGCCTCAACTACATTTGATGCAGCTCTGACGTGTTCGGTCAATTTTCTGACCATCGCTGAATAATTATCAAAGATCTGGTCAACGATCTGCTTGTACTGCTTTTTGACCGAAGGTTTTAGGTTGGTCGGGACGTAATACTTATAGTGGCCCTTAACATCCTTCTGGTCATAGTAAATGTACCGGGTTGATTGTTCCAGGTAGGCAGCAAGCCTGCCCCACTCTAGCTTCTTGGTTAGCAAGTTTGAGGCATTCTCAACCACAAAGTGCAGGCCGCTAAGCTGTTGTACCGAATCGTCGCCGTAAGCTGTTATAACTCGCTTTAGTAGGTTTGCATCTTTGCCTTTAGCACCAACAAATTCGTCGAGTAGGGTGATCCGCATATCGTCACCACGTCGGCTCAGTCTGGCCATGGAGGCGGCGATAGTTACGGGGCTCAGTGTTTCGTTAAAGGCGTAGACATCATCTGTCGAGTTTGTGACGACCGTAGATAAATAGTCTCTGCCGGCTTCGGTAATCTCATAGATACCTTTTTGATTCTTCTTTATAAGCTCCTGCTCATCAAGTTTTTCGACTGGAGCTTCCTTGGCTACTTCGGGCTCTTTACCTTTTAGAATTTCTTTTACTGATAGAGGCTCGGAAATCGTCGTAGCTTTAGCTGGGGTTCTAATCGCTAGGGTTTGGCTGACCAGCTTCCAAATATTATTGGCGATATCGTCGACTGAATCAGTGGCGTAAACTATTGGGAACTTTCTTTGCTGGGCTTCCCATAGGTAGCCAGCGCGAATTCTTTCTAAAAAGGCTTCGTCGAGGTTATCAAAGCGTTCACCGCTATCTCTACTAACAGAACGTGCTTTCAATACTTGGGCTGGAGCGTCAAGGACTATACACAGGTCTGGCTCTACCCCATCTACAGCAAAGTTGATTATATTATTGATCGTGTCGTAGTCCGGTACGTCGCCTCGGCCATAATATTGAACTGCCAGAGTAGTCAGGTAGTTACGGTCAACTATGCAAATGATACCTTGCTCAACAGATTCTTTAATAACCTGCAGACTCTGAGACCGAGCAGCATTATATAGGAGTACTTCAGTACGAGTGTTCATTGGATAGCGAGGGTCTTGAGTTAGCTGTCTTAGGGCGCGGGCAGTAAGATCACTCTGGCTATCCGGTTCTCGTAGAATACGAACTGGTAAATTGGCCAGCTGCAATCGGCGTCCAAGTTCTTGAATTTGGGTTGATTTACCAACGCCTTCCGGTCCTTCTAGGACAATGTATTTACCACGACTGCTCATAGTTAATTACCTTCACCCTTAGGCGTAAGGGAACCCTTCGATTTTAGTTGGTAGTTTGCGGCTGTCTTTGTAGGCCATTGGCAACATCTTATCCGGCGACCAGGTCTTAATAATTGATTCTAGATCAGTACCTTGCTGATACTTACCACTAAATCCATGGTCACGACCTTGCCCGTAACTGCCTTCGACTTCACCAGTTTCATGGAATACGGCTTGGGCTATTCGCTCGCCTACTGGGATTAGAACGGTCTCTCTCTCGTTTAGATTGTAAACCTCAAGGGTCAGCCGGTTAATGTATCCAGGGTCAACCCAGCCGGCATCAAAACATACAGCTACACCATTTCTGCCCCAACTAGAACGCGACTTAAGTTCATAGGCACCAGGTGGCTTAATACCAAAAAATTCATGTGTGTGAGCCAGGATTCGCTCTTTTGGCTTCAAACTAATTACTGGGTGGTCAATCGGGATATTCTTCATTGGCTTGACTCTGTTTTGGGCACACCATTCGCCGTGCGATAAGGCTTTATATGGACCGTCGAAGTAACGTTCTACATCTTCTCGGTCAAACGGGTTATAGATTGTTTGCTCATTGAGCCTTTCGATTCGGTAGTAATAATATCCTAGAGTTACATCGAGGCTAGCCTGGGAAATGTACTTTGGTTCAAATGGATGACAAACAATATGGCCGCTATCTATTGCCTGACGAATTTGAATATTACTATATACTGACACTCTTTTTTAGTTCCTCCCGGGTAAGCTTTGCCTATTATTGTAGTCGACATTAACTTGTGTACGCAAGCATAAACATGATGTGTTTTTTATTGCAAATAGATGTTTATTGACCGCTACGATCTTTAGGACTCGTATTAGTCGATAGTCAATAGCTGTCGGCTATCGTACAATAGATAACATAAAACCATGGCTATAGCTGAACATATAAAGCGTAATTTACGGGTTAGAGACGATTTTGGACCGATGTTTGTGTCCATAATCGTACTTTTAAATGGAATCTTTATTATTGCCTTTACACTTATCGGACAATTGGCTTCGCATCATAGTGTTAGATTGAATAATTTTTCTGTCGACTTAACACTGGCCATTGGACTCAGTTTAATTTATTTGAGCTCATTACTTAGGCGTCGCAAAAAGACGGCTTGGCTGGCTACGACAATCGCCTATAGCGTTTACCTGGGGATTAACCTTCAGTCTTTTGATAGTCGAATGGATACCAGGCATGTCAGCCTGGTTGTCATATTCAGGATCTTTATACTGCCGGGGCTAATACTACTACTTCTTTATTTGAATCGACACAAATACGTTGTTCGAAGCGACGGCCCAGGTTTTTGGTCGGCTATAAGGCTGTCATTAATTATCTTGGCTGTAACCTTTGTATATGGGACAGTTGGTTTCTATGCACTTGGCGAAGGTGACTTTGATCATTCACTATCTATCCCTGCCTCAATGCATTATACGATCGACCAAATTGGCCTAACCACTAATCATCCAGCAATACCGGAGACAAAGAGGGCCGTCTTGTTCCAAGACTCACTCACCTTTATATCCATAGCCGCAATTGTTTATGTGGCAGTGTCATTCTTTCAACCCCTAAAAGCACGCTTTGCCGATCAGTCTGTGGCTCGAGCTCATATTAAGCAGCTAATACTATCGCAGCATGATGCAACCAGCGAAGACTTTTTTAAGGTCTGGCCGCACGATAAGCAATATTTCTTTGACTCAAGCGGGACCAGCGGGCTGGCCTATCACGTCTACCACGGCGTCGCCGTGATACTAGGCGGACCGGCCGGCAAGCAAGCTCGTTTTAAGCAGTTAATGACTGAATTTCAATACGTCTGCTATGGCAACGATTGGCGCCCCGCAATCATCCACACTGAGGATAGCTATCGGGAAATTTACGAAGACCTAGGTTATAGCTTACAAAAACTCGGCCAAGAAGCAGTTGTCGATGTTCAAAAGTTTAACCAGACTACGGTAAAAAATAAGTACTTTAGAAATGTAGTTAACCGGTTTAAAAAGCAGGGCTATAGTTACGAGATTATTTCTCCGCCTCACGAAAAAGCGGTAGTCGACAGGCTGCAAGCAATATCTGATGAATGGCTTAGTAGCGGTAGCCGAAGTGAGCGTGGTTTCTCGATGGGCTACTTTAGTAGGGCCTATTTATCTCATTGCGAAATATTGATTGCCAAAGATCCAGAAAATGAAATTCAAGCGTTTATTAACATAATCCCCGAAGAGTTTGATCATAACGAGGCAACATACGATATGCTTCGTTATTCTAAACAGTCCCTTGGAAATGTAAATGACTTCTTACTAATTAATCTAATTAATGATCTTGGTGGGCGTGGTTATCAAAGGCTAAATCTTGGCTTCTGTCCACTTTCTGGGATTGAGGACCATGAAGATAAGAATAACAAGGTAATCGATGGCGTACTTGGCTTTGCTTTTGCCAATGGTGACCGAGTCTACTCGTTCAGCGGGCTGCACCGCTTTAAGAATAAATACGAACCAGTCTGGAGTGATAGGTATCTTGCCTACCAAGGCGGTATCAGGGGCTTTAGCCGTTCTATAAATGCCGTAGTCCAGGTTATGAGGATTACTTCCAAGCCATCATTCGCTGATCGACTTAGCGATCGTATCTCGCAGCATAGCGTAAGTTAGCTCGGCTACTTCATCTACTGACATGCCTTTGATGTCTTTAAGGGTGACGTGGTCAGGAAAATTAGTCACCGCATATTTGAAGCCGTCTCGGGATCGATCAAAAAACTCGATACCGTTTTTCGTATAATAATCTTTTTTGTGTTTGCCAATTCCATCACGACTCAAAGCTACGACAGTCGGTAGATCGTAGACCAGTACTTGGTTTGGAGTCAGCATTTCCATAGCTCGTCTAAACATTTGACTTGCCAATTCAATATCGGCGTTCTCGCCAAAGCTCTGGTAGGCTATAAGACAAAATGGTGATCTATCTACTAAAACTATTACATTATCCTCGCGCCATTTTTTAACCTGAACCGATAATTCGCTGTTCATAGCCATTGCTATGTAGATATCTGTCAGCCCAGTTCTAGGTAGATCGCTTAGCATCACGCTTCTCAGTGCTTCACCAATTTCAGTGCCACCTGGCAGTCTAGAGGTCTCTACCCTATGACCTTCAGCAATTAGCCGCTTTTTGAGAATTTCAATCTGAGTAGATTTACCAACACCATCAATCCCGTCAACCATGAATAGAAGCCCCTTGTTCGTTGGCCTCTTTTGGTTCGGTATATTTGCCACCTTAAAGCTCGTTTTAGTTAGCTGCGCTCAAATCAACTAATATTGAGGGCCCCATAGAGGTTGCTAGGTGGATTGCTTTAAAGTAACCACTCTTAACGCTCTGTGGCTTATTCGATTTAATACTTTTTAGGACAGTATCAATATTTTCATTTAGCTTTGCGTTCTCAAAGCTAACTTTACCAACAGCAATATGAACGATACCGTTTGAGTCGACTCGGTATTCGACTTTTCCGCCCTTAGCTTCAGTTATTGCTTTAACAACGTCAGTAGTCACTGTACCGCTTTTAGGATTTGGCATAAGTCCTCTAGGTCCTAGAGTTCGAGCATACTTGCCTAGCTTGGCCATTAACATCGGAGTCGAGATAAGGATATCAAAGTCCATCTTACCCTTATCAAGTTGGCTCAAAAAGTCTTCGTTGCCGGCAATATCTGCACCAGCAGCTAAGGCCGCTTTTGAATCGTCGGTAAATACAGCGACGCGTACTTTTTTGCCGTTACCCGCAGGTAGGATCAAGTTGTCACGAATGTTTTGGTCAGCTTGTCTAGGGTCAACATTCAGGTTGATATGAAGTTCAACGCTAGCATCAAACTTGACTGGACTGGTTGTCTTTGCCAGTTCAATTGCTTCTTCAAGACCATATGCCTTGTTGGCCTCAATCTTCTCAGCTGCCTTCTTAAAGGCTTTGCCGCGTCGTTCTAATTTGCTGCGAGTCGGTGTTTGAACAATTGCTGTTTTGGTGCTGTCTTTAGTTTCTCCAGCTGCTTTTCGTTCTTCTTTTAGCTTTAGATCATCAGCTTCTTTTAGTGCTTTAGCACTTCTCTTGCCCGCCTTAGCCGTAACAACGGCTTCATCAGCAACCTCTTCGGTTACTACTATCTCTGTAGGTTTGGCAGAGTTTTCAAGACGTAGCTTAATAACGGCAATCGTTGCCAACTTGTCTATGTCTAGCCCAAGCTCTTTCGCTTCTAATAATAGTTCTGCTTTAGTCTTTGCCATAATTCTTACTGGTTAATCTCCTTAATTTAGTTCAAACGATTGTTCGACGGGTAAAATCACCCGGCTAATCTCCTAAAATATTTATTGTTCTACTTCAACGCCCATACTTCGGGCGGTACCGGCGACCATTCGCTTTATTGACTCGACGTCATCGGCATTCATATCGTGGGCCTTGGCCTCAGCAATTTCGGTTAGTGCCTGCTGTGATAGCTTTTTATCTAGCTTTTCGCTGTTAGGACGACCAGAACCTTTCTGGACACCTAACTTAGCTCGGATTAAGTCGTCAGTAGCTGCACTGACTACTCGGAATGACATAGTCTTATCTTCATAAATAGTTATGTGGGCAGTTACAGTCGCGCCCTGCATATCTTTAGTGGCATCATTGAATGGGTTAATGAAATCCATCATGTTAACGCCGTACTGACCTAACGTGCTACCAACTGGTGGGCCTGCGCTAGCCTGTCCTGCCTTGATCTTCATCTTTAGATTCGCTCTAACTGGCTTGTTTGCCATCGTTCTTACTATCTCCTTTCGAGCCTCGTAACAAACCTGATTACCGATTGATGTTACTAGCGCTCTCCTTCATTAATAGAAGTATTATTTTAGATTATTAACTATACCTTAAATTACCTCTGTTGTCTAGACTCGTTTAACCTGTAGGCTATCTAGTTCAACTGGAGTTTCTCGACCGAACATATTAACAAGCACTTTCAGCTTGCCTTTTTGTAAATCAATATCGTTGATTGAACCGTCAAATCCTTTGAAAGGTCCGTCGATAATATTAACTACTTCACCAATCCTAAAGTCGATCTTGTGCTTAGGTTGTTCAAGACCCATTCGCTTTTGGATTTTTTCAATTTCGTCGGTTTCAATTGGTGTCGGATCTGTGCCGCTGCCAACAAATCCAGTAACCGAAGGAGTGTTACGGACAATATACCAGGCATCTTCAGATAGCTTCATTTGGACAAGTACATAACCTTGGAAAATTCGCTTTTCAACTACTCGTCTCTTACCGTTCTTAATTTCAATCATTTTTTCTTTAGGAACTAAGACCTGGTAGATCTTATCACCCATGTCTAGTGAATCTGCTCGCTGCCTAATACTCTCTGCTACTTTCTCCTCATAGCCACTATAAGTATGGATGGCGTACCATTGTTTGGTCGTGTCATAACGCTTGGTTGTTGTCATGATATGCTGATCTCCCTTTATATCTATTACTTCAATATTTAATTGCTACTTTAATAAAACTGACTTAAAGACTTTATCTAGCCCAAAGTCGAGTAATGCGATGCTGCAGCCGAAGACGATAGCGAAAGCGATTACCGCCCAGGTAAGTCTCAGGCTTAGTTTAAACTTCGGCCAGGTCACCAGCTTCAGCTCATCAATACTTGAGCGAATGTATCTCGGCCACAGGATTAAACCAATAAAATGCAAAACTGCGTAAACTGGCTTTAGGAATTTAACCTTACGTAGCCGCCTATTAAGCCTAACAATCGGTCTAGAGATAGCCTTTATTAGTCTCCACGGCGCGCTAAGAATCTTATGATCCTTCTTTGGCTTGTCTTTTACGACGTTCGCTTTTTCAGCTCGCTCCC
>Ga0097691_1001142_pt1 | contig 20314 bp, 17 predicted proteins | sample NGESurdeep072012_8_FD_72858 | JGI IMG/M metagenome (GOLD analysis project Ga0097691, IMG submission 72858) | Arctic peat soil microbial communities from Barrow, Alaska - NGEE Surface sample 210-1 deep-072012 | ecosystem: Environmental > Terrestrial > Soil > Wetlands > Peat ... | reverse complement strand
TATTTACCGCCATCGAGTCTCAAGGCACGCCGGCAGGCACCGGTCCGTACTTCGCCTATTAGCGCGGGCAGGGGGCCCACCCTTAAGATCGGTCGTCCTGACACCGCACGCCGGAGTGCGTTTTCAGGACGCGCCGCATTTACAGAATATTACTTTCGCTTGACAGACTTTTTACCGCCCGGCCGCGACACCTGAGTTTGTACCTGTGACGGAGTAAGGAGCCAAGGTATGAAACGTAAAGTGCTGTTGATCGTAATTGCGCTGTTGCTCGTCGACCTGCCGTTGCTGAGTCACGTCCGGACAAGCCGGCGCAACGCCGCGGCAGACCAGGCCGCGCTCCAGTCCGTGGCTGGTACCGGCGCGCTGCGCGCCGAGCAGTATTATCCCCTGATGATCGTGACGGTGCGGGCGCCTCTGCAGCTTCCCGACCGTATCCTGCAGCCCGGGCAATACAGCTTCTCCCTGATGAATGGCGGTACGGACGTAGCCATCGCGAATGTCGATGGATCGGAATTCATCGGGACCTACCTGCTAGTTCCGGACTACCGGAGCGAGGCCGGCGATGGGTTGGTGAACCTGCAGGATGCGCCCGACGGCGGTCCGGACCGCATCGCGTCCTGGTTCTTCGCGGCTCAGCAAAACGGGTACGGGTTCCTCTATCCGCCCAGCTAGGGTAGCCCTGCCCTGTAGGGAAGGGTGGATGATCTCTTCGGCGCTTTCATGATCGCGATGCGCTCCTGTATCCTTCCTCAATCCTGATTGGTTGAAAGGCGGCACCCATGAGCGCCACGGACCCTCTCCTCGCACCGATTCCAGGTGCTGAGCATCGCGAACTCGGCGGAGTGCAACTCGACATCGTGAGCGCGGGAAATGCGCGCGTGAAGCGATCGGTTTACCCTCCGGGCTTCCACTGGGCACGCGATATCAAGCCGCACGTCGGCACCGAAACCTGCATGCACGCTCACGTAGGGTTCCTTGCTCGCGGACAAATCCATATGGCGTTCCCCGACGGCTGCACACTCGATTACGTTGCGCCCCAGGTGATCGTGATCGAGCCCGGACATGACGGCCGCGTCGTCGGCGAAGAGCCGGCAGTCGTCATCGAGTTCGACTTCGGAGGCGAGACCGCCGCCCGTTGCGGCCTGCCGGAGAGACATCAGCACCCGAAGTAGTGGATGGCCCGGCCCTCGCCGGGCATCCCGCTGCATGATGTAAACTCGAAGTTTGTTCGCATGGCGCCCATCATCCAGGTAGAGAACGTCCGCAAGGTCTACCACGTCGGCAAGGTGGAAGTGCCGGCTGTGCGCGGCGTCTCGTTTACTGTCGAAGCGGGCGAATTTGTCGCCGTCGTCGGGCCCTCGGGTAGCGGCAAGTCCACCCTCTTCTATATGCTCGGCGGCCTCACCCGGGCCGACGCCGGCCGCGTGATCATCGACAACGACGATTTTTCCAAGCTCTCCGACGCCGAGCGTACCCGCATGCGCAAGCGCAAAATCGGCTTTGTCTTTCAGAAATTCAACCTGCTGCCGACCCTGAGCGCCCGCCTGAATATCGAGATCGCGCAGAACATTGCCGGGCGCAACGGCGAGAACCGCGAGTACCTGGTCCGCATCGTCAAGATGCTCGGCATCGACCAGCGCCTCGATCACCGGCCCTCGGAACTGAGCGGCGGCGAGCAGCAGCGGGTGGCCCTGGCGCGAGCGCTGATCAATCAGCCGGCCATCATCCTGGCCGACGAGCCCACCGGCAACCTGGACACCAAGAATTCCGACATCGTGCTCGGCCTGCTGCGCCAGACCAACAAGGAATTGGGCCAGACCGTGTTGATGATCACGCACAATCCCGAGGCCGCCACTTTCGCCGACCGCCAGATCCTGATGCGCGACGGCGAGATCGTCGGCGAGGAAAGCAATACCCAGCGGGCCTGACCGCGAGAAATTTCATGGCAAGCGATCGCAACGAACTTACCAAGCCCATCCTGCCCGGCACCGCCGCCAGCGATTACGAGCGCTATCTCCGTACCGACGAACTGCTCGCGCTGCAAAAGAAGACCGAAGAGATGCTGCACCCGGACGAGCTGACCTTCCAGGTCGTCCACCAGAGCTCGGAACTGCTGATGAAGGGCGCAGCGTGGGAATTGACGCGAGCGAAAGAGCACGTCGAGGCCGGCGAATACGACCGGGCATCGCGCCTCATTCGCCGCGCGCTCAAACTGCTCGAACCGCCCATCACATTACTGCAAGTGCTGGAGACGATCACGCCCTACGAGTACCACGTGATCCGCGCCGGGCTCGGACACGGCAGCGGACTTGATTCTCCGGGATTCATCGGCCTGCTGCACATCGGCCCGCCGCTCGGCGAGGCCTTCCTGACGCAGTTGGAAAAGTGCGGCATCAGTTTGGACGATCTCTACCGCCGCCACGCCGAATTTCTTGCCCTGCACGATCTCGCCGAAGAGCTGCTGAATTTCGACGAGCGCATGCAGGCCTTCCGCTTCCATCACCTCAAGCTGGCGCAGCGCATCATCGGCGGCGAAGTGGTGGGCACGATGGGGACTCCCGTGGAAATCCTGCAGCAGCGCATGGACCGCGGCATCCTCTACAAGGCTCTGTGGAAAGTGCGCAACGAGATCACCGCCAAGATGAACGCCGCAATATCCGAGGATTCAAAAGGCCACGGCAGCTACTGACGTCCGCGCTGCTGCAATTGCTGCATGCGCTTCATGCGCAGCGCATACGCCTTGGCGTATGCAGCGTTCGCTTCCTTCGGCATTCCCTTTTGCTGGTACGCGTTCGAGAGCCAGATCCACGCATCGGGATCTTCGGGAATCAGGTTCGTCACCTGCTGGAATGCGGTGATCGCGTTGTCGTACTGCTTCAGCGACATGTAGCTGAGGCCGAGGTTGTACCACGCCACCGGATGGCGCGGGTTCACCGCCACCGCCTTCTTGAACGACTCCACGGCTTCCGCGGGTTTGTCCAGCCGGTTGAGCGCGAGGCCTCGATTCACGTACGCGTCCACGTCCTTGGGATTGATCTGCGTCATGCGTCCCAGCACGTCCGCCGCTTCCTGGAAGCGGTTGGTCCGCAGATAGAGAATGGCGAGCTGCGACAGCGGTGCATCGCTCTTCGGGTCGAGGTCCGCGGCTTTCTTCAGCGCGCTTTCTACCTCCGCGAGCTGACCGTTGCGCAAGTACGCACCCGCCAGCGACATCCAGCCGTTGGCGTAACGCGGGTGCGCGCGGACAACGTCGTTCATCTCGCGGATTGCGCCCTTCGTGTCGCCCTTGGCGAGCGTCTCCTGTGCGTGCGCAAGCTTCACCATCGGCGCTTCGTAACGCCGGACCGCAAGGATGGCGGCCAGCAGGACCACCGCAACTAGCGGGACCGCCCAGCGATGCACGTGCTTGTGCTGTTCGGGCGTGGCGCCGAAGTCGCGGCTCAGGATCGCACCCAGGACCAGGCCCGCGATCAGCCCGCCAACGTGTGCGCCGTTATCGATGCCGCCCTTCTGGAAGCCGTAGACGAGGTTGAAACCCGCGAACACGACCAGGCTGATCAGGCTGGCGCGCAACGCCTTGGGCGGCGCGGGAATGTGTCCGAGGTAAAGCGTGCTGATGAGCGCGCCGGCGATGCCGAAGATCGCCCCCGACGCGCCCGCGCTCACAATCGCCGGATTGTAGGCGACGCTGACCAGGCTTCCGGTCAGGCCCGACAGGATGTAAACGGCGAGAAATGTCCGCGGTCCGTAAAGACGTTCGGCCATGAAGCCGAGGTCCCACAAACACCACTCGTTAATCAGCAGGTGCATCAGGCCGATGTGCACGAACATCGCGGTGAACATTCGCCACCACTGCGCGCCCAGTGAGAGCGGGCCGAAGTTCCCGCCGAAATGCAAAATTTGCGCCGTATTCGGCTTGAGCAGCGGCGTCCCCTTCATCAGCATGTAGAGAAAGACGGCGGCATTGAGGATGACCAGCGCCATCGTTGCGGGCGACGAGAGATCGCGCACGCTCGGCGCGATCACGACCGGAGTGGCTGCAGGCGCCGCGCCCAGGCAGGCCTCGCACAGCGCGCCTGCACCCGCGTGTTCGCGTCCACACTGTGGGCAAGTATTCATTGTGGCTCGGTGGTGTCCGGAGAGCGCACGGTGAGGACCGGGCATGGTGCATTGCTCACCACTTCGTACGCGGTCGCCCATTTGAGACGGCGCGCGAAGCCGACCGGCTGGCGGACGCCCATCACGATCAGGCCAGGCTGGCGTTCACTGGCCACGGCGAGGATTCGTTCCGCGGCGTTTCCGAATTCGACGAGGCACTGCGGCGGATGCGGAAGGTTCGCGTCGGGTGGAACCAGGCTGAGCAGGCGTGCGCAGGCGGCTTCGCGGACACGGTCCCGCTCCTGCGGCGATGCCGGACTCTCCGGACTCACATGCAGCAGGACCAGGTCGGCGCCCTGCCGTTGCGCGAGCGATAGCGCGTACTCCCCCGCATGCAACGAATGCGCGCTGAAGCCGGTGCAGAAGAGAATTCTCTCGGCGCCTGTCTCCGTGGGACCCGGTGCTTTCGGCCCAACCATGAGTACGGGACAGGTGGCCTGGCGGAAAATCTCTTCCGCCACCGAGCCTAGAAGCAGCTTGCCGATGCGGCTGCGTCCGTGAGTGCCAACCACCAGAAGATCGATCTTGAGTTCGGCGATCTTGCGCGAGAGAACGGGCCAGACTTCACCCTGCTCGACCATCACCTGGTGGGCGACGCCGTGAAGATGTCCGCCAATAAGCAGGTCGGTCATGTGGCGTTGCGCGTCGCGCCAGGCATCGTCGAGCGCGCTGCGGTTGTCCGTACCGCCAAACTGGAACACATCCGGTCGAACTACGTGGACAAGGAAAATCTTCGCACCGTAGCGGCGCGCGATGGCGAGGCTGTAATGCAGCGCCGACTCGGTAATAGGATCGAAATCCGTGGCGAGGAGGATGTTGCGTATCTCGATCGGCTTTGGAGCTTGTAGCGTACCCATAGTCGGACTCGCCAATGAGTTGGCAGCATGCCACCATAGCACCCCGTATCGGCAAGACTCAAGAACAGCCCATGACGAATGGGCTTTTTGGCTTTCCGCCAATTTTTTACCTACGCGGTCATTTTTTTTGCCATAATGCGCCTCATCTTTTCTGGGGTCCCCCGTTCCACCGGTTCCGAACCAGCGAACGCCGTTCATTCCGAAGCGAGTGCTCGATGCACAACGCAGCGACAGCCCGTGTGGTTGAGTCACGAAGCATTGCCGTCATCACCGGCAATGCTTCCGCGCACGCCGAGATCCAGCGCTCCCTGGGAAGCGCATTCGACTTGCGCCCGCTGGACTCCTGGGGAAAGCTCTCGCCGCTGATGAGCGAGGCTACCGTCGAGGGCGTGCTCCTCGACCTGGATACGCTCGGAATGCCTCCGGCAAAAGCTTTGGAATTGCTGGCCAACACGCGCCGGCTGGACCAGGACCTGGTCCTGATCGCGTTCACGCGCGTGCGGGACCGCGAACTGCGGCTGAAAGCGGCGCAATCGCGCATCGACGACCTGTTCGTCGTACCCATCGATTTCCGCGAGGTGCAGGTAGTCATCGAACGCGCGCTGGAGAAGCGCAGCGTCGAGATCGAGCGCCGGCGGGTGAGCGAGCAGATTACCGCACGCTACTCGTTCTACGACCTGATCGGCGGCAGCGAGCCCATGCGACGCGTATACGACGCCATACTTCGCGTCTGCAGCAGCGAGACGACCGTCGTCATCCTGGGCGAGAGCGGTACCGGAAAAGAGCTGGTGGCGCGCTCCATCGTCAAGGCAGGCGTGCGCAAGGACAAGCCCTTCGTGAGCCTGAATTGCGCGGCGCTGCCGGAGGCACTGATCGAGGCCGAACTCTTCGGCCACGAGAAAGGCGCTTTTACCGGAGCGCACGCGGCGCGTCCTGGACAGATCGAGACAGCGCATGAGGGAACGTTGTTCCTCGACGAAATCGCCACCCTCGGCATCGATCTTCAGACCAAGTTGCTGCGCGTGTTGGAGGAGCACACCGTTACACGTTTAGGCGGACGCACCGCGAAGCATGTGGACTTTCGCCTGCTCACGGCCACCAACGAGAACCTGGAAGAGATGGTGAAGGCGGGCCGGTTCCGCGAAGACCTTTATTACCGCATCCACGTGGTGCCCATCTTCATTCCGCCGTTGCGCGAACGGCAAGGCGACATCGCTCTGTTAGCCGACCATTTTCTCCGCTTGTATTGCGCCACCAACCGAATTCCGTTGAAGCGCATTGACACTGAGACCATGGAGATCCTCGAGGAATATCAGTGGACCGGTAACGTGCGCGAATTAGAGAACGTCATTCAGCGCGTCGTTCTGATGAGCGAAGGTCAGGTGATTACCGCGCGCGACCTGCCGCAACAGCTCGTGTACACCAGTACGGCGCGCCAGGAAATGCTGCTCATTCCGGATGGCGGCATTGACTTCGAAGATGAGATGGCCCGCATCGAAACCGCGTATCTGGAAGCCGCACTTAGACGCTCCGCTGGCAAAAAAGTGACCGCCGCCGCGCTACTTCGCCTTAAGCCTCAGCAAATGAAGTACTTATGTAGGAAGTATAAAATTAAGACAGAGTAAACGGTAAAAAATTAATCACCTTAGGTTCAAATTTTGACCGTTCTTGAGTCGCTATCACACTCCGCGCCGACTCGCGGTCTTACTGCTTCGACCAGTTTTCAAGGACTTAGCCGCTTTGACCTGGAGATTCCCAGTTTGGTCATCCGAGTGCTTTATACATTTGCGTCTGGGGTCAGCCTAAAGAATTCAAAGAGTTCAAAAGAAAGCGTGGGGAGAACTATGCAGAAAAAGTCACTAATCAAGAATCGCACCGCGACCAAGAAGGCGCTCATCGCCCGCGGCAACAAGCCAACCAACCCTACCAACTCCCATACCGACGTTGCCTTTATCTCTGGTGACGGCGCTGCGGTTCCTCTGGACGGTGGCGCATCTCCGCTGGACGGCGGCGCGACTCCTCTGGACGGCGGCGCATCTCCTCTGGACGGCGGCGCATCTCCTCTGGACGGCGGCGCATCTCCTCTGGACGGCGGCATGGTTACTAAGTAAGTCGGACGCGCTGGTTGGGTATTGCATCAGGCAGGCTGCGGCAACGCAGCCTGCTTTCATTTACCAGAGTTTTCTCGCCACGAACTCGAGGAGCGGCCGGACTAGGAGATCAGCGAGCGAACGGCGTTCGCCGAAGATCTTCGCTTCGCCCCACATGCCGGTACGCAAACTGCCATCGTCGTTCCGCAGCAGGATCGTGAGAACGAAATGCGGTGGAGGCTGCAAGCCTTTGATTTTGGTCGACGGCAGCAAGCCGTCGGGTACAGGTTGATCGGCGGGGCTGATGCCCTGAAATTCACCATGAATGGGCGATAAGCGTCCCGGCAGCTTGAGCGCGTGACCGCTGATGGTGGTCAGCGCATGCATGTCGGCTTCGAGCAAATAGACTCGCGCGCGCAGCAGGCGCTCATCGGCGATCGTCACCAGGGCCGTGCCTTCGCTGACATACTTGCCACCCAGGTCCGCCAACCGTGGGGTCACCACAGTTCCGTCAATAGGAGCGTCGATGGAGAGTTTCGATTGCTGTTCGTGGCTGAGGCGGAGCTGCAGTTCTCTCTGGCGGAGTTCCGATTGCGCGCGGCCTTGCTCGACGTAGCGGAGCACGGCCTGGCGTTGGCGCGCGCCGGCGATCTGCATTGCAGCCGCCGCGCTGGCCGATCCGGCCGTGAGATCCACGTTGTCCATCTGCAATAGCGGCGCGCCTGCTTTGATCCTGTCTCCCTCGCTGACCAGGACGTCGCGCACGCGTCCAGGTACCTCGGCGCGGAGGACCGCGTTGTTAGCCGCCTCCAAAAAGAACGGCGCCCTCACCGAATCGTGCCAAATGGGCAGCAACGCAAAGACCAGGATCGCGACAGCCGCCAGTACCAGTTTTTTTGGATGTGCATTCATGAGGTCCTTCTTGTCCAGATAGAACGCCTTGCAGAAAGCGGTGAACTTGCGGATGCGACTCTTGAAGAGTCGAAGCGCAATCAGCAGGGCGGGCAGGAATGCCCATTGCGGGCTGTAGTTGAGCAGTATCCGGTACGTGATGCGGGCCAGGAACAGCGACATGCTGTAGGTATATAAACCGGACAGGAAAGCGAAGCTGGCGAAAAAAATCGCCCGGCGGCGGGGCAGGGCGGGCACCGTCACCGGCATCCGGAAGACGTTTTTCCTCACCCATGCGGAGAAGAAATGAGTGGCCTTCTCCTTCAGCCCCTGGAGGCGGATGACCTCGCACAGGCACAAATAACCGTCGAGCGGTATCAGCGGGTTCATATTGATCACAAAAGGCATGATGCCGCCGACGAGAATGAGCTTGTAAGCAAGGTCGTGGGCCGTGGTGCCGATCGCCGTGCCCCACCATACCAGCGTCGCCGCACAGCAGATCATCCCTTCGAACCAGAAGCCCCCGAGAATGGCGCAAATCCTTTCGAACCTTCCTCCCGAGACCCAGACTCCGGACAGGTTCACGAAAAACGCGGGCACGGTGTACACCAGCATCAATCCGGTACGGTTCACTCGCGCGCCGAAGTGCTTGGCGGTCAAGGCGTGTCCCCATTCATGGAAGAAGCCCACGAACGCGAAACTGAGGTAGAACTCGACAATGTCGAGCAGGCCTTTGTCCCCGAACGAGTAATACTGTGCGCTATCGGCGAAGATTACTTCCCACCGCGCGATCCAGAGGCAGATCATCAGCAGAAGCGCAACCAGGGACGCCGACACAAATGTCGGCGTATACATCCACCGGAACCAGCGGTAGACCGCCGTGACTTCCTTGTCCGCATCATGCACCCACACATAAATGCGCGTGATGCTCACCGGCTCTTTGCGCCGTACCACCCGTTGCCGGTCCTCCATGAGTTCGTTCATCAACGCCGCGCTTTCTTCCTGCGGCGTCTTCAGCCAGAAATCGGATTCATCCAGCGTCTCGGCATACTTCTGGAGCTGCTCGGGCGTGGCGCCGATATTGCAGGTCTTCCGCCACCAGGCGGAGAGTTGCTCGTAGGATCGCCGCCCATCGAACATGTGGACCAAGGCCCACTGTTCGGGCGTAAAGGTGAGTAACCGGCTGGTCTTCGTGAGCACGTTGATGACGGTGTGGCTGGTCGTCTTGTCTTCGCGCGTGAACAGACTTGGATTGAAACGGAAATACGTTTCGTACCGCTGCGGCGGAAGGTCCGGCAGATCGGTATCCAATGCGCGGGAAAGATTCATCGAGCTCTCGGCACTTGCACGTTGACGGTCATTCCAGGCAGCAGGTCCGCCGGCTTGCCGGTCACTTGCGCGCGAACTTCAATCGTGCCGCTCGACGGATCGACCACCGGGCTGACCAATGTCACCTTGCCTTCATACTGTGATTCGGAAGCGCCGGCGGCGCTGACGCGCACGACGTCTCCGATCTTCAGTTTGCCGACGAATTCCTGCGGCAAGGTGAAGTTCACCGACAGGGGCGCCGTCTCAGTGACCCAGAACAGGCGATCGTTGAGGGCGACTTTCTGCCCCTCGCGCACGTAACGGCGCGCCACCACGCCATTAAACGGGGCGACGACGCGTGTCTTGTCGAGCTCCGTCTCGGCCGCTCGAAGCTTCGCCTTGGCGAAAATGACGTTCTGCTGATCGCGCGTGATCTGGAACTTGGCGGCATCGACCTTGTACCTGGAGTGCTCCAGTTGTTGCGCGGTGATCAACTTCGCATTCCACAACTCCTGATCGCGTTGGTAGTCAGATTGGAGCACCTGGCTTTCCGCGGTCCAGTTGTTGAGGTTGGCCTCGTTGCCGTGCACGTCCGCCTCAGCGGCATCGCGCTCGGCGAGGAGTCCGCGATTATCGAGCTCAGCCAGCAGTTGGCCTCTGTGGACATTCCGTCCGGTGTCCACGAGTATCTTCGCCACCACGCCTTCACGCTGCGCGGCGACGTCCACCTGGTTTTCCACCACGATCGGCCCGGACGCCTGATACGACTCCGGCTTGGAGGGCGCCTCCGTCTTGGGAGCGCGCGATGCCGCGTCCGCCACGGCGACGGCCGCCGTTCGATTCGAATCGCACGCCGCCGACACCAGCAATACCGCCCCCATTGCCACGAACCCTAGCTTTCGCACAGCCACCTCCCCCATCACCAGCCGAACCAGTTCCACAACTTGTTCCACGTCCAAAGTCCAAAGCCGCGGAACAGTACATATCCCGCAGGTTTCCAGCCGACGCTCACCTTGGAGAAGCCCTGCATGCCGGGCCGCAGCAGGCCTTCGGCGTTGGGCACGTCCACGCGGGCGAAGAAGACGCGCCGGTCGCCGTCGGCGGCACTGACCGGGCTTACTACGTCCACCCGGCCCACGAAGCGGCGGGTCGGAAAACCTTCCAGCTTGACGACTGCCTTGTCGCCGCTCTCCAGCAGCGGAACGTCCGACTCGTCGACCGCCACATCCACGGAGGCGCGCGCTACGTTCACGACCTCCAGCAACGGGTCGCCCGCGAGGAGCTTCTTCCCGATCTGATCCTCGGCGTGCACCGTCGCGATGACGCCCTCAATGGAAGAGCGGATTTTCATCCGGTCCAGGCGCGCCCGGGTGCGCCCAATCTCCGCGTTCCAGACATCGGCTTGCACGCGCTGAATGCCGGCCTCGGTGCCATCATTGGCAGCGAGCGCGCGGTTCATCGCCGCCTGTGTCGTTTGATATCGCGCCTGCACTTCGGCCAGCGCCGAGCGTTCCTCCCAATCATTCATGTCCGCCAGCACCGTGCCCCTCGCGACGTGGTCCCCTTCGTGCACGTATACGTTGCGAATGACGCCGTCCACCGCCGCCTGTACCTCGAGCTTCGTTTGCGGCGCGATTTTCGCGTCTCCGATGACCCGCATGGGCAGGGGCACGATCACCAGCAGCACAACGGCCGCGACCGTCAGCGCGATGTACGTCCTCCTCCGGTTCTTCTCCATGCGCAGGAACTGCTGTTTCTTTTTTAGGATGGGCTGGAGAACGCTGATGAAAGGAACTTCCGTGTAAAGGGACGCGTTGCGCAGGGCCACCGTCGCCTGTGATCCCAGGATCTTGATGAGTTCCATCTGCGCTTCGCCGAGGAAATCGGGGTTGCGGCTCTCGAACACGAGAATGCCCAACCGGCCTTGGTCGTCGGCCAGAGGCAGCGAGTACCAAGAGCGATAACCGGTCAACCTGAAGTACTCATGGAACTTCGCACGGGTCTCCTCGCGGTCGGTCACAACATTGCCGTCGCGCACCGTGACGTACAGTTCCTTATCGGTCGCGGCCGCCCAATCCATCGTCTCGCGTAACGGTTTCAACGCCGGATCGGTTTGTATTACCTCCGTTTTCCCCGACACGGCCTTGACCACGAGCCTGTTTTTCTCTTCCAAACCGACCGCGGCCCGGTCGTACCGCAAGATCCGTTGCGGCGCGTTCACCAGCACTTGCAGCACCCGGGGCAGGTTTAACGTCGCCGTGATCTCCTGGCTGACCTCCACAAGGGTCTCCAAGATCTCAATCTTGCGTTCGGCTTCCAGGAGGCTGGCGTTGTGCAGGGCTCCGGCCGCGGTTTCGGCAATGGTTGTCAGTAGGAAGATGTCGTCGTCATTGAACTCGCTACCGTCGGCCTTATTGACGCACTCGAGCACTCCGACCAGCGCTCCACTGTGAATAACGGGAACTGCCGCGAGTCCGCGGATGGTGCCCTCGCCATTTCGTTTAGCAAGAATCGGATCGTTGCCATCGCGGACGGTGCGCGCGCGGCCCTTCTCGGCGATCCAGGCAACCACCTCATCCTGCGGGGCGCTGAGCGCGACGGACGGGTCCTCGCCGTCGCGGGACATCAGCACCAGCGTGTCGTCTTCCACCATCCACAGGTTGACGGCGTCGGTGGGCAGCAACTCGCGTGTCTTGGAGCAAATGATAGGCAGCAGGTTTTCTATCTGCAGGGTGGAGTGGAAAACTTTTTCGACGTCGTAAAAAGCGGCGAGCCGGGTAATCGTCTCCAGGTTGCTGTTGCGCTCGCTCTCGTAGGAGAGGGCGGAAGCAATGGCGCGCGACGAGAGTTCCGCCAGTTCGCCGAGTTCGGCGAGATCGTCGCGGTTGAGCATGCGATCGAGACTGACGGCCTCAATTGCGCCGAGCAGCGTTTCGCCGCTCAGCAGCGGAACGTAAGCGAGGGAGACGATGGTGCGGCGCACGTCGAGGTGGGCGTAATGCTCGCGGACCAGTTCGGTGTCGGAAAACAGGAGCGGCTCGCGCTGTTCGGCCAGCATGGCCAGTGTGAGCGCCTCGCACTGCGCCGGGGCTTTAATGTCGCCTACCGATGCTTTGGAGGTCCAGCGCGGGTGCGCGGCGGCGTCGAACAGGTACACCACGACGGCCGTGCCGGGCAGCCTCGCCGACGCTTCCGCGGCAATGACACGCGCACGCGGCGCGATCTCACGCTCCGCCAGAAGCTGACCGGCAAACGCTCCAAAAGAAGCGCCTAAAGCGGGTCTCTGTGTCGCCATGCAGCGACTCCTTATGACTGTTGAAACTGGGCCCCTAGCCTACTCCGCAGGGGATTGCGCAGCCCACACGCTTGCAAATCTTCGAGAACTACCGTAACGTGCTGCGGACTCTAGCACAGGGCCGGGTAGCTCTGTCAACGAATCCCGCGCCGGTCGCGGATTACGTCTTTTGCGCTGTTTCAGGGACCGGCAGGAAAGCCCCGCGCTGGCCCAAACGCAGGCCGCATCGGGGAAAGCGATGGTGGAGGAACCGTGGAGATCGATGTTCGGAAACAGGGCAAGGTGCACATCATCCGGATGCGCGGACAATTGAAGCTGGGCGACCCGGTGGAAGAACTGCGCACGGCCCTCGATAGCGTGCTCGCCGAAGGACATACCTCCGTGGTCGCCAGCATGGGCGAAGTGCCAATGGCGGATTCCAGCGGCATCGGCGCGCTGGTGCGCTACCATTCAACACTCAAACAGAAAGGCGGCGCGCTCAAACTGGTGCAGCCCTCCAAGCTGGTTACGCAGACGCTGAAGATTCTCGGCCTGCTCAACCTGTTCGAGGTTTTTGACGACGAGAACGCTGCCATCCAGTCGTTCCCGGATGCCGCGGCGGCAGGCTAAACCGGTCGCCAGTCGCCGGTCGTCAGTTTTCCATGTTCCGATGTAGCCCGGTCGCCCTCGACATAGCCCGGTCGCCCTCGACCGGGTTTTCCTTGCACGCCGGACTTGCCAAACGGAGCTATAATGCGCTCATGCGCGGGAAGGTCATCGCCGCCGGGCTCCTGCTGTGCGCTGTCGCGCTGCCCGTATGTGCGCAGCGGCGCGGATTCGGTTCGTCCCCACGTGTCGGCGGTTCTATCGCGATGCGATCCCATGGCCCGGTCGGGATGCGTGGCGGCATTTCGTTTGGGCGCAACCCGCGTTTCAGCGTTTTCGTGAACTCGCGTCCGCGATATCCTCGCCGCCGCTATTACTCGTCCCCGTACCTCTATTCGTATCCTTACGTCTCGTATCCCTACGGCGTCTATCCCGCCTACCCGCTTCCGCTGTATGACAGCTACGCATACTCCGGCATTGGGCCGCAACCAGCGTATCCTGCGTACGCGGACGAGCAGCAAGTCGGATTGGCGGAGCAAATGCGCCAGCAGAATGTTGGGATTTACCGCAGGTATCCCTATTCGACTGACCCGAGTGTAGCGACGACGGCCCAACCTGCACCCGCGCCGGAACCGGACCGTCCGCCGACGGTACTGGTCTATCGCGATGGACAAAGGGCGGAGATTGGTAATTACGCCGTGGTGGGACAGACGCTCTGGATCTTCTCCGAAGACCGGGCGAAGAAGGTTCCGCTCGCCCAGCTCGACCTCGACGCCACCCGCAAAGCTAACGACGATCGCGGGGTTGAGTTCGCTGTACCGGCAGTTCGATAGAGTCGACAGCCAACATCCAAGAAACAGATTTACGGCGGCGCATCTTCACTGCGGCGAAATAAAGACTCCATGAGCCGACCCTCTCCTTTCACACCCGAACGCGCTTTACTTTTCGCGATGCTGATTGGGGTCGCTATTTACTGGCGCGACCTTTCCTACGATTTCATTTTGGACGACCTCCCCCTGATCATGACGAACCCGACGATCGCGTCGTGGCGAAACTTGAAGACGATATTCCTGACAGATATTTTTTATTCCCCGTACACTCCCGCGGGCAATTCCATGCACTATCGGCCCGCCTATATGTCTTGGCTGGTGCTGAACAATGAGCTGTTCGGAATGGTGCTTCCGTGGTGGCATTTAACGTCACTGCTCTTGCATCTGCTGGTGACGTTGCTGGTGTACCAGCTAGCCGTGAAGATCCTGAAAGAGAGATGGCTTGCCGCTTTAGCGGCCGCTCTGTTTGTGCTTCATCCCCTGCATGCGGAATCGGTGGCTTACGTCACGGCTTCCTCCGATCTGCTGGTAGCGTTTTTTTCCATCGCGGCGCTGCTTTTCTATTTTCAATTTCGCGAAGGGGGTCATACCGGCTATTTGGTCGCGTCAGTTCTGGGCGCAGCCGCCGCCATGTTTTCCAAGGAATCGGCGGGCATGTTTCCCTGGATGCTCGTCGTATACGAAGCGCTAACCGGGAGACATCAGGGCCAGAGCGAGCCGCGCCCCTGGAAGCGCTACGTCTGGACTTTGCCTTATTTTGGTGTGGTGGCAGCGTACCTGGTTGCGCGAACCTGCCTGTTTGGATTCAACGCTGGTCCAGGCCCAGGGGGTAATCGTCTGGCCGCCCTGCTGAACGTCCCCTTGGTGGTTTTCATCTATTTGAAAAATCTGTTGCTGCCGGCGCGCTTGAGCATTTATTACCCGCCGGAATGGAGTACCCGTTGGACCGTGGGGAGAGGCTCGGCCGTCGTTCTTGTGTTACTGGCAGTGGTTCTGGTCTGGAGGCGGTACAAGGATCATTCCGGGGTGCAAGTTCTTCTGTCCTGGACGGCGATCCTCCTCATCCCGCCGGCACTTGCGGTGAGTACATTTGTGAGTGACGAGTGGGTACATGATCGACATATCTACCTGGCCTCGATTCCTTTTTGTTTGCTGATCGCACGCCTGTTAGCTGACGTGTGTCATTCTCCAAAGCAACTCGTCGTCCTCAGCTCGGCGGTCCTCCTGTTACTTGGAATTGATACTTGCTACCAGGTGCCCAGATTTCAGGATGAAATATCCCTTTACGCGAGCGCGCTGAAAGTTGCGCCCACCAACGCAACGCTCCACAGGTTTTACGCAGCTGCTCTCTGGAACCGCAAGCGTCAGGAACAGGCCCTGCAAGAGTTACGGGCTGTCATCGAACTCCAGCCTGGTTCTCCATACTCCCATGGCGAGTACGCCAACTCGCTCTCGGAAATCGGGCGGAGCGCTGAGGCATTGGTGGAATACGACAAAGCTTTACAAAGGGCCAAGGCAAGTTCGCCCCTGCGCGCATCCCTTCTATATCGAATTGCAGTAGTAGAAACTGAGCCTTCCCAACTCGACGCTGCCGCGGCGCACTTGCGAGAGGCCGTCGAGATCGCTCCCAAGATGCTTAACTACCATGCGGCTTTGGCCGAAGTTCTGCGGAAACAGGGAAACATTCCGGAGGCCGACGAGGAACTCCGCATCGAAACCACGAATCGAAAACAGTTTCTCGAAAGGCAAAGGGCGTTCGCGCAAAGATAGTGCCTTTAGGAGAGACTCCTTGAACTTCGGCGTAAAGGTCCCTCAGCGCTAGATCACCACTGTTTCTTTGTATTCCCCGAACACCTTGCGCAGAGTGTCGCTGATCTCGCCGACCGTGGCGTAGCTTTCCACGGCTTGGAGGATCGCAGGCATCAGGTTGGTCCCGTTGTGGGTGGCGTCTTCGACGGCTTTCAACGCCTCGTCCCACGGCTTCATGTCGCGGCGAGCACGGATGGCGCGCACCCGCTCGATCTGCTTGCGCTCCAGTTCGGGATCGATGCGCAGGGTCTCGATCGACTTCTCTTCTTCGATCTCGAAGCGGTTCACGCCGACCACCACCTGCTCCAGCCGGTCCACGTTCTGCTGGTATTCGTAGGCGGCGTTCTGGATTTCCTGCTGCACGTAGCCGCGTTCGATCGCCTTCAACATGCCGCCCAGGTCGTCGATCTTGTGCAGGTACTCCTCGGCGCGGCGCTCGATTTCGTTGGTGAGCCACTCGACGTAATAGGAGCCGGCGAGCGGGTCGATGGTCTGGGCAACACCCGATTCATAGGCGACGATCTGCTGCGTGCGTAGCGCGATTTTTACCGCTTGTTCGGTCGGCAGGGCGAGGGCTTCATCGTAGGAATTGGTGTGCAGCGACTGCGTTCCGCCCAGCACCGCCGCCAGCGCCTGGAGCGCGGTGCGGACGATATTGTTTTCGGGCTGCTGCGCGGTCAGGCTGGAACCCGCCGTCTGCGTATGGAAGCGCAGCATCAGCGAGCGCGGATTCTTGGCGCCGAAGTGCTCGCGCATGATGCGGGCCCACATGCGTCGGGCGACGCGGAACTTGGCAATCTCTTCCAGAAAATTGCTGAACGAGGCGAAGAAGAACGACAACCGCGGCGCGAACGTGTCCACATCGAGCCCGGCATTCAGGGCGGCCTGCACGTAGGTCATGCCGTCGGCGAGCGTGAAGGCCACTTCCTGCACCGCGGTACAGCCGGCTTCGCGCATGTGGTAGCCGGAAATCGAGATCGTGTTCCACTCGGGGACCTGATCGTTGGCGTAGGCGCAGATATCGGTAACAATCCGCATCGCCTGCGCCGGCGGATAGATGTAGGTCCCGCGCGCGATGTATTCCTTGAGGACGTCATTCTGGACGGTGCCGTTCAGTTTGCGGACGTCGCTTCCCTGCCGCTTCGCGACCGCGATGTAGAGTGCCAGCAGGGTGGACGCGGTCGAATTGATGGTCATCGAGGTGGAGACCTTGTCCAGCTTGATGCCTTCGAACAAGCGCTCCATGTCCTCGATCGAATCGATGGCGACCCCGACTTTGCCGACCTCGCCCAGCGCCAGCGGCGAATCCGAGTCCATACCGATCTGCGTCGGAAGATCGAAGGCGACCGACAAACCCGTGGTGCCCTGCGCGAGCAGGTATTTGTAACGCTTGTTGGATTCCTCGGCGTCGCCCATGCCGGCGTACTGGCGCATCGTCCATAGCCGCCCTCGGTACATGGTGGTCTGCACGCCGCGGGTGTAGGGATACTGGCCGGGATAGCCGAGGTCGCGATCGTAATCGGTACCGGAGAGATCGGCGGGAGTGTAGAGCGGATTGACGCTGGTGTGCGACGAGGTCGGCTCCTCGCGCACGCCTTGCTTCGCGTCGGGACCTGTTTTCCGCGCCATTCAGCGCCTCCGAGCCGCTTTCCAGAACGAACTCACGGCGAACCACGTAAACAGAGCGGCAAACCCGAGCGCCAGGTACATTTTTCCGGGACCGATCTGGCCGGCCTGCCACTTGTGATACTCGCGCCAGGCCGCGATTGCCCCGGCGGCTGCGAAGGCAACAAAGAATACGCCCGCCACCTGCAAAAACAACAGGTGCAGGACCCTGGCAAAATGGGTCGCGGTGACGCGAAACGCGCCATAGGCGGCCCGGAGTACGCGGTACTCTCCCGCCTGCCGGGCGGCTACACGGCCCAGGATTCCCAGTTTTCTGGTGGTGGAGATTTCCGGCACACTCAGATTTTATCAGCGTTTGAGGCGCGCACCCGTTCAGAAATCACAACTCTGAGTGACGCCCGTGCTGATACACATAAAGTGCGTGGACCGCCACTTGGCACTTCGCACTTGGCACTTGGCACTCGTTTCGGATGTAGTACGATTGTTTTCCTTAGAAGCAACCAGCCACTTCAAACGGGTTGGACAAACGAAATGAAGGACACCCTCGGAGTACTGCTGGCCGGAGGCGCCGGTGAGCGCCTGTACCCGCTGACGCGCGACCGCGCCAAGCCTGCCGTCACCTTCGGCGGCATTTACCGCATCATCGACATCACGCTCTCCAACTGCATTAATTCCGACCTGCGCAAGGTTTACATCCTGACGCAATACAAGGCGCTGTCGCTCAACCGGCACATCCGCGAGGGCTGGAACATCGTGGCCCGCGACCTGGGCGAGTTCGTGGAAATCCTGCCGCCGATGAAGCGGGTCAGCGAAAACTGGTACCTGGGCACCGCCGACGCGGTGTACCAGAACATTTATTCCATCGGGAGCGAGCAGCCGCGCTACGTACTCATCCTGGGCGGCGACCACATCTACAAGATGAATTACGAGCGCATGCTCCAGCAGCACAAAGATTCGGGCGCGGACGTGACGCTGGCGACCATCCTCATTGATCCGGAGGAAACGCACCGCTTCGGCGTGGTGGAAGTGGCGCGCGATGGCCGCATCACCGGCTTCCAGGAGAAACCGCAGCAGACCGGCCTCCGCTCGCCCTACAACCCGCGCATGGTGGACGGCTCGATGGGCGTCTACCTGTTCAACACCGACGTGCTCATCCCGGTGCTGCTCAAGGATGCCGAAGACCCCGATTCCACGCACGATTTCGGGCACGACATCCTGCCCAGGATGGTGGACGAGTACAAGATCTACTCGTTCAACTTCATCGACGAGAACCGCAAGGAGGCCCTCTATTGGCGCGACGTGGGCACGCTGGACGCCTACTACGAAGCGAACATGGACCTGATTTCGGTGGCGCCGGTGTTCAACCTGTACGACGAGCAGTGGCCGATCCGCACCTTCCAGCGGCAATACCCGCCGGCGAAGTTCGTCTTTTCCGATCCGAACCGCATGGGCAGCGCCTTCGACTCGATGGTGTCCTCCGGTAGCATCATCTCCGGCGGCACCGTGCGCAGCAGTATTGTTTCTCCCGACGTGCGCGTGAACTCCTACTCCGATGTCGAGGCCAGCATCATCTTCAGTCACGTCAACGTGGGACGCCATTGCCGCATCCGGCGGGCGATCATCGACCGCGACGTGCACATCCCGGAAGGCTCGATCATCGGCTACGACACCGAGGCCGACCGGCAGCGCTACTTCGTCACCGAGTCGGGCATCACCGTGGTGACCCGCGATTATTCGCTGTTCGAGAACCCGGTCGCGGTGGATTACTTCACCAGCGAGTAGTGCTCAGTGCTGAGCACTTCCTTTGGAAAGCCGTTATACTCTCGCGCGGTTGAAGGAGGATTCATGTTCCGCCTCATCGCGATCCTGCTCGTGTCCCTCTCTGTGTTCGCCCAGCAACTCACCGTCGGCACCGCATCGGCTGCGCCCGGACAGAAATCCAACGGATACATCGAAGTTCCCGCCGCCGCCGACCCCGCCACGCGCATCCCGGTGGTGATCGTGCGCGGCGCCCGTCCCGGGCCGACGCTGGCCATCGTCTCCGGCGCGCACGGCACGGAATACGCCTCGATTATTGCGGTCGAAAAGCTCATCCAGAAGCTTGATCCGGCGGCGATCTCGGGCACGGTGATCCTGGTGCCGCTGGTGAACATCGCGTCGTTCACGCAGAAGGTGCCGCACGTGAACCCGGTGGACGGCAAGAGCATGAACCGCTACTACCCGGGCAATCCCAATGGCTCGCAGACCGAGCGCGCGTCGTACCTGATCACCAAGGAGGTCGTCGAGAAGTCCGATCACCTGATTGACCTGCACGGCGGCGACCTCGACGAGAGCCTCCGCCCCTACAGCTACTGGGCGCCGGTGGGCAATGCCCGGCAGGACGCGGTCTCGAAAGACATGGTGCTGGCCTTCGGCCTCGACACCATCATCATCTCCGGCGACCGCCCCAAGGACCCGAATGCCTCGCGCTACCTGGAGACTACGGCCAGCCTGCGCGGCAAGGCATCGATTACCGCGGAAGCGGGACACGCAGGCACGGTCGAGCCCGACGACGTCGCCGCGCTCGTCAACGGCAGCATGAACGTAATGCGCTATTTGCAGATGCTGCCCGGAAGCGCGACCCCGGTCGAGAACCCGGTGTGGATCGAGCGCATCGACAGCGTGACCGGCACGGGCGAGGGCATCTTCTACCCGCTGGTGAAGCGCGGAATGTACGTGCAGCAGGGAATGAAGATCGGCTACGTCACCGACTGGTTCGGCAAGACCATCCAGGAAGCGACCGCGCCTTCCAGCGGCGTGGTGCTCTACATCAACGCCGTGCCCTCGATGAAGAAGGGCGACACGATCGCGAACATCGGGGTGGTG
>Ga0097691_1001141_pt1 | contig 20327 bp, 16 predicted proteins | sample NGESurdeep072012_8_FD_72858 | JGI IMG/M metagenome (GOLD analysis project Ga0097691, IMG submission 72858) | Arctic peat soil microbial communities from Barrow, Alaska - NGEE Surface sample 210-1 deep-072012 | ecosystem: Environmental > Terrestrial > Soil > Wetlands > Peat ... | reverse complement strand
GGCCATCGACTCCGTTCTCCGACAAAGCGGCAATGCCAGAAGGACAGTCGTCGCCGCTACCCAATCGGTCAGCAACTGCACGGCGGGCCCCGCGTCAGTACTATCGGCAATGCAGGGTGCAATTTCCGGGCCTCCCGGCATGAATGTGGGTGGATTCAGGGATCCGCAGTGGGCTGACGCTCATGGGGAAGGACGTGTTCAATCGGTCCGAGCGTGACCATGATGAGCGCAAGGGCGGCGTTGGCGGAGTGGAAGCCGTAGGCCCGATTGATGATCAGGCGGACCCGCCGATTCAGTCCCTCGTGTCTGGCATTGTTCACTCCGAGCCTCACCGCCGCCAGGATGCCCTCGTGCCGTTTGCGAATGGTCTTGCCCAGCGTGACGAAGGGCTTCATTCCGCTGCGCTGTGCTCGTGAACAGAACCGGTCGAGCAACATGGCGACCTCGTCTTCGGTGAGGTCACCGGCGAAGATGGCCCGGAGAGCCTCTTTCAGTGCGTAGGCCCGCCAGAGGTCGCCTCCTCTGCGCTTGATCTTGCGCAGCGTGGCCGACTGGTCGTCGGTCAGGTCACCGGGGTTCTTGAGGAGACACCACCGGGCCCCTTTGAACCGGCGGGCAGCATCTTGGTCGGGGAGCTTCCGCAGGTCCTGCCAGACCGACCGCCGAACCTTCTCGAGGGCCTTGGTCCCGGCCTGGACCACATGGAACGGGTCGAAGCAGATGACCGCCTTGGTGGCGTGCCCAGGCTTGCGAGCGGACTTCTCGAAGGAAGGGCCCATGTCCATCGACATGGCCGTGATCGCCGCAGATCGTTCAGGACCCAGCTCGTCAAAGAAGCAGTCCAGGGTGGCAGTGTCCTTTCCCTCCTTGCCCCAAACGAACTTGCCGGTGTCATTGTTCGACACCAGGGTGAGATAGGAATGGCCCTTCCGCCAGCTCACCTCGTCGGCGCCACAGACGAAGAGGTTGTCGAGGCGGTTCGGGTCGAGCCCGGTTGCCATCACCCGCTCGATGATCCTCCCGGTCGTGTCCCAGTCGATGCGCACCAGCCGGCAGAGGGCCGTCTTGTCCATGGTGGTCGCCAACCACCCCACCAGGTCCTCGAAGTCACGGGTGAAGTGAGAGCCACTTCGGACGAAGGGGACCCCCTCGGTGCGGGCCCCATGGGTCGGGCAGTCGATCCGGCGGAGATCAGCCCGCACCTCCAGGCGCCACCGGCCGAGGTCGAGGTGCCGCCACGATGAGGACACCGGGCGGGTGTCGTAGCGGGCCCTGGTGGTGAACCCGCACTCCGGGCAGTGCAACTTCCGGCTCGACAGTTTCACGGTGACGACCACTCGGGCCGGCTGAAAGTCCACGTCAGAGACGGTGACCCCAGGCAGGTCCATCAGGCGCTTGAATGCTGTTGTGGCTCGCACGGGATCGGTCTCCAGGGCTCGGTAGGTGTAGTAACCCCGAACCTAGAGACCACCCGTGCGCGTCACGTGGATGGCTACTGCAGTGGCCTTGTTGCCGGCTCCCCGAGACCGACCGGGAAACGAGTACGGATGACCATCACCATCGGCCGCACCAACAATCGTTGTCCTACAACGAGAACTCCCTGGTCATTTCAGCGAAACTCCCCACATTCATGCCGGAAGACCCAGGAAAGTTCCTCGTGGACGATGTCCACGGTCTCCTCGTCTATGAGGAGCAGGGTGAACCCGTGCGACCGGCTTTGAGCGCAGCTCCGATCGTCGCGCAGCAGAGCTCGATCGCGCTCGAGAACGTATTGGCGATTGCAAGTGGTTCTACGTTGACCGATGAGCAATCCTTGGCCTGCGATCTCGTGTCCCTGGCTGAACACGAGGGATCGGACAGGGCACGGTTCCTGATCCTGGTGACTGCCATAGAGGTCCTTGCCGAGCGCTCGGAACGGGCTGGAGGGTTCCGCACCGTGGTCGAGCGCTTCATCGAGGAGGCGAAGCGCTCACAGACGGAAGCGGGACCGGACGAAGAGGGTCGATATTCGTCGCTTCTCAGCGGGCTGACAGGCCTCCGGTCAGAGTCGATCTCGTGGTCTATCCGTGACCTCGCCGTCCGGTCGCGCCCCGACGACTCGGGGGTGCGGGGACTAGCGAGCCGTATCTACCAGTGCCGGAGCCAGCTCGTCCACGGAGGCCGATCCACCGAGGACCCGAGGGGCCTGCTGACGACGACACAGGAACTGGTCCGCGACATGATTAGTCACACGCTCTCGCTGGGCGCCGTGCCGGAGCGGGCCGTGAGCGCGGCCGGGAGACGGGGGGAGGGACCGCCGGAAGCTGACGCACCGAAAGGGTCGACATCGGGTTCCTGCCACGGATAACTCCTTCGACGACGGCGTTCGCAGGTCGCGTCGGGATCGAGTGGGCACCCCCGGTACGCCCAAGGACGGTGACGCATCGGGTGCAAGGAGGGCCGGCGGCTGACGCGGTGACCGATCGCCAACACAGAACGTCCTTCAGCAGATCGCAGCAACCTTCATGCGCGGTACGCCCTATTCGACGATCCGTCGCTGCGTGCAGGTGAAAGGCAGCGGGCGGGTTGGTCAACACTCCCCCACTGACCTTTCCCACCTTCGGCCGGGGTCGCTGCGATCCACAGTCGTGTCCGGTGAAGGGATCGCCTTACGGTGATCATCCCAGTGGAGTCGGGTCAACCGTGGCCGCCGGATTCGGCGTGCCGTAGCCCGTTGGATGATTGGGAAGGTGGTGCTCATACGTCGGGTATGCCCATGTCCAGGTTGGGAGCTTCGGTACCCCCGTCGACCTCGAGGACCTTGCCGGTGACGTAGGACCCGGCCTCCGAAGCCAGATAGATCACCGCGGCGGCAATGTCCTCGGGGTCGCCGATACGGCCGAGCGGCGTGCCGGCCTCCATGGCCGTCCGCAGTTCGTCGGACTGCATGACGATGTCGAGCGCCGAGGTGGCCACCGATCCCACCGCGATGGCATTGACCCTGATGTGTGGGGCGAGGTCGGTCGCGGCCAGCCGGGTGTAGTGGGCCAGCGCCCCTTTGGCAGTGCCGTAGGCCAGAAATCCCCGGCCGGTCAACCGGCCCATGGCCGACGAGATGTTGACCGCCGATCCGCCGCCGCCTTCGAGCATCAGCGGCACTGCTGGCCGCAGCAACGCGTGGGCGGTGGCCACATTGAAGTGAAAGGCCTGCTCCATCACGTCCGCCGAAGTGTCCATGAACGCTTGGGGCATGGTCCCACCCACGTTGTTGACTACCAGGTCGAGACGGCCGAACGCCTCACGGGCGTGCTCCACCAGGGCCGCCACCGCTTCGAGATCGTTCAGATCGGCGGGGACCGCCACGGCCTTACGTCCGACGGCCTCGATCCGCTTGGCCACCTCGCCAAGCTGGTCAGCGGTGCGGGCTGAAATCACTACATCAGCGCCGGCCTCAGCCAAGCTCACCGCAGAGGCGGCACCAATGCCGCGGCCTGCACCGGTGACGATGGCCACCTTGTCGGTCATTCCGAAGCGATCGAGAATCATCTGGAAGTTCCCCCTTTGTCAGCAACAGTGCTAGCAGCCCGAGACAGGATCCGCTTGAGGGACGGCGGAGCGGCCAGCTTCGAGCGATGCCCTCGAACCGAGTTAACGCTCCCTGGGCACTATCGCGAGCAGTCAAGCCTGGAACAGGGCAGCCCTCCGGTCCGACCCGCACATCCGGCGACACCTCCCTGAGCGCCCCTAACATCCGGATCGGGGCGCAACCGCCTGTCGCTGCACGAGTAGGACGCACGACAAGTATTCGGCGTTCGGTGCCCTCCCGTCGGTGATGTTGGCGTTCCGAATGGCCCAACAGAACCTCGGGCCACGACTCCGAGGCCGCGTAGCCAACGACCCCATGCGAGCCGGGCATCGGGCTGTCCGTGGCGGATGTTCAGTAAACCGATGTCTCCGCTAAGTGACCATGAAGGGCGAATCCGCAGGTCAACGCCATACTGGGTGCAGGGCAACGCCCGTCTTGCTCAAGATGGCCCAGTGTCCTGACACGATCAGCTTGGGTCGTCCGGTACTGCCTCCCGTAGTCAAGGCCTTCAAGGACGCGACGAACTGCGGTTGAAGAGGGGCATCCGAGATCGACGAACCGGGTTGGAATCCCGCTGGGATCGACGGCCGGCCATGTGCCCCGACCTCGTCGATTCCACCACCAATGAGGGGTCGGCCAGCTCGACAATGGCTCCGCGTTCGATGGTCGGGAGCCGATCGGAGACCGGCTGCGGAGTAGCTCGGGCCTTCCAGACGGCGATCGTCGCCTCGACGAACTCAATGCCGTTGGGAAGGCCGATCGTCACGGAGCTGTCCGGCGTGACGCCGAGTTCGATGTAGGCGCGAGCCAGTTGGTTGGTCCGGGCTTCGAGTTCGCTCCGGATGACCGTCCGGTCTCCATGGGTGACCGCCGGACGGTCCGGGTCCATCGCCGCTAGCGCGGCCAGCGCCTCGGCGGTCGATATCGGAGTCCGCGGCTCGCTCACTCGGCTGGGCTGGCGATCACGAGAGAATTGCGAAGCAGAATCACGTCATCATAGAAATTGCGCGGCACGCCTTGTGCCGAGGATGGGCAATCCGGCCGGCGGCGGGAACCCCATCGAGTCGATCTGACAGCCAACTGTGCTCGACCGTGGGCACCGGTTGTGGCCAACAAACGGGCTCGCTTGTGGGGGTTCGGCCTCTCAGGCAACCGGCAGTGGTGGCAGCGGGTCGGCGATTCCCCAACCCACCGCACCCACGAGTGCCCCGACTCCAAGCGCACGTACTGGCACGGCCACGCGACTCGGGAGAACCATCGACAGCGCGATGGCGATTGTCCCGCCAACCGGAAGGTTGGCAAATCGCAGTCGAGTTTTTCCCAGTCGCTCGCCCCACCTCCCCCCCGGATCTCTGTGCAATCGCCGTGTCACCGCGATTCCAGCGGTGGGTCCGGTAGAGAATGAAAGACCGGGAATGATCGCTGTAGCCACCGCCCCACGTGAAGCACCGCTCACGGCATTGGAGCGGAGAGATTGCGTCCCCCTTTTTTTGGTGCCAATCTCGGTTTCGAGACCTGAAGCGCCATGCCTCTACGACGAGGGTGTCGGGTGGACTCCCCCAGTAAGACGCGCGACCGCCTCATCTGTTCCCATGTATGCGGTGACCACCGCCGAGTCGTTCAATACCTCCGTCGTACTGCCTTCTGAGATCACCTCGCCCAGGTGGATGCAGACCAGTCGATCGGCGATTGACGACACCAGGGGAACGTCGTGCTCAATGATGACAAAGGTGGCACCCGTCTGATCGCGGATCCCGAGCAGGAGTTCGCCCAGGGCTTCTCCTTCGTACTGGGATATCCCGGCCGTCGGTTCATCTAAGAGCAGCACCTTGGGGCGATGGGCCACCGCGCATGCCAGTTCCACCACGCGACGGGTCCCCGATGACAGTTCGAAGATCAACGTGTTCCGAAACCTTTCCAGGCCCATTTCGACGATCACCTCTTCGACGCGTGAGAGCAACTCCTTCTGCGATGTGGGAGGCGAGGTACGGCCGGTTTCCATTGGCCGTGGATCTCGAACCCGTGCTGACTGCTCGAGCGACGTGGTCAACGCCTCGATCACCGTCAGCGACGGAAACAGCCGCCCGTTCTGGAATACCCGTCCGAGGCCACGGTCGGCCCGGCGGGCCGGCGAAAGACCGGTGATGTCGTGGCCATGCATGGCCACCGTGCCCCGGTCAGGGGCAACGAAACCCGAACACACGTCAAACAGCGTGGTCTTGCCCGCGCCGTTCGCTCCGATGATGCCGAGAATCTCGCCGCCACCAATCTGGAGACTGAGATTCCGCAGGGCGGCGAGTTTGCCGAAGCGCTTGGACACATCCGTCACGGCAAATGCCGGAGCCACCTGGTCAGCAGCGGAGGCTACCGAAGTGGTCCCGGGCGTTCGCCTCTCCGCCCGCTGGGCCGCATGGACGAACACCGAGCGCAAGAGATGAGGTTGCTGGGACAGGTCGGGAGTGGGGCCTGAGAATCGGACCCTTCCTCGCTCCATGAAGATGGCGCGGCCCGATATTGCGGTAGCCACGTTCACCGACTGTTCGACGATCACCACCGTGACACCGCTGGCGGCCAGTGCCCGGATCACGTCGAGCATCTGCACCACCACTGATGGAGCCAGGCCCAGTGAGAGCTCGTCGATCATCAACAACTTGGGACGACACAGGAGAGCCTGGGCCAGAACCAGCATCTGTTGTTCACCGACCGAGAGCGAACCTGCCAGTTGTTCGAGCCGCTCCCCCAGCACCGGGAAGAGGGTCAACACCCGCTCCGTGGCGGCGGTGGCAAAGACGGGATCTTTGTGGTGGCGTCGGGCCATCCATGTGGCCAGCCGCAGATTCTCTTTGACGGTCAGGGAATGAAATGCCCCTCGGCCACCGAGCAGTGTCACCAATCCGGCCTGCACCCGGTCGCGTACGCCCAGGTCCTCAACATCCCTGTCGATGAAGCAGATAGTTCCCTTGGTCGGTGGCAAGAAACCGGCAACGGCGCGCAATACCGTCGTCTTGCCGGCCCCATTGGTGCCGAGGAGCGCCACGATCTCACCCTGGGCAATACCGATGTCCACGTCCTGGAGCACCTTGGCATGCCGCGAATAGCCGGCATCGACGGAATTGAGCTCGATGATGGCGCGTTTATTGTCAGGCGGCCCGGCGTCGGGAGCGGGACCACCAGGGAAGACCAATGGATGTTCGTCTTCACGTCTCTCGATTGCCTTGATGCGAAGAGCGGCGGCGTGGACGGTGGGATCGACACCATCCTGGGCCAACGCTCCATCAGCCGCATCGGCTCCATCAGCCGCATCGGCTCCATCGGAACCGGGCCCTCGGATCCCCGCCGTGATCCGCCGAGCCTGCCGGACCTCGATCCCTGTCAGCGCCATGTCGCGGAGGCGGAATACCAGACCGCCCAGACCGTCCGGAAACACCATAAGCAGAATGATCAGACCGGCTCCCATGGCCACGAACTGAAGGCTCTCGGGCAGAAAGTACTGGGCCGCCTGAACGTAGACGGCACCCAATACAGCACCGGTGATCGAACCGAGACCGCCGATCACCACCATGACGAACACGGTGATGGAAAGGTCGGCGGATATGCCTCCCGATCTGATCCCCCCCATGCCGACCTCGTAGAGACTGCCGGCCACCCCGGCGATGGCACCCGAGATGACGAACACTACAAGTTTGTTTCTCAATGGGCTGATGCCGTAGGCGGAGGCGGTCTTCGGATTCTCGCGAACAGCGATGGCACTCCGGCCGATACGCCCCTTGCGAAGGATCCGGGTGACCACCGCCGTCACCACCAAGAAAGCCAAACAAACTTCATAGAACGTCGCCTGAGATGCGAGGTCAACGTGGCCGATCAGGAACGGCCGCGCCACGAACGCCGGGTCCTCTGAGTTAAATGTCGAGGACGACAGCAGATAGGAGGACACCGGCACCGCGAACGCCAAGGTGGCAACGGCCAGGTAGAGGCCCGGGACCCGCAGCGCCGGCAGGCCGATCACCGCCGCCGCCACGGCACCGATTGCTGCGGCAGCCAGCGTGGCCACCAGAAATCCAACGTGCTGATGGACGAGTAGCGCTCCCGAAGTGGCGGCCCCGACCCCGACGAAGGCGAACTGCCCCAAGCTGATCTGTCCGGCCCAGCCGGTCAGCACCACGATGGAAATTCCGATCACCGCATAGATGGCCACGTTGGCCGCCAGTAGCTGCTTGGACTGCACAAACGTCAGAGGGATCAACACGGCTCCCAGCAACAGCGCCGTGTACCAGGTCCCCTTGGCGACCTGTACTCCACGAAGTTTGGCCAGGTGGGCAGGGAGCCCCGCAATCTCTCGAACCGAGATGAACTCACCAGAGCCCTGCTCATCGACACCGGTGGTCCGGGAACGAATGACCAGCAACCCGATGATGATCACGATGAACTGGGCCACGTCCTCGTAACTGGCCCGTTGCCAGATCGAGAACACCGCTTGGTTGACCACCCCGAGTACCACCGACCAGGCCACCGCCATCGGGAAGGAATCCATGCCCGCCAGTACCGCCGCCGCCAACGGGAGCAGCAGTGTCGCCGGAGTGGAGACGTTGCCGAGGGTGAGGCCCCCAATCCCTTTGGGTGCGGCCAAAATCACCCCGATCCCCGACAGGCCGGCGGCCACCATCCAGGTGATCCGGCTGAGATGACGAACCGGAATCCCCAGCAAACGCGTTCGTTCCGGGAAGTCCGCCGCACCTCGGATGGCCACGCCGTAGTCGGTGCGGGCGAAGAAAAGATAGAGAGCGATCAGCACGATCGGAACCACCACCAGCGCCACCACGTCATCTCCGGTGAACGTGAACGGACGGAGGTGAAAGGTCAACGTGAACGGCGCATGGATGCCGGTGGTGTTCGAACTGGTTGTGAACAGCTTGGGAAGACCCAACTCGGCGGCGCCGAGAAGCTGATAGATGCCGATGGTCACGGCGGTCAGGACCAATCGAGGCGCGGTGGCGAACCGCTGGATGATCGTCAACTCCGCGAACCATCCGATGAAGATGGCCACGGCAACTCCAATGGCCATCGCCACCAGGTACGGGTAGCCCTGGGCGGACACCAGAAGCACCGCAAGGGTGGCTGCCACACCACCGATCACCTGTTGGGAGAAGTTGATGATGCGCGCTGACCGATAGATCAGCACCAGGCCCATGGCCACCATCGAGTTGAGGCCACCGGTCACGATTCCCTTCAGCACCACACCGGGGCCCAAAGGATGAAGGGCGTTCACTCCCACATACGAGGCCACCAGCACCAAAGCACCAACGACACCAAACGCCGCCCTGCTCGGGAAGTTCTCCCAACTATGGAGGAGGTGCGATGCACCGATACGGGGCTCGGAGACGGTCACCATCGAAGCAATGCCGTATCGCAACGCGCGGGTTCACCGGTCAACGGGGACTCCGATGGCATCGCCGGCGCCAGCAACGGCGACGTCCCCACGATCCGCGCTCTGCCACGTTTCCCCCATTCGAGCCGCTCCGACGAGGACCGATCCTTCTCGCGACCCCCTCCGTCCCCTATTGGATCGGGAACGGATGACGGCGACCCTGTTCGAGGGTGCTGGTGTCACGTTAGTGCAGGTCGTCGGCGTTACTCGGTTCATTCGACGTCGAGTACTGACCTGTCACCGGCTCGGAGGCCCGACATGATTCGCCGATAGGTGGCACCGGCGTCGTCTCCCAAAGAGTCGGTGTCGAGCCAGCGGAAGCCACGCGCTCCCCGGTGTCGGTCCACCCCGTAGAGACCGAACCGTGGCTGATAGGAACCCCACTCATAGTTGTCGACCAACGACCAGTGCCAGTATCCGGCCACCGGCACGCCTCCTTCGATGGCGGACACCACCGCGTTGAGATTCTCCTTGAGGTAACGGGAGCGAGTCCACCCGTCGAGGCGCGGATAGGAACGCCCGTTCCGGACCCGGTTGCACAGTCCGTTCTCCACCACCCAAAGGGGCGTCTCAGGGGTCACCGATTGTTGAGCGCCGAGCCATCGGGTGAGACCGGCCGGATCGGGTATGTCGTCCCAGAGCGCGCGAGTCGGCTGCCATCCTCGGCCACCGGCGGTTCGGTGACCGGGGGCGCGGAAGTGGCGGGCCACCATGGGGTCGTAGTAGTCGAGACCGACCACGTCGAGGGTCCGCTCATACGGGCTGGCGTAGACCGCATTGACCGCCCGGCGTGGGGTCCCAGCGCGAGCTCCGTTGCGCCCTCGCAACGGACGACGCCGCGCCGCCGAGCCAAAGGCCGACGTCATGGCACCCAGGCGACGGAGGGCGCGTTCCCCCGGGCCCGATACTGGGAGCCGCGCATAATGCTCAGCCCGCCGTTCGTCGATCCAGTCATCGAGCTCGTCTCGGTTGACCCCCAAGCTTCGCGCCATCAATACGTCAGTCAATAGCCGATCAAACTCATAGCCGCTGACGCAGGCATTGTTGGTGGTCACCACGGCGTCAGGAGATGCACGGTGGATGGCTTGGTAGGCGAGCACGTGCGCGGTCAACAAATTGTCAGTGGCGATTGCGGCATCGCCGAACGCCATCAGTCGCCCGGGCGGGAACATTCCGAGTAGCCACGATTCGAACGCCAGCACATTGATCTCGTTGATCGTCACCCACAGTTGAACCTTGGTCGCCAGCCGGGACAGTGCCAATTCCACCCAGGCCAGGTAACGCTCCGGCGAATCTGGCCGGAGCCAGAAGTTTTCTCCCAGCCACGACGGGTGGGTGAAGTGATGAAGTGTCACCAATGGCTTCAACCCGCGTTCGATGCACCCGTCGATGATCTCGCCATACTTGGCCAAGGCTCCTTCGTCGATCTCTCCCTCCCTTGGCTCCACCCGGGCCCACTCGAGGCCGAGCCGAAAGCTGTCGCACCCGAGATCGGCCGTCCGATCGAGCGCCTCTTCGGGTCGCTCCCAGAACCCGACGGCGTTCCCCGAGGGCTCCACCCGGCCAACCTGCTCCCATCGAAGCCAGTTGTTGGCGGGCTCGCCGGGACCGTTGAAGCCACCCTCGATCTGAAAACCCGCAGTGGCCACCCCAAAGAGAAAGCCGTCGGGAAGGATCCCGCCGGAGGGCGTGCCGTTGCGAGGAGATGGGGGTACGAGGTCCACAGTCACCGACCCAGCCTCTCAGCTTCTCGTCCCGGTCCGCACAAAGCCGCTGGCACAAAAGGCCGAGAAGCCGGTGGTCCGGCCACAGTGATAACTTCCGCGTCCGACCATGACACGCACGCACCGCATCATTCCTACCGGTTACGGATCGAGCCGATGAGCATCTCCGAGCAGGATGCCGAACGGATTCCGGTGGTCATCGCATCGGGTGAGTCCATCGAACGCGGCGACCCGGTCACCCCCATCGACCTGATGGCCCGGGCCTGCGAGGCGGCGTTCGCTGACGTGCCCGATCTCCGCCATCGGATCGACAGGCTCTCGGTGGTCGACATCATGACGCACACCGGTCCGGCACCGGCGTCCGAACTGGCCCGCGCCCTGGGCGTGTCGCCCCCGGTGTGCGAGGTGACCACCATCGGAGGCAACTCGCCCCAATGGCTGGTGAACCGAGCGGCGGCCGAGATCACCGCCGGAAGGTTGTCGGTGACAGTGATCGCCGGGGCGGAAGCCATCCGGTCGTCGCGCCTGCGCCACAAGCTGGGTCAACCACGGGACAATGGGGACACCAGCTTGGCCCCCGACCCGGCAGTGGGCGATGACCTGCCGGGCGTAGGGCCGGCGGAATCCGCCATTGGGCTCCTGGCGCCGCTCCACGTCTACCCGCTGTTCGAAAGCGTGGTGGCGGCCCGGGCAGGTCATACCGCCGATCAACATCGCCAGGCCATCGGCGAGTTGTTCGCCCCCTTCACCCGGGTGGCGTCGACCAATCCGTTCGCGTGGTTTCCCACCGAGTGCACGGCCGAGGACATCGCCACACCGTCACCGGGCAACCGCATCGTGTGCGAGCCCTATACCAAACGGATGACCGCCTTCCTCGGTTCCGATCAGGGTGCAGCGCTGGTGGTGTGCTCACTGGCGGCGGCCCGACAAGCCGGGGTGGCCGACCGGTCGGTGTTCATCTGGTCTGGCTCCGGCGCGGTCGATGTCCGGTTCCCCGCCTCCCGGCCCGACCCCGGGAAGTCCCCGGCCATTGCCGCCGCCGGTCGGGCGCTGTTCGAAGCGGTCAACCTCGGCGCCGGCGCCGCCAACGGATTGGGCCGGATCGGGATCGACGACATCGAGGTCCTCGACATCTACTCGTGCTTCCCGGCAGCAGTAGAGCTGGCCGCCGAGGCCCTCGGACTCAACCTCGACGACGGTCGAAGCCTCACCTCAACTGGTGGTCTCCCCTACTTCGGTGGGCCCGGGAACAACTACACCACCCACGGAATTGCCTCGGTCACCAGCCTCCTCCGCCAGGTTGGTCCGGGAGCCACCACTGACCAACCCCGGCTGGGACTGGCCACCGGACTGGGCTGGTTCATCACCAAACACGCTCTCGGGCTCTACGGCGCCACCCCGCCCCCAGGCGGGTTCCACCTGGGAAACACCAAAGCAGACCAGGAGCGCATCGACGCCAGCGCCATGGAGATGGCCCTTCAGGTTCCCGATATGACAGCCGCCACGGTGGTGGCCGTGACGGTGGTCCGTGACCACATGGGAACCTCAACCGGGGCGCCGGTCATCGCCCGGCTTCCCGACGGACGCCACGTAGCGGCCTCGCCGGCCGACGACGAGGTCATCGCCGAGGTCGGTCGGGGCGACACCCCGGGGATGGTCGGTACCGCAATTTTCGTGGAGGGCGAGCCGCCGCGCTACCGTCTGCCCGAACGCTGAGATCTGAGGAAGGGACAACAACATGTCTGATGAACTGCTCCGTGAACGACAGGGTCACATCGAAATCCTGACGATCAACCGGCCCGAGGCCCGAAACGCCATCAATGGTGCGGTGTCCCGGGGATTTGCCGCCGCCTTCGACGAGCTCGAGGCCGACGATGACTGTTGGGTGGTCATCGTGACCGGGAGCGGCGACAAGGCGTTCAGCGCCGGCATGGACCTCAAGGCCTTCGCCGCCGGAGAGGCGGGGGACATCATGGGCGCCAAGGGCGGCTTCGCCGGCATTACCCAACGTGACTTCGCCAAGCCGCTCATCGCCGCCGTCAATGGATCGGCTCTGGCCGGTGGGTGCGAAATCATGCTGTCGTGCGACCTGGTGGTGGCCGTCGAAGAGGCGAAGTTCGGTATCCCCGAGGTCAAGCGAGGCCTCATGGCCGCCGGCGGTGGCCTGATCCGCCTGCCCAAGCGGATCCCGCCGGCCGTCGCCCTCGAGCTCGCCATGACCGGCGAGCCCATCGACGCCCAACGGGCCCTCGCCCTAGGCCTCATCAACCGGGTGGTCCCGGCCGACAAGCTGATGGAGGAGGCGTTGGCACTGGCCGCCACCATCGCGGAGAACGCTCCGATGGCGGTACGGGCGTCCAAGCGGGTGATGAAGCAAGCCGGTGAACTTCCCGAGGCGCAGGGTTGGGAGATCAACAACGCCGCGGTGCCCGAGGTCTTCGGCTCCGCCGATGCCATGGAGGGGCCGGTGGCCTTCGCCGAAAAGCGGAAACCAAACTGGTCCGGTAGGTAGAGAAGTCCAATGGACGTGATGACCCACCTGGTCGGCGACGTACCGGCGCTCAGCCCCACCGTCAACGGCATCCGGGTGACCCTCCATGTCCTGGCCGCCACCGTCTGGGTGGGTGGTCAGTTCACCGTGGCCGGGCTGCTCCCTACCGTGCGGGGTTTGGGGGAGGATGCCTCCAAGAAGGTGGCCCGGTCGCTGGGCCAGCTGCTGTGGCCGGCGTATGCCGTACTGGTCATCACGGGATTCTGGAACATCGCCTCGTTTACCTTCAAAGATGCTCCGGCCGCCTGGAAGTCGGTGCTCATGATCAAAATCACCGTGGTCGTCATTGCCGGGGTGGGAGTGTTCCTCCACCAACGGGCCACCTCGACGCGCGGACTGGCCGTATGGGGATCGATCGGGGGAATCGCCTCGATCGCCGCGCTGGTCCTGGGGGTGTTCCTGGCCGGTTGATCCATCCGCGGTCATCCGGCCTGGTGGTCGGCGCCGAAGTACAGGTTGTCCGTAGACGGGTCTAACCTCTGTAGAGGCCGACGTAGGAGGCGTAACCATGCATTTCGCTCCATCCGCAGAAATTTTTGGTGTTGACGGCATCATCGTCTTGATTGTCGTCGTGCTCGTTCTCTTCGGGAGCACCCAAATTCCCAAGCTGGCCCGCTCGCTGGGCTCCGCCCAGAAGGAGTTCAAGAAGGGCCTGGATGAGGGCGCCTCGGCCGATGACAAAGGTGTGCAGGCCGCGGCGGCTATCCCGGCCCCGGCTCCAGCCCCGGTAGCCCCGACTCCACAGCCGGTGGTGACTCCCGTCGCCCAGCCGGTAGAGCATTCTGGCGACGGCTCCGCAGGGGCCCCGTCGTAACTCTCGCCTCACCACGAGGATGAGCGCCGACGGCGGAGACCCCGGCATTGGCGGGACCGTTCCGCCGGGCCGGCACACGCAACGGGTTGTGCCGTTCTGGGTCCTTCAGGCCACCGAGATCCTCTCGGTGGTAGGTCTGGCCGATCTCTCCCTCCACGTCAGTCGCGGTGGCGTGCTGGCGGTCGCCGGTGGCGTCTTCGCCGCCCTGGCACTGGCCGCCGACGGTCCGCTCGGCATCCTCCGGATCTGTGGTCGCAAACTCCACGTGATCCTGGTCTCGGCCGTCGCGGTCATCGTGGCCGTGTCCCCGGTGGTGTCCGCGCTCCGTCCCGACATCGAGGGGATCATCATCCTCGAGGTCGCCGCCATCGGGATCATCCGCCTGGCCACCCTGGTCAGCACCGATCCACGACCGGTCAGCCCGAAAGGCGTCGGAGGGTCCGGCACGGTGATCAACGCCAGGGCGAGGGTGGCCCCCCCGTCGGCGCCCGAACGGCCCGGTCGGACTGCGTCCCCCTCGACCGGCAGGTCCCGCTTTCCCACCGAGGAGGGTGTCGGCTCCGCCGCCCGGTGGGCGGGGCGGGCTGCAGGTGCAGCCACATCGGCGGCAGCCAGGTCGACGGCCAAACACGGTCCCACCGCCAAAGCTCAGGTGAAGCGGACCATCCGCAGTGCCGGGCGCCTGGTGGGTAAGGCCGCATCCCGACCCGATGGACCCCCATCCAAACCAGGCTGATCCCCGGATCTCGCCAACCCCGGCTTCGACCGGTACATTGCACCCGAAGTGAAAAGGGGGGATGCAATGTCCAAACAGCCTGACGTACTCGACATCGCCGAGCGCCTGTGGACAGGTGAGACATCCACGTCGGAGACCCACCCCATGCGGACCTGGGGTGGGCTGGCCGAAGTAGCCGACGGGGTGGCATTTACCCCGTCGTTTGCCAACGTGTCGGCACTGGATACCGACGAGGGCCTGTTTCTGGTCGATACCGGAAGCTCACTGATGGCCGGTGAGATCCATCGGACGCTGCGAGAGTGGTCGGACAGCCGACTCAATACCGCCGTCTACTCCCACGGTCATATCGATCATGTCTTCGGCGTTCCGGTGTGGGAGGCGGAGTCCGAATCCAACGGCTGGTCCCAGCCCACCGTGATCGCCCACGATGCCCTGCCGGCGCGTTTTGACAGGTACATCCTGACCGCCGGATACAACGGGATCATCAACCGTCGGCAGTTCAACATCAAGGATCTCGAATGGCCGACCGAGTACCGCTACCCCGACCGCACCTACAGCGATCACCTCAACCTCGAGGTGGGGGGCATGCGGGCCGAACTCCATCATGCCAAGGGTGAGACCGACGATCACACCTGGACGTGGTTCCCTGACCGGAACGTGCTGTGTTGCGGAGACCTGTTCATCTGGGCATCGCCCAACGCCGGCAATCCGCAGAAGGTGCAGCGCTACCCACGCGAGTGGGCGCAGGCGCTCCGGGAGATGCTCGCCCTCTACGACGGCCCCGACGGAGGCCCCGACGTCCTCCTCCCCGGCCACGGATTTCCGGTGATGGGTGCGGAACGGATCCGTCAGGCCCTCGGAGACACCGCCGATCTACTCGACTCATTGGTGGATCAGACCCTCGCCCTGATGAATCAGGGGGCCAGGCTCGACGAGATCATCCACGCGGTGACCCCTCCACCCCGGCTCATGGAGCGGCCGTACCTGCAGCCCGTCTACGACGAGCCCGAGTTCATCGTGCGCACCGTCTGGAGGCTGTATGGGGGCTGGTGGGACGGCAACCCGGCCACCTTGCAACCGGCACCCGAGAGGGCCCTGGCCGGCGAATTGGCTGGGTTGGCCGGCGGGGCCTCCGCCCTGGCCGACCGGGCGCTTGCCCTGCTGGAGTCATCCACGGGCGCCGAAGGCGGTGGGCCCGGCGACGCCGCGCTGCGGTTGGCCGGGCATCTGGCCGAGCTGGCATGGCAGGTGGAGCCGACAGACCCGGGTATCCAGCGGATCCGGCAACGGGTCTTCGAGGCCCGGGCCGAGGCTGCCACCTCGACAATGGCCCGCGGGGTGTTCTCGTGGGCGGCCCGGGAGTCCGGCAGCTATCACCACGGGCAGGCGTGAGGCGCCCGGACACCCCCAGGCACGGCCACCGCTCTGACCTGGATTGATGCCACCGCCCGCCACCCTCTCCTCTCAACTTCTAATTGCATGCCATCCCCCGCTAGTGTCATCGCTGTGAACGCCCCCTCCGACGACCCCACCGACCCGTCCCAACACCGGGTCAGCGGGATGCGCCGCGGCTGGATCACCGCGCTGATCGTCGGTGCTCCCCTGCTCCTGGCCGGATGCAACATGTATCCCACCTACGGCGCTGACCCCGGAGCCACCAAGCAAGGTAGCGACACCTTCAAGCTCTACTCGGGGATGATGACCACCGGAATTGTCATCGGCGGGTTCGTCGCCGTGTTGATCCTCTGGACGGTGGTCCGCTACCGCAGGCGCTCCGATGAGATGCCCAAACAGTTCCACGAGAACCTCCCCATCGAAATCCTCTACACGGCAGTGCCGGTCATCATCGTCGGATTCCTGTTCTTCTTTACGGTTCTCACCGAGAACAACGTCGACGCCACCCAGCCGGTCAACGCCACTGTCACCTCCAGCGGGCGCCCGGTGGTGGACATCACCGTGACCGCCTTCCAGTGGGGTTGGCGGTTCGACTACACCGGTCTCAACGTCGGAGTGGTCGGCGAAACCACCAACGGCCCGAACAACAAGGGTCCCCAGATGGTCGTGCCCGCCGGCGAGACCATCCAGATCACTCTGGTATCCAACGACACCATCCACGGGTTCTACCTCCGGGACTTCAACTTCAGCCGCTACGCCCAGCCTGGTGTCACCAATATCTTCGATCTCAATGTGCTGCACACCGGCACCTACGACGGCCAATGCACTCAATTCTGCGGGTTGTACCACTCCGAGATGCTCTTCAGTATCCGTTCGGTGACGCCGTCGGCCTTCGAGACCTGGGCCAGCGCCGAGGTAACCGCAGGTCACACACTGCAGGGATCGCCTTCCGGGGTAAACAACATCCCGCCCCCCAACACCAGGACGACTCCAGCTAATGCCGGCTCCTCCGTCGCATCATCGGCCACTCCCAAGCAAAAGGCATCGGCATGACGACAACCATTGAACGCCCGGAAGTCATCACTCCCGAAGAACTGGGTGGACCCGACGGTCACCATCCCGATGCCTCCCACGGTGACGCCGATCACGGCCATCACGAGGGACCGAGTGGGATCGTCAATTGGTTGACGTCGACCGACCACAAGGTCATCGGCAAGTCCTACATGATCACCTCGCTGGTGACGTTCTTCCTCGCCGGCATCATGGCGGTAGTGATCAGGGCGCAACTCCTCGACCCGCACACATCACTGGTCTCCTACCAGACCTACAACGAACTCTTCACCATGCACGGCAGCCTGATGTTGTACCTGTTCGCCGGGCCATTCGCGTTCGGAGGCTTGGCCAACTACATAGTTCCCCTCCAGGTGGGTGCCCCGGATATGGCATTTCCCCGACTGAATGCCCTCTCCTACTGGCTGTACCTGGGCGGAGTGATCACCATGCTGTCGGGCTTTCTGGTGGCGGGCGGGGCGGCCAGTTTCGGATGGGTGTCGTATGCCCCGCTGTCCAACGCCACCAACTCCCCCGGCGCCGGCGGCGACCTATGGCTCATGGCGCTGGCCCTCACCGGCTTCTCCGCCATCTTTACCGGCGTGAACCTGGTGGCCACCATCCTCTATCTTCGAGCGCCAGGAATGACGATGTTCCGTGTGCCCGTCTTCTCATGGAACATGCTGGTCACCGCCATTCTGATTCTCATCGCCTTCCCGGTTCTCTTTGCCGCGGTGGTGTTGCTCTTCTGCGACCGGCACTTCGGGACCCACATCTTCTCCGTGCAGGGAGGAGGTTCACCGGTCTTGTGGCAGCACCTCTTCTGGTTCTTCGGGCACCCGGAGGTCTACATCCTCGCCTTGCCTTACTTCGGCATGGTCACCGACATCCTTCCGGTCTTCTCACGCAAGCCGGTATTCGGGTACAAGGGCATGGTGTTCGCCACCATGTCCATTGCCGCGCTGTCCACGGGCGTGTGGGCCCACCACATGTTCACCACCGGAGTGGTGCTGCTGCCATTCTTCTCACTCCTGTCGTATCTGATCGCGGTGCCGACCGGCATCAAGTTCTTCAACTGGATCGGAACTATGTGGGGGGGGCAGCTGAGCTTCCAAACCCCGATGTTGTTCTCGATCGGATTTCTCCTGATCTTTTTGGTGGGCGGCGTGACCGGGGTACTGCTGGCGTCGCCCCCTGTCGACTTCATGACCCACGACACGTACTTTGTGGTGGCCCACTTCCACAATGTGCTCATCGGGACCGCGGTGTTCGCCGGCTTCGCCGGCTTCTACTTCTGGTATCCGAAGATGTTCGGGCGCATGCTGCGCGAGGGACTGGGCAAGCTCCACTTCTGGTTCCTGTTCATCGGCTTCTGGGTGACGTTCATGCCCCAGTACCTGCTGGGCCTGCACGGTATGCCCAGGCGTGTCGCCAGCTATGCGCCGGATACCGGCTGGACAGCCCTGAACGTGATCTCGACCCTCGGTGCCTACATCATCGGATTCTCGTTCCTGTTCTTCCTCATCAACCTGATGGTCTCGTGGCGCAAGCCGGTACCGTCCGGTCCCAACCCATGGGACGGCCACGGGCTCGAGTGGTTCACCAGCTCACCCCCGCCGCACCACAACTACACCCACCTGCCGCCCATCCGTTCGGAACGCCCGACGTGGGATTACAACCATCCCGAGCATCGCACGGTGGTCCACAAGCCCAAAGGCAAGAACTCCACCTCGCCCAAAGGCGACAAGCAGACGGTGGGAGCACCTTCATGAAGGTCGTGTCCCTGTTTCTCGTTGGCATGGCTATCTTCTTTGGCATCATCGGAGTCATCTACTGGTTCACCAGCTACGAAGATGCCGGGTTCTTGATGCTCATCGGGGCGGCGCTGCTCGGTCTGCTGCCAGGGAGCTACTACCTGTGGTGGACGTACCACATGAAGCTTCAGCCCGAAGAGGACCCCGATGCCGCCATCGAGGACAACGCCGGGACTGTCGACTCGTTTCCGGGCTCGAGCATCTGGCCTTTCATTTTGGGCATGGGTGCCATGTTCGCCCTGTTGACCTTCGTCTTCGGCCTTTGGTTGGCCCCCATAGGCGGTGCACTGATCCTCTCGGCCCTGATCGGCGTCACCGTCGAGAGCCGTCGTGGAGGCGCCGTCTGAACTGCAGCACTCTCTGACCAGGCGTTCCGTCTGATCAGTTGGGATCAGGCGCCTCGGCCCGTAGAGGCCCGCGTCCGAAGTGTCCAAAATGTGCGGGACATGCGGGACATGCGGGTGTCGCTACCGCAGCTGAAGCAGGTGGAATATGGTGCCCTGGTCATCGACGCAGTTGTCAGCGGCAAGCCCCTACGGGCGTTCTTCGACGGAACTGGCCGTGCCCCCCAAGGTGCCTACCTGTGCAACCGCTGGTTGAATGTCATCCACCCGGTAGGCCAGCACCACACCCGGAGCGTCCGTCTGCCATAGACCTGACATCGGGGTGACACTGCCGATTTGTCGGCCCTGCGCATGCGAACCAGGGGTAAAGGTCCACCTCAACACCTCGCCATAGAACCCCTCAGCTAAGGCCAACTCCGGCACACGCAACGACATGTAGCCGACATCGCCGTGCTGACGGCCGTTGGCCAGATCCCCATCGTCATCAGTCGGGGTGTCGAGGAGCTGGTGGAGGTAGGACACCCCCTGGTTATCGACACAGTCGGACTCGAGCCCGTAGGGGCGCTCTTGGGGCTCTTTGGTGGCCCCGCCGGCACTTCTCACCCGCACGGCTACAGCTTCCACGTCGTTGACCCGGTAGCCCGGGATTGCCCCGTGGGCCACCGTGCCGTCGGATCGAGCGCCGTTCCACAGCCCGACCTCGGGCGTGACCTCTCCGCCCTGGTCCCGACCCATCTGCCCGGGAGAGAACGACCAGCTCAACAACGCCCCGTAGAACACTTCATCACGGCCGGATCCGGGTAGCCCTAGGGAGATGTGGGAGATGTCGCCTTGGCGATGTCCATTCCGGAATTGAACTGCACGGGTCATAGGTCCTCCTCTGGGGGTGAGCGGGGGATGAAAAGGCGT
>Ga0097691_1001139_pt1 | contig 20347 bp, 19 predicted proteins | sample NGESurdeep072012_8_FD_72858 | JGI IMG/M metagenome (GOLD analysis project Ga0097691, IMG submission 72858) | Arctic peat soil microbial communities from Barrow, Alaska - NGEE Surface sample 210-1 deep-072012 | ecosystem: Environmental > Terrestrial > Soil > Wetlands > Peat ... | reverse complement strand
GCGGCCCGGCGAACGATCGAGGGATACGAGGCGATGCACATGATCCGGAAGGGGCAGGCACGGTGGGTCAGCGACCATGATGTCCGCAAACAGAATCAGTTCATCGACCAGCTGTTCGATCTGCCTGCCTGAGACCTCGCCGCCCAGTTCCGCTCGCGGCCTCCTCCGTCACCGTTTTCAAAGTTGCAACACTTCCCGATCGACCTTTGCCTTTTCACGTGTGACCCATTTCATGCGATCGCCTCTCGACACCGATGATACAACTGCTATTCTGACTCTTGCAACTGAATCTTCTGAGTGTCAAGACTGAATCGATGGCCGAAGAACGCGAAACCCGCTGGCTTCTCCTGATCCACCAGATTCCTCCGAAACCGGATTATTTCCGGGTCAAAATTTGGCGGCGCTTGCAGCGTGTGGGTGCCGTGGCAATCAAGAACTCGGTCTACGTTCTGCCCAAAAGCGATCAGACGCTCGAAGATTTTCAGTGGATTGTCCGTGAAATCGTCGAAGGCGGGGGTGACGCGTCGCTGTGTGAGGCGGGCTTCGTTGAGGGTTTGTCCGACGGTCAGATCGAAGCGCTGTTTCGGGCGGCTCGAGACGCCGATTACGCTTCTATCGCGGATGAAGCCAGAGAACTTGGCAAGAAACACCGGCCTCGGCGTAGCGATGAAGAAGACACGCGAAGCAAGCTCGAAACAGAGGCCGCGCGATTACGGAAACGACTAGCTGAGGTCACCGCGATCGACTTTTTCGATTCCCTGGGACGTCAAACGGCGGAGGGGCTCGTATCAAGCCTGGAGACTGAACTGCGACCGAATACCGGAGCTGACGGGACGGAACCTACCAAGGGCTTGGCGGAGTATCGCAAGCGGGTTTGGGTCACTCGGAAGGGTATCCATGTCGATCGTATGGCAAGCGCATGGCTTATCCGCCGATTCATTGACCCCGATGCGAAATTCAAGTTCGTGCCGGCGCGCGGCTATCGCCCGGAGAAACGCGAGATCAGGTTCGACATGTTCGATGCTGAGTTCACCCACGACGGCGATCACTGCACGTTCGAGGTTCTTATCGCTCACTTGGTGAGAAACGTCGGCGCGTTACGGCCGATCGCGGAAATCATTCACGACATCGATCTGAAGGACAGCAAATTCGAGCGCGCCGAAGCAGCGGGCATCGATGCGCTGGTCACCGGGATCTGCACGCATTACAAGGATGACGACGAGCGCCTGCAGCGAGGGTCAGCAATCTTCGACGACCTGTTCGAATCCTTTTCGAGGCGAACCCGGTGAGTCCGAGCCACTACGAGCAAGAGTGATCGAATGGACTTCGCGAGGATCATCTTGAGAGACCTCGGACGCAATTCCCGGCGCACGATAATGACAATCACGTCGATCGCGGTTTCATTGTTCGTGTTCTGTGGGTTGATGAGCTTCGCCAAAGTGCCTGATCAGATGCGCGCGAACGCGAACAATTCCGTCCGCCTGGTCTGCCGCAACAAGGCGGGACTCGGGCACGGATTGCCGCAGGCATACACGCCAAAGATCCAGGGGCTTCCGCACATCGTTGCCGTCTCGGCGTGGAATTTCTTCGGTTCGCGCTATCGGCGGCCCGACGACACGTTTCCGACAGTCGACGTCGACGTTCAAGACATCGAAGTCATATGGCCTGAGTGGCAGATTCAGCCCGCCTCGCTTGCGGCATTCAGAACAATCCGTCGCGCAGCGCTCGTCGCGCCCAAGCTGATGAAGCGCTACGGGTGGCACGTCGGCGACGAAGTCGCTCTTTTCGGCGTACAGGATTTGATTCCGGTGACGACGCAAATCGTCGGAGTGCTCGGCCCCAAGGCGCCCGAAGACTACTTCGTTTTTCGACGCGATTACCTGGTCGAGATGTACCGGCATTTCCCGCACCGCGTTCAACCCGAATACGACGTCGACTTCTACTGGATCAAGGCCGACAGCGTCAGCTCGATCCCTTCGATCATCGCGGAGGTCGACGAGACGTTCGCGAATTCATCGTACGAGACGATGACCGACAGCGAAGTCGGGTTCATCACGAGCTTTATGTCGTCGCTCAACATGCTGTTCGCGGTCGCGAAGGTTATCTGCGTCATCGTGCTGATCACTATGACGCTGGTCGCCGCTAATACCGCCGCGATGTCGGTGCGTGAACGCCAGCGGGAAGTTGCTGTCATGCGAGCGATAGGATTCGGCCGCCAAAGAGTAGCGGGCATACTCATCGGCGAGTCACTGACTATTGCGTTGATCGGCGGAATCGTCGGGTGCCTGGCTGCCTACACGATGCTTTGGACCGCTGACATCGGTCGCGAGATCATGGGGCCAATCGGCGCAATTCGGATGCCTCTGATCGTGGCGCTCTACGGAATAGGCGGTTCAGCGATGATTGGTTTTGCGAGCGGCGCTATCCCCGCCGTCCAGATGGTCCGCCGCAACATCGTCGATTTGTTGAGGAGCAATTAGCTCGCGAGAAAATGCGGTTCCAAATTCATATGCCTTCAATTCCTTCAGGAAAATTTACGCGACGGTTGTTTCTGTTCGTCATCGCCACGATGCTCGCGTTCTGTCACGGCACCTACGCGCAGGTCCCTGGCCAGAGCTCCAACCTGCTGACTCAAGTCCAGACGATTCCGTTGGGCGGAGTCGAGGGCCGCATAGATCACTTTGGGCTGGATGCGCAGGGCAAACGGCTCTTCGTCTCCGCTCTCGGAAACGACACTGTGGAGGTGGTCGATCTGGCGGCGGGCAAGGTCACGCGGCACATCAGGAACCTCCGCGCGCCGCAGGGAATCGGCTTCGCCCCTGAATCCAACCGACTGGCCGTGGCCAATGACCAGGACGGGTCGTGCCGATTATATGACGGTATGTCGCTGCAGCAGACCGCGACTGTCGAGCTGAAGGATGATGCCGACAATGTCCGATACGACAATGTCGCCCGCCGCTTCTGGGTCGGCTACGGAAGTGGCGGGTTGGCCGAAGTTGATCCAGAGAACGGCAAGCAGGTCGCGGATGTGAAGCTGGACGCGCACCCCGAGTCCTTTCAACTCGAGACCAAGGGCAAGCGGATCTTCGTGAACGTGCCAAACGCCGGTTACGTGGCCGTCGTTGACCGGGGCACGGGGACAGTCATCGAGAAGATTCCTTTGAAAGAGGCCAGCGCGAACTTCCCGATGGCGCTAGACGAGGCCGATCACCGCCTGTTCATCGGCTGCCGTCGTCCCGCGAAGCTCTTGGTATTGGACACGGAGACCGGCAAGACCGTCGCAGCCCTCGACATCGTCGGCGACACCGACGATCTCTTCTACGACGCATCCATTAAGAGGATCTACGTCTCCGGCGGCGAAGGCCGCGTCACGGTGATTAGCCAGACGAACGCCGACATGTACAACGTCGCCGGCCAAGTCACCACCGCTCCCGGCGCTCGTACATCTTTCTTCGTGCGCGAAACAGGAACGCTTTACGTAGCAGTACCTCACCGAGGCGAGCAGAGCGCGGAACTTCGCGTCTTGACCGTCGCACCTGCAAAATGAGGCCAATCCGCGACTTCCTAGTTGCACGATAACTGCTGCGGCTCTGATCAAACGAGAGGGTTAAAAATGGCTACCGACCGGATCGGGCGAATAGCACTTCTATGGCGAGGCGACCGCGACGCGCGCGCCAAAGCGAAACCTACGAACAACCGGCTGAGCCCGGTGTTCGAGGCTCTGGCGGCCGTAAATGTCGCCGCCGAACCCGCGGTGTACTCGGACGAGATGGTGGATGAAGTGCGTGATCAGCTCCTGCGCCTCGATGGCGTCCTGGTGTGGGTCGATCCCATTTCAGACGGCCGCGATCGATCAAAGCTGGACCCGATGCTGCGAGAAGTCGGCGCGGAGGGAGTCTGGGTCAGCGCCCATCCCGATGTCATCCTCAAGATGGGCACCAAGGAAGTGCTCTTCCGCACCCGGCACCTTGGATGGGGCACGGACACCTATCTCTACCGCTCTCTCGACGAGTTTAGGGGAGAGTTGCCGCTGCGTCTCGCATCAGGACCGCGCGTGCTGAAACAGAATCGGGGCAACGGTGGGATCGGAACGTGGAAGGTCGAGCTCGCAGCACACGACACCTCGAAGGTCGGATTGGATACCATCGTGCGCGTGCTGCATGCGCGCAGAGGCAGCGTCGAGGAGGATCTACGGCTCGGCGATTTCATGAGCCGATGCGAGCAATACTTCGCCCTGAACAGACGCATGATCGATCAGCCGTTCCAGCCGCGACTTCAGGACGGGATGATTCGATGCTACATGGTCCGCGATGAGGTCGCCGGATTTGGCCATCAGCTAGTCAAGGCTTTGATGCCCTCGCCGCCGGGGACCGAACCCGCGCAGCCCGGTCCGCGCATCATGTACGGAGCATCGGAACCTACCTTCCAAGCCCTCAGAGGAAAGATGGAATCGCAGTGGGTGCCTGCGCTGATACGTGGGTCGTGTGGTATGGCCGGAGTCAGGAACCGCCTGAGCGTTTACGCCGCGCGCCTTCGACCGGGCGGCACCGAAATGCCGGTCGGCGATTCGCCTTGGAACCTCAACTATAGCTCGCAGCGCCATGGACGCACGCAGCCGCTGCGCCGCCACCTTCCGCCGCGAAGAGCATTCAGCCGCCACAGGCGTCTCAAAAAGGCGAACCGCGCGAGACAGAAGTTCGACTGACTCAGGCACTTTTCTTCCATCGTCGCTGCGGGATATTCCGCATTGGTTCCCCTGCAGAGTCAGACGCGGCAGCCGATGACTATTTTTAGCGTACTGTCGGCGGTAGGTTGCAGCCTCGCATCGATATCGGTGGCTCTCTTCAATGCCGCTTGAATAGCGACCGCTCTGCCCCGCTGGTCTTCACGAAATTGGATCGCGATCCCCGATGGGAGAGTACGCCCGTATGTCGTGGGCAGCATCGGAATGCTCAGGCCACCATCGCTGAGAGCTTCGTAGAGGTCAGCGCCCAGAATCCTGCAATCACTGGCACCGTCCGTGAAAATAGAAACATAAGGAAAGGCGACGACGCCGCGCACATCCTCAGCTATCATGCGCTTTTTCTCCGAGTTCAATCTCGGCCAGTCTCGTTCGGTTGCAGCCCGCAATCGCTTTTTCAGCAGCTCGATCTGGCTTTGCGCCTCACGCCGTTGCTGTGGTGGCAGATTAATTAGCTTCGAGATGAACTGTGCAACAGTAGTGGCTCCGTACGCGATGATTCCCGCTGCTATGCACAGCAAGGTGATGTTGAACGGTCGAACGCCGAACGACCATTGAAGGCCAAACGTTAGAACGACGACACTAACGCTGGTAAGGAATTTTAACCAACCGCCCCATGACGTTTCGCGCCACGCCTCGCGGCTCATATCTGTCCAGTAGCCCATCTTGCCCGCTAATCATATTGCCGAATTGCGTCGCCGAGGAAACCGCTTTTCTAGCGGCAGATGAAGCCTTGTGCCTACTGAAAACTCCGAAATCAGCGAAAAGTCTAGAGTTTTGAGAATCACCGCCTTAATGTCGCCGGCATGCTTAAGCTCGAACGATCTATCGTCTCGATGCTCTCCCGCCGATTCCGTAGTCGGGCAGTTGTGGAACTAGAGAACCTCGCCCTGCGTCACCAACTCCACGTTCTTCGCCGGCAGCGGCCGGGTCGGCTCCGACTGTTCGCGATCGACCGCCTGCTCTGGGTCCTGCTCTACCGACTGTGGACGCGCTGTCTGGAGGTGATGGTGTTGGTCAAACCAGCAACGGTAATCCAATGGCACCGTCAGGGCTTCCGCTTGTTTTGGCGTTGGCGCTCGAGATCCGGGCGGCCGTCAATGGACCGCGAGATTCGTGACCTGATTCGGCAGATGAGCAGCGCCAACCCGCTGTGGGGTGCACCCCGGATCCACGGCGAGCTGCTCAAACTCGGCATCGAAGTCAGCCAAGCGACCGTCGCGAAGTACATGGTGCGAAGGCTAGGTGCGCCTTCCCCGACTTGGCGCAGCTTCCTGCGGAATCACTCCGAAGGCATCGCTGCGATCGATATGTTTGTCGTGGCGTCCGCATCGTTTCGGCTGCTCTACGTGATGATCATTCTGGCCCACGATCACAGGAAGATCATGCGCACAGCTGTTACCGAGCATCCGACCGCGGGCTGGCTCTCGCGCCAGGTAACCGAAGCATTCCCGTGGGAGACGGCGCCCCGGTATCTGCTGCGTGATCGCGATGCGTTGTTTGGCTCGGACTTTCGCAGCCGGGTCGAAGCGATGGGCATCACGGAGGTCATCACGGCGCCACGCTCACCCTGGCAGAACGCTTATGTAGAGCGCGTAATCGGTTCGATTCGCCGCGAATGTTTGGATCACATCCTGATCTTCAACGAGCGCCATCTGCGCCGCGTCCTGTCCTCGTATGTCGATTACTATCATCGAACCCGGACGCATCTTTCGCTCGACAAGGATTGTCCGGACCCGCGCACGATCATGCCACCCCGGATCGGAAAGGTGATCGCCATTCCTCAGGTCGGCGGCCTGCATCACCGCTACGAACGCCTCGCCGCCTGATTCGTCCCGGATTCCTGCTCACCAATCGTTGCGCGGTGAACCGTACGCCGTCGTCTGAAGATCTCCCTATCGGAGGTTTTCGATCTCGATCAGGGGGTCCGCTGCTTGTGGTTCAGATTGCAACCCGTCTAATTTGAGCGCATCAATTCGATACCGAATCTCGCAGCCGCCCAAATTTCGGTTCAGATGGAATTTTCAGTAGGGACAGGTTGATCAACATGGTCGGCTCGACGCGAAATCTCAATCGCGAGCGGGTGCTCGAGACATTTGTTCGGCAGGTGCCGATGGGCCGGATAGAGACGGGCGAGGACGTTGCGAACGTGGTCGCGTTTCTCGCGTCGGAAGACGGCGGATACATGACCGGGCAGGCGCTGAATATCTGCGGGGGCGTCGAGGTGCATTGAGGGGAGCGAGGGCGATCGCTCGCTGTACGCCATGATGCCGCGATCGCCGGTCGCGGAATCGGGACGGGCACGGAACAACTAAACCACAATTTCCATTTTAATTAAAAGGAGTGCCGTCATGTCGAGCGATTTGGAATCGAGCCCTGAAATACAGGACATCCGCAAGCGCGTCGAGGATTTCCTCACCGAGTTTATTTATCCCAACGAAAAGGCGCTCAGCCGCGGCGGCGACGAGGCTTGGTCGGTGGAGCAGTCCCTCGAGCAGGCCGAAGCGTGGAACCTGATGCAGTCCATCCAGCAGAAGGCCAAGGAGCGGGGGCTGTGGGCGCTCGGATTGCCCAAGGAAATCGGCGGCGGCGGCCTGGGCTTCATGCCCTACGTGTTCGTCAACGAGATCGTCGGGCGAAGCGAGTACGCGATTGTCGGGCTGGGCACTCATTCCGCGCAGGACGCCACGATGCTCAACCTGTACGGCAGTCCCGAGCAAAAGAAGCGGTGGCTTCTGCCGCTGGTCAACGGCGACGTCTACCCCTGCTATTCGATGACCGAGCCGGAGGTCTCAGGCGCCGACCCGACCGGGCTTCGCACCCGCGCGGTGCAAGATGGGGATGAGTGGGTAATCAACGGTCACAAGTGGTTCACTAGCGGCGCCAATCGCGCTTCGTTCGCCACGGTGATGACCGTCACCGATCCCGACGCGCCGCCTTACGAGCGCTTCAGCATGATCGTGGTGCCGACCGACACCCCAGGCTTCGAGATCGTGCGCGTGGTGCCGGTGATGGGCGAGATTTCCGGCGGGCATTGCGAGGTCCGCTACAATGACGTGCGCGTCCCGCTGACCAATCTGCTCGGCCCGCGCGGCCAGGCCTTCAAGATCGCGCAGAAGCGGCTCGGCCCGGGGCGCATCTACCATTGCATGCGATGGCTCGGGCAGGCGCAGCGCGCCTTCGAGCTGATGTGCGAGCGGGCGATTAGCCGCCACGCCTTCGGCGGGCCGCTCGCCGACAAGCAGACCATCCAGAACTGGATCGCCGACTCGGCCGCCGAGATCCAGGCGGCGCGGCTGCTCACGCTGGATGCGGCGCGCAAGATCGATCAGGGCGACGAGGCGCGCGTCGAGATCTCGCTAATCAAGTTCTGGGGTGCCAAGGTGCTGCACGACGTAATCGACCGCGCCATTCAGGTGCACGGCGCGCTCGGGGTGTCGGGCGACACGCCGCTGGAGCGGATGTACCGTCACGCGCGCTTTGCGCGGATCTACGACGGTCCCGACGAGGTCCATCGGATGGTGGTGTCGCGGCGCATCCTGCGCGAGTTTAAGGAGGGGCGCAAGTTCGATTTTGCGCGCGGCGTCGCCTCGCACAAATTCAAGCAGGAGCTGTGAGGCACAGAAGCAAGCCGGCCACCGTCGCGGACCGATCCAGCATAATAGGAGGAGTCAGCTCTTCATGCCGGACCAAGTAAAGCAGCAACGATTCTCGCTGATCACGGACAAAGGTGCGTGTGGCGAATTACTGATCTCCCCGGAATCAGCAATTCGCCACACACAGCCTGACAGATCCTTCGGAACTACCGATGCCGTCGACATCATGGCGGTAAATCTCAAAACTCTCGACTTTTCGCAGCATTCGGAGTTTTCATTAGGGACAGCCGATCGGGTGAACAGCGGGAGATTCAGACTAATACCGCCCGGCACTTCAAGGGCGCAGAGGAGCAAGCCGATGATTCGGGGAATTCACCACACCGCGATTTCGACAGGAAACCTAAACCGCATGCTGACCTTCTACCGCGACCTGCTCGGGTTTTCGGTATTGTTCGAGTCCGGCTGGCCCGCTGGGACCGAACGGGCTGACCGTATCACCGGGTTGGCGGAGTCCTCAGCCCGTGTCGTGATGCTGCACACCGGCAACGCCAACATCGAGCTGTTCGAGTACGCCTCGCCGGCACCGCGCCCCGGCGACCCGCACCGGCCGGTATGCGATCACGGCATTACCCACATCTGTCTCGACGTGAAGGACCTCGACGCCGAGTACGAGCGGCTGAAGGCAGCCGGCATGACGTTTCACTGCCCGCCGCAAGACCTCGGCATGGACGTACGCACGACCTACGGGCGGGACCCGGACGGCAACGTCATCGAGCTGCAAGAAGTGCTGAACCCCGCCAGTCCCATCGCGCTGCGACTGCCGCAGTAGTCGGTAGTGGCGGGAGCGCTTTGCCCGAGAATGACGATAAGAAGGCAGGAAGCCACGGCGTGAGGGCACGTCGGCTCCAGAAGATCCATCTCTTCTGGAGACGGGCTGCCCTCAGCCCGCTTTTTTCCGGGCAGCGGACAACAGAATCGCCTCACCGGACCAGAGGAGTTCGCGTTGATCTGGTGAGCATCGGACTCGCCTCATTGCTGCTGGCGATCCTCGAATACTGCCAGAGTATCCGAGCGCTCCGAGCGCCATAGCCAGCCGGCGGCGCTCATGCCTTGGCCCCGAGCTCTGGCTGCTGATGTGACCGAAACACGACCCCACAGGGTCGTTGGAGTGGCCGATCGGTCTTTGGTGTCAACGCCTTCTCGCTGGATGCCCTGTTTCGCGAAGAGCGCGGATGACCGGATTAATTTCAAGCGCTTAGCTTACGAAGGGCAGACTTTAAGTCTGCGACCGTGTGTGTGGCGAATTGCTGATTTCCCCAGAATCAGCAATTCGCCACACACAGGTTGCTACTGCGCGTCCAACATAATCGAAATCCCAAGCCGCTGGCGAGCGATTGCGCTGCGACAGAACTGCTTGAGCTAACTGCTCTTGCCGAAGGCTTTCTCGCGGTAGGCACGCGCCGCTACACGCGACTCCTCGTCGCCTGATGCGCCGAGCAGGACGTCGCCGTCCGCAAATGCGGTCGTTCCTGCGCTCATCGCGCGCACGACCGAATTGACGTGTTCTTTTGTGATCGCCACCGGCACTGAAGGCTTGGCAACTAACTCGCGCGCAAGCTGCTCGACCTCGCTCTTGAGTTGCGCCGCCGGCACGACTCGGTTGAGAAACCCGAGCGATTTCGCCTCCGCCGGTGTGAACCGCCGGCACGTCATTACTAGCTCCTTGGTTAGCGCCGGACCGAGCTCGCGCACCAGGCGCGGGATTCCGCCCCACGCAAGCGGGATGCCCAGGTCGATCTCCGGGATGAAGAAAACCGCATCGTCGGCGGCCACCCGGAGATCGCACACCGCCATCAGGACCATGCCGCCTCCGACAGCGTAGCCGTGAACCTGCGCGATCGTTACGGCGCGCATCTGTTCGAGCGCATCTGCGGCGCGCAATCCGTATTGGCCGACCTCGCGCCTGAACAGCCAGCTGCTATCGGCGGGCGCGCCCAGCGGTGAATCCTTGATATCGGCGCCTGCGCAAAAGGCCCGGCCTTCGCCGCTGACAATCACAACGCGCAGCTCGCGATGGCCGTCGAACCATCGCGCCGCTTCGGCCAGCTCTTGCAGCATCGTAGCACCGACGGCGTTGAGCCGTTCGGGCCTGTTGAGCGTAAGCCTGCCGAGAGCATCCTCGACCTCGACTCTGATCGTTTGAAATTCGCGCGTGTCCTTCATGATGATTCACCCCGGAGCGCAAGAAGCTCTCGAATACTTTAGCGCAGTTCGCACCAACATTAGCGACGCGCCCTGCGAGCGGACCTTCAGGCATCTGATTGGAGATGGAATCAGTATCTTACCCGACAAGGCGCTGCCAGCGCGGAGGAAGTTATGACGACGGCAATCGTGTGCACTGCGTTGCTTGGGCTCCTACGCTTTATCCTCGGGATGAACGTGTCGAGGGGTCGCGGAAGCGGCGCGGCAGGGGACTATCCCAACGATCTGGCGGACCCCTTCTTGAAGCGGATTCGCGCGCATGCCAACACGGCGGAATTCGCGCCGATGACGGTCATCAGGGACTTTTATTCGCGGATCAGGGAATTTTCTTCGAATAACAGGGAAACTGAATTGAGGTTCTTCCCACGGGCCAAATAGGGCGCTCGTCGGCAGGCATTAGCCTCACGGCCTCGCCAGCGCTTCCTCATCATCTATGTTTAGCTCCGCCAGACAATGCTCGGATCCGGGTTTTCGGTATGACACCCAGGCGTCACACCCCGGACCGAGTTTTCAGTAGCCACAGGCAGCCGAACTGCGGCGCGAGATGAAAAACGACTATCGGCGCCTTGGGCGCGATTACCACATTGTCCAGCCGAGCCTGATCACGGTCAGCTTCGGGACCGTGAGCAAAGGGTGACGCCGGGGTTGCAAGCTCGGCCTGTCTCTCCTCATAACTAATCCGCGCTAATTCGTTGGTGGTTTTGATGGGATGGCGATAGCCTGCGTTCATCGGAAAGCCGAGAAGTGTAGCCCTTCCTTTGCCTACCAAAAACTTCAACTTCAAAGCGTCTTCCGCCGAATGGTTTATTCTGCGACAAATCCGCGTAGATGTTAGCTCGGAGCCAGTATGGAGGAAGACAAATCGAACTTCATGAGCCGTACCTTCGAGGCTGACGAGCCTTTTTTGGTAACTGCCGAGCGGATCGCGAGCTTTTGCGCTTCGCTCGGCGACGACAATCCTCTGTACCTCGATGCGGCCGCGGCAAAAGCGGGTCCGTACGGCGGTATCATTGCGCCGCCCGCCTTCGTGGCCTCTTTTCGTTACGCTGACAATGTCTTCGAACAGATCCCAGCGTTCAGCCACGGCGGCCTCATGGCCGGCATCGATATCGAACTCGACGCCCCGATTCGCGCAGGCGATTCGATCCGTGTGTCGTCCAAGGTGAAGGAGACTTACGAAAAGACAGGCCGTACCGGAACGATGATATTTGTAGTGGTACGCTCGACGCTTACCAACCAGAAGGGCGAGGTTGTTGCGCGCGTCGACCATCGTATGATGAATCGTGCGTGAGAGGTCCGGCGCTCGAGCGCCGGAGCGCATGTGCCACCGACAGAGTTGCTTTGCTGCTGCACCGCCGCGGCGGCGATAGGCGGCCCGACCGCGATCGCCATCAGCACGACCACCAGGATTGCGACGATTGCACTCCGCATCAGGTGTGTTGCGCCGCCATTCCCCCCTCGACTATTTATCGCCCATCAACTACGAAAGGAGTCACTACTCAGAGCAATCCACCGCAAGCCCCCTGCCGTCCACTCGACCGGGGTAACTCCGACGAGGCAATTTCGGATATAAGAATTATTTGGCGGGGGAACATGCGGACGGTCATCAAGAACGCCAACTATTTCGACACGACGAACCTTTCATTCGCTGGCGACTCCACGATTGTCATCGAAGATGGAATAATCCTCTCAGTCGGCGAGACCGCAATTGGTTCAGCGGACGCATTAATTGATGCCGCCAATCAATTTGTTTTGCCCGGCCTGATCGACGCCCACGTCCACTTCAGACTCGCTACGTTGAATTTCCACAGGCTTGCAGAGCTGAGTGAGGTGGAGTTCGGGATCATGATGGCACGGCTTGCGACGGAGACCGTGCATCGGGGCTTTACGACGGTGCGTGATCTTTGCGGTGAAGTCGATTCCTTGATGCGGGCGATCAGGACCGGCCTTGTCGTGGGGCCGAGAATAGTGCGTGCGGGTCTTTCCATTACCCAAACCGGCGGACATGGAGATGCGGAATCCGGCAGGCGTCCCGTACCTCAGTGCGCCTGTTCGATGCGGCACAGCAGTTTCGGGATCGTCGCCGACGGGGTGGAAGCTGTCCGCAAGGCGGCGCGACATGTCCTGCGGGAAGGCTCCGACTTCATAAAGATCCACGTCTCCGGCGGGGTAGCCTCACCGAACGATCCGCTGGAGGCGATTCAGTATACGCCGGAGGAAGTTGCGACCGTCGTGCGCGAGGCGCAGAACCGACATACCTACGTCGCCGCGCATGCCTATTCGCCAGAATCGATCGCGATGGCCGTCGAAAACGGGGTGCATTCGATCGAGCACGGTAATCTGATTGATGCAAAAGCAGCCGCAGCCTTGGTGGATCACGGCGCTGTTTTGGTGCCGACATTGGTTACATATTTCGGGATGCGCGAAGCTGGCGCTCAGTTCGGGCTGCCCGCGGCGAATGTGCTAAAGAACCAGAAGGTGCTCGAAGCGGGACTCGCGTCTCTAGAAATTGCCAAGTCGGCCGGCGTGACCATTGGGTTCGGCACCGATTTGATCGGTGAACTGCAGAATTTGCAAAACCGCGAATTCGCCATTCGCTCAGAGGTGCAGAGCGCGCACGAAATTTTGCATGCGATGTACGTCGTTAATCCGAAACTCTGCCGGCTCGAGGGTAAGGTCGGGGTCATCAAGCCAGGCGCGTTTGCTGACCTTGTCATCAGCAAGGCTAATCCACTTGACGATATCAAGGTGCTCGCCGATCCGCGAATAAATTTCAGCGCAATCATAAAGGGTGGCATTCGAATTTTATAACGATCTGCGTGCGATTGTCATTTTCGACCAAACGCGGAGAGAGGATAAAGAGCGCCCATGAACGAACCCTTTGATCTGTCGCTTTCGATTTGCGGTGAATTCCGCCGACCGCGGCAAATGCTCGCCGACCAGTCCTATGACGGTCATCTGTCGATTCACGACAACAATATGGCGAAGGAGCTGGGTTTCCGCGCCGGACCAATCGAAGGTCCGACGCATTTCAGTCAGTTCATTCCGCTGCTCCATCACATTTTCGGCAATGCCTGGTTCGAACGCGGCTGCATCAGTGCGCACTACCAGAACATGGTCGTCGAAGGCGAAGAGGTCCGAGCCTTCGCCAAGCTGCCGGCCAGGAATTCGGGGATCATCCACATCTGGGCCGAGAAGCGCGACGCGACGCCGGTGCTGACGGGAACCGCTTCCATCGGCCCCGACTACGGCGAGACCGAGATCGCCAAGCGCATGGCGGCTCTGCGCCCGCCAGTACAGCTCGTGATCCTGCGCGATCTGAAAGTCGGGCAGAAAGGCGCGGGCAATCCGGAGAAGGTGCGTATGGGCTTCGATCAGCACATGGGAACCCAGTATCCCTTCTCGCTGAACGACAAGCTCAAAGTGATCACCGAGCCGAGCTCCTGGTACAGGCGCGACGGCGGCGCGGCTTCGCCTTGGTGCCGGGCGATCGTTCCGCTTGAGATGATCAGCGTGCTGCTCCAATACACTACGGGCAAGGCCGGGCTCAGCACCCGCGGCCCAGCGGTCGGCCTGTTCGCGGGACAGGAAATCAAGCTAATCAAGGGTCCGCTCTTTGTTGATCATCCTTACGAGCTGGAACGCGAGATCGTCGCGCTCAGTGAAAGCAAGCGCACGGAGTCGAATTGGGTACGCACAAAGGTCTATGACGGTGTCACACGCGAGCTCGTCGCCGAAATGATCCTCAATAGCGCGACGCTGAAGGGTTCGTACGCGAAATACCAGGAAGAGGCCAAGGCGCTCGGAAAACGAGAACCGCTCGATGCCGACCGCCCGCGCTAGCACGCAGGCCTGTCGTTTCTCCCGAGAAAATAAATTCGTCCTTCACTCCCTGTTTGCCTCGCAGGGGCTAGCGGACACTTCGTCTTGGATTCGTCCCATTCCGCCGGCTCGGTCGCGGCTTCCTCAGCGCAAGCATTCGCGAGTTGCCCGACGACGATATGCGCCTGCAATACCGGTTCGACCGCGGCTCCCAACGTCAAATCCGCAAAGCCCACAATTCCCGCCGCGACCCGCGTTTCACCGCATTGCCCGCTCGCGCTTTGGGCCGCGATGCCGTTGACGAACTCGGTCTCGCCCACCGGCCGCATCGGCTCCGGACCGTCCGCGCGATACATCGAAAGGCATTCAACGAACACCGTCGCGAGCACGCGATGCCCCGACGCCGTGTCACGTACTATCTCATCGAGCATGTAGCGACTGCCGGGATGGTCCCACAGGTGATGATGCGGATCGACTATCGGCAGTTCCGGCTCCAGCGCAGCCTCACTGACTTGTGCCAGCCACGCGTCGCGTTCCTGTTCGTTGTTCGCCATCGGATAATTTCTTCCCCGTTCGTCTTAAGTAAGACTGGCCTTCAGCTATCCCAACTAACACCGGGTGTGATAGCTCGGCAATCGTCACGTCGTTCGCTCGACAGGGAGAACAGAAATGGATCCAGTGAAAAGACTCGATCGCTCGGTCAGGGGGCGCGCCGTGCTGATCACCGGCGCCGCCAGCGGGATGGGCCGCGCCACCGCTCATCTGTTTGCGGACGAAGGCGCACTCGTCGCGATTACCGACATCAACGAAGCCGGCGTCGCGCGCGTCGTCGAGGAGATCGCTGCCGGCGGCGGAACCGCGCACGGATGGCGCCTCGACGTATCCGATGCGGCCGAGATCAAGCGCGTCGTTGCCGATGTCGCTGCACGTTTCGGCCGGCTCGACATCCTGATTAACAACGCCGGATTCGGCGGCCTCTCCCCGCTTGATAGCAGCGACTACGACAGCGTCTGGGACCGGACGATCACGGGTCTGTTGACCGGGCAACAGCGAATGGTCCGCGCTGCGCTCGTGCATCTGCGCAAGTCCGACGCCGCACGAATCGTCAATATCGCATCCACGGAGGGCCTCGGCGCGACTCCCGGCGACAGTCCCTACGCGGTTGCCAAGACCGGTATCATCGGGCTGACGCGCGCGCTGGCGGTGGATCTCGGCCCGGAAGGAATCACGGTCAATTGCATCTGCCCCGGACCGATTCGCACGGCGCTGACCGACGCGATTCCCGAAGAGGCCAAGACGATTTTTGCAAAACGCCGGACCGCCTTGAGGCGCTACGGCTATCCGGAAGAAGTCGCGCACATCACGTTCAGCCTCTGCCTTCCGGCCGCTTCGTACATCACCGGCGCGATCATCCCGGTCGATGGAGGCTTGATGGTCCGCAACGCGTGACTTAAGCAGCGTCTTTCCTGATGTGGATTTTCCTCGAGCGGCAATGATGATAGTTGAAGCAATCTGTCTACGTTGCGGGCCATAAGTCACAAGCCAGCAGATCCAAGAGAATGACCATGGATTTTGGAATTGCGTTACCCTCGATGCTCGATTCGTGGAAAACCGCAAAGCGCGCCGAGGAGCTTGGTCTCTCTCACGCATGGTTCTACGACACCCAGATGTTGTCCCCGGACATTTTCGTCGCGATGGCTCTCGCTGCGGACAAAACCTCCCGAATAAAGCTCGGAATGGGAGTCATGGTGCCAACCAACCGCATCGCGCCGGTCGCGGCCAATGGGCTCGCCTCACTCAACAAGCTCGCGCCCGGCCGGATTATTTTCGGCGTAGGTACCGGTTTCACTGCGCGCAATACGATGGGACTGGGGCCGATGCGGCTTACCGAGATGCGCGAGTATATCCGCGTCGTTCGCGAGTTGTTGTCCGGCAACATGGTGGAATGGGAGTGCGAGGGCGCGCGCCGCAAGATCCGTTTTCTGAATCCGGAAGGTTTTATCAATATTACCGATAGAATTCCGCTGCATATTTCGGCTTTTGCGCCCAAGGCGCGCAAACTCACGGCCGAGATCGCAGACGGATGGATGACGTTTTCCTCCTCGGCACCGCGTGCGATCTACGAAGCTGGCGAGCTCGCAAAATCGTGCGAGGCTCTTGGGCGTGCTCCCAGGAGTCTCTACCGAACGGTGTTTGCGCTTGGATGCGTGCTGGGCGAAAAAGAATCTGCGGCGAGCGCGCGGGCCAAGGCTCAGGCGGGTCCGATGTCCGTGGTTTTTCTGCATGGATTGGTCGAAGCTTCGCTCGGACTGAATCTGCCGCAAGAAATTCAGCCGGTGCTCAAGAGTTATCGCAATCAGCACGCTACCTATCAGCCGGCCGATGCGCGCTACCTGCAGATGCACACTATGCATTTACTCGGCGTACGGCCGGAGGAGGAGAAATTCCTCTCCCCGGAATTTATCGCGGCAACTACTTTTACCGCGCCCGCGTCCGAACTGCGCGATCGGATCCGCGCGCTCGGCGAAGGTGGCTATGATCAATTCGTCGTTCAACTCGTGCCGGGACATGAGTCCGCGCTGGAAGACTGGGTGCGGGTCTTCGAAAGCGTCTGAGACTGAACGTATCACGAGACACGAATTCGCTGGCGACCTTCGAAGCCACTTGTCGGAATTTAGCGGCGCCGTGCCGAGCGTCATCTGAAAGAGATCTGCGAGCGAAGTCGCACCGCGCGAACCGACCCTTCGTGCGATGGGGCTTGGAATCCTTGTCGCTCCTCAAAACCTGGTCCGCGCGAACCGAGACGCAACGGGTCACCCAGATGGCTCGCGGCGTTGCTGACGATTTCGAGGTGTCAGCCCTATGATAGCCCAACGCAGTGACCCGGCCGATTCACAATCGGATGCCGGTCATACTCGAGGAACGGGCCGCCGATGAGATGATTGGATGAATCCCGGCGAAGCCGATCCACTCTCGCTCAAGAGGCTGTTGATTCCCGCGGCTGACGACCTCCTGCTCGCGCAGCCCGCATCGCCGCTGGCCAACAGCGTCAGGAATGACGGACCCGAACTGCTCCTGGCGACGTAGCTTCGCGTTCGCGCGAAAGGGAGCCCCTCCGCGCGCGAGAGCGAGAAAGGCGGCGGTCTCTGCGGGTGGCGGCGACAGCCGAAGTACGGTCTGTCGCGCTCGATGCCAGACGAAATTCGCGACGGTTGAGAGGTCGGCGATGAGGGTTGCCTGCGGGGTGCCGTTGACGATCACAGACCATCGGGGACTGCGATGGATCGTCGCGGCCGGGCCTGTAACCCGGAACGTAGCCCGAGCCACACCCATCCGGCTAATCTCTAACCAAAATGGGGGGGGAGGTTGAGAAGTGTCAGCGAATCTCGATGAGCGGATATCTGGAGACAGGCCGCTGAACAATCCGGACGACGACGAACTTGGATACGCGTCTTTCGCGTCACATCTAGCGCAACGAATCTTGACGACGGCAGCCCCTGAAGGTTTTGTGATCGCGCTTAACGGTCCTTGGGGCTCGGGCAAGACATCGTTGCTCAACATGGTGCGATTCTTCCTGCGCGAGAGGGAACCTGACGCGCGGCCAATATTGATTCAGTTCAACCCTTGGTGGTTTACTGGCCGCGAAGACTTAGCCCGCCGCTTCTTCGAGACCCTTCAGTCCGCTTTCAAGGGGCCGGGTGGGGCAGACCGCATACGGAAGCTATTCAACCGGTTTGGCAAAATGGTATCGCACCTACCAATCGAGAGGGCAGCTTATGTGGGACGTGCGGTCGAGTGGTTTACCGCCAAGTCCGAATTGACGGTACCTGACGTCAAGGAAATGATCGCCGAGCAACTGCGCGGTCTCGGCAAGCTTGTCGTCGTCACAATGGATGACATCGACCGACTGACGTTCGATGAGATCAGGCAGGTTTTCCGATTGGTGAAAGCGCTGGGCGACTTCCCGAGCGTAGTTTACGTGCTTGCGTTCGACCCTCACGTAGTTGCAAAGGCTCTCGCTGAGCCGGGCTCCCCTGAAGACAGCCAATTCATCGAAAAGATCGTCCAAGTTCCGATCGACCTTCCAGTTATTGATCGTTCCGCGCTCCATCGAATGTTCTTCCGCAAGTTGGACGCGTTGGATGCCTCGGTGGGAGGTCACGACCCGGAGATGTTCGATGCGCAATATTGGGGGAACGCCTTCCTCGACGGTATAGGACTTCTTCTTAAGACGCCGCGCGATGTCGCGAGGCTCATGAACGCTCTGCAGTTCACATACCCGGCGGTTCACCAAGAAGTTAACCTTGCAGACTTCGTTGGGATTGAAGCTCTTAGGGTCTTCCAATTTCGTGCGTACGATTTGGTGAGGAGCAATCCTGAAACATTCCTGCACCGGTCCGAGCTTCTTTGGGGTGGCGGTCGCAAGCAGGCGGATCTGAACGAACTATTGGCTAGCGCAGGCTTGGAAGAGAGTGCCCGAAGACCCATCGGGTCAATGCTCGAACGCATGTTTCCGAGGCTCTCCGCGAATTATGGCCACGATTTTGATTCCAATTGGCGAAAGCAGGGAAGGATTTGCTCTCCCGAGCGTTTTCCCGTTTACTTCGGGTTCTCGTTACCAAAAGGGGAGTTTTCGACTCAGGAAATTAAGGCCCTGCTGAGCGCGGCGAAGGACCCGAAGGAATTCGGAGATATTCTTCTTAGGCTTTCAGCGGAGATTCTGCCGGACGGCACTTCGCGCGCACGCGCAATGCTCGATCGAATACAGGACTACACGGAGAAGGACATTGAACGCGCACACATACCGAACGTAGTGGCGGCACTTCTGGAAGTGGGAGATCGACTCTGCCGCGATGATGATAGGCGCGGAGAAATGTTTGACATCGGCAACGACCTCCGAATCGCGCGTGTTTTACACCAGGTTCTCATTCGGTTAGAAGAAGCTGACCGCTTTCGCATATTCAGCGACGCCGCGCGGAAGGGCGCCGCGATCGGGATCATCATGCACGAAGTCGCTATTTTTGGACAAGAATACGGAAAGCATGGCGCGAAGGAGCCGGTTTCGGAGACCCGGCGGACGGTGACCGCGGAACATTTGCAAGAGCTGGAGCACATTGCTTTGGAGCGCGTGCGCGCATCGGCAGCGGATGGCTCCCTACTCAATCTGTCCGGCCTGGGCCTGCTAATTCACCAATGGCGGGAAACAGGGGGACAAGAAGAAGTGTCTACATGGATGCAAGCGGCGATTTCCAAGGACGAGGGTCTGGTAAAGCTACTGGCAGGGTTTCTCGTTCGTGGCACAAGCCACAGCCTGACCGATCGAGTCGGCCGGACCTTTTACCGGCTCGACCCGGAGTGGTTCAGGCCGTTCTTCGATCCCAGTGCGATCATCGACCGCTGCCGTAGCCTGCTCAATACCGGATCGCGACTATCTGACAGGGAGAAACTCGCGCTTGAGGAATTCGTTCGCGAATATGAGCTTCGCGAGTCGGGCCGGAACCCAGACGATCCGCTGGAGAAGATTCTCAATTGATATGTGCCTCAAATTCACTACCTACCTCCAAGACGGCCGGCTAGCGGTCACCCTCAGTGTCGCGCCAGCAGAACTGTTTAGGCCGATCTCTGACACTCGACGGCCGCGGCCAAGCGGCCGGTAGTAGTTCGCGCGGTGGCGAGATCGGCGGGCGACAATCCATCGTTCGACATTCCCTCATCGCCAGTCGCATTCGATGCGTCAAGTCGGCGAATCCTCGGCGTTCGAGAAGCGCATGATCGAGGCGAAGGTGGCCCGTCCAAATCGATGACATGGTATGACGTATGATGAATTATGGAAAGCCAAGAGATTTTAATGTGCCCATCGTGCCACGCTGCAGTACAGACAGGAGTATACTTTTGCCAGAACTGCGGGGCGGCACTTAAAGAGAAA
>Ga0097691_1001138_pt1 | contig 20355 bp, 17 predicted proteins | sample NGESurdeep072012_8_FD_72858 | JGI IMG/M metagenome (GOLD analysis project Ga0097691, IMG submission 72858) | Arctic peat soil microbial communities from Barrow, Alaska - NGEE Surface sample 210-1 deep-072012 | ecosystem: Environmental > Terrestrial > Soil > Wetlands > Peat ... | reverse complement strand
ATCGCTGGAGATAGAGACTCGGTGGCGGAGCAAGATGAATTCGAACTCGCGGTCCTGCTGGTTCGGGCACGCAACCGAGGATTGACGGGCACCTTGCTGTCTCCGCGAAGGGAGCCGGATAGAGGCCGAGCGGGGTAAGCGGCGCCGGAGAACGACTGGCTGGGGGCTGCGAAACGAGCAATGGGTGTGTCTGCCCGGAGAAGGAGCGGGCAGGCATGAAACGCAACCCATCTCAGACCGGTCCGCGAGGCCTGGAGGACGAACTCGCCGCCCTACGCGGTCTGGACACTAACAGGATGTTGAAAAATACAAACTGACGGATTTGGCTACGTACTTACTGATCTCCAATGATCTCAAGACGCTCCTATGCTTCGCGAGATGCACTGTTAGCGTGCACCGCGACCTGTTACCAAGCATTTTGGCAAATTAGCGTGCATCACGCAAGAGCGCTTTGCTTCTCTAGCGTGCACGCGGTACTCTTACGCGATCGTATGGCGAAAAGACGCGCTCAGAGCCCCGCAATTCAGTCCAAGCTGTCACGCCTTATGGGTGAAAAGCGTGTACGCATAATCGATGTCAGTCGGGCGACAGGTATTAGCAGCAACATGCTATCCAAGTTGTATTACGACCGCGCGCGCCGCGTGGACCTTACTGACATCGCCAAGCTGTGCGATTACTTTGACTGTTACGTGTCGGATCTTTTCGAGATAATGCGCTAGATGTCCGAGTTCGCCGAGTCCGGCTAAACGACTTCGTCTGACTTCCATCTCGGGCTCGGATCGGTTATTCCGAAGTGCTCAACAACAACGAGTGACGATGTGGCAACCAACTCATCCAAGATCCTCGACCGTTTGCAATTATCCGCGTGTCGCGGCGGTGGGCGGCCCTACCAAAGCGGCCAGGCTTTGCGGTGTTTCAAACGCAGCCGTTCATCGTTGGATACGCTTTGGGAGTGTGGCTCTCCTTCGTCATGCGGTCCGTCTATCGCCCGCTTCCGGGATCCCAATTGAAGAGTTCGTGGGTGACGAAGATTCGGAGTCGTGACCTTCTGTGACCTCGGTCAGCGGGTGCTGTCGGACGGAATTCTGAATCAGGATTGAACTGGAACCCACGGTTCCCGCGCGATGGGCTGCCGCGGCGGTAGCGGCGATGCTGCTGTTTGCGCCGTTCACCCGCGCGCAGGCCGACTTCCGCAATTTTTTCGACACGCTAATCACCGACGACGCATCAACGAGGTAATCATCACCCCGGATGGGTGAAGCCGGTCGGCGGCAGCAAAGTGTCGTTTTCGTGGTCGATTGAAAAGCAGCTCAGCAAAATTTTTCGCTCCAAATCGGAGACTCGATCGGCGATACGTCTCGCCGGCGCCACTCCGGTACCGTTATCGACGACGTTGAGTTTTTCGGCAATTACGCGCTTTACACCAACGTCGACCACGAGTTTCGCGCGACCGGTGACGTGGACGCCGGTGTGGAGAGCCATACGCGGGCCGGGCCCGCGCTATTGATCGAAAAGGGTGCGGGTGACGTGCCGGACCAAGGTGCGCGGCATTTCATGCGGCCCTTCGCGATCGAAGCCGCAGCCGAATGCTCGCCGAGATCTACAATTGGTTCACCGAAGGTTTCGACACCGCCGACCTGAAGCACGCCAAATCACTGCTGACAGCCTGGGGCAGCTGTCGCCGGGGCCCGGACATGAACATGGTGACCGTGATCGGCTAGCACGTGTCGGGGATCGCGGGGATTTGAGGTGCCGGGGTGCGGGTCGGCGGCGAAGACGAAGTTTCAGAGAAGTAAGTCATTCGACAGGTGCTTGGAAGCCCCGTTACAGTGCACTGCCTGTCGAGATTTGCTTTAAATTTACTCGAACTTGCGCGTTCAAATTGAGCGTGGTCTCGTCGAGCTCGCGGCAAAGACCGCAGGGTAATCAAGCGCTCGCCTTTACCCTGTGAAGCTCTTCCCGCAACACTGATCGCACTTCCTTGCCAACTTCCTGGGCGAGGCTCGGACGGTGCATGTGCTCTCGTAGCGCATCGTTGATCAACGTCTGATAGTTGCCGCGGTGCGCTCTACGAACCAGTTCGCGAAAGTGATCGACGATGTCGCGGTCCAGCCGTATGTTGATCCGGATCTTTTTGGGCGGCAAAGGGTCCACCGCTCCTCGCTTGCCCTTGGTGAGATCATATTGCCTCTTCATATTCGTTTGTCCTCGTATTGCGCCCGCTCACGCGAGGTCGCCTTCCGTGCCGAGATAATGCGAATGGTGCTCCCGTGTAAGGCGTACGAAATCGCCAAAACCCCTCCTTGTGCGTCCATTCCGACGGTCAAATACCGCTCTTCCCCGGGGTGCTCATCAGGTAGCGTAATCGCGCATCATCGAACACGATCACGGCGTCGACGAACTCAACCCCGTGGTTGCGGAGATTGCGTGCGGCTTTTTTCGGGTCCCACGCGTATTCCACTTCGCGCCTCTGTTATTCGTGTATAGTGTACACCGCGCGGCTACAACGAACAACCGACAGCAGACAGTCGTGCAAGCGAATCTCAGAGAGGAGCTCTCTCGCTTGCCGCCGAAAGCCGATACTCAATCGGTCAGAAGATTCATCGAATGAACTAATGGCCCACGCGAAGACGCTAATCGAGGGGCTTGGTAAGGAGAAACTCGACCGTAAACTTTGGGTCGTCGAGCTTGGGCGGATTCGCGTTTACCAGGAGGGGGCTGGGGCACGATCACTTCAATGGGACGAGGTCCACACATATCGCATCCCTAGGTTGTCACCGTTGTACAGGCTTCGTTCCCACAACGCAAAGCCGCCTCCCAGAACGACAATTGCGACCACCATTACCGTGTTGCGCACCCAACCTGGCCGGCACCGGCGAGAGAAAAAAAGAGCGAGAAACAGCGCGGTACCACAACTGATCAGCATGCCCGCCACGCTGGCGGGGCTATGAAAGCGAAAATCTACGTCGTGAGTACCGGCGGGAAGGAAAACGGCCAACTCGTTCCGGTCGGTGCGAACGACGCTGAATTTTTGAGACTTAACCGAAGCGCGCCAGTTCGGTGAATAGGGAACTGAAAGAGTCAGAAATCCCGGCGTACTCGCATCCACCTTAAGAACCAACCGATTGAAAGCGGTATACACCGTCGCAACCCGGGTACCAGGAACTGCGGTGTTTTGCGGCACGGCGGCCGAGTAATCGACAGGTGGGGCATTCTTGTTCGCAGGACGGAAGACTGCGAAGGGGAAGAAAGGCTTACCGTCGACACCAACAGACGGTTTAACCACGGTCTTGGATTCCATGCCAAACTGCGCGCCACGGAAAGCGAGGTCGGACCGCTTCGCTTCGTCCATTTGCTCGAGGCTAGGCGTCGGATCCCGGTGCGCAACCCAAGCCCCATATCGCAACTGGACCACTGTTTGGGTGATCACAATCCCGCTGAGTAGCAGGCCGGCAAGAACCCGAGCGCGCCCCGGCAGAACTCGCAGCGTTGCCAGTAAGAGACAGGCGAGACCGCTCAAAAAGATCAAACTGTTTACCCACGAAGGATATTGCTGAATATTGAACGGCGTGCAATAACCGGTCTGGGTGTGCGCCAGGAGAAAATATCCAGTGACGAACACCGCTTGCGCCATCAAGGTGAGATGCCAAGGCACGAGCGGACGCATCTGTCGCCTGAAATTTTCATCATCCGCAGCACGAAAAAACCAGGCGAGCATAAGCATCAAGATAGGCGGCAGAAGCACCGCGATGCGCCCTGGGACGCGGAAGGAATCTGCAAACGGAAAAAACTTCCAAAAGAAATAATCGACAGGTGTGTCATCGCCCACACTGCATAGAAAAATGACCACAAATGCCAACCACAGTGCGACCATGATCGCACGACCCTTCACCTGACGGACCGGCGCAAGCGCAACCGGCGCAAGCATCGCAACCAAAATCAAGGGCGAGCTGCCGAAGGCGCCGTTTACGTCGCTCCGCAAAGGATTGAAGAAGCTGTTCGCTGCGCCGCCCAAATGATCGGAGAACGCTATCGACCATTGGTAAGACTGTTTAACGCGGTTGGGCGCATCCCGGAGAAATTCAACGTAAAAAGGAAGCGTATACGCCAAGGCGAGCAGCTGGCCGAGACCTACATATATCCCTACAGTCGCATAATAGTGGAGTGCACGCCGCCAATTCACGGCGATGTCCGGCCGAAGAGCGGCGACGGTGCTGGGGATAACCAGACAGATCAGGGCCGCGCCAACGAGGCCCAAATATGCGATTTGAGGATGACCGCCACAGACAAGAAGATAGGTCGCGCCGATCACTGAAAGCGGTCGGATGAAGCGGTCCGGCGTAATGTACAAGTATGCCATTGCCGCACAGAGCAGCAGGAATCCTGTGTAGTTCTCAAGCGAAGCTCCGTAACGGAACATGTCGAGCATCCGTAGGTTGTACACGGTTACAAACGAAAGGATGAACGCGAAGTCAGTACTGAGCTTAAGTCTGCGAAGCAGATTGAACAGAACCAGTTGGGTCAGCCCCAGGGATACAAGGCGCCAAAATGTGTTCCACTCCAGCGCGTAGCCCTTCCAGTAGCCGGCTGAATGAGATGCAAGATAGGACAACGGATGATACAGCTGGCCCAGCGTCATTGCAGCAGCAGAACGGCCCCCGGCGAACCCGGGTGCATACAAAGGAAAAGACCCATGAGCAAGCGAGTACTGCAGTTCCATCTGCTGCTGAATTAAAATCGGATAGTCGTTACCGATTGTCAGACTGCCAGCAAAGGGCAACAACCAGTAAAGACAGGCAAACGGCAACACGCAAATTAAGCTTTGGAGCAGCCGAATTCGATCCGAGCGCCATACATTCATCCGCTCGATCAGCGTTTTCGGCATCGCTATCAACACAGAAGGCCGACGGGCCTTTGGCACAACATTAGACCCCGGCGACTCTCGCCGTCATGAGGCGGCCATAGTCCCGGACTCGCGCCGGTACCATTCGATCGTCCGCCGCAACCCGGTCTCGAACTCGGTGGACGCGCTGAAACCGAATTCACGCTCGGCGCGGGATACATCCAGGCACCGCCGCGGTTGTCCGTCGGGCTTGCTTGCGTCCCACGCGATCTCGCCCTTGAAGCCGGTCAGCCGCGCGATCAGCGCGACGAGATCGCGAATCTTGATTTCCTTGCCTGCGCCCAGGTTCACCGGCTCGGGTTTGTCGTATCTTGCAGCCGCGAGAACAACCGCCCGCGCGCAGTCCTCGACGAACAGGAACTCGCGGCTGGCCAAGCCCGTGCCCCATACTTCAATACGCGGTGCGCGCGTCGCGACCGCGTCGAGGCACTTCTTGATCAGCGCTGGAATCACATGCGATCTCGACGGGTCGAATGAATCGCGTGGGCCGTACAGATTCACCGGCAGAAGATAGATCGCGTTGAAGCCGTATTGTTCGCGGTACGCCTGCGCCTGAACCAACAGCATCTTCTTCGCCAATCCATACGGAGCGTTGGTCTCTTCCGGATAGCCATTCCACAGGTCGTCCTCCTTGAACGGCACCGGCGTGAATTTCGGATACGCGCAGACCGTGCCAACCGCGACGAATTTTGATACACCCCGCAGCCGCGCCTGCTCCATCAACTCGACGCCCATCGTCAGGTTGTCGTAAAAGAATCGTCCCGGATTCTCACGATTGGCGCCAATGCCGCCTACCACCGCTGCCAGATGAATCACGATTTCCGGGCGCGCGTCGGCGTACATGGTCGCGACGGCGTCCGCGCGGCGCAAGTCGTAGTCGCGCGAACGCGGCACGAATATCTCAGCGCATCCGGCCCCTCGCAGTTCGGCGACCACACGGCTGCCCAGGAATCCAGCGCCGCCCGTGACTGCCACCCGTTTTCCAGCCAGATGATTTCCCGGCTTCTCAGCCATAATTTTTTGCAATCCTCATCAAACTAGATCAAGTAAAATAATTCCGAAGCGCGTCGGTTCACCAATTGACTAAAGCGGGGTCGCTTATCCGCTCGCGATGACTACCGAGTCTGATCGTCATGATCAGGTCCCTCTTTCTCGTAGAGCAAGGCAGCCAAGGTGGGGATAGCCTCGGCTGTCGGTGTGGGAGGTCGCTTGGCGTCATCGCTGCGAAAGCGCCCGAACTCACCGGTAACGTGATAGCTCGATTCGATCCAGTGACAGATCTTCTGACCATAATCGATTCCGAAGTAGTTCGCGCCATACGCAGGGCTGCTTCGCCCTGTCAACAGAATGTAGTCGGGCACCGCCGCCCGGTTTAAATCGGCGATATAAGCGTCTTCCTGTGCGGGAGATAGAAACCACGGCAGGAGTGTGTACCGCCTGCTCGGCGCTTCGGTTTCGGCGAGCGCATATAAGTAAGACCTCTATTGATCACGAACCGAAAAGTACGCGCGTCCATTATTTCATCGCGCGGGCTTGTAGTGCGGCACTCGCCCGGACGGTGAGACGGGCAAGACTGGCCAATGCTTTTTAGTGACTCTTCGCTTCGGCGACTTTCCGTTTGAAATCGGCATAACGGGCGCGGTAACCGGGGTTGTTGGGGTCGAGCGCCAGCGCCTGCGTATAGGCTCGCTCGGCGGAAAAGAATTGGTAGTTGGCCTCCTCAGCCTGCGCCAAGTTGAAAAACGCCGCTGCCGATTGCGGATTGAGCCGGGTCGCCCGGCTAAGCCAAAGCGTCGCGCGTTCGACCTTGTTGTCGCTCCTGTAGAGCTCGCCGAGCCGGCGCATCAGTTCGAAGTTAGAGGGCTCGAGGGCCACCCCCTTCTCGAGCGCGTCCTCTGCGGCGGCAAGGTTATGCCGCGAAATTTCGGCGTCCGCCAGCACCTCGTACATGGGCGCTGCGGGAGCACCCGCCGCGATTCCCTGCCGGATCACGCGCTGGGCATCCTGTAGTTTCCCGCTGCTTGCGTAAACTGAAAGCGCAAGGGTCCGATAGGCATCGGCTTTACGCGGGTCGGCGGCGATCGCCTCTTTCAGTACCTGCTCGGCGCGTGAACGATCGTTTGCGTTCACAAACGCTGCACCTGCGTGATTGAGCATCGCCGACCTGGTGCTCGGATCGTGGACGGTGGACGCGGCGTTCACCAGAAACTCGCCCTCTTCCCGGTGGCGCCCAAACTTATCATAGAAATCCGGCAGAGTGTAGGTCGCCGGCCTATAACCGGCAGCCGCCGCGCGCTTGAGCCCCGCGATAATCGCCCCTTGCTCATCGGGCATGAGCCAAGGAATGATGCGCCCACTCAGATAGTAATGATCGGCCATATCCGGCGCATAGAACACCGACTGTTCCATCTCGCTCAATGCCCGCGCCCGGTTGCCAGATAGCGCGAGCGTGGCGGCAAACATGTCGCGCGCGCCCGGATTGGTTGGCTCGAGTTTCAAGGCCGCATCGAGTTCCGCCTCTCTCATCGGGGCCTGGCTCGGCAAATCCAGCAGCTGAGCAAAGTCCACGTGCAAGCCCGCGTTGGTCGGATAACGCAGGATCTCCGTGACGGCTTCATCGACGCTGCGCGGACGTCGCAGATCGTAGGGGAAGGGCAGTCGCTGTTGCTCAAAAGTCGCGGTGATCGCCACAATACACAGGCCCAGAATCCCAACCGCCGCTGCCCTTTGCCGCCAGCCCGCCGGTGAGCTCTGCTCGGTGTGAGGCGTAACTCTCCCGCACATCCGCACCAGCATGCCCAGGCAAATCGTCGCCAGCAGCGCATTGGCGGGAATCCGCAAGGGAAAATCGAGCAGCGAGTGAGTCGCGATCGCCGCCAGCGCGCCGGTGCAGGCGACGGCGCTGGGAAACAACTCCGGCGCAAGTGTCATGATTCCCGATGCGATGCGCAGCCCCGCCAGCGCGACAAACCCTGCGCCAAGTGCAACCCCAAGCAGACCTACTTCGGCAAAGAACTGGACATATTCGTTGTGGGCGGCGTTCATGAAGACGTTATCCCAGGGAGGTGGAGAGTATTTGGGATAGATCTCAGGCCAGGCGCCGAGCCCGACGCCGAACAGCGGGAACTGGCTGATCATCGGCAGCGAATTTCTGGCCATCAGGCTGCGCTCCCACATGGAATCCTGATGCAGCGCAAGGTTAAGCCTAGTGTCCGCTTCGGATCGGCTCGCATTGCTGGTAAATAGCGCAGCTAGAAAGACCGCCACGATCAGCGCGCCGCCCAGCGCCACCAGGAGCCGGGCGCGTGTGCCGCGGCGAAAAATCGCCGGCTGCGATTGCTCGGGCAGGCGCAAGGCCAGAGCGAGCACGACTCCGCTCGCGACGGCCGCTCCTAGCCACCCTCCCCGCGAGCCGGTAGCCAGGAGCGCTGCAAGTACCACCAGCCCAACCGTCCCGCACAGGATTGGCACCGCCATCCGATCGCGTACCTTGCCAAGCAGGTTCGGAAAGAGCATTCCGGAGAGCGCAAACGGCCATACCATCGCCAGGTAATCGGCAAAATGATCGGGATTGGCGAACGGACCAAAACAGCGCACGCCCCACACCGGCGCGCCCCCCCAATCGTAAGGAGAAAAAATCCACAGCGGTTTGCCGTTGGGAAACAGCTGCTCGGCGAGTCCCACCAGGCTGATCACGAGTCCGGTCGCAAGCACGGTACGGACCACGCTCTTGTAGAGCCGCAGCTCCTGCTTCCCGGTTAACGGATACAGCAACAACCAGAGACCCAGCGCGCAATACATCAACAGCTTGAGCAGACCGACCCGGGTCATCGGTGCGGCGACTGAAAGCGGCTTCCAAGCTCCCGCCCTCAGGTAAGGCGCTGCAGAAACGCTCGAAGCTGCCCTTACGGGATGCGCGAACGGGACCTGCATCCCAGCTTTCACTTCATCCGGCGTTGGCAGCATGTGGCGCTGGTTGCCGGGCTGCGGCGCCACAGTCGTGTCCCATCGATAAGCCGGCTTCGACGGCCATCCGGGCAAGCCGTAGCTGTACAGTGCGTAAGTCTCCGGTGAAATGACCCGCAACACGCTTGGCGCAAGGGGCAGAAGCTGCAGACCCACTACGGCGGCAAGGCCAAGGGCGAGCACGGCCAGGGTGGCGGAACCATTGGTGCCTGCGGTCAGAGGCCCCCAACCCGCCACGACCCTCACCATCCAGAATGCGGCCAGGACAAAACTGACCAGCTCCACCAGGCCAAAGGCCCAGGCATGAACCGCTCCCAGCGCAAGCGCCGAAAACGGGATGAGGAGAATGACCGGCCAGAACATTACAGCCTACGAGGGGGTGCGGTAACCAATTCGCCCGTGTCTCTGTGCGGAGCCAGCAACCTCACGGCCGTATAAACGTGACCGTTACGCTGGCCTGTATCCTTGAAAACCAACCTAATTCCAGTCGGCGGAAAACTGCCGAATAACGCGCATTTCTGCGCGGACCCGCCTGAAAAAACCAAATCTACTTGGGTGACGAGGGAGCGTCATCGGGCTTGTGGTCCCTGGGCTCGCGACCTTTGCTCGGCTTGTACGAGTAGTAATAGCTGTAGTGATCGTAGAGGTACGATGAATTGCTGGCCACATCCACCCGGTTCAGGATCACGCCCGAAATCCTCGCGCCTACATTACCCAGGCGCAGGCAGGTCTCGCGTACCAGCCGGCGCGAAGTATCGTTGCCCGCCACCACCAGCACCGCCTCCACCATGGTCGAGAGCCCAACGGAGTCGCTCACAGGCATCACCGGAGCCGAGTCCAACACCACGTAGTCGTAGGTCGCAGCCAATTGCTGAATCAGCGTCCGCATCTCCGGCGAAGCGAGCAGCTCGCTCGGGTTGGGCGGTAATTCGCCGGCGGTTATAAAGGAGAGCCCCGGCACCTTGGTCAACACGACCGCGTCTTCCAGGTTGCATTGACGCACCAGAATCTCGGTGAGTCCCCGCCCCGGATCTATCTCCAGTATCTCGTGGCACCGCGAACGCCGAAAGTCCGTGTCCAGCAGGATGGTGCGCGCCCCGGTCTGGGCGAAGGCAGTCGCGATGTTTACCGCCGTGATCGTTTTTCCCTCGCCAGCGGTAGAACTGGTAATCAAGATGCTCTTGGGCGCGCCGCCAGCCCGCGAAAACATGATCGCCGCGCGAATCGCCCGATATACCTCGGCCGCCGTCGAGAAAGAACCGTGTGAGACCAGCAGCTCTCTGTTCTCACTGCTGACATCCAAGGCCGGAACGGCTGCGTTCCCGCCGCGCAGGCGCGAGGGACGGTAAGCGTACCCCAGCTTGCCCCGGCCGTTGAGTTTCTCGAAGTCTGGGATCACGCCCAGGCTAGGCAGCCCCAGGTAGCGCGGCACCTCGTCGCCAGTCTTTAACGTATCGTCCATCGATTCGAGGAAAAACGCGAGCGCGATCCCGACGAAGCCGGCGGTCGCTACGCTGAAAGCGAGTATCAAGAGCAGGCGCGGGCCGGTGGGGGCGAGCGGCGGCTTGGCGCGGTCAACCACCGAGACGTTGGACGCCGGCACTTCTGCTGCCACGCTGATTTCGTTCATCCGTTCGAGCACGCTCCGATACAACTGGCGATTGGCGTCAACCTCCCGCGTGAGCACCGCCTGCTGCAGCGAGGCGTCGTTGAGAGCCAGCGTCTGCGCCTTGACCGCGTCGATCTCCTGACCAACCTTCGCTTCGTCCGCCACCGCCGCCCGGTAGTCGGCGTCCACGCTCTCGGCCACTTTTTGCGATTCGGAATTGAGCGCCCGGCGCGATGCCTCGAGCCGCGCCGCGAGGTCATCGAGTGGGTGATAGCCGGGATTGAAGCGGTTGCTCATCGCCGCATACTGCATTGCCAGCTGCGCCACCTGCTCCTTGAGGTTCTGGATGACCTGGTTCGAAATCGCCTCGGGCAGCGAATCGTACTCGCCGCGCTCGATCATCTGATGCTGCGTCTCCAGGGTGATGCGCTTGCTGGCGGCCCCCGTCAACTGAGTGTTGAGTTGCGTCAGCCGCTGCATCAAGGGGCTGCTGGTGCTGGTGCCGGACTTCTCATCACCGCTCTCAAGGGTGATGATCCCACGACTGCGCTGGTACGAATTCAGCGCCGCTTCCGACTTCTCAACTTTGTCTTGGAGCTCGCCAAGCTTCTGCTGAAGGAACTCCTCGACGGTCTTGCCAGTCTGCGAGTGCAGTTCGAGCCCCTGCCGAATGTAGGTCTGGACGTGGGCGTTGGCGATGCGCGCCGACAGCTCGCGATCGGGCGTGGTGAACCCCACCACCACCAGACGGGTGCCGCGAACCGGTTCCACCGTGAGGCTGGCCAGATACTCCTTGAGCACTGCCGGAGCGACACCATCGGATTCCCCCGCTCCCGCTGTTGAAGACGGATCATTCTGCGACCCGGTCAGGCTTGCCAGCTCATCCTCGACGTAGCCGATCACCGAGGCAAAGAATCCGCTGCGCTGCGCGGTGGGATTAAACACCGGACTCGTTTGGAGCCCGAAGTCCTCAATCACGCGCGTCGCCAGGCCGTCGCTCTTCAGCAGATCGAACTGGGTCCGGTAATAATCATAATCGCCGCTATAGTCGGACTGGTTCTCGTTGAAATTCTTGGTCTCGGACAGCACCTGCGGCGCCTGCGACTCGATCAGGATGGTCGAGGTGGCCTTGTATTGCGGCGTGCGGGTGAACCGCCAGGCCAGTGCGATGATCACAGCCCCGAAGACCAGCGAAAGGATCATCAGCCGGTGCTTCCGGATGACCCCCCAGTATTCCTTGAAATTTACCTCGCTCGAAAAAAGATTCCGTTCGTCCCGGACGTACGTATACGGGAGTGGTGGCCCCGAGGGTGAGATCTGATAGGGAGAAAGCTCGGTGCTCATAAGAGCATACAGCGCGTGCAAACGCGCGTCCCGAATATTGCACCAACAACCCGGCCACTCTGAAAGCGCGGTTTGTTCCGGATTGCCGCCCTAGACGCGCGCCGCCTAACCGCGAGCGCTCCGTTCAAAAATCGTAGCGTCATATGAGTTTCCCGACCGCGGTATGGACACGATCGCCTGCCAGGTTTCCCGATCAACTCTCGAGAAAGCGCCATTAGCGCTCGGCCCAGTTCCGGAAATCACGGAACTTACAGTTCTTCGCGGCCAGATGAAAGACCACGTCGCCACGGCGTAATAGCCCCGCCAGCTCTCCGTCACGGATGTCAGACTCGTAAAATCTCACCCCGGCAGGTATCTGTTCGCGCAAGCCGTAGGCCAAGTTGTCAATACCCGCGACCTCGAAGCCTTCGGCCAACGCCCGCTGCGCCAGATTGCTGCCGATGAAGCCCGCTACGCCCGTGATAACGATTCGTGGTCGCTGCGTCATCCCCACGACCTCAGCTCTGCAATCGCGCCGTCTGCTCAAGCTGCCGTTCGATCCAGCGATAGGTCTTTTCCAAACCCTCCTCGAGCGAAACACGCGGCTCCCACCCCAGCGTCTTCTTCATGAGCGTCAGGTCCGCGTTGCGGCCGCGCACCCCCCCTGCGGCTTTGTCCGATCGTAGCGCTTGCGCAGCCGCTTGCCCGCGATCGTGCAAACCATATCGACCAGGCCGTCGATGGTAACCAAGCGGTCCTGGCCCAGATTCAAAGGCTGATGGAAATCCGAATCCATCAACCGGCCGATGCCTTCGACACAGTCGCTCACGTAGCAATAGGAACGCGTTTGCTTGCCGTCGCCCCAGATCTCAATCTCGCTTCCATCCGATGCCTGTGCCACTTTCCTGCAAATCGCAGCCGGGGACTTCTCCCTGCCACCATCATACGTTCCCAACGGTCCAAAAATGTTGTGGAAGCGCACGACGTGGGTGCTCAGCCCATAATCTTCGAGGTAATGCCGGCATTGCCTTTCAGTGAAAAGCTTCTCCCATCCATAACCGTCCTCAGGATCCGCAGGATAGGCGTCAGACTCCTTGAGATCCACGCGATCAACCAACACGGTGAAGGTAGCGCCGACTTCGACATCCGATTGCAGGCGTTTCATGGGACATCGGTAAGGTTCGGACGTTTATGACGAAGTCAGGATCGGAAGTCTTGGCTCGGTTTCAGCGGATGGTCGATCGGTGGAGCTAAGCGGGACTTAAATCAAGCCAGGAATAAGGCGACATGGCACGCGCTTGTGATAGGCGGCATAAACCGAATCGTTATCGAGTAGCGCCTCTTCCTGTTCTATACGCCAGATCATAAAGGGGACGGAAACTAGGACTGCGACAACGTTTCGGACGGCCGGATAGGTAAAAACATATCCCGCCGACAAGAGCAGCCAGCCGAGATAAATAGGATGCCTCACCATTGCGAATGGTCCGCTGGTCACAATCCCACGATTTGCCGGCAGCAACCCGAAACTGCGCCCCATATAGAGTCGCGAAACCTGAATTAATGCGACTCCAAGCAATTCGAATGCAAGCGCGCCGCCCTTAACTAAGCCGATAGTAGAACTCGCAGTCCGAACCATCAAAAACGGCGCGACTATCATTCCCGCCGTCGCAACTAGGGAACTCACGTTGGTTGCGCTAGTCTGCGGCGCTGATCGGACCAGACAAAATACCCCCATCAATACGGCTCCGGCGATCCAGATCCAGTTGGCCAGATCGGTATTGAATCGGCCCGGCGACGGTATGGCAGCAATGAATAGGCTCGTCGCGAGGGCAACGTTCGCAACTTGATGTTTCTTCATTGGCCAAGGGCGGCCGAGGGACCGTCCCACCGTAGTCGGAGAAGCGGCGTTTGCAATCAATTCCAACGGCATGCTGTTAATTGAACTTCCTTGCGACGGGTTACTGCGAAAGCTGGCAATTAATCATTGACCGGACCGACGGATGCGCAGGCGCATCAGACAGGGCACGTGCCAAAGCCAAGTCCCAATCGAACTTCAAATCATCGCGACCGGAGTGTAATCGGAACCAGTCACGTGGCGCTCTACAACGATTTCAACGGGCGCGTTTCAGCCTCGGCCCGGTGCCGGTTCCTGAGCTGCCTTGATTCAAACCCGCATCCCTGCTCGTGCAAGTACCCAATGCGCCCTGAACGGAGATTCGATGGATCCGAAAGGGCGGTCAGGCTAAATGGCTGCCATCGACAGGCCGGTACCAAAATGCTGCGCCAAGAAGTATACGAGGTATGGCAAGGCGCCTACCACCGAACGTTCGACGATCACAATGTCACCGGATTGAACCTGGACATCCGAAGCTTGTCCGCTTGCGACGTCGGACAAGTTGACCGGCAGCTGGATCTTCGCGCCACCGCCGCTGGCGCGGAGCACCATGGCAGAAGAGCTGAACATTTCCCCGCCAGCAGCCGCAACCGCACCCAACGCTGTCATGCCTGGGGTGATTGGATAGGCACCTGGTTTGTCCACCCACCCTTTGACAAGCACCTGGCCTCGGGCCGGGACCATGATCAGGTCGCCCGGTCTCACCGCAACGGCCAGCTGGCTCTGATTGCCGCCCGTGACATTTATGAGAATCGAATTGCTTCCCGGCGCAAGAGTGCCAGGTACCGCGCTGCTTGAGGCCTGCCAGTTGGCTGCGGCTTTTGTATCGGGCTCTTCCGCGTTTATCTGAACGCGCTGCTGAGCCGCGACTGCGACCGTGGCACCGGAGCTGTCGTCGCTAGGTGGCTTTTCCGAAGATTGGAGACTGGCAAAGGTCTTATTGAGAGCAACTGCGCTCTGACTGCCCGAAGTTGGCACGAAAACGATCGAACTTCCGGCCCCATCTGACATGCCACCAGCTTCTCCAATCAAATCTAAAATGGTCTCGTTCCGTCGGTTCACCGTGTACAGCCCCGGCTTGTTCACCATCCCGACCACGGCCACCTGAGGACTGCTGTAACTCTTTACGAAAACATCCACCTGCGGGTCTTTGATGTACTTCGAGTAGGCCTTGGTCAGCGCGTCATGGAGTTGCGGTTCACTCAAACCGCTCACCTGAAGCGAACCTGCAATGGGCAGTTCTATGGTTCCTTGTGGTGAGATCCGCTCCTCCCGCTTCTTTCCCTCATCGACATCAGGAACTGAAATCTCCAAGACGTCTCCGGGACCAATGCCAAAGTCGATCGAAAAAGAATCGTGTGCCCGCTTGGCCGCGATTTCCTGAAGCCGCTGCTGACTATCCAACTGGGGGGGGGGGTCGCCCTCGGATGAGATCGTGTCCGCGTCTGGCGCGCTGTCGGTCGCGCATGCCGGCAGTCCGAGGACCGACAGCAGTACCAGGGAAAACAAGCTTCCCCTCAGATTGCATTTTTTTAGATTAATTGGACCGCCTCGCAGAACGCGGATCGCTACGTGGATAGGCACAAAGCGAAACGACAGGCCCCCAAAGATTTACATTGGGTGCTGCGAATGTCTCGCTGCTAATGTCAGTTATATTGAGGGGCTTACGGGATGCGGGGGGCCGACATGCTCGGGGCCATCGAAACCGCCTGCCGCCGCGAAGCCGCCGAACCCGCCTCCGGCTAGGATGGCGACTCCAAGCACCGTGGCGCCTGCAGTGCCAAGACCGCCCAAGATGTATCCGCCGCAAGCGCCCGGCGGATTCGCCGAAGAAGCTGCGACCTGGGCGGATGATAGTGACCAGTCTTCCGTCAGACCTTCCGCTGGTATCGCGCCGTTGACCGTTCCTGCTTGGAACCCTGCGCCTGCCGGAGGATTCACCGCGTTCTTGTAATTGCCCGGGCTGAGTCCCGTAATGCAATACCGGCCCGCGTCATTGGTCGTGGCTTGGCCAGCTACGTTTCCGCCCGAGTCCGTGACAGTAATTTGAGCTCCAGCCACTGGACCTTGCGGCCCGCTCACTTCGCCTGTGATGTCAGAACAGAAAGCGACCGGCGCAAGAGCAAGGCAAAGAGAAGCTACGAAGAAAGCTGCAATATATGTAAGCGGAAGTTTTTTCATCGGAGACGCTCCATTCGCTTTTTTGCTTGCACTCAGTTTGCACGCTGCCCGAGAGTCATCGCATAAAAAACTTTAGGCCATTTATGATCCAAATACCACCGATTTTCAATGGGCGCAAGCGCCAGGTTGTTCACTGCGGAAATCGCTCGGAGACCGGGTCGCGAATTGAATCGAGCCAGCATGGCCCCACGACCGTCGCTGGCCGCCCGCCTCCCGGTTTGCGCGGCCAATCTGCAAAGCCGCGGCCCGTCGCTCCCAACTGCCGCAAACCTCAAGACTTCTGTCGGGCGCTGTCGAGGCGATTGGGTGCTACCAATATCTCGCTGCTAACGTCAGTTATTGTGCGGCACTTATGGGATGCGGGGGGCCGACATGCGTGGGGCCATCGAAACCGCCCGCCGCCGCGTAGCCGCCGATCACGCCTCCGGCTACGATGCCGACTCCAAGCGCAGTGGCGCCTGCAACGCCAAGAACGCCCACCCCGGCCCCCGCGCCGCCCGCGCTCTCCTCGACGAATGCGCAGCATGCGACCGTGATGTGTTGACCGGCGGTGACGTCCCGGCACTCGGATGTGCATTTCAGCTGCGACCCCCCAGTACACACCTGCACCGTGCCGTCCTGGACAGCGACGTCAGTGAACTGAAGGCAATTCGGGTATGCTGATTGCGGTTGATCGCTGAAAGTCTCGCTCCACCCGGTTCCGCGAACCGCTCCGACGGCGTTGGGCGTATTCACTTGAAATGTCGTCGAGCTGCCGCTCATCGCGCCGACGATTAGAGAGTGCAGGGCGCCGCCCAGCAGCCCGACCCTGCTCGGCGCACCGACTCCGTTCACCAGCATGCTTTCATCTATCGTGAGGGTTGACGAGGCGCCCAATTGCAGCGAACTGTTGTCGACCAGGGCAATCGTCAGCGATGCGCCCGGCCCCGTCACGATCTCATCGTGCAGCATGACCGGCATGTACGCCGCTGCCCCGATGGTCGCGCCAGTGCGCTGGACAGTGGCTGCGCCTGTAATTTGCGTGATCGTGCCAACAGTGTTCTGCGCCTGAGCCGACGCAGCCGCCGTCAACATCGCAAGTATTACCAATGCGGCCCGCGAGGCGGTCATTGAAAAGCGGCTTCGGGTCTCTATACGGATTATCACTCCTCCCGACCAGGCATCGGTCAGCACATCGGCTACAGCGTAACAGCGTGACGAACAGCCGCTCCAGCGGCTAACGACTCATAGAACATCAACGGCCTGCGCTGATTGCTGCCGATGCTGACGCCGCGCCATTTCTTGCTACCGCGATTACCCGCGAATTCGCCGCAATGCCCCAATCCGCAGCGACGCCTTTGTCGCCGACCGCGTCACCCGCCTGATTCTGGACCGAGACTTTCGCGGTCTGCGGGGAGCACGCGTCCGCCCCCCCATTCCCCGCAGCTCGGGTCAGGTTCCATACGACATCTCTCGTCAGACGAGAAACTCAAATGCGAGCCCCGATTTGACACGCTTCCTTCACCCGAGTACCGGACACAGCTCATATTGTTTGAGCAGCTCGGCCAGGCAAAGAAATCACGCCAGACCAGCGAACTTACGAACCGTGCCTATTTATACGTTGCTACCAGCGTCCCCAAAGAGTTTACGAGTATGAACTATGCGTTTATTACCCCCTGTGTCAAATGCAAGAGAAACGCCTGTCTCCAAATCGGGTCACGCGAAATCTGCCAGGTGCGCCCAAGCGCACCGCATTTGACCATCAAACCGGTACCAAAACCGGCACCGAGGCACTACCCATTTGCGGTAGATGAATGACGGGCAGGAGGTCACTTCAATAGGTGTGTAAACGAGATCAGGCGGCGTGGCGCTTGGGGGTTAATTCCTCCGTTGGCATTCCATCTTCGAACAGTTGTCCGTTGTAAACTTGCTCCAGTAGTTCCGGCGAGTTGAGTCGGCGGAATCTGTTCTCGGCGATCATCAGGATCTTCCAGATCAAGGCCTCGGCACTGGCGACCTTCTTGTAGCGCTTGGCGGCGTCGGTGCGCAGACGCACCGCCGAGAACGGCGATTCGACCGGGTTGGTGGTCCGCAGATGCGTCCAGTGATCCTTCGGGAAGCGGTAGAAGGTCACCATCCGCTCCCAGTCGCGGCACAAGGTCTCGACTGCCTTCGGATAGAGCTTCTGATAGCGGGCCGCGAACTGATCCCGCAGCCGCTCGCATTCCGAGCGGGTCTCGGCGTATGGAATCTTGCGCAGCAGCTCCTTGGCTGCGGGCCAGTCTTTTTTCGAGAGCTGGTCGATCACGTTGATGAGCCGGTGATTCCAACAGCGCTGCTCGCCGGCTTCGGGCAAGATTTCGCCGAGCGCCGACCAGATCCCCAGGTGCCCATCGGCCATTGTCACCTTCCACGGCTTAAGTCCTCGCGCGCGCAGATCCCGCAGCACTCGCGCCCACGATTCCTTCGACTCCCGCTGCCCGCTTTCGATCGCCAACACCACTTTGCGCCCGTCCCGCAAGGCTCCCACGATCACCAGCAGCGCGGCCTTGCTATCTTCCAGCCCCGCTTTCACGTACAGACCGTCGGCCCAGGCATATACTACGTCGAGATTGTCCAGCCGTCGGCTCTTCCACCCCGCATACTCCAGCTGCCACTTCGCCCGCAGCCGCTCGATCGACGAAGCCGAGAGTGGTGCGCCATCCCCCAGCAGCCCTCTAAGCGCGAGCTCGAAGTCGCCTTGGGCGAGCCCGTGGAGGTAAAGCTGCGGCAGCAGCTCGCCGACTTGCTCCGTGCGCCGCACGAACAGCGGCAACAGCCGACTCTCGAAGCGCTGCTCCAGGTCCCGCACCCGCGGTCTGCTCACCTCGATCGTGCCGGCCATCATCGATAACCGCCGCGTTTTGCCGTGTCCGTTACGATAACCTGCCGACGCATCCACCGGGTCCCGCCGCTCCGACTTGCGCCGGCCCAGCAGCTCGGTCACTTCTTCCTCCAGCAGATCCTGGATCCAGGTCTGAATCCTGCTCCGAGTAAATTCCTCCAGCGTCTCCCACTGTGGGCGCTTCGCCAACTCCCTGCTTGACCTACGACGCTCTGCTCGGCTTATCCTCTGCATCGGCGGTGTCCTCCTTCTTGCCGGTTCTCCCGGCTGGGTCTCAGCAACCCCGAAGGCTACACCGCCCTTTCCCTATTTCCACACCTGCTGGTTGTACCTCTCAAATCACGGTCCAGAACTGTGTCGGAGGAGGCGCGACGAAAATGACCCCCCAGGAATTAGAGTAACATGCTGTCGTCTCAGTCGCGCGAATCGCCGACCGCCTCTGTTCTCGCACAGTCTCTTTACTGCTTACTGCGCTGAAGCGAGCGCATCCGCGATAGTCTTTAGGGGCAAGACCAGTTTCAAAGGATCATCGAGCAGCCTCACCGCTCCGAAACGTTCGTACCACTCGGCAGCACGTTCGCTCTTCGCGTCAATTGCGAGCGCTACCCCGCCAACCTCGACAGCGACCGAGAGCGCGCGTCTTCCCGCGGCGAGCAAGAGTTCGCCACCGAGTCCGCTGCCCTGACTTGATAGGCTCACGGCTAGCCGCGCGAGACGGAATACAGGCACTTCGTATTGGCCGAGTCTTCGAGTTACCTCCCTCGGGACCTTCGCAAACTCGATTGCACCTGGACTGATCGTGTAATAGGCAAGCACGCGGGCGCCCTCGTCGGTTGGAACCGCCACAAAAGTCTTCGCGGCGCCGGATTCGTGATTCTGTCGCGCGTATCGGCGAAGATACTCGTTGAGTTCCTGAGAACCGCAATCGAAATTCTTACGATCGTGGTGCCGACTGATTGCTTCCTCCCGCCAGACGATTCTACCGCTCACGCTCTTGCGAGCCGCCTGGCTGCGGCGATCAGCACCGCTGTGGGCTTCGGCGGCTTCTCCAGCAATTGGAGCACGCGCTTCGAATCACGCTCGGAAAGTACAATGCGCTCGGTCCGCTCCACTACGCCGCGCGCCACCGGAAGGACGCTCCGCATGATGAACCGCGTGACGTCGAGTTGCTCGTGTGACGCTGCCTCGGAAATGAGCTGTTTTTCCTCGCGGGTAGCGCGTAGTTCGATTCGATCGCTTCGGGTAGTTGCGGTCGTCATACTCGGCCTCATTCTTTTTTCAGTCTACGCCGTGAATCTAACGCACGTACGATGTCCGTACAATATCTGAGGGGAGTCTCTTTGGCCAGATTTTGGCTATCGTGCCGCAATCAGGGGCGAAACTGCACAAATCGGTGTAAGGTGTCATCAGCCCAAAGTGCTCATTTCCCTTGTCTGCGTTGGGTTTTCTTTGCGGCCGGTTGCTTTGTATCTTTGTCCGGGTTCGACTTGAGCGTATTCCGGGCTCTGCGTGCGGCGGCGATGTCCCCCCGAATGTTGAAATTTGAATAGGTAGCGGCGGCTCCAGGCCGGCCTGAGAATGGGTCGTGCCAACAACACCGTCCCCGGAGGGGGAAA
>Ga0097691_1001137_pt1 | contig 20363 bp, 14 predicted proteins | sample NGESurdeep072012_8_FD_72858 | JGI IMG/M metagenome (GOLD analysis project Ga0097691, IMG submission 72858) | Arctic peat soil microbial communities from Barrow, Alaska - NGEE Surface sample 210-1 deep-072012 | ecosystem: Environmental > Terrestrial > Soil > Wetlands > Peat ... | reverse complement strand
ACGCCCCACCAGCGGTCACCGAGCCCTCCAAGACCACCGGCCTCAGGTTCGCCCGGGCCGCGTAGATACCGGCGGTGTAGCCAGCCGGACCCGAGCCGATGATGATGACCTCGCGGACCTCGGTGCTCACGCTTGACCTGTCCCTCGTATGTCGGGTGGGTATTGGCTGCTTTCAACCGATCCTACGACGGGATTGTTCCGTGGCGCGCGCGGCTCCCGGACCCGGCCCCCAGAACCTCCGCGTGGTCGCGCAGGTCGCCGAGGCAACGTCAGCGAAATGCCCTGATGGCGGGTCAGGGAAGGGGAGTGGCCGGGCGGAGCAGCGCCGGGTCGGTGAGAGAGCACCCACGTCCCACGACATAGGCCATCGGTATGTTGTCCGTGGTGGCCACGATGATCACGGCGGGCGCCCCCTCGTAGTACGCGAGGTCGGCCCGGACCGTCCTTGCGCCGACGACGCCGACCGCGCGCAGGCATTCAACGAGCCCATCCGGAGTGTCGACGCGTTCGGTTGCCGAGGACTCGGCAGCCTTGGGCTGGCTCGGCCCGAAGACCGCGTTGCCCAGCGACCGTGCCTGGGTCGCGAAGTCAGCCTGCGTGTATCGCGTCTGCGAGCTGCGGATCTGGATCAGCTGGGGGATCGAGCCGGCACCTGCCGCCGCCTTGTCGAGGGTGCCCGGCGTCGCGGCTCTGTCGGACACTCGGGCGTGCGACGGGCTCGCGGCCGCAGTCAGGCTGTTCGACCCTGCAGGCTGGGTCGTCCTCAACACGTTGGTGCCGAGAACAGCAACCAGAGCCACAGCCGCCGCCGCACCAGCCATCGCAAACAGCAGTCGTCCGGGGCGACGTCGTGTGCTGGCGACAAAGGGCGATACCGGGCCGTCAGAGGTCCGGGCGGCGCGCTGGTGCTGTGCGGCGCTCAGACTCGCAGTGATCCGGGCGACAAGGTAGTCCGGCATCGGGTCGGGCTCGGGCAGTCCGGACAGCAGGGCGCGAACACCGGTCGGGTCGTCGTCAGGCGATGAGGCTGAAGCCATGGGGAGGTGGGGCTTGCTCATGGTGGTCACCTCGATGCTGGGTTGCGAGACGGTCGGTGGGTCGGTGATGGTGTTCGATGGCGAATCTGGGACGGGTCAGTGACGAACGCGTCAGTGGCGGACCTGGCATTTCCGTTCAAGCGCCTCCTCGGGGGTATGACGTCAGGGGGATGCCATTGGTTCCTTGGGAGCGGCATCGGTGGGCTTCTTGGCGGTTGTCGGGAGCCCGAGCAGCGGCACCATGGCGGCTCTTCCGCGCGAGCATCGGGACTTGATGGTGCCCTCCGCGACACCCATCACGCTGGCCGCCTCGGCGGTGCTGAGACCGTGCATGTCGACCAGCACCAGGGCCATCCGCTGACCTTCTGGCAGCTGTGCGAGCGCCGCCTGGACGTCGAGCCGGACATCGACGCTGTGGTGGTGGTCGTGGGGGTCAGCCATGACGCTCAGATCGGCCTCGGGCAGCGCAGCGACCGGCTTGGTCCGGCGCAGCCGGTCCAAGCAGGAGTTGACGACGATCCGGTGCAGCCAGGTCGTGACGGCGGACTCGCCCCGGAAGGAGTCGGCGTGCCGGAAAGCCGCGATGAATGCTTCCTGGACGGCGTCGGCGGCGATCTCCGGGTCGCGGGTGGTACGCAGGGCAAGGGCCCACATCCGGTCGCGGTGCCGGCGGAACAGCTCGCCGAAAGCATCCGGGTCGCCAGCGCAGTGTGCCGAGAGCAGCTCGCGATCGGAAAGCTCGAGCACGTCGTCCAGGCGCGACATCAGTGCGCACTCAGCTGAGTGCGATCTCCGAGATCGAAGCCCGGAAGCGACCGCCGTCCGGAGCCAGCTTGGTGAACCAGACGATCACGTACTGGGTCGAGGGCATGGCGGTTGCGGCCTTGAGCACTATCTGTCCGGTGGCACCGGTGGCCGTGCCGATCACCGTCGCCCCATCGAGGCTGTCCTTGGTCGCTGCATAGACAGTGACGTCGACGGGCCCGTTGCCGAGGACGATGGTGACCTGGTTGACCGAGGTCGGCTGTCCGAGGTCCAGGCGCACACCCACACCCTTCTTGCCCAGGCCGCCGAAGTTGGCCGAGTTGTAGCCCTCCGAGGTCCAGGCGGTAGCGGGGTTGCCGTCGTAGACACGCGCGGCCTGGGTGTTCTTCTCCTGCCCGTCGCCCTGAGGGTCGAAACCCGTAGCCGACAGGATCGCGATGGGTTGACCAGCAGGCGCCGCAGTGGGGCCTCCCGGTGTGGGAGTGACTGGTGGCGCACTGGCGGTCACGCTGCGCTTCGGCGTTGAGCCGGGCAAGGTGATGCCCTGCCCCAGGGTGCGCGTGTTGCAGTAGGCCACGAGCAGTGACAACGCCACGAAGGTGGCAACGATCATCACGACCAGCTTGGACTGGTCACGGCTGGGAGCCTCCGCGGTCGAGGCCGGGAGCAGGGGCAGTGGTGGCTCGAGATCCTCGGAGTGGGTGGAGAGCGCCTCTCGCAGGGTCATCCGTTCATCTCTGAAAGGGGTATCTGCGCGAGCCGGTCCGGCGCTGCCAGCCTTGTCGGCCGCCGCCCTGGCGAAGGAGCCGACCTTGCCGACGACAACGGTAGCTGCGGCGCCCGCCTCCGCTACGACAGCATCGACGACCTTGGTCGCGGCCGCACCGACCGCAGCGACCTTTTCGCCGGCGCTGGGTTCGGTCTCGGGGGCCGAGCCGTCGGCCCGGGGCAGGGCTTCTGTGGATCCGAGCGACCGATCCCCGCCTGCGAGGTCTTGGGAGGCCAGGTCCTGGCCTGGAAGGTCATGGGTGTCAATGGCGATCGTCTGGTCGACTTCGACGCGGTGGACCTGCCCACGCGACCAAGGGGCAATCTGGCTGGCGAAGTCGCCCGGCGTCAACGGACCCGTGTCCTCGTTGAGGGTCATGCGACATAGAGCATCGAGATCCGCGGGGACCCCGGCGGCGATCTCGGAGGGTGCTGCCACTCCGCCGACCACCCGCGGTGCGGGCTCGATACCGGGAACCTCCTCCTCGAGAGGCCATCGACTCGTGAGGGCTGCGTAGGCGACCGCAACCACACAGACCGCATCTCGGCGCGACGCTGCTGCCGGGTCCGGCTCCTGGGCGTCGTCGATCGCCGCGGCGACGGCAACGCCGCTGATCCTGATCGCGCCGTCGGGGGTGCGCAGCACCAGGTGGGGCGTCAGGCGTAGGTGGTGCAGGCCGCGCTGCCGGGCGGTCTCGAGGCCGCTGGCGACCTCGCCGACGATGCGACGGGCCTCTTCGGCGGGCAGCGGACCCAGGCGCAGGATCTCGGCCAGGGACTGCGCGTCGTCCATCCCCTCCTCGACGAAGTAGGAGTTGCCGTCCTGGGTGCCGACGTCCAGGATGCGTACCAGCCTGGTGTCCTCGACCCCTGCGGCACGCCGGGCGGCATCGAGGACGCCGGCGCGGTTCGGGTGCTCGGCATCGACGATCGTCAGCGCGATATCGCGAGCGAGCGTGGTGTCGTGGGCGGACCAGCGCTCGATGTCGCGCCCCTGCCTGAGGCGCCGGCGCAGCGAGTAGCGACCTCCGAGGATCGTTCCTGGGCCTACGCCTTGCACCCTCACTCCTTGTCCGCCGCGCACCTGGTTCGCGTTCGAGTCCCCATCCTAGGGTGCGCTCAGCGTCCCGGAAGGACTCGGCGCACCCGCTCCAGAACAGGCTGGACCAGGTCGTCGATCTCGCGAACGCGCAGTCTGCGCGCCACGACCACGTAGATCGCGGCGAACACCAGGGCGCCGGACAGCAGGGCAACAGGGTTGTACAGCTTCCCGTGGAGAACCTGTCCCACACCCTGGAGCACGAGGTATGCCGCGGCGGCGGCAAGCACCGATGCGACACCGAGACGGACATAGGTGCGAGCGACATCACGCAAGGGCAGGCCCTCGAGGCGGCGCCGTACCAGGACCAGACCGACTGCCATGCCGGCCAGGTTGCTGAGTGCCTGACCGGCGCCCACGCCAACGGCGATCCAGGGCAGCGGCAGCATCAGGGAGGCCAGGTTGGCGATCGTCGCGACGCCGGTGACCACGATCTGCATCCTGAACGGCGTCCTCGCGTCCTCGAAGGAGTAGAAGACGCGCTGAAGCAGGTAGAGGATCCCGAAGGGCACCAGTCCGAACATCATCGCCATCATCACGGTGGCGATGCCCCGGGTCTCGGCCTCGGTGTTGCCCTGGAAGAGGGTGGCGGTTGCGGCGAAGCCGAGGACGAGCGCACCCACGGTTGCTGGGATGGTAGCCACGGCCGTCAGGCGCATGCCTTTGGTGACGTCGGAACGGACCTCGCCGAGGTCACCGGCGTGGGCGGCTCTGGACATGCGGGTGAACAGCGCAGTGACCAGCGAGACGGTCACCAGTGAGTGCGGGAGCATGAAGATGAGAAACGCGTTGGTGTACGAGATCTTGCCTGGCACCACCACGTGGGCCGTTGCTCCGGCCTTGCCGGCGTAGGTCAGGACCTGGGAGGTGACGATGAATCCCGCCGTGGAAACCACCAGGGCGCCGAACGTCCACAGTGCCACCGTGGACGCCGTGCCCAGACCGACGCCCCGAAAACCCCACCTCGGCCTGAACCGGAACCCGGATCGCCACAGAGGCACGACCAGCACCAGGGCCTGGGCGGCTACTCCGGCCGTTGCGCTGCCGGCGAGCACCCAGATCATCGGCGAGGTCCAGCCGGCGACCTGCGCCCTGTGCGGGTAGTTCAGCAGGAAGTATGAAAGACCCGCGATGGCCACGAGGTTCGCGACGGCCGGGGCCCACATGTATGCCGCGAACCGGTTGCGCGCGTTGAGCACCTGTCCCAGCAGCGTGTAGAGGCCGTAGAAGAAGATCTGCGGCATACAGATCAGCGCGAAAGCGGTGCTCAGCGAACGCTGGTCTGCGGTCCACGCCTGTGTGCTGTAGAGCCGGACCAGCAGGCCAGCCCCCAGCGTGAACACGACGGCGATGATCGCCATACCGATGATCGAGATGGTGAGCAGGCGGTCGATGTACTCGCGGCCGCCGTCGGGATGGCTGGCGGCGCGGGTGATCTGCGGGACCAGGACTGCGTTCAGGACACCACCGGCGAGCAGCAGGTAGACGATGTTCGGCAAGGTGTTGGCGACATCCCAGGCGTCACCGGTCAGAAACGCCCCCACGACGGCGAGCTGCATGCTGGCTCGTACCACGCCCAGAACCCGTGAGGCTATGGTGCCGGCGGCCATACCTGCCGTGGATCGCGCCAGGCTGGCCTCCTCGCTGACTGGCTCAGACATCGAGGGGGATCTCCTGTGCGGCGGGGCGGGCCGCACGGGTGGAGCCACGCCGCAGGGAACGATAGGTGCCCAGCACGAGGATGATGCCGGCGAGGGCGCCCAGAACCCAGTAGATCCAGGTGCTCGTGGGTTGCACGCGCACATCCACGTGCGCGTTCTGCCCCAGAGGTGTGCCGTTGGCCGTGGTGAGGACCGCCTTGATGGGCACCAGCCCGGCGGCGATGGCGGTGATGTGGAGCTGGACGTTGGTGCGGCTCTTTGCGCCGATCCTCAGCGGTCGGGGCTGTTGTTCGATCCGCAGCCGCGGCTGGCCCGGGGTCAGGGTCAGGCGCACGTCGTGGACCGGGACGGCGAGATCGTTGACCACCGTGATCTGCAGGACGCCCTTGTCGGCGAAGAAGTTCACGGAGCTCGGCGCCACGCGGACCCCCTGGCTGACGGCGTGCACTGCTGCCTGCGTGGCCGAGTCGATCGCCTCGATCCCGCGTCCATGACCGCGCCAACGCACGGACAGCACCTGGTTCTGGGCGTCGACCCAGCGTGACCGGAAGGGCTCGGGGTCGTCACGGATGCTGGCGATGCCCGTGATGGCGGACATCGTCTTCGAGACGGTCCCGAGCCGGGCCGCGGTGAGCGGGGAGCTGCCCGGGTTCAAGGGGTCTGCCCGCGTGCTCGAGGGCGCGGGTGAGGTGGGCGTCACCGGCTTGAGCAGGACGGGGGGTTCCTCGGCCGCCGCCTTGCTCGCGGCCAGCAGCTGGTCGGTCGTCGTCGGGATGAGCCACGGCGCTTTGGCGATGGCCGCGAAGAAGGCGGTGAGCACCGTGGGGTCACCGGCGAACGTCCGGGGCGCCGCCACCAGGACCGACCGGTTCTGGGTGCCCGGACGTTCGCCAAGAAGGGCCATGGTGTCGGCCAGGAACCTCTGGATGGTGATGGCACCGGTCACGCTCGAGGAGGTCTGTGCGAAGGTGCTGCTCAGGGCCTCGTCGTAGGCCAGCAGGGGGAGCCCACCGCTGGATCGGCGACTGGCGTCGGGCGTGTGGCCGCTGTTGGCGGTCAGGTTCGAGGCGGAGGTCACGACACCCGCCAGGGCGCGCGGGGAGAAGGCCTGCTTCAGCTGCTTCTCGCGCGCAGGGGTCAACGTTCCCGCGACCGGCCACGCGACATCGCCGCGGGCGGGGCCGACGGTGGCATCCAGCGCGGGGGTATGGCTGATCAGCGTCCGCAAGGCGCTGACGCCGGAGGGGAGAGGGAGCAGGGCGGTGACGTCCGGATCGGCATACGGCAGGGACCAGAAGGTATGGCGCGGTGCGGCCTCCCTGAGCCGGTTCATCAGCGTCGTGGTCGCTGCCGCCACCGGGTCAGGGCTCTGCGCTCCTCCCTGGTCGGGTGTGGGTGGGGCGCTTGCGGCGGCGCCGGGCGCCGTCGAGGTGTCCCCCGGGCTGGACGCCGTGGGCGGACCCAGGATGGCGGGATCGATCACCCATGTCACCAGGGAGCTGTCGGTGCCGGTGATCACGCGGTCCAGGCGTGAGCCCGGCCCGATGGCAGTGGTCCACGCGGCGGTCCTGGCTGCGCCGTCCACGCCATGGAGCGCCGGGTCGGGATCGAGGGTGAGTGGCACCAGCCAGGCGATCGAGAATGGTTCGTACTTCTTCACTGCCGAAAGCACCGGCAGGAAGGTGTGTAGGCCCCCGAGCTCCACCCCTTGACTGGTCGCGACCGACGTCGACCCGAACACGTCGACAAGAAGGGGAAGAACCGCGAAGGCCTCACCATGGGGGATCGCCGTGTCCGGGACGATGAGGGTGAAGCTCGCGTCGGCCCCGGGTGCCAGGTCTGAGCCCAACGGGGCGCGTGCGACCTCTGCCGCCAGCTGCCCCCCGGTTGTGTCGGCCCACCGGGACACGGCATCGCGGCTGAGCAGCGGCCTATCCCCGATGAAGGCGCGTACCTCCGGTGAGGCGATCGACAGCGAGCCGGCGTTGTGGACGGACCCGGAGATTGTGACCGGAGCCTTGGGTACGGACGTGTTCGGCGTGATGCTCGTCAGCGTCACCGTCGCCAGGTCGGTCACACTTGCGGTCGCGATGGCGCCAGCGGCTCTGGGGACGCTGTTCACCGCGGTCAGGCCGGTCACGGCCCAAGCCCCGGGGACGGAAGCGACGCTCGGCAGCACGCTGACGGCAAGCAGGGCGGCCGAGGCGACCAGCCGGAATACACGCCTGGGGGTTGTGTGCCCCTTCACGTCCCGCCTGCCAGCCGCTCCCAGGCCAGCTGGGCAATGCGGCGTTCATTGGGAAAGGTCAGGTGCCCGTGGACCTCGAGCAGTGGAAACCACGCCACGTCGATGGCCTCGGCATCGGGGTCGCCCGCGATGCTGAGCTTGCCGCCGGTCGCTTCGAGCAGGTAGTGGTGGACAACCTTGTGGACAACCTTGTCCGATGTGGAGAACCAGTAGTCGATGGTGCCCAGCGCGGCCAGGACGCGGCCGACGATGCCCGTCTCCTCGGCAACCTCGCGCACGGCTGTCTGCTCCAGCGTCTCGTCGTTCTCGATGTGCCCCTTCGGCAGGCACCACTCGACCCTGCCGGCGCGGTTGCGACGTGCGATCACCGCAATACGTGCGACTCCGTCGTGGACGTCGATGACAACCCCGCCGGCGGAGGTCTCCTCCACTGCCGGCAGCCGTCGTGGCAGCCGGGTTGGCCGAGGGGCGGAGGAAGTCACTGCGTCACTGTAACGAGCCGGAGCGAGGGTCGTGGCCGGGCGCGCGGATGGAGTGCGCGGCGGGAGCCTGCTTGGGGTCACCTACCCTTGTCTCTCGTGGCAGCCTCCGATCCGACCAGTGCTCTCCTTCGTGAGGCGGTGCGTCGACTGGCACCGCTGCTGCCGTTGCTCACCGAGCTCGGCTCCCGTTTTCAGGACGCCGGACATGAGATCGCCCTGGTAGGTGGGCCCGTGCGCGACGCCTTCCTGGGCCGGGTGTCCCCGGACCTGGACCTCACCACGTCGGCCAGGCCGGAGCAGACCGAGGCGATCCTGGCCGGCTGGGCGGACGCGCACTGGGATGTCGGCAAGGCGTTCGGGACCATCGGCGCCCGCAAGCGCAACCATGTCGTCGAGGTGACGACCTATCGGGCGGACGCGTACGACCACGCCACTCGAAAGCCCGTGGTCGCCTTCGGCGAGAACCTCCCGGATGATCTGCGCCGTCGCGACTTCACGGTCAACTCGATGGCCATGCGGCTGCCCTCGTTGGAGTTCGTGGACCCCCATGGTGGGCTCGCAGACCTCGCCGCCCGGGTCCTGCGCACCCCCGGCGCGCCCGAGGTGTCCTTCGCCGACGACCCTCTGCGGATGATGCGCGCCGCTCGTTTCGTGGCGCAGCTGGGTTTCACGGCGAGGCCGGAGATCGTCGCGGCGATGACCGAGATGGCGCCTTCGCTGGCGATCGTGTCGGCCGAGCGGATCCGGGAGGAGTTCGTGAAGCTCATCATGGGGCCCCTTCCGCGCCAGGGTCTCGCGCTGTTCGTCGAGACCGGCATGGCCGCGCTCGTCCTGCCCGAGCTCCCGGCGCTCAAGCTCGAGGTCGATGAGCACCACCGGCACAAGGACGTCTACGAGCACTCACTGATCGTGCTGGAGCAGGCGATCGCCCTGGAGGGCCCGGCCGACGGACCAGCCTCCGCTTCGTCGGTGCCCGGCCCTGACCTGGTGCTGCGTCTGGCCGCTCTGCTGCACGACATCGGCAAGCCCGCGACCCGGCGCTTCGAGGACGACGGCGGCGTCAGCTTCCATCACCACGAGATGGTTGGCGCGAAGCTGGCCGCACGCCGGATGAAGGCGATGCGCTTCGACAAGGACACCGTCAAGGCCGTATCCCGACTGATCGAGCTGCACCTGCGTTTCCACGGCTACGGGGATGGGGAGTGGACGGACTCGGCCGTGCGCCGATACATCACCGACGCCGGGCCGTTGTTGTCCCGGCTGCACCTCGTGACGCGCTCGGACTGCACGACGCGCAACGTGCGTAAGGCGCAGGCACTGTCGCGTACCTATGACGATCTGGAGATCCGCATCGACCGCCTCCTGGAGCAGGAGCAGCTGGACGCCGTGCGGCCCGAGCTGGACGGCAACGAGATCGCTGAGGTCCTGGGGATCGCTCCGGGGCCCGTGCTGGGCCGCGCCTACAAGTACCTGCTGGCCGTTCGCATGGACCAGGGCATCATCGGTCGAGAGGCCGCCGTCCAGGCCCTGAAGTCTTGGTGGGCGGACCAGCCCGAGCCCTGACCCGGGCCGGGACGTCCCTGTGGTCGGGGGGAGCGCTCGTCTTCGGACACGTGCGGGCAGACGACCGACCTCACCCCCTGGGGTCGGGTCGTCTTCGGACACGTGCGGGTAGACGCTCCCTGCGGCGCGGGCCCGTTCGCCCGTGGGGCTCGTTGGAGCTCCGATCGCGGGGACGGGGCTGGCCTGTGGATAACCGGGGCGGCCGTCTTGGCCAGCGTGCCAACATGCGGCATGGTCGATCCAGGTGTGAAGGTTCTGTTCTGCGGTGAGGAGTTCCCAACGGTGGCCGGGCGCCAGCTGACGATCGGGCGCACAGGGGACGTCGAGATCGACGACAACCCGTTCCTGCACCGCCGGTTCCTGGTGGTCCTGGAGGAGGGCGGCCTGTGGTGGCTGTCCAACGTCGGGTCGACGTTGACGGCGACGGTTGCTGACGACACGGGGCTGTTCCAGGCGTGGATCGCACCGGGGGCCCGGATCCCTCTGGCCCTCAACCGGATCCTGGTCTGGTTCACCGCTGGGCCGACCACCTACGACTTCGAGATCATCGTTGACAACCCGGCCTTCGCATCGGTGGACCGTGAGTCTCCGGTTGAGGACCATTCCGGAAAGATGACCGTAGGTCGCGTCTTGTTCACGGCGAACCAGAAGCTCCTCGTGGTGGCCCTGTGCGAAGGCTTCTTGTCACGCAACCATCCGGGCACCGGCCAGATCCCCTCGTCGCCGGCGGCGGCAGCGCGGATCGGCTGGACCGTCACCAGGTTCAACCGCAAGCTGGACAACGTCTGTCAGAAGCTGGCCGACGCCGGCACCAGAGGGCTGCACGGTGGAGTCGGCAACCTGGCCAGCAGCCGAAAGTCCCGGCTTGTCGAACACGCGCTGTCGACACGTCTGGTCACTGTGCACGACCTGGCGCTGCTGGATGGCGTCAGCTCGCCGCGAGCGGTCTCCGGCCTGTGAAGCTGAAGCTCACCCTGCAGTCCCCAGGCCAGGACGCGCGAGACCTGGTCGCCACCGTCGACAGTACGACGACCATCGGGGACCTGGCGAGCTACCTCGCGCGCGCCGACCCCGGGCAGTCCGAGGTGCACCGGCCGGGCGAGGGCGACCTCACCCTGGCGGTGGTCGACCAGCACCATCGCGAGGTGGACGCCCGCTCGACGGTGCCGGAGAGCGGCCTGCGCTCGGGTGTCACGGTCTCGATCATCTCCCGCAGCGAGTCATTCGTAGACGTCGGCCGTCCGGTTGCCGTCGCCACGATCGTCGCCGGGCCGGACGCGGGCAAGGAGGTCGCCCTCCCGCGCGGCACGGCATACATCGGTCGTGCCCGCGGCAGCGAGATCCAGGTGAGCGACTCGTCGGTCTCGCGTCGTCACGCCAAGCTGCTGGTCAGAGGACTTCCGGCGGTCCCCGAGGTCGTGGACCTCGGCTCGGCAAACGGGATCTCGGTCGGCGGCGCCGAGGTGCCTCGGGCGTTCCTCACCTCTGGCGACCGCGTCCGGCTCGGCGACACCGAGGTCGAGCTGCGGCTGCTCGCGGACACTTCGAGCGAGGCCCCCGGTGACTCCGCCTCTGTGGCCTTCTCGAGGTCGCCTCGCCTCGCACCGATCTTCCAGGGTCGTGAGCACCACCTGCCCGACCTGCCCGAGCGCCCCAAGCCTTCACGGATGCCGTGGCTGGCCATGATGTTCCCGGCGCTCCTGGGTCTGGGCATGTTCGCGTTCACCCGCAGCCCCTACTCGCTGATCTTTGTTGTCATGTCGCCGATGATGATGTTGGGAAACCACGTCGAGCAGCGTCGCGGGGGTCGGAAGGACTTCGACACGCTGATGGCTGACTTCCGCCAGGATCTCGAGGTCGTGGCGGCACGGATCCGCGAGTCGCTGCTGGTCGAGGCTGACCAACGCCGTTGCGAGAACCCGTCGGGCGCCGAATGCGCTGAGGCTGCTCGCAGGTTCAGCCCCTTGCTGTGGACACGACGTGATGACACTCCCGGATTCCTGCAGCTACGGCTGGGGCTGGCAACGCTGCCGTCGCGCAGCTCGATGACGATGCCACCACTCGGCCGTTCCACAGCTCCGGCGTGGCAAGAGCTGGCCGCAGCGGTTGACGGCCTTTCTGTCGTTGCCGACGTCCCGGTCGTGGCCGATCCGCTGAGCACGGGTGCTATCGGCGTGTCCGGCGTGCGCCGCGTGGCTCTTTCGGCGACCAGATCCCTTGTGCTGCAAGCGGTTTCGCTGCATTCTCCTGCCGAGCTGATCGTGACGGCGTTCGCGTCCACGGCTTCCGCGGGTGACTGGGACTGGCTCAAGTGGGTGCCGCACACGTCGTCGGCGCAAAGCCCGATCACGGTCAGCCATCTGGCCAGCACGGCACCCGCATGCACAGCGCTGCTGTCCGAGCTCGAAGGCCTGGTCGAGTCCGCTGGTGAACCCACGGAGGACACGGCCTCCCACCCGCTGCGGGTGCTCGTCCTGGTCGAGAACGACGCCTCGGCCGAGCGCGGTCGTCTGGTCCAGCTCGCCGAGAGGGGCTGGCACAAGGGCATCTGCGTGCTCTGGCTTGCGCCCACGACGCCTCAGCTGCCGGCGGCCTGCAGGGTCTTCCTCGAGGTTGGGGACCGCGCAACCACGGGGAGCAGCAAGGCCACGGGGAGCAGCGGCGCCACGGGGAGCAGCGAGGGACGCGTCGGTTACATCAAGAAGGGCAAGCTCGTGACGCCGATAGTGGTCGACACGCTGAGCCTGGAACAGACGCTGGCCGCTGCCCGCTCCTTGGCACCGGCCGAGGACTCAGGGGCACCGCTCGACGACGACAGCGACCTGCCCCGCGCGGTCTCGCTGCTCAGCCTCATCGGCACCGGGCTGGCACGATCCGAGCATGCCGTGATCGAGCGCTGGGGTGAGAGCTGGTCCATCCTCAGCGGCCCCTTCGCCCACGGGACCCCCCATCGCAAGCCCGGCAACCTGCGGGCGATCGTCGGCCACTCGGCGCAGGGGACCTTCTCGGTCGACCTTCGCGCGGACGGCCCGCATGCACTGGTCGGCGGCACGACGGGTGCCGGCAAGTCGGAGCTGCTCCAGGCCTGGATCCTGGGTATGGCGTCCGCCCACTCTCCGCAGCGGGTCACCTTCCTGCTTGTGGACTACAAGGGCGGGTCGGCGTTTCGCGACTGCGTGGATCTGCCGCACACCGTCGGACTGGTGACCGATCTCTCGCCGCACCTTGTCCAGCGGGCCCTGGCCTCGCTCTCCGCCGAGCTGCGCTACCGTGAGCACCTGCTGGCGCTGCACAACGCCAAGGATCTCGTCGAGCTGGAGCAACGAGGTGGGGTCGATGCGCCGCCGAGCCTGATCATCGTCGTCGACGAGTTCGCCGCCCTGGTCCATGAGGTCCCCGAGTTCGTCGACGGTGTCGTCAACGTCGCGCAGCGTGGTCGATCCCTGGGTCTGCACCTCATCCTCGCGACACAACGTCCGGCTGGCGTCATCAAGGACAATCTGCGCGCGAACACCAACCTGCGCCTGGCTCTGCGGATGGCCGACGAGACCGACAGCGCGGACGTTCTCGGTTCGGGCATGGCCGCCTGTTTCGACCCGGCCATGCCCGGGCGCGCCGCGTCCAGGAGCGGGCCAGGGCGACTGACGCCGTTCCAGACGGGGTATGCCGGTGGCTGGACCCCGGACAACCCACCGCCTTCGCAGATCCGGATAGAGACGCTCAGCTATGGGCCCCGCCGGGTTTGGGAGCCCGCGGTCAAGGAGTCGGACCTCGATGACGCCATCGCGAACGTCGGTCCCACGGACATCCAGCGCCTCGTGTCGACGATCGGTCTCGCAGCCAGGACCGCCGAGCTGCCGACCGCTCGGGTGCCATGGCTGCCCGAGCTGAGACCGGTCTACGATCTCGCGCGGCTGCCCGGCGCGCAGGGCGACGAACGGCTGGTCTTCGGCGTCGCGGATGACCCGGACCACCAGACGCAGCCGGTCGTCGCGTTCAACCCCGACAGGGAGGGCAACCTCGCGGTCTTCGGCGCGAGCGGTTCGGGCAAGAGCGCGTTGCTGCGGACCATCGCCCTTGCAGCGGGATCCACGGTGGGCTGCGGCACGTGCCACATCTACGGGATCGACTTCGGCAACCGGGCACTGTCCATGCTCGAGCCACTCCCGCACGTGGGCAGCATCGTGCCCGGCGCCGACCACGAACGCCTCACCCGTCTGCTGCTGTTCCTGCGCGAGACGATCGACGACCGGGCGGTGCGGTACTCCTCAACGAGCGCGGCGACGATCACGGAGTACCGTCGCCAGGCAGCCGCCCCCGACGAGCCGCGGATCATCGTTCTCGTGGACGGCCTGACCGCCTTCCGACAGGCTTACGAGACCGGTGACAGGGCCCGGTGGCTCGACCTGCTCACGTCACTGGCCGCCGACGGTCGTCCGGTGGGGGTCCACTTCGTGATCTCCATCGACCAACGCACCGGTATGCCGGGCTCGCTGGCCGCCGCTGTCCAGCGTCGGGTGGTGCTGCGCATGGCCCATGTTGACGACTACAGCTTCCTCGGCGTGGCAGGCGACGTCCTGAGCATGGCTTCGCCCCCTGGCCGAGGACTGCTCAACGGCGCCGAGATCCAGTGCGCCGTCCTGGGCGGCACGCCCGAGGTCATGGCGCAGGCCCGGGCTGTGAGCGCCTTCGGTGATGCGCTGCGCATCAGCGGCACTCGGGAGGCGCCCCCGATCGGCAGCCTGAGCGACCGGGTCCTGATGCCTGACCTTCCGACCGAGGTCGGCGGGCGCCCGGTGCTCGGCGTCTCTTCGGCGAGCCTGTCGGCGCTCTCGTTCGAGCCGCGAGGGTCCTTCGTGGTCACGGGCCCCTCCGGCAGTGGCCGCACCACGAGCCTGGCCTCACTGGCCCGGTCCCTGCGTCGCTGGAACTGCCCCATGACGCTGTACCTCCTCACACCGAGACGATGCTCGGAGCTGGGCGCCCTTGCCGACTGGACGGAGGTTGCGGCCGGCCCAGACGCCATCGTCGCGTTGGCCGCCCGGCTGTTGTCGGAGGTCCAGGCGGGCACTGGGTTAGGGCCGATGGCGGTCGTCATCGAACGCCTCGATGACCTGGCCGGCACCGCCGCCGAGCCGCCCGTGTCGAGACTGGTCAAAGCCGCTCTGGACGAGGGCTACTTTGTGGTGGCCGAGGGTGAAGCGGCGTTCTTCAGCTCCAACTTCGGGCTACCGGGCTTGATGAAGACCTCGAGGTCTGGCCTGGCGATGCAGCCGGACGGCATTGAGGGGCCGACCGTCTTCCGCTCCAGCTTCCCGAGGGTCAACCAGGCAGATCTTCCCGAAGGTCGCGGGTTCCTGGTGGAACGTGGCCGCCCGCAGCTGCTTCAGGTGGCGCTACCTGGAGAGCTGTGACCCGCGCCCACTGACGGCACTGGGCGGTTGCGAATAGCATTGCAATACAACGGTATTCGTCCTGCCTTGCCACGAATGAAAGAGGCTGTCGATGGGGAGTCCTCCCCATCGACAGTGCCCGAGGCGGCACATAGCTTTCTCGGTATCACATGCTCGCCCACCTGAGGGCAACACCCGTGGAAGGGGAATGACAATGACCAACGTAGGCGGTAGCTCATGGGAGGGCATGAACCCCGACGTGGTGGAGGCGCAGGCCCGCATCCTTCATGGACTTTCGGAGGAGATCAGCGCCCTGATGAACAAGATCGAGGCCGAGGTCGCGCAGCTCGCCGACGCATGGCACGGCGCAGACGCGAACCGTTTTGCCGCCGACTGGGCCGGCACCCACAAGCCCGTGTTCACGACGGCGGCCACGCTTCTGGCGACCATGGGCGACACCAGCCTCCGGAACGCCGCTCAGCAACAGGCCACGTCGTCGCACTGACCCGGGTCGTCAGCCGACGTCGGTTCTTTCTATTGAATGGGGAATGTGATGGCCGTTAGCCAAGGCATGCAGCGCGAGATGGTTCTGACCACAGCGGGTCAGCTCGACACCGATCAGCAGACGGTAACCGATCTGATGCAGCGGACCCTGGCGGCGGTGAACACCCTCGGCCAGAACTGGTTCGGCAACGACTCGACCCAGTTCGCCTCGGACTGGGCGAGCTACTCCAGGCAGCTCCAGACTGCGGCCGACGCCATTGCGGCGATGTCCAGGATGGCTCGAACGCAGGCCTCGGACCAGCAGTCCACCTCGGCGGGCTGACGAGCACTCGTGCGGCGGATCAACCGGTGAAGTCGCAATGATCGACCCAAACCGGCCAGGGTGGGTCGATCATTGCGACCTCACCGGGCCGGCCCGGCACTGCTCGCGCGTCACGACGTGGGAAAGGCCCGATCCCCAGGTGCGGAACCGGGCCCTTCGTCATACAGCGAGGTTGATCAGCCAGCGAAGTGGATCAGCCGGCGAGGTGGGTCAGCGCTCTTCGGTGCCCGCGATGAACGCCTCGAGCTTGGCCCGGCCCTCGTCGTCCGGACGCTGCACCGGCGGGGACTTCATCAGGTAGGACGACGCGGAGATCAGGGCGCCGCCGATGCCGCGGTCCTTGGCGATCTTCGCTGCGCGGATGCAGTCGATGATGATGCCGGCCGAGTTCGGCGAGTCCCAGACCTCGAGCTTGTACTCCAGGTTCAACGGCACGTTGCCGAACGCGCGACCCTCGAGGCGGACGTAGGCCCACTTGCGGTCGTCCAACCACTGGATGTAGTCGCTCGGGCCGATGTGGACGTTGCGCTCGCCCAGGTCGTGCTTGAGGTTGGACGTGACGGACTGGGTCTTGGAGATCTTCTTGGACTCCAGGCGGTCGCGCTCGAGCATGTTCTTGAAGTCCATGTTGCCGCCGACGTTCAGCTGGTACGTACGGTCCAGCACGACGCCGCGGTCCTCGAAGAGCTTGGCCATCACGCGGTGCGTGATGGTCGCGCCGACCTGGGACTTGATGTCGTCACCGATGACCGGGACGCCGGCGTCCTCAAACTTCTTGGCCCACACCGGGTCGGAGGCGATGAACACCGGCAGGGCGTTGACGAACGCGACGTTCGCATCGATGGCGCACTGGGCGTAGTACTTGTCAGCGACCTCGGAGCCGACCGGCATGTAGGACACGAGCACGTCGACCTTGGCGTCCTTGAGGGCCTGGACGATGTCCACCGGGTCGGCGTCGGACTCCTCGATGGTCAGGCGGTAGTACTTGCCGAGGCCGTCGTTGGTGACACCGCGCTGGACGATGACGCCAGTGGGCGGCACGTCGGCGATCTTGATGGTGTTGTTCTCGGATGCGGTGATGGCCTCGGACAGGTCGAAGCCGACCTTCTTGGCATCGACATCGAACGCGGCGACGAACTCGACGTCGTTGACGTGGTACTCGCCGAACTTGACGTGCATGAGGCCAGGCACGGTGCCGTTCGGGTCAGCGTCCTTGTAGTACTCGACTCCCTGCACCAACGAGCTGGCGCAGTTGCCGACGCCAACGATGGCGACGCGCACTGATCCCATGGGGACTCTCCTTCGTGTTGTTGAGCAAAACTGTTGGTATGACGGCTGGTTCGGTTCGTGTGGCGATGGCTAGGTGGGTATGACGGGTGGCAAAGTGGTCAGGTCGTCGGTCGAAGGGGCGATGGTCGACTGGTTTGCGCCCGAGGTCGAAGCCGAGGTTGGCGCAGAACGCTCGGTCTCGATCAGCTCCGAGAGCCAGCGCACCTCGCGCTCGACGGACTCCAGGCCGTGGCGTTGGAGCTCGGCGGTGTAGAGGTCGAGGCGCTCACGGCGCTGGGCTGCGGCGGAGCGGAACGAGTCGAGGCGTTCCTCGAGCCGGCTGCGACGGCCTTCAAGAATGCGCAGGCGAACGTCGGCGTCGGTGCGGGCGAAGAAGGCGAAGTGCACGTTGAACGTGTCGTCCTCCCAGGCCGCGGGTCCGGACTGGGCCAGCAGCGACTGGAAATGCTCCTTGCCCTCGGCGGTGAACTCGTAGACGATCCGGGCCCGGCGGCTTCCCGAGCCGGTGACACCGGCGGGGGGACCCTCCAGGCTCGTGGCCGAAGTGCTCTCGGCGATCCAGCCGCGGGCGACCAGATCACGCAGGCAGGGATAGAGCGTCCCGTAGGACAGTGCCCGAAATGCGCCCAGGACGGCGTTGAGTCGCTTGCGCAGCTCGTAGCCGTGCATCGGGGACTCGTGCAGCAGACCCAGGATGGCGAGCTCCAGCAGGGCCGAACGTCGGCTCATACTGCTTTCACCTCCTGGTTCCTCTTCGGCGCCCTGCTCCGGTCGGGGAGACCAGGGCTGACACGGGCGCTATGCCCGGCATACATTACACCCAGATATATCGTGTCGATATATCTGGGTCAGGACCCACCCGAAGGGTCGTCATACTGGACAGCACTGCCAAGGGCAGCGCACGACTCTCGCCGACGAAAGCAGACCAGTGAGCACTCCGCCCACCCGCAGCAGCCGGAGCTCCAGGGACAACCGCGCCAAGGGCAAACCACCCCGCAAAGGCTGGCGCCGGTTCTTCTCCTGGAAGCGGATCGTGTTGGTGCTGCTCGGGCTGTTCCTGCTCGGCGCGGCGGCGTTCGGCGTGGCCTATGCCTCCACCAATGTTCCTCAGCCGAACGACCTGGCCAACGCGCAGGCGTCGATCATCTACTACTCCGACGGCAAGACCGAGATGGACCGGGTCAGCGAGGTGAACCGAGAGTCCGTGCCGCTGACCACCATTCCGCTTCACGTCCAGCGCGCGCTGCTTGCCGCCGAGGACCGCACGTTCTACCAGAACAGTGGTATCTCACCCTCGGGTATCGGCCGTGCCGTCGTGGTGGCCCTCCAGGGGGGGGCGACCCAGGGCGGGTCCACGATCACCCAGCAGTACGTCAAGAACTACTTCCTGACCCAGGACCGGACCATCAGCCGCAAGCTCAAAGAGTTCATCATCTCCATCAAGATCGACCAGCAGGAGTCCAAGAACACGATTTTGGCCAACTACCTCAACACCATCTACTACGGCCGCGGTGCGTATGGCATCCAGACGGCGGCCAGGGCCTACTTCGGTGTCGATGCCTCGAAGCTGACCGTGGCCCAGGGCGCGCTGCTTGCCTCGGTGATCCGAGGGCCGGCCTTCTACGACCCGAACCTCGGCGCGCAGCAGAAGGCCAGCGCCACAGCGCGGGTGAACTACGTCCTGGACGGCATGGTGACCGAAGGCTGGCTCAGCCCGGCGGAGCGGGCCAGGACAACCTTCCCCAAGACCCTTGCACGGATCAAGCAGGCCAAAGGCGGAACCGTCGGCTACATCACCAGAGAGGTGCGCAACGAGCTCACGAGCAAGCTTCACCTCAGCGTCACCGATATCGACCGCGGCGGCCTGAGGATCGTGACGACAATCAACAGGCAGGCGCAGGCTGCGGCGGTCAAGGCCGTCAATGACAACCTGCCATCGCAGCAGGACGCCCCGAATCTGCATGTCGGACTCACGGCGATCCGGCCGGGAGACGGCGCCATCGTCGCCATGTATGGCGGCAAGGACTACAGCAAGATCCAGCTCAACGATGCAACACAGGCCACGATGCAGGGGGGGTCGACGTTCAAGGTGTTCGGGCTCCTGGCCGCGCTGCAGAAGGACATCAGCACCAAGACGATGTTCGACGGCCACAGTCCCCAGTACTTCCCCCAGTTCAAAGACAGCACGAGCAAAGACCGCCTGATCGCCAGGGGCGGGGTCAAGAACTTCGGGAGTGGCAGCGGTGAGCAGTTTGGCAAGATCGACCTGCGCAAGGCGACGGCCTACTCGGTCAACACCGTCTTCGCCCAGCTGAACATCAAGCTGGCCGACGGCGGCACCCGTGCCACAGCCCTGCGAGATGCGGCGATCCTGGCAGGGCTGCCGAAGAACACACCCGGGCTGGGCACCAACATGAGCAACATCCTTGGCACCGCCTCGCCGCGCGTCATTGACATGGCCAACGCCTACGCGACCATCGCCGCGCAGGGACAGAAGGCGACGCCGTACCTCATCAGCAAGGTGACGTCCGCGGACAAGACCATCGACTACAAGGTCAAGAAGGAGCTGTCGCCGGCCTTCGACAAGAAGGTAACAGCTGATGTCACCGAGGCGATGACGCACGTCGTGACCGAGGGCACCGGTACCGGCGCCCGGTCTTTGGGTCGCCCGGCTGCCGGAAAGACCGGCACGACGAGCAATACCGAAGCGGTCTGGTTCGATGGCTTCACCCCCCAGCTCTCCGCTGCGGTCGGGATCTACAAGAACAAGGGCCACGACCCGGTCACCGTCAAGAACGGCCGCCTGATCTCCAGCGGAGGCATCCCGGTCGATATCTGGACCGAGTTCATGAAGGGAGCCCTGCAGGGGCAGAAGGTCATCGACTTCCCACGTCGCGTCGGCCTGGGTGACAGTGCGGTCCCGCCGCCCACCACGATCCCCCCCACGACAACGCCCCCGCCCACCACCGTTCCGCCCACGACGATCCCGCCCACGACGATCCCGCCGACGACGGTCCCGGCGCCCGGACCGCCTGGGCCGCCGGTGCCGGTGCCAACGACCCCATAGCCGCCGTCGACGATCATCTCGGGCCGAGCTGAGCCTCCCCTCGGACTTGCCACGTAGTCTGACCACCATGTCGCCCCTCGCCCCCGAGTCGGTCGCGGAGCCGGTCGCGCCCACTCGCATCGACCCGGTCGCCGCGGCGGCGAGCCAGCTCATCGGCGGACCCC
>Ga0097691_1001136_pt1 | contig 20373 bp, 25 predicted proteins | sample NGESurdeep072012_8_FD_72858 | JGI IMG/M metagenome (GOLD analysis project Ga0097691, IMG submission 72858) | Arctic peat soil microbial communities from Barrow, Alaska - NGEE Surface sample 210-1 deep-072012 | ecosystem: Environmental > Terrestrial > Soil > Wetlands > Peat ... | reverse complement strand
GTAGCCGAGCCGGGCTCGTCCGGTGGTGGGGCACAGGTCCTTGGTGCCGGGCCGGCGGGTCGGGCCGGGTCGGCGTTCGGAGAGGAACACCGGGCCGGCTTCGCGGCCGCGGATGAGGCGGGGCAGCAGGTGGGCGGTGCCGGCGCCCCAGTGAATCCATTCGGTGTCGCCGCCCTGGAGCGGATCGGTGCGCGGCGGACGTCTAGGTCGAGGTCGTCGATGTTCAGTGCCAGGACCTCACTGGCGCGGGCGGCGGTCTCATCTCATACAGCAGCCGCCACAGTGCCTTCTCTCGTAGCGGCACGTCCTTGCGGGTCAGCTGTCGCTGGATCGCGGCCCGCTCGAGCGCCCGGGTCTCGCCGGCGTGCTCCGGTCGCCGCTCTAGCGATGCTGGCATCGTCGGTGCGGGGTAGCCGTTCTTGGCGCACCAGGCCAGCCAGGAGCCGACCGCGGCGCGGCGCTGGTTCCACGTCGAGGGCGCCGCCGGGGCCCACAGCGTCTGCATTGCCTCGGCGAGTTCGTCCTGGCCGATGTCGGCCAGGCGTCGTTCGGCGCCGAGCTGGTCGGCGAGCTTGTCGAGCACGTCGCCGTAGCTCCGGCGGGTGTTGCGGTTGGCGCACCGGGCCGAGGACAGGACGCCGTCGACGGCAGTCCGGATCGTGGCCTCGGCGTTCGCCACGACGCCCCCGCTGATGTACCGGATAACGTGACCGAGTCGCGTGACCGGGGGCGGGCCTGTTCCCGCGTGGTCTCGTCACCGCATTCTGGTGACGTACCGGATAACAGCCCATTATCCCGTGCGGCGAGCAGGCCGGCGCGTGTACCGCCGGCGTGGCACGAGCCTGGGTGAGCTCGTCGGTGCCCTGAACGTGCTCGCCGGCTCGCCGCCGAGCTGACACGGCACGCGGAGGCCGAGGGGCTGCACGAGCGGGTCGTCGCCCTCCTGGCCGCGGCCCCGGCCGAGCCCGGTCGGGTCGCGCTGCTCACCGACGCACTCGTGCAGCTCGGCGACGGTCAACGGCGGCAGGGCAAGTACACAGCCGCGGCGCGCAGTCTGGCTGCGGCACGTGCGCTGAGCGAAACCGAGGACCTGGAGCCGGGGCAGCGTGCCGGTGTCAGCAACGCTCTCGGCATCCTGGCCAAAGACACCGGCCGCTACGACGACGCGGCCCGGCACTACGCCGCCATCCCGGCGCTGCTGGAACCGGCTCTCGGATCGAACTCGCCATTGCTGGCCCCCGCGTACCACAACATCGCCGGACTGGCGCACGTCCAAGGACACTTCGCCGAGGCCGAGGAACCAGCCCGGCGCGCGCTCGCGCTACGCGAAAAGGGGACAGCCGATCCGACCGGAGTAGCCGCCGACGCGGCTGTGCTGGGTGCCGTACTGTCCGGGCTCGGCCGATACGACGAGGCCGAAGGGTTGTTCCGCCGAGCCCTGTCGACCTGGGAGCACCGGTATGGCCCCGACCATTACGAGGTGGCCCGTCAACCTGCACAACCTCGCGGCGGTGGCGCAAGGCCGTGGAGACCGGGCGGCGGCCGAGCGCTTGTTCACCACCGCGCTGCAGATCAAGGCGCGGGCCCTCGGCGATCGTCACCCGGAAGTCGCCGTAGTACACAACAACCTCGCCGTGCTGTACACCAAGCAGGGTCGCACCGAGGAGGCGCTGCGCCACTACGACGCCGCGCTCGACATTCTCCAGCAGACCGTCGGGTCGGCCCATCCGACGACGGTCACCTGCCGGGGCAACCGGGTACGCCTGCTCGCGTAAAGGGACTGGCGCGGTGGCCGGTGAGGGCGACGATGGGGTGGTCCTGGGCCGTATCCGCCAGCCGGCGCCGGGTACGGATCGCACGAGCACCGTTCCAGTTATGAGGCGACATCGTTGCCGAGCCGCGCGGTTGGGCCGCCCGCTCAGCTGCGCAAAGGCCAGTGCGGGCCCGGGCTGGTCCTTGACGTTCACCCGACAAGGCGCACACCACCCCAGAAGTTGACCACAGTGACGGTGCCGCGCAGCGAGCCGAGGTCGTACGCCGTCCCGCCCAGCAGCTGCCCCCGGACCTCGGGCGCAGCTTGGCGCCGGTCGACAGCCAACACACCGGTGGCGGCGTTGCCGGGCACGAAACCCAGATCGCTGCCTCCACGCTGGTCGACGGCATCCGTGCCGCCGGCGCAACCGGCGAGCGCCGCGGCAAGCAGCACCGCCGGTACGGCGGGGGCGAGACGACGGAGCAGGCGCACGCGAACTTCCGGGCCGGGATCGGGCTGGCGGACGGGACGTCGGACCGGCGGTGGAGTGCGCCAGTATCCCCACGGCCATCCGCACCCCCACACACGGGATGTCGCTGCTGTCGAGGAGCAGCCGCCGACCGCTCGGTGAGTGTTGGGGCTTCAGCAAATCTTCACCGTTTTCCTCGGCTCACCTCCATCTCCGCCGCCGACAGTGAACTCAGAACAGCACCGGCTTTCGGGCCGGAAACCTGGCTGGAGGTGCGAGGGGCATGTTCGCTGGCGGCTACTGCGGCGGGATGGGAATCGGCGGCTGGTTACTCATGATCGGCTTCTGGGCGGTCTTGGTCGGCCTGGTCGTGTGGGCGATCACCCGGCTGTTCCCCTCCGGTGACCGGCGCGCTGATGCCGAGCAGGTGCTGGACCGTCGGCTCGCCACCGGTGACATCGACCAGCAGACCTACCGGCAGGCCTGCGACGAGCTCGTCCACGCCGGTCGGCACTGACAACCCGAAAGGACACGAACATCATGCACGGCAACCACATGAAGCACATGCTCATCGGCGGGGCTGGCCTGCTGGCAGTGCTGCTGGCCATCGGCGTGCCGCTGTCGAGCGCGCTGCCCTACGCGGTGTTTCTCGCCTGCCCGCTGATGATGCTGATGATGATGCGCTCGATGGGCGGTGGCGGCGGACACGGCGGCGGCGGGCATGACCACGGCCCCGACCAGTCGCCCGTGCCCGAGCCCGGAGAGCACATCGAGGCCCCGACCGGGTCCTTCTCGGAGGACGGGTTCACCCCGATCCAGCGGTGATCCCCCGAGGCAGTGTCGCGACCGGCGGCGCGGCCGGCCTGGCCTTGGCCGGGGTGTTCGTCGCGGTGGTGGCGGGCACCGCGGGGTGGGCGCATCTCGACCAGCAGGTCCGGGCCGACTGGTGGCTGCTCGCGCCGCTGCTCGCCGGGTTCGCCACCCAGGTGGCGCTGATGGTCGAGCTGCGCCATCGGCACCGGCTCGCCCACGCGGCGGCGGTGTCGGTGGGCGCGGGTGCCGGTGTGTCCGGTGCCGGCATGCTGGCCTGCTGTGCCCATCACCTGGTCGAGCTGGCACCGCTGGCCGGTCTCTCCGGTGCGGCGACGATGCTGACCGATGTGCAGCGGCCGCTGATGGCCGCCGGGGTCGCGCTCAACGTCGTCGCGGTCACCGTGGCAGCTCGCAAGCTGGCCCGGTTCCGGCCGGCCGTCAGCGACGGTGCCGCATGCCCAGCGTGATCACCCGCCGGGGCCGCGTCGTGGCCGCGGCCGTAGCGGTGCTGCTCGCCGCCGGGTGCGGGAGCGCGCGCAGTGGGGCCGCACCGACCCCGGCCGGTCTGCCGGCCCGGACCGCGATGGCCGGTCCGGTCGAGGTCAGCGTCGTGCCGCAGCCGATCGACTCGAACGGCGCGGCGTTCAAGGTTCAGCTCGAGAACCATCAGGCCGACCTGACCGGTGACTACGCCGCGACGTCCACGCTCACCGTGGGGGGAACTGCGTGGACCGCACCGCGCTGGGCCGGAGACGGGCCGGGCGGTCACCATCGGGTGGGGACGCTGAGTTTCACCCCCGCCGGCGCAGCGGCCGGTCCGGTCGAGCTGAACCTCGGCGGGTTGCGGGCGCCGGTGACCGTGCGCTGGACGTTGCCGGATAACCGGAAGTAGCAGCCTGACAGTGTTCGCCGCCTACCTGGTTGGCTCCGGCACCGCCGGTTTGCGGTCGAGTTCCGGCGGGTGAACCAGCCGGTGTGGCTCGGCCTGACCCCCCCGCAACTGTGGTCGGTGGCGCTGGTTGCCGCCGGGGCCCTGACCGTGGTGCGCACCGGGCGGCGACCCGCCGTGCCGGCATAGCCGCAGGCAGATCCGCGGATTGCAGCGGATGGTCGATGAGGACACCTACTGCATCGACATCCTCACCCAGATCTCGGCGGCGACCAAGGCGCTGGAGGCGGTCGCGTTGTCCCTGCTCGAGCAGCACCTGCACCACTGTGTCACCGAGGCCATCACCGCCGGTGGCCCGGAGGCCACCGAGAAGATCACTGAAGCCACGGCGGCGATCCGCCGCCTGGTCCGCTCCTAGGCAGAAAGGCACCTGATGACTACGCGCATCTACGCCGTCGACGGCATGACCTGCGGACACTGCGTCAACGCGATCAGCAGCGAGGTGACAAAGGTTCCCGGGATCGCGACCGTCGCCGTCGATCTGAAGGCCAAGACTGTCACGGTAGCCGGCGAGTCCCCCGACGACGTCGCCGTCCGGGCCGCGATCGACGAAGCCGGTTACACCGTCGTCGGCTGACCCTGCCCTCGCCGACTCCCTGCTCGCCCCGGCGGCCCTCCGCCGCCGGGGCGCCCCACCTGTACCGAGAAGGACCGCAATGAGCACCGACATCGAGGTACCGGCCAGCGCGCCCGCGACCACACCGGCGCAGGTGGAGCTCGCGGTCGGGGGAATGACCTGCGCATCGTGCGCGGCCCGGATCGAGCGCAAGCTCAACCGCCTCGACGGGGTGAGCGCCACGGTGAACTACGCCACCGAGACCGCGACCGTCGCCTATGACCCGGCCGCGGTCAGCCCGGAGAACCTGATCGCCACGGTCGAGGCGACCGGCTACACCGCCCGACTGCCGCAGCCGCCGGCCGGGACCGACTCGGTGGACGCGACCGGGGAGCCGGACCCCGGCCGGGACGAGACCGACTCGCTGCGCCAGCGGCTTGTTGTCTGCGCCGCCTTGACGCTGCCCGTGGTCGCGCTGGCGATGGTCCCGCTGCTGCAGTTCCGGTTCTGGCAGTGGGCCTCGCTCACCCTGGCCGCGCCGGTGGTGCTCTGGGGTGGCTGGCCATTCCACCGGGCCGCCGCGCTGAACCTGCGGCACCGGGCCGCCACCATGGACACCCTGATTTCGGTCGGTGTGCTGGCCGCGCTCGGTTGGTCGCTGTGGGCGTTGTTCTGGGGCGGCGCCGGCGAACCCGGGATGGGGATGACGTTCCAGCTCGTCCCCTCCGGCGGCGATGCCCACCCGGATATCTACCTCGAGGTCGCCTCCGGGGTGACCACGCTGATCCTGCTCGGCCGGTTCTTCGAGGCCCGGGCCAAGCGCAGCTCGGGAGCGGCGCTGCGAGCCCTGCTCGCCCTCGGCGCCAAGGACGTCGCCGTGCTCCGCGACGGCACCGAGGTCCGCCTCCCGGTCGACCAGCTCACGGTCGGGGACCTCTTCGTCGTCCGCCCCGGGGAGAAGATCGCCACCGACGGGATGGTCGAGGACGGTACGTCGGCCGTCGACGCGAGCATGCTCACCGGCGAGTCGGTGCCGGTCGAGGTCGGCCCCGGGGACGACGTCGCCGGGGCGACGGTCAACGCCGGCGGCCGGCTCGTCGTTCGGGCCACCCGGGTGGGCGCCGACACCGCGCTGGCCCAGATCGCCCGGCTGGTCACCGCCGCGCAATCGGGCAAGGCCCCGGTACAGCGGCTCGCCGACCGGGTCTCCGCCGTCTTCGTGCCGGTGGTCATCGTCCTGTCGTTGGCGACGCTGACCTTCTGGCTGGTGAGCGCCGCCGGAGCGGGGAAGGCGTTCGCCGCCGCGGTCGCCGTACTGATCATCGCCTGCCCGTGCGCGCTCGGCCTGGCGACCCCGACCGCCCTGCTCGTGGGTACCGGCCGCGGGGCCCAGCTGGGTATCCTGATCAAGGGCCCGCAGATCCTGGAGTCGACTCGCCGCGTCGACACCATCGTGCTGGACAAGACCGGCACCGTTACCACCGGCCGGATGAGCCTGCTCGACGTCGTGCCCGCCGCCGGGCAGGACCGCCGGCAGGTACTGCGCCTGGCCGGCGCGCTCGAACACGCCTCCGAGCACCCGATCGCCGCTGCGATCGCCGCTGCGGCCGCCGCCGAGGTCGGCCCGCTGCCGGCCCTCGACGGGTTCACCAGTACCGCCGGGCTCGGCGTCCGTGGCACGGTCGAGGGCCACACCGTGCTCGCCGGGCGGGACAAGCTGCTGGCCGGGAAGTCCTTGACCGTGCCGGCCGAACTCGAGGCGGCCCGCCAGGACGCTGAGGCCGCCGGCCGCACCCCGGTGTTCGTGGCCTGGGACGGGATAGTCCGGGCGGTGCTGGTCGTCGCCGACACCCCCAAACCGACCAGCGCCGAAGCGATCGCCGCGCTGCGCGGTCTTGGCCTGTCCCCGGTGCTGCTGACCGGCGACAACACCCGCACTGCCCGCGCCGTCGCCGCCCAGGTCGGCATCGACCCCGACGACGACCACGTCATCGCCGAGGTGCTGCCCGCGGACAAGCTCGCCGTCGTCCGCCGGCTGCAGAGCCAGGGACGCGTCGTCGCGATGGTTGGCGACGGGGTCAACGACAGCCCGTCGCTGATGGCGGCCGACCTGGGCATCGCGATCGGCACCGGCACCGACGTCGCGATCGAAGCCAGCGACCTCACCCTGGTCACCGGCGACCTGCGGGCCGCCGCCGACGCGATCCGGCTGTCCCGGCGCACCCTGGGCACGATCAAGGGCAACCTGTTCTGGGCGTTCGCCTACAACATCGCCGCGCTGCCGCTGGCCGCGGCCGGGCTGCTGAACCCGCTGATTGCCGGCGCCGCGATGGCGTTCAGCTCGGTGTTCGTCGTCACCAACTCGTTGCGGCTGCGCCGCTTCGCCGCCCTGCACGCGAGGTGAGGTGCCGTGCCGCGCCAACGGTCGTGCGAAGCTCAGTCCCCGGTATGTCGGTGGTCGCCACCCGGCGGCAGTGAGCTGCGCGGGAGTAGTGCCGGGCGGCGGTTTCGGCCGGAATGGCGATGGGGGCGGTGACCGGCGGCGCCGGTCGCGGCGTGCCCCTGGCCCGGCGATTGCTCGGCGCGCATCCGCTCTGGGTTCTCGCCGGCGCCGGCGGTATCGGACTGGCGCTGATGCTGATCCTGCTGCTCGACGGGCTGTGGGCCGGTGTCCGCGGCCAGGCCACCCTGTTCGAGGACCACACCGGCGCGCAGCTCATTGTTGTGGCACCGGGCACCGACAGCCTGTTCGCCGACCCGAGTGTCCTGCCCGCCGCGGCGGTCAGCCGCGTGGCCGCGACCCCGGGCGTCGACTGGGCGGCACCGGTCCGTACCGCCTACGCGATCTTGGATCTGCGCGGGCAGCGTGCCGCGGTCGCGCTCGTCGGCGCCACGCCGGGCCGGCCCGGTGGCCCGTGGAAGCTCTCCAGCGGCCGGGCGCCGCTCGCCGACGACGAGATCGCCCTCGACCGGCTCTTCGCCGCCCGCCAGCAGGTCCGGATCGGTGACCGGCTGCCGGTGCTCGGCGCGCAGCTGCGCGTAGTCGGCTTCACCGGCGAGTCTGCGATGTTCATGACACCGCTGGTGTTCGTCACCGAACGGACCGCCGCCGGCCTGCTGGGCGCCCCGGACACGACCGGTGTGGTGCTGCTCGGCACCGCGGATCCGCCGGGGGTCAGCACCCGGCTGCGGGCCGCCGGGCTGACGGTGCGGACCCCCGGCGAGCTGCACGGCGCCGCGCTGCGCCTGGCCACCCGGGTCTTCGGTGGTCCGCTGCAGCTCATGGTCGCGGTCGCGTTCATCGCCGGCACGCTGATCGTGGCCCTGGTCGCGCACACCGTCATCACCGAGCAGCGCCGCGACCTCGGGGTGCTCAAGGCCCTCGGCGCCAGTGGCCCCCGGCTCGCTCGGGTGGCGATCACCGAGACCGCTGCGCTCACTGCCGCCGGCGCGCTGGCCGGGGTCGCGCTGCTGGCCCTTGGCCGAGTGGTGATTGCCGCCTGGCGCCCACAGTTCCCAGTGCTGGTCACGCCCGGATCACTGACCCGGGCGGCGGCCGCCGCCGCCGTGATGGCGCTACTGGCGGCGGCGTTGCCGGCCCGGCGGCTCGCTCGGCTGGACCCGGCCGGTGCGCTTCCGTCGGGCGAGCGGTACCGCCGGGCGCCGGAACGCCGTGCCGGCGGTCACGGCCCGCTCCGGACCGTCGCCGATGTGACCTACTGGTTCTGCGCGGCCGGCTGCCGCGCCGAGTTTTTGCTGCACAGCGATCACCAATGACTATTCGGCGGTTGCCAGAGTTAGGCAGGGCCGAGGACTGAGGGGAACCGTGCCGAAGGGTCGAGCGAGCGGGTGGCCGCTGGCTGCGGCCGCGATCATCGCTAGCGCGCTGTTCCTGGTGGGGTGTGGCAATGGCAGCGCCAGCACCCCGGCGAGTGGCGCCCTCCCGAGTAGCCCTGCGGTCACCGCCTCGCCGTCGGCGAGTGATCCCGGGTTCGGGCACGTGCATGTCCTGGGCGTCAACCCGGCCGACGGCGCCCTGTACGCGGCGACCCACTACGGCCTGTGGCGCCTTCCCCTTTCGGGCCAGGGCCAGATGGTCCGCGTCGCTGATGACGCTCATCTGATCTGAACCTGCCCAGAGTTGCTCACTGAATCTGCCCACTTTGAGCGACTCGCCGACCGTTGCCAGGACACCATGGGCTTCACGGTCGCCGGCCCGGACCGTTTTCTCGGCTGCGGACATCCCGACCTGCGGGAGAACCTGCCAGCACTGCTCGGACTGATGGAGTCCACCGACCGCGGGCAGACTTGGCATTCGTTGTCGCTGCTCGGCGAAGTCGACTTCCACGCCATCGAAGCCAAGCACGGTCAGGTCTACGGCTATGACGCTACGTCGGAAACCTTCCTGGTGAGCCCGGACGGCAGGACCTGGCAACGCCGGGCCCAGGTGCCACTAGCGGACTACACCGTCGCGCCCACTCGGGCTGACCTGGTGCTGGCCACCGGGAAAGCAGGACTGCTGCGCAGTACGGACGAAGGTCGCAGTTTCCTCTCGCTGCCGGCCCACCGGGGCTCGACGTATTGGACTGGACCGACGGTGGCCTGTTCGGGCTCGCAGCCGACGGTTCGGTCTGGGTCAGCGGCGACTCCGGGGACAGCTGGCAGCGGCGCGGTGACATCGGCAGCAAACCGGAAGCAATCACCGTGGCCGGCGATGGCCGGCTCTTCGCCGCAAGCGAGCACGACATCACCGTCTCCGCCGACGGCGGCAGAAGCTTCACCACAGTCGTCCGCTACGCGAGCAGTGGCACCAGTCACTAGAGACGGCCGGAGCATCAAGCCGGGCGTCTTCCGGTTGGCGTGCACTCGTCAGCTGGGTGGGACGCAAGCCGTGCCACGTATCCCTGCGAAGGTGGAACCCGGTGCACCGGTGCTCGCCGCCCGCGCCGACGGACACGAGCTTGGCGCCGCCTGGTCGGGTGGAGCGGCTGCCGACCGAGTGCAGCTCCGGGTAGTGGCTGCCGTCTACATGCGCATCGCCATCGGGAGGGTGAACAGGTAGACGTTCACCCCGCCGAGCAGCACGATCACCGCGGCGTAGGGACGCAGGGTGGTCAGCCGGCGGGCCGGGCTGGGGTCGCGCTGGGCGATCCGGTAGGCGGTGTAGAGGGACGCGGCCAGGCCCAGCGCGACCAGGCTGAACTGCAGGATCTGGATGGTGCCGGTGTCGACCAGGGCCGGTGAGCCCGGCCGGGCATCGGACCCGAACAGGCGCGACACGGTGGAGACCACCGATCCGCCCTCGGCCAGCAGGTGGAACATGTTGTGGGCGATGTGGCCGGCGACGTCGAGAGGGATCAGCGCGTACCCGAAGCGGGCGAAGTTGCGCCACACTCCCTCCCTCCCACCGGTTGCTGTCAGCCGAGAGGCCAGGGCGAGTAGCCCGACCGGTGCGGTGACGGCCACCGCGAACGCCACGGTGAAGATGACCGCGTAGTTGGCGATCCCGGTGGCCGACCGGATCCAGCCCAACACGTCGTTCCACCCCGAGAGCATGGTGACGTTCTGGATCAGGACGATGCCCATGATCGCCGTGGCGAGGGCCGACTCCTCGAGCTTCGGCGCCCGGATGAACCACAGTTCCTTGGTGGGTTTGCGCACGGTGATGGTGAGCGCGTCGTTCGGGCAGGCCTTGACGCAGCTGGCGCACAAGGTGCAGTTGGCGTTGGAATCCATCTGCCGGGGAAAGGAGAACATCGGGCAGCCCGGCGAGGTGGCGGTGCCGTTGAAGCACGCCGCCTTGGACGTGCAGGTCGCGCAGATCTCGGGATCTGCCCGCAACGCCACCATCCCGGTGCGGGCGTAGTTGCCGGCCAGCCCGCCGAGGAAACACAGATAGCGGCAGAAGGTGCGCCGCTGGAACAGCGCCCCGGAGACGACGACCGCGGTGGTGAGCAGCAGCAGCAGCACCCCGGAGCCCCACGGGGACTCGACGATGCCCCAGACATGGTCCGACCAGGTGATCGCCAGGAACGACGCATCGATGATCCAGATGCCGTAGCGCTTGAGGAACCGCGGGACCGGCCGGTGCAGGCCGACGAGTTTCTGCACCACGTCGCTGATCAGGCCGAACGGGCAGACCGCGCACCAGAACCGGCCCAGAAACACGAACACGACCGGGATCAGTGGCCACCACAGCACCCACATCAGCGCGGTCCCGGCGTTGTCGTGCGCGGCGTGGGGGCCGACCAGGAGTTGGTAGGCGACCAGGCCGAACACGGCGGCGACCGGGATCTGCAGCGCGCCCGGGTACCAGCGACTACGCAGCACCGCGCCGACGGCCCGGTTCGCCAGCAAGTTTCGGCCCGCAGCCGGCTGGGGCGGCGTTGCCGTTGGCTGTGGGCGGGGCGGGGCCGGGGCGGTTATGAGGACGCTCCCTCGGGGTGCGCGCGGGCGTCGGCGGCGATTGCCGGCCGGTGGGAGATGGACCGCCCGACCGGGGTACGACGGGGCGGGGCGACAGCTCGACGCGCAGGGTTGCGCCGACGCAGGACCGCGGCGACCAGCAGCACACTGGCGTTGACGGCAGCAAAACCGCCGAGGATGAACGCGCGGGACCCGGGTGAGGACGCGCTGCCGGTGCTGTGCCCCGGAACGGACCCGGGGTGGCCGCTCGGTGGTACCGACCCGGGCGACCCCGTTCCCATGTCCATCCCCGGCATGGAGCCCGAACCGTCGGCACCGCTCATGTCCATCCAGGGCATCGTCGGGTCGGCTGCACCGGACCCGCTCATGTCCATCCCCGGCATTGCCGGCTCGGGCGAGGCCGGGGCGGATGGTCCCCCGTGGTTACCGGCGGTGATGGTGATCGCTGGCGGCGGTGCACTCGCGGCAGCCGCGCCGGCTGCCCACCCGCTGATCGTCAGGACCGCCGGCAGCATCACCGTCCCCACCAGGGTCGAACGGATGAGCGGGCGCATCGACGGCTCCTCGGCACGAGATCTGGTCGCTTCCACATAAGCGGCTATCGACCCCGGCCGGGCCTCGAGTGGAGCCCCAGACCGGCTTCTTCAGCAGATCTTCATGCTCGGCGGTTGTCCGATCACGCGTTGTCGTTGGAAACCGGACACAGCGGCCGCGGCTCGGCCTCCCGCTCCGGTCCCGTCGCGTCCGCCGCTGAAGTCTTCGAGTGCCGTCCGCTGAAGCCTCGGCTGCCGGCCATGCCGCGGCAGCGTCGTCCCCGCTCGGTCACCGCGGTCTGCCGGCACCCGCCGGCGTTCACGTCGCCTCGACGTCCGGGTCCGGTGACCGGCAGCTGGACGGCAACCGCGCTCAAGCGGCACGCGGCAGGGTGACCTGCAAAGTGCTGCCTCGACCCGGCCCTGCGCTGGTCGCGGCGATCTGGCCGCCGTGGGCCTCGACCAGGGCCTTGGCGATCGCCAGCCCGATCCCCGATCCGCCGTGAACCCGATCCCGGGCGGAGTCGACGCGGTAGAACCGCTCGAACAGGTGGGGCAGGTGCTCGGCGGGAATCCCCTCGCCGGTGTCGCTCACGGCGATCGTCACCGTATGCCCGGACGCCTGCGCGCGCAGCGTCACCTGGCCACCGGCCGGGGTGTGGCGCAGGGCGTTGTCCAGCAGGTTGCCCAGCACCTGGCCGATCCGGTCCGGGTCGACGACCACCGGCAGCTGCTCGGGTACCGCCTGGATGATCAGGTCCACTCCCCTCCCCCGGAACCGGTCCGCGGCGGCGGTGAGGGCGGCGGCGGTGAGGGCGTTCACGGTGGTCGGCCGCAGGTGCAGGTCGAGCTGGTGCTCCTCGGCCCGGGAGACCGCGGTGATGTCCTCGGTGAGCCGGGTCAGTCGCCGGGTCTGGGTGCGCAGCACCGCCAGGCTCGCCGGCTCGAGGGCGACGACGCCGTCCTCGAGCCGGCCTTCGTACTCCGCCGTCACTCTGGGCTGCCCAGAGTCCACCTGATCGTCACGACTTGCCAGCCTACGGCCCGTCGATGAGTGTGGGCGGGTAAGCCGGGCCGACCGTGGGCACATCGCAACTCCCGATTACTCCAGGCGTTGCGACGATCGCTAGAACCCACCCCACGAACCGCGACGAGGCCTCTCGCTGGCGGGAACCCGCGTCTGGGTGTAGCTGTCATGGACCGGCCCCAGGTCCAGCACCGCGTCGACCAGATCCGCGACGAACCGCGCCAGGTGCCCCTCCGGCAGCCAGTCGTCCAACACCGGGCTCATTAACAACGGCTGCGACGGGTCGAACTCCCGAAACCGCTTCACCGGCTGCCCCCGCCGACCCCGAACAGCAGGGTCCGCAACCTGCTCCACCGGCCTAGTCAAGCCGGCTCCACCACGAACAACGCCTCCGTCACACCCCGATCATCTCCCCGCCGCGGCTCCCACTGCGGGACCTCGAGGGGGCCGGCCCGCGGCCTGGAAGAGAAGAACGGGCGCGCGGTCGAAGGACCTCCCGTCGCACGGTCGAGTTGCGCCGCCCGGCCGGCGGCAGCTGGCGCGCCCACATGTTGGCGCGTGGCATGCCCGACGCCTGTGATACTGCCCGCGCGGCGTCCGGCGACCGACGACTTTCACCCAGAGGAGCCGTTATGCCATCTGTGCCCGCGGCCGAGGAGCGGTTCAACACCACCCGAGCCGTCCACCTGGCATCAGTTGCCGCCCTGGGCGGGTTCATGTTCGGGTTCGACACCGCCGTCATCAACGGTGCTGTCACCGCGTTGCGCAAGGACTTCGCGATGGGGTCCGGGCTGACCGGCTTCTCGGTGGCGTCGGCGCTGCTCGGCGCCGCCCTGGGCGCCTGGGCGGCAGGACAGCTCGCGAACCGATACGGGCGCATCAAGGTGATGGTGGGCGCCGGCCTGCTGTTCGTCGCCAGCGCGATCGGCACGGGTCTGGCAGGTGGCCCGGTGACCCTGATCCTCTGGCGGGTCATCGGTGGAATGGGTGTGGGGGCCGCATCCGTCATCGCTCCGGCCTACATCGCCGAGATCTCCCCGGCGTCCATCCGAGGGCGGCTCGGCTCGCTGCAGCAGCTGGCCATTGTGACCGGCATCTTCGTGGCTCTACTCAGCGACTACGCCTTGGCGGAAGCCGCCGGCGGTGCCAGCGCCGAGCTGTGGTTCGGCCAGGCGGCGTGGAGATGGATGTTCTTCACCATGCTCGTGCCCGGCCTGGCATATTCCGTTCTCTCCCTGACGATACCGGAGTCCCCCCGCTACCTCGTCGCCAAGGGCGACTCCGTAAGAGCCCGGCAGGTTCTTTCGGAGGTCCTCACCAGTGGCGTCTCGGAGCGGATGGCCGAGATTCAGCGGACCGTGGACACCGAGAGCAAGACCCGGCCCGATTTCTCCGACCTACGGGGCCCGTTCCTGGGCCTGCTCCCCATCGTCTGGGTCGGGATCATGCTGTCAGTCTTCCAGCAGGCGGTTGGCATCAACGTGATCTTTTACTACAGCGCCGCGCTGTGGCAGCAGGTCGGGTTCAGTGAGTCCGACTCCTTGAAGATCACAGTTATCACCTCCATCATCAACATCCTCGTGACGGTGGTGGCGATAACAACGATCGACAAGGTCGGTCGGCGCGTGCTGCTGCTCGTGGGCTCCGCCGGGATGGCGGTCAGCCTGGGCACTCTCGCCGTGGTGTTCGGCGCCGCGAAGGTCGTCGACGGGAATCCGGTCCTGGGCGACAACGCCGGACTGATCGCTCTGCTCGCGGCCAACCTCTTCGTGGTCTTCTTCGGGGTCTCATGGGGCCCGGTCGTGTGGGTCCTGCTCGGGGAGATGTTCAGCAACCGCATCCGCGCGGGCGCGCTGGGTCTGGCCGCGGCCGCCCAGTGGGTCAGCAACTTCATCATCTCGCAGAGCTTCCCCATGTTGGCCAGCATCGGCCTGTGGCTCGCGTACGGCCTGTACACCGCCTTCGCCGTCGCGTCGTTCCTGTTCGTCGCCAAGAGCGTGCGCGAGACGAAGGGCCGCCAGCTCGAGGACATGGAGACCCAGGCGGCCGCAGCAGCGGAATGACCGCCACGCCCTCCGCCGACGCCGCGCCCTCGTCCAGCGCTAGCCGCCGGTGGCGCTCACATAGCTCACCGGGAGGTTGAACTTGCGCTCGACCCGACTCGGCAGGTCCTGGCGTAGCCACCGCGACCACCGAGCGGGCAACGTCGAGACGAGGATCTCGTCGAAGTGTCGGCGTGTCAGGGACTGCTCGATCGCCCGCATGGGATCGAGGTCGCCCACCTCGCCGTCCGCCACCGCCCCCGTTGCGCGAAGCCGATCCAGCGCGGCGTCGAGCCTGGCCTGAGCCAGCGCGCGTCCTTGCTCAGCAGAGGCCGGCACCGCCACCGGCACACCTCCCATCGGCGGCAGGCTGGGGGACACCAGATCCTTCGCCGGGGTCGCCGGCACGAGAACCCAGAACTCGCAGGGTCCAGCCGCCATCCGATCGCGTACGGACTTCGCCAGCTCGTCGCCCCCCAGCGTCTGGTTGGCTACTACCAGGTAGCGACGCACGATCCCACCTCCAGTGCCCCGATCAGTTGCCCCACACCACCCACCGCGCATGGTATGGGCGAAGGTGACCGAGGGTCGTGTCCCACCCTCGGTGTAAACCGCAGCCTGACGGCATTGACGGCATCACCAGGCAGGCTGACCCGCCGCATCCACGTTCCACAGCGACCTACCCAAGACGAGGGAGACGCCATGGCGAATCGGGAGCGGATGGCGCCAGCCGACGCCGCCTTTCTGCACATGGACCGGCCGAGCAATCTGATGGTCGTCAACGCGGTCATGTGGTTCGACTCGCCACCGGACTGGGCGCTGGTCCGCAAGGTCTTCCAAGTGCGGATGGTGGAGCGCTATCCGCGCTTTCGCCAGCGGCCGGTCGACACCGGCATAGCGGTCGGGCCGTTCGGCGCGCCGCACTGGGAGGACGACGACACCTTCAGCATCGATAACCACCTGCACCATCGGGCGCTGCCCGCGCCGGGCGGTCAGCAAGAGCTGCAAGAGCTGATCGCCGACCTGATGGCCACCCCGATCGACGCCAGCAAGCCGCTGTGGCACTCCTACTTCATCGACGGGTACGGCGCCGGCAGCGCCGTTCTGGGGCGCTTCCACCACTGCATCGCCGACGGCATCGCCTTGGCCGAGGTGATGCTCTCGCTCACCGACGACGCCCCGGACGCCGACATACGGGTGCACCGGGAGCGCTCGCCGGAGCGGTCCAGTGGGCTGCTGGCGACGGTCACGGCCCCGGCCGCCGCCGCGGCCACCGTTGTCGGCGGCGCGGTTGCCAGTGCCCGCGGGGCGGCCGGGGCGCTGCTGCACGAGAGCCGTGCGGTGCTCGCCAACCCCGACCGGCTGCGCGAGCTGGTTGGGGCCGGTCGGGCCGATGTGTCCGCGCTGGCTCGGGTGCTGCTGCTGCCGGCGGACAGCGCCAACGTGCTGCGCGGCAGCACTGGGGTGGCCAAGCGGGTCGCCTGGTCGACGCCGATCCCGTTGGCCGACGTCAAGGCGGCCGGTCGGGCCACCGGCGGCACGGTCAACGACGTCCTGCTGACCGCACTGACCGGTTCGGTGCGCAGCTACCTGGAGCGCCGCGGCAGCCCCGTGGACGAGGTGCGCGCGCTAGTGCCGGTGAACCTGCGCCGACCCGGCGCTCCACTGCCGCGCAAACTGGGCAACCGATTTGGGCTGGTGTTCCTGGCCCTTCCGGTTGGGCTTGCGGACCGTTCCGAGCGGATGGCCAAGCTGCGGGCTCGGATGGACGGGCTCAAGCGCAGCCCGGAGGGCGCCGTGCTCTTCGGCATCCTCAACACGATCGGACTCATCCCGACTCAGGTGGAGTCCGTTCTCGTCGACATCCTCGCCACCAAGGGCACAATGGTCGTCACGAACGTCCCTGGCCCGCGGCAGACGGTCTACCTGGCCGGTACGCCGGTCGCCGGCGTCATCGCCTGGGTGCCCGCCTCCGGGGACATCGGGCTCGGCGTGAGCATCTTCAGCTATGCCGACCGGGTGTTTTTCGGCATCGCCTCGGACGCCGGCATCCTGTCCGATCCGGACTCCCTCGTGGATGAGTTCGAGCGTGAGCTGACCGCGCTGCTGACCTCAGGCGGCTGAGCCCCAGCGCCCCCCTTGCCGTCAGCGGGTGCCCGATCATGGTGTAGTTCCAGTCGCCGTGGAACTGGTGTCGCCGTAGGTGACTGGCCTCGAAAGCCTTCATCTCCTGGGCGATCGGGGACTATCGACAACGGTCACGGGCGTGGGCCAGGCTTGGTGGCGCACCACTCGACGCCCGAAGGGAGACAACGATGTCACGCACCCCGCAGGAGATCTTCGCCCACCACGCCGAGGCGCTGATGGCCGGCGACATCGACGGGATCGTCGCCGACTACAACGACGACGCCGTGTTCATCACTCCGGCCGGTGCGCTTCACGGCAAGCATGGCGTCCGCCAGGGCTTCACCGCGCTGCTCACCGATCTCCCGAACGCGAAGTGGGACGTCCCGACGCAGGTGTTCGAGGGTGACGTCCTGTTCATCGAGTGGAGCGCGGTGGCTGCGGCCACGACGGCCCTCGACGGGATCGACACGTTCGTCTTCGATGGTGACGGCATCCGCGTGCAGACGGTGCGCTACACCCTCGAGAGCACCTCGTCGTAGCACCGCCCGGGCACAGGCGCCCCAAGACGCGATCCGGTCACCCAGCCCTGGGTCGATTAGGGGTGCTGTTATGGAGCGTGTCACCAGGGGCGAGGTAGCCACGGTGATCAAGCGGTAGCGTCCGCGGCTTCCTGAGCGGACGACTTCGCCGGAGAGTCATGGGCGGTCAGCCGGAGCTGGACGAGCTTGTTGAGCACTTCACGCTGTTGCCCGACGACGTCGCCTTACTGCGCAACAAGTCTGGCGCGACCCGGCTCGGGTTCGCGCTGATCCTGAAGCACTTCATCATGGCCGGCCGCTTCCCTACCGGACGGGCCGAGCTGGCCAGCGAGACGGTGGATTTCGTCGCCAAGCAGGTCGGCGTGCCTGCGGCCGACCTGGGCTTCTACGACTGGACGGGTCGGCAGATCAAGGCGCACCGGGCCGAGACTCGTCGCGCGCTGGGGTTCCGGGAGTGCAGCGTCGATGACGCCGACAAGCTCACCGACTGGCTGGTGGCGCAGGTCGCCGAGGCGGAGCGGCGCCCGGAGCACGTCCGTGAGGCGCTACTGGAGCGGTGCCGCGAGGTGCGCGCATCGGTCCACCCAGCCGGGGTCGGGTGGACCGGATGGTGGGCGCCGCGCTGCACCGCGCCGAGGACGCGCTGCTCGCCCGGGTCGCCAACCGGTTACCCGGCGACGTCGTGACCGGATACGGGCACTCGTCGCCGGCAATGACAGCGACGGTGATCCGGGCGGTGGCGACCGGTCGGTGTTGGTGCTGATCAAGGCCGACCCGGGCAACGTAAGCTTGGAGAGTATGCTCACCGAGATCGACAAGCTGCTGGCGGTCCGGGCGGTCGATCTGCCAGCGCAGCTGTTCGCCGACGTCGCGCCGAAGGTGCTGGCCAGGTGGCGGGCTCAGGCCTCGGTGGAGTCGCCATCGCATCTGCGCGCGCACCCGAGCGAGGCGAGAATGCGGACGCGGCTGGCGGCGCTCCTGCACGCCCGGCAGCGCGAGATTACCGACACCCTGGTCGAGCTGCTGATCTCCACGGTGCACCGATTCAACGCCCGGGCCGAGCGCAAGGTCACCGACGAGCTGCTCAACGCGTTCAAGCGGGTGACCGGCAAGGAGAACATCCTGTTCTCGGCGGCGGCCGCGGCGCTGGCCGCGCCGGACGACCCGGTGCGAGACGTTGTCTATCCAGCGGTGGTCGGCGGAGAGCAGACGCTGCGCGAGCTGGTACACACGAGTACAAGACCAAGGGTCCGGTCTACCAGCGCACCGTGAAGACCACGCTGCGGGCGTCGTACACCAACCACTACCGGCGCGGGCTGATCCGGCTGCTCGAGGTGCTGGAGTTTCGGTCGAACAACACTACCCATCAGCCGATCATCGTCGCCCTCGCGCTGATCGCACGCTACGCGGCCGCGGGCAACCTGACCTACTACCCGCCCGGCGAGGCGGCGCCGACCCATCCGGGCCTGGGCGCGGACTGGCAGCCGCTGGTGTGGCGCACCGACGGCAACGGGCGCCGGCGGGTGGTGCGCATGGCCTACGAGGTGGCCACGTTCCAGGCGCTGCGCGAGCGGCTGCGCTGCAAGGTCAGGCCGTCCGGCGCAGCGGGCCGTTGAGCACGTGGCCCGCCGACAGGGCCAGAACGGCCAGCGAGCCCAGCCCCACGCCGGCAAGCAGCCCGCGCCGGGACACGGTGGGGGCGGCCGGCTCGGCCGGGACCAGGCCGTCCGGGTCGGGCGATTCCGCCCGGGTCGGCCAGTGACGTCCGCAGCTCCGGGGCAGCGGCCGCTCCCGGAGCGCGTGCAGCATCCGCGGCAGCTTGATCCCCACGTGCACGGTGAAGGCCGCGATGAAGACCCAGGCGCCGTACAGATGGGCGTCGTAGAACGAGAACTTCCAGGGTGGACTTTCGCAGCTTCAGGCGGCGTAGGCGAGCGTGTCCAGTAGGGCCTCGGTGATCTTGGTCTTGTCGTGCGGGGTGGTGGCCGCGGCTGACAGCGCTGTAATTCGCTGGGACCAAAGCAGCCGGCGTAGGGCGGCGAGCGCGTCGAGGAAGCTGGGGCTGGCCTTGCGGGGGTACCACGGCCGGGGGATCCAGGTGTCGCCACGGGGGTGCTGTCCGAGGTACCAGCACCAGGTCAGCCCGTGCAGCCACAGTGCGAGGCAGGCGGCGCGTTCGGGGCCTTGGCGTTTCCAGGATTGCGGGTTCTCACCGCCGAGGTCTTGCTTGGTGTCCCGGAAGGTGACCTCGATCGACCACCGGCCGGCGTAGCGGGAGGCGATCTCGGCGCCGATGGCGGCCGGGTCGGTGGAGAAGAAGAAGTCGTCGGGTTCGATTCCGTTCGGGTCCCGGACGATGACCAGCCGGACCGGCCGCTTGGGGCAGGCCCCGTACCACAGCACGTCGCGGACATAGACCAGTCGGGCCACCTGCTGCCCGCGCACGTCGACAGTGACGGCCTGCCAGTGCTGGGTCGCGACCTGGACGGCGAGCTCGGGCGGAGTGGGCAGCCGAGCGCCCTTGGTGCGCGGGCGGCCAGGCTTGCCGGTGCGCGGCGGGGTTGGTTCGAACAGCGCAGCGTCGCGGCGCATCCGGGAGGTGAGGTGGATGCGCGGCAGGTCGGCGCCGGCGAGTGCGGCGTAGGCTCCGTCCGCGCACACCTGGAAGGCGCGGTCGGGCAGCCAGTCGGTCAGCTCGCGCAGCATCGCTACGGCGTGTTCGACGGTGGTCGTGGAGTCTTTCTTCCGGTGCAGTCGGGCGTTGATCGGCACGGCGATCGGCATGTCGCCCCACGGTGGGCGAACCCGCAGGGTGACCACGACCAGGTTCAGCCCGGTCGCGTAGACGACCCGGCGGGCGGTGGAGCGCACCGCGTCCCGAAAGACCCCGGCCCCCTCGATCTTGCGGCCCGACTTGTGAAAGAGCGTGTCGTCGATGTCCACCGACACCACGTCCGGGCAGCACGCGCCGACCGCATGGGTGGCCAGCATCCGCCATAGTCCGCTCATCGCCCAGACCCCGTCGCGGACGAACCGGTGGTAGGCGTCGTGCGCGCGCCGTCCGGCCGGGTCGACCACGGCGATGATCGCGGTGACGGTGCGCCGTCCCGGGGCGAGCAGCCAGCCGGTGATCAGGTCG
>Ga0097691_1001135_pt1 | contig 20373 bp, 20 predicted proteins | sample NGESurdeep072012_8_FD_72858 | JGI IMG/M metagenome (GOLD analysis project Ga0097691, IMG submission 72858) | Arctic peat soil microbial communities from Barrow, Alaska - NGEE Surface sample 210-1 deep-072012 | ecosystem: Environmental > Terrestrial > Soil > Wetlands > Peat ... | reverse complement strand
CGAGCGCGTCCGCTGCCAGCGTGGAGGTCGCGGCGGCCGCCCTTGCGCGAGCCGAGCGGCCGCTGATGGTGATCGGCAGCCAGGCGCTCTCGATTGCGGCCGAGGCGCCGCGCATCGCCGCAGCGGTCGCGCAGCTGGGCATTCCGGTATATCTGTCGGGCATGGCCCGCGGCCTGCTCGGGCGCGATCATGCGCTGCAGATGCGGCACCAGCGCCGGGCGGCGCTGCGCGAGTCCGACTGCGTCGTGCTCGCGGGCGTGCCCTGCGACTTCCGTCTCGACTACGGGCGTCACGTGCGGCGCAGCGCCACGCTCATCGCCGCGAACCGCAGCGCCAAGGAAGCGCGCATGAACCGGCGGCCCGACATCGCGGCGATCGGCGACGCGGGCTTGTTCCTCGAGCGCCTCGTCGCGCCGCTCGCGCAGACGGGCCGCCGCTGGACCTCCTGGATCGAGGACTTGCGCACGCGCGACCTGAAGCGTGAAGCCGAAATCGAGGAACAAGCCAGGCCGGACGGCGAGTTCGTGAATCCGATCGCGTTCTTGCGCGCGCTCGACCAGGCGGCGGGTGAGAACGCGGTGATGGTTGCGGACGGCGGCGATTTCGTCGCCACCGCCTCCTACATCGTGCATCCGCGCGGCCCGCTTTCCTGGCTCGATCCCGGCGTGTTCGGAACGCTGGGCGTAGGCGCCGGCTTCGCGCTCGGCGCCGCGCTGTGCCGTCCCGAGAGCGAGGTCTGGATCATCTATGGCGACGGCGCCTGCGGCTACAGCCTGATCGAGTTCGATACCTTCGCGCGCCACGGCATCCCGGTGATCGCCGTCGTCGGCAACGACGCCGGCTGGACCCAGATTGCGCGTGAGCAGGTGAAAATGCTGCATGACGACGTGGCCACGGTGCTTGCACGCACTGCCTACCACGAGGTTGCGGCCGGATTCGGCGCCGAGGGCATCCTGGTGAAAAAAACCGCCGACGTGCCCGCTGCCCTCTCTCGCGCGCGCGCCGCGGCCAGGGCCGGCAAGCCGGTCCTGGTCAATGTGTGGCTGGACAAGACCGACTTTCGCGAAGGGTCGATTTCGATGTAGGCGCGGCCGCCGGCTTTGTGACCCGCAGCCCTACGACTTGACGCGGATCTCGCGCAGCATGCGCACCGCGGTTTCCACGCCGCGGTAATAGCCGGGGATGCGCACGGTTTCGACAAAGCCCTGCCGGAGATAGAAGCGGCGCGCGACTAGGTTGGTTTCACGCAACTCGAGATGAATGCCGGCGATGCCCGCGGTGAGCGCGGATTCGGTGAGCCATTCCAGCATGCGCCGGGCAACGCCCTGGCGCTGGTAATCGGGGCGCACGGCGAGGAGCGAAAGATGTGCGCGCTCTTCGCCGAACTGCATGATGGCAAAACCCGCGAGGCGCTCGGCGTCGCGCGCCGTCAGCACCAGGGTATCGCGCTGGCCGAGGTTGCGCGCCACCCGCCCGGGCGTCCACGACCAGGGCAGGCCGGCCTCGATCAGCTCGCGCGACATCGCCGCGATCGGTTCCGCATCCGCCGGCGCGGCGAGCTTGAGCGTCAGGTTGCGCGATTGTTTCACTGCGATTCGAATTCCCGCGCAAGCAATTCGTAGGATCTGAGGCGGCTCGGGTAGTCGCCGGTGATGGTGAGGATCATCAGTTCGTCGGCGTCGAACTGCTCGCGCAATTGCAGCAGCCGCTCGCGCACCTGGCGCGGATCGCCGATGACGGCGCGCGCGCGCTGCGAGCGGATGTAGGCCAGTTCGCGCTCCGAGTATTTCTGCGCCCCGGCCTGCGCGAGCGTCGGAATCGGCGTGTTCAGGCCTTGTGCCATGTGCAGCCGGCGCAGGTCCACGCAGGCGGCAAGCTCCTCCGCTTCGGCCGCAGTCTCGGCGCAAATGACGAATACGCAGACGACGGCGTGGGGCGCGGCCTCGCGCGGTGACGCCTGGAAGCGAGCCTTGTACGCGCGCATCACGGCGTCGCCGCCCTGGGCGCTGATGAAATGGGCGAAGGCGAAGCGCAGGCCCAGTGCCGCGGCGAGGGCGCCGCTGTAGTCCGATGAGCCGAGCAGCCAGATCGGCGGCGCCGCCGGCCCCGCCGGCATGGCCTTCACCCGCCCGAACGCGTGGTTCGCCGGCAGCGCGTCGTCGAGGAAGCCGACCAGATCCCGCACCTGCTCCGCGAAATGGTCGGCTGCCGAGTACTGGCCGTTGGAGAGTGCCTGCGCGGTGAGCATGTCGCCGCCGGGCGCGCGACCCAGCCCCAGGTCGATGCGCCCGGGGAACAGCGCCTCCAGCATGCGGAACACCTCGGCCACCTTGAGCGCGCTGTAGTAGGGCAGCAGTACACCGCCGGTGCCGACGCGGATGCGCTCGGTCGCGCTCGCCACGCGGGTGAGCAGGATTTCCGGGCAGGGATCGGCGAGCGCGGCCACGGCATGGTGCTCCGCCAGCCAGTAGCGCTGATAGCCGAGCGCTTCGGCCGCCTGCGCCAGCTTGACGGTTTCTGCCACGGCGCGCGCGGGCGTGTGGCCGCTGATGATGGGAGACTGGTCCAGTATGCTCAAGTGCAGGTTCATGAGTTGTCCTTGGCTTTCGTTTTGGTGTCTGGTTTGGCGAAGGCCCAGCGGTGCATGGGGATGAGGCATAGACTCCACACGAAGGCGAAGCCGCCGAGGATATAGAACGCGGGCAGGATGCCCAGGTGGTCGTTTAGATAGCCCATGGCGAGGGGCGTGGAAAAGTGCGACAGCCCCCAGCCCAGGCCCCCCAGGGCCAGCGCCGAGCCGCGGTTGTCGACGGTGCTGATCTCGCTGATCAGCATCTGGAAGAAGATTGTCATGATGCCGGAGGCAAGGCCGACCGTCACCATCAGCAGGCCGATCATCCAGGCCTCGCGCGCGGTGGCGATCAAGCCCACAGACAGCGCGGTTGCAATGGCGCAGCCCAGGGGCACGGCAAGTTTCGCCGAGTAATCGAGATAGCGCGCGATGACCAGACCTGCCATGGCCGAACCGATGGCGCGCAGCGCGAGCATGGTGCCGGTCGCGTCCGAGGCGTAACCGTACTCCACGAACAGGATGGGGTAGAAGGAGAAGCTGAGCGAAAAGGGCAGGGCCGAGATATAGGCGCACATGATGGCGAAAGGAAACACGCGCAGGCGGATGAGTTGGGCGTAGCCCGAAAACAGCCGCCGCGGTTTGCGCCCCGGGTTCTTCCGCTTCTTCGGCACGCGATAGCCGAGGACGAAAGCCAGCGCGCCCGTGGCGGCGAGCACCAGGAACGACGGGCCGAAGCCGAACCACAGCAGGAAAAATCCGGCACCGGCCATGCCGGCGATCTGGCCGATATTGGTGATGGCATTGAGCCGCCCCATCTGCAGGCTGCGTCCGCCGGGCATTTCGCTGCCGAGCGTCCAGGAGGCGGGCCAGTACATGGCGCGCGACATTACCATGAGGAGTTGTCCCAGCAGCAGCAGCCAGAAGCCGCCGGCGAAAAAGAACACCGAGCCCGCGCCGGCGGTGAGCACGAACGAGGCAAGCATCAGGCTGCGCCCGCCCGCCCGGTCGGTGTAAGCGCCGCCGATCAGGTTGAAGCTGATCTGCACCACCACCGGCAGCGCGACCAGGGTGCCGATGCCCACGCCCGACATGCCCAGTTGGTGGGCGTACAAGGGCACCAGGGGATAGGTCATGCCCAGCGCGAAATTCCAGCTGAAGGAGCTGAGGAAGAACGGCAGGACCGACGGTGTCGGCGTCGCTTCAGACATACTTGACCCGGATCATACCGGCACCGCCGGTTTTCTGCGGCGCAGCGTGACCAGGCCGCACACGAGCAGCGCGAGCACCACCGCCGGCGCGTTGCCCCAGCGCACATAGGGCGTGGCGCCGCTGCGCCCCTGGGCGGTGCCGTTCAGCGTGCCCTGCGTGAAGGCCGGAAGGGCGGCAGCGATGTTGCCGTGATGGTCGATGATGGCGGTCATGCCGGTGTTGGTGGCGCGCAGCATGAAGCGGCCGGTCTCGAGCGCGCGCAGTTGCGCGATCTGCAGATGCTGGTGCGGCGCAAGCGAATCGCCGAACCAGGCGACGTTGCTGACGTTGACGAGCAGTGTCGCTTCGGGCAAGAAGCGGATGATTTCCTCGCCGAACGCATCCTCGTAGCAGATATTGACCGCAATTTTTTGTCCGGCAAGCGCGAGCGGCGCTTGCTCGGCGCTGCCGCGCGAGAAATCGGTGAGCGGAATTTTCAGTACTGTGAGGACCCAGCCGAAACCGGGCGGGATGAATTCTCCGAAAGGAACCAGGTGGATCTTGTCGTAGCGCTGGACGGGCGAGGCGCCCAGGCTAAGCACACTGTTGTAATAGCGCCCGGTCGCCTCGCGCACCGGCAAGCCGATGATCAGATCGGCGCCGCGGCTGCGCGCGCTCTGGGCGAGTGAGCGCAGGAACTCGGGGTCGAGCAGGTCGAGAAAGCGCGGGATGGCGGTCTCGGGCAGGATGGTGAGGCGCGCCGTCGACTCTCGGGTCATGCGCTGGTACCAGCGGACCGTGGCGGCGAAGCGCGCCCCGTCCCATTTCAGCTGTTGCGGGATGTTCCCCTGCAGCAGACTCACCGTGACCGGCGCGCCTTGCGGCTGGGTCCATTCAACCTGCTTCAGCCCATAGCCCGCGCCAAACAGCAGTGCGAGCCCGGTGAGCGCCGCGGCGCGCCCTCCGGCGCGCATTAGTGCGAGCAGCAGTCCGGCGCAAAGCCATACCAGCCAGGACAGGCCGAATACGCCGGTGAGCGGGGCATAACCGCCCAGCGGGGAGGCAGCCTGTGAATAGCCCAGCGACAGCCAGGGAAAGCCGGTGAAGATCCAATCGCGCAGCCATTCGGCGAGCGCCCATAGCGCCGGGATCAGCAGCAATTGCTTGATGGCGACCGGGCGGTCGAACTGCGCTTGCAGGTAACCGACGAGGGCGGGAAACAGCGCGAGAAAAGCGCAAAAGAGCAAGGTGGCGATGGCGGCGAGCGGCGCCGGCATGGCGCCGAACTCGTGCAGGCTGACGTAGATCCAGCTGACGCCGGCGAGAAACAGGCCCAGCCCGAAGGCAAAGCCGAACCCGGCCGCGCGGCGCGGCGTGGCCGCGCCCTGCCACAGCCAGAGCAGGCCGGCCGCGCTGAAAAAAGGCAGCGGGGCGAGGCCAAAGGGCGCGAAGCCCAGCACTGTGGCTGCTCCGAGCAGGAATGAGGCAAGGAAAGCGTGCGTGGGTCTTGAGGGCATCTCTAATTGTCCCAATTCTGTCATTCCGAGTCCCCGTCCGGGGATAAACTTCGCGAGGAATCTGCTTCTTTATAGAGCGCAAGAAGCAGATTCTTCGGCCTGCGCCCCGAAGGAAGTCCTCCTGGGGGACGGCCTCAGAATGACAATTCTTAGAGGTTCCCTTGATTCGACCGGCTTCATTGATCCCGTGGCTTTTGCACCAGCAGGGTGTGCACGCGGCGGCTGTCGGCGCGCATCACCTGGAACCTGAAGCCGCCGATGACGATGCTCTCGCCGCGCTTGGGCACGCGGCCGAAGCGGCTGATCACCAGTCCGCCGACCGTGTCGTATTCCTCGTCGCCGAAAGTGGTGCCGAATTCTTCGTTGAAATCGGTGATCTCGGTCTGCGCCTTGACCCGGAACTGGCCGCTCGACTCCGGCAGGATGTTGTCTTCCGTTTCGTCGAAGTCGTATTCGTCCTCGATATCGCCGACGATCTGCTCCAGCACGTCTTCGATGGTCACCAGGCCGGCGACGCCGCCATATTCGTCCACCACGATGGCCATGTGATTGCGGCTGGCGCGGAATTCGCGCAGCAGCACGTTGAGGCGTTTCGATTCGGGCACGAACACCGCCGGCCGCAGCATTTCGCGCACCTCGAATTCCTCCTCCCCGGCGTAGTAGTGCAGCAGATCCTTGGCGAGCAGGATGCCGAGGACATTGTCGCGCTCGCGGTCGATCACCGGAAAACGCGAATGCGCCGTCGAAATCACCGTCGGGATGAATTTGTCCGGCGTTTCGCCGATGTCGACCACGTCCATCTGCGCGCGCGGGATCATGATGTCGCGCACCTGCATCTCCGACACCTGCAGCACGCCTTCGATCATCGACAGCGCCTCGGAGTCGAGCAGGTTGTGCTCGTAGGCGGAGTGCAGCAACTGGATCAGCTGCTCGCGGTCCTCCGGCTCGCGCTGGATCAGCGCCGAGAGGCGTTCGAGCAGAGAGGGCTTATGCGTTTTTTCTTCTTCCATGTTGATGTCTGATAGGTGATGGGGTGCGGGCGGGGGCCGAGGAGCAGGGCGACATTATCCGCCCGTCACCCGTTGTTCATCATACATCGCCGGCGTATGGGTCCGGATAACCGAGCTGCGCCAGTATCCTCTTTTCGAGCGCCTCCATCCGGGCGGCTGCGCTCAGGCTTTGGTGATCGTGTCCCTGCAGGTGCAGCGCGCCGTGCACCGTCAGGTGCGCGACATGCGCCGCCAGCGTCTTGCCCTGCGCGCGCGCCTCGCGCCGCACCACCGGCGCGCACAGCACGATGTCGCCCGCGAGGGCTTGGCCGCGCCCGGGGCTGCCGTAGCCGAAGCTGAGCACATTGGTGGCATAGTCCTTGTCGCGGTACTCGCGGTTGAGCCTGCGGCCTTCGGCGGCGCCGACGAAGCGCACGGTGATCGCCGCGCTCTGCTCGAGGGTCGCCGACAGCCAGCGGCGCAGCTCGGTATTGGTCGGCAGGCCGGGGGAGTTCACCGCCCTTTGTACCGTCAGTTCCAGTTTGACCGCGGCGCGCTCAGGTTTCGTTCTGTTGGCGCTCATACGCGTTGACGATGCGCTGCACCAGCGGGTGGCGCACGACGTCCTCGGCCAGGAACAGAGTGAAAGCCAGACCGCGTACGTCGGCCAGTATCCTGCGCGCCTCAATCAGCCCGCTCTTGCTGCCGCGCGGCAGGTCGATCTGGGTGACATCGCCGGTGACCACCGCCTTGCTGCCGAAGCCGATGCGGGTGAGGAACATTTTCATCTGCTCCGGCGTGGTGTTCTGCGCTTCGTCGAGGATGATGAAGGAATGGTTGAGGGTGCGCCCGCGCATGTAGGCGAGCGGGGCGATCTCGATCGCGCCGTGCTCGAACATTTTGCCCACCTTGTCGAAGCCCATCAGGTCGTAGAGCGCGTCGTGCAGCGGCCGCAGATACGGATTGACTTTCTCCGCCAGGTCGCCGGGAAGAAAGCCCAGCCGCTCGCCCGCCTCCACCGCCGGGCGCACCAGTACGATGCGCTTCACTGCGTCGCGCTCCAGCGCGTCCACCGCGCAGGCCACCGCCAGATAGGTCTTGCCGGTGCCGGCCGGGCCGATGCCGAAGGTAATATCGTGCTCGAGGATGTTCTTCATGTACTCGACCTGGCGCGGGGTGCGGCCGTGCAGGTCGGGCTTGCGCGTGAGCAGCGCCGGGGTTTCCGCATTCGCGCTCGGCTGGCGGACTTCCACCAGGCCGAGCTGGACGTCGTCGATGGTGAGGCCGCGCTTGGCCTGGTTGTAGAAGCGCTCCAGTACTTCGACTCCGCGCGCCGTCTGCCGCGGATGCCCTTTCAGCACGAAGCGCTCGCCGCGGCGCGAGATCGTGATATCGAGCGCGATTTCGATCTGGCGCAGGTTCTCGTCGAATGCGCCGCACAGAGTGGCGAGCCGCTGATTGTCGACCGGGGACAGCGTGACTTCTACGGGTTTGGGTTTCATTGCGCAACGCGGACTTCGCCGGCCGGTGGTGGAACGCGGACTTCGCCGACCGGTGGTGGAACGCGGACTTCGCCGACCGATTGTGGAACGCGGACTTCGCCGCGTAGGGAGTGCGACAGCGCCGCGGTGATGGTGACGTCGACCAAACGGCCGACGAGCTGCGGCGGCCCGGCGAAATTCACCATGCGGTTGCTGTCGTTGCGGCCGCAAAGCTCGCTTGGGTTTTTTTTCGCCGCACCCTCGACCAGCACGCGCTGGGCGCCGCCGACCATGGCCTCGTTGATCGAGCGCGCCTGCCGCTCGATCAACGCCTGCAATCGCGCCAGGCGCTGCTGCTTTACCTGCTGCGGGGTGTCGTCGGCGAGTTCCGCCGCCGGCGTGCCCGGCCGCGGGCTGTAGAGGAAGGAGTAGGAATCGTCGAAGCCGATTTCGGCGATGAGCTTCATGGTCGCTTCGAAATCGCGCTCGGTTTCGCCGGGGAAACCGACGATGAAGTCCGATGAAATCGAGATGCCTGGGCGCGCGGCGCGCAGCCGGCGGATGATGGACTTGTATTCCAGCGTTGTGTAGCCGCGCTTCATTGCCGCGAGCACGCGGTCCGAGCCCGACTGCAGCGGCAGGTGCACGTGGCCCGCCAGCTTAGGCGTGCGAGCGTAGGCGTCGATCAGGCGCTGGGTGAATTCCTTGGGATGCGAGGTGGTGTAGCGGATGCGCTCGATGCCGGGAATTTCGGCGACGTATTCCAGCAACAGCGCGAAATCGGCGCTGTCGCGTGAGCCATCCTTTCGGTCGCCGCCGATTGTCCCGCGATACGCGTTCACGTTCTGGCCGAGCAGGGTGACTTCCTTCACGCCTGCGAGGGCCAACTCCGCCACTTCGGTGAGCACGTCCTCGAACGGGCGTGAAACTTCCTCGCCGCGGGTGTAGGGAACGACGCAGAAGCTGCAGTACTTGCTGCAGCCCTCCATGATGGAGACAAAGGCCGAAACGCCCGCCACTCGCGCCGGCGGCAGCCGGTCGAATTTCTCGATCTCGGGAAAGGAGATGTCGACTTGCGGCTTGCCCGTGCGCCGGCGCGCCTCGATCAGGGCGGGCAGGCGGTGCAGGGTCTGCGGACCGAATACCACATCGACGTAAGGCGCGCGCGCCACGATGGCTGCGCCCTCCTGGCTCGCGACACAGCCGCCTACGCCTATGAGCAGGCCGGGACGCTGGCGTTTCAAGTGCTTCACGCGGCCCAGGTCGTGGAACACTTTTTCCTGCGCTTTCTCGCGCACCGAGCAGGTGTTGAACAGGATGACGTCGGCCTCAGCCGGATCGGCAGTGGCTTCCATGCCCTCGGCAGCGGCGAGCACGTCGGCCATCTTGGCCGAGTCGTACTCGTTCATCTGGCAGCCGAAAGTCTTGATGTAGAGCTTCTGCGCCATAGTCACTCTGGCTTTTTGTCGGGTGCGGCGGCTTCTTCGGCGGTAAGCACCCAGACGCGGTGTATCTGGCCCGTGCCGTCGAGCGTGTATTTCACCAGCGCGCCGGGCGGCAGGCTCATCGGCACGATGATCAGGTTGTCCCGGCTGCGGATCTGCGCGCCGGCGGACAGGCGCATCTGCTGACCGTCGATTTCGACGATGGTGTCCTGAAGGTGGACGATGTTGCCGCGCTTGGCGCCATCCGGAATCTGTCGCACCTGCGCCATGGCGGCCAGCGGCAGGGCAAGGGCGCAGATCAGCAAGGCAAGCAGCTTTCTTCGCATGGGACCACACCAGACCGGTGATTCGAGACCAAGGATTATAAACGATGCCCCCGCGCCGAGCCATGAGCGAGCGCCGCGCGCGCCCGGCGCTGACGCGGTAGACATCGCGCAATAGAAAGACCACAATATAGTAATGGGTATTGGTGCGCATCCCGGTTGATAGTGTGTTGCAGCGTCAATGCGGGGTGCCTTTTCATTTTTAACCACGAAAGGGAATAAGAAAATGAAGCTCGCGGGGATATTGGCTGTATTTGTAGCGCTGATGCTGTCGATCGGGAACGCCTTGGCGATTCCGGCAGGGAAAATGGAGTTCACCGGAGGGCCCATGGGCAAAGTGACATTTGATGCCAAGGTGCACGCGGACAAAGGGTTGAAATGCCCGGATTGCCATACGACGCCCAAGCTGTTTGCGATGAAAAAGGGTACCGACAAGCTAACCATGGCTGCCATGAACGAAGGCAAGTTCTGCGGTGCTTGCCATGACGGCAAGAAGGCGTTCAGCGTCAAGGCGCCGGCCGATTGCGTGAAATGCCATAAGAAATAGTTCCGCAAGGCCACAGCAAGAAGGGCGACATCGACTGTCGCCTTTTTTGTTGGTCGATCGCGGGAAACGGCAAGCAGAAAGCGCTTGGCGTGTTGGGCGGCAAGACCGGCCAAGAGGGGGATCTCGGAACGAAGCCGGAATCGAATTTAACTCCGGCCTAACCCCCGGCACCCAGGAAAATGGCCTTCGCTTGCGCAAGCCATAGATTGTTTGGTGGCGAATCCGTGATTCGAACACGGGACCTGCGGATTATGATTCCGTCGCTCTAACCGGCTGAGCTAATTCGCCAGGCGAAGGCGCGGATTATCCTCGCGCCGCACCGGGCCTGTCAAGCGAGCTCGCGCGCTATGCGACTGAATCCAGGAAGGAAACATTTCTGCCGGCGCGCTCGCGCTGCCTGCCTTGGACAGCGTGGCGCCGCCAGGCCATGAGTTTCATCTTTGCGGTGTTTGCGTTTCTTTGCGGCCTTTGCGTTTAAAATCCCCCCATGGACTTCGATATCGTCATCGTCGGCGCGGGTCTGGTGGGCGCAAGCTTCGCCATGGCTCTGCGCGGCGCCGGGCTCAAGCTGGCTCTGGTAGAAGCGCAAACGCCGGTTGCCGCCGGCGATACTTGGGACAGCCGCGTCTATGCCATCAGTCCGGGGAGCGCCGCGTTCCTGGACGGCCTGGGCGTATGGAAACGGCTTGATCGCGCGCGCATTTGCGCCGTGCACGAAATGCTGGTCCACGGCGATCGCGCGGATGCACTGTTACAATTTTCCGCCTACGAATCGGGTGTCCCCGAACTCGCGTGGATCGTCGAGAACCGCCAGTTGCAATCCATGCTGTGGCAGGGGCTGGAGCACCAGCACAACCTCGAACTCGTCTGTCCCGACCGCTGCGAAACCCTGCAACTGCGCGATGACGCGGCGGAACTCACCCTGGCCAGCGGCAGAACCCTGCGCGCCAGGCTGGTGGTCGCCGCCGACGGCATGCATTCCTGGGCGCGCCAGGCTGCGGGGATCGCGGTCGAGCAGAAGGCCTACGCTCAGATGGGCGTGGTGGCGAATTTCAGTTGCGCCAGAGCGCACCACAACACCGCCTACCAGTGGTTCCGCGACGACGGCGTGCTCGCTTACCTGCCGCTGCCGGGGCAGCGCATGTCCATTGTATGGTCTACGCCCGATGCGCACGCCGCCGAGCTTCTCGCGCTGCCTGCCGATGCGCTTTGCGCCCGGGTGGCAGAGGCCGGCAAGGATGCGCTGGGGAAGCTCGACTTGCTGTCTCCGGCGATGCAGTTCCCGCTTGCGCGGCTGCGCGCGGCGCGTCTTGCCGCGCCGCGCATCGCCCTGATCGGCGACGCCGGCCACGTGCTGCATCCTCTGGCGGGGCAGGGCGTCAATCTCGGCTTTGGCGATGCCGGGGCTCTGGCCCGGGTGCTGCTGCAGCGTGAATTATTTCGCGATCCGGGTGAAATTCGCCTGCTGCGGCGCTATGAGCGCGCCCGTGCCGAAGATATACTCGCGCTTGCCTGGGTGACCGACGGGCTGCAGCAGTTGTTCGCCGCACCCGGCGGCGTCGCGGCGAAATTGCGCAATGCCGGATTGAACTTAACCAATGCCTTGCCGGTCGTAAAGAACCTGCTTATCCGCCGCGCCCTGGGCTGAAGCCGCAATTAAAGGAAAATCATGTTGAAACGCATACTAGTCCTCGTCCTGCTCGGCCCGGTGCTGGCGCTGGCGCAGGCCGCCGAACCCGCGGGCAAGCTCACCAGCGAGGCCATCATCAAACGCACCCTCGAAGGCCGGCTGGGCGGGGTCAAGGTCGATGCGGTCGCGAAGACCCCGTACCTTGGGCTGTACGAAGTGCGGCTGGACAACGAGATTCTCTACACCGACGAGAAGATGAATTACATTTTCAGCGGCAACATCATCGACGGCAAGAGCATGCAGAACCTGACCGAGAAGCGGCTGCGGGATTTGTCCGCCATCAAGTGGGAAAACCTGCCGCTGGATGCCGCCGTCAAGACCGTGCGCGGCAACGGCAAGCGCATGCTGGCGGTTTTCTCGGACCCCAACTGTCCTTACTGCAAGCGTTTCGAAAAAGAGCTGGCCAACGTGGACGACATCACCATCTACACTTTCCTTTACCCCATATTGTCCGAGGATTCGAACGTAAAGGCGAAGGCCGTCTGGTGCTCGGCCGACCGGTCCAAAGCCTGGAGCGCGCTGATGCTGAACGGCACGGTGCCGGCGGCCGCGCGTTGCGACACGCCGATCGAGAAAAACCTAGAGTTCGCGCGCAAGTACCGCATCACCGGCACGCCGACCCTGATTTTCGCCAACGGCGAGCGCGTGCCCGGTGCGATTCCGCAGGCGCAGCTGGAAAAGCTGCTCGCCGACAACGCAAAATAAAGGCTGAAATTTTCCGGCTCTCAATTCGGGGCCGGATAATCCCGCGGCAGCAACACCCACATTCTGGCGCTTTGACGCATGCGCCCGGCCTGCGCGCCGGCGGCATCGCCGAAGCCCCAGAAATAGTCGGCGCGCACTGCGCCGCGGATGGCGCCGCCGGTATCCTGTGCCAGCATCAGGCGCTGTAGCGGCTGGGTGCTGTTGGGCCAGGTGGTGGCGAGAAACACCGGCGCACCCAAGGGGATGCGGCTCGGATCGACGGCGATGGAGCGCTCAGGGGTGAGCGCCACGCCCAGGGCGCCCACGGGGCCACCCATGTTGGAACTTTGGCCGCCCTCGGCTTTGGGCAACTCGCGGAAAAAAACGTAGCTCGGATTCTGGTTCAGCAGCGCATCCAGTTTTGCCGGATTGGCCGCGCCCCAGGCCTTGATGCCCTGCATCGAGGCCTGCTCGAGCTTCAATTCGCCCTGCTCGACGAGGTTGCGACCAATCGATTTGTAAGGCTGGCCGTTCTGGTCGGCGTATCCGACGCGCACCAGTTCGCCCGTATCGAGCCGCACCCGGCCCGAGCCCTGGATCTGCAGATAGAACAGATCCACCGGGTCATCCACCCAGAGCAATTCCTTGCCCGCGAGGGCCGGCAGCCCGCGCTCGATCTCGGCGCGCGCGTAATAGGGCACCACGCGCCGGCCTTCCAGCCGACCGCGCAGGCGCAGGTGCTTCAGCTCGGGCTTGATCTCGGCCAGATCGACAATGAGCAAGTCCTCGGGCGCGGCGTAGAGCGGATAACGGTAGGGCCCCTCTTTCCTGCGGCTGCCGCGCAGCAGCGGCTCGTAGTAGCCGGTGGCCAGGCCCTGCACGCTGCCGTCGGCATTGGCCACCCGATAAGGCAGGAAATGCGTTTCGAAGAAGTCGCGCACCGAGGCTCCGGCGGGAAGCTGCTCCGCCAGCGCGCAGCTCTCGCGCCAGGCGGTTTGCGCCTTGAGCCGGATGCAGCCTCGCAGAAAAGCCTCCCACGCTGCGCCCGGATCGTCATCCATCCAGCCGGAAACCTCGGACCAGCTCACCGCTTCCAGGGTCTTCGCTTTGGGCGGCTCGGGCGCGACCGCCGGGCATACGGGACAGACAGGACAGGGCTTGGCGGCAGGGCAGGCCTCGGCCGCTGCGGGTGAAGCCGGAGGCTGCACGGCGCAACCTGCAACAAGCGCAAGCAGCGCCGCGGCACCGAGCGCGCGCCCCTGGTTTATGATGCAAGCCATCGTGGACGGAGTATAGCAACGCATGTGGATTTTTCTGCTCGAAGCGGGCGTGGTCCTGGGGTTGCTCTTGTTCATCGTCTGGTGGACCTGGCCGCGGCCGGAAAAGAAGGACGATAGCGAACGCAAGTAGGAGGGGCGCCCTCGCCGCGACACAGGGCACCTAGTGCAGCACGCGCGGCACCGACAGCGTGAACTCCGGTATCGCCGCGTCGAACTGGGTGCCGTCCTCGGCCACCATCTGGTAGCTGCCACGCATGGTGCCGACCGGCGTGGCGAGGGCGGTGCCGCTGGTGTACTCGAAGTTCTCTCCGGGCTTCAGCAGGGGCTGGGCGCCGACCACGCCCAGGCCGCGCACCTCCTGCACCTGGTTGCGCGCGTCGGTAATGACCCAGTGGCGGCTGATCAACTGCGCCGGGACCGTGCCGCTGTTGCGGATGGTGACGGTGTAGGAGAAGACGAAGCGGTCCTTGCTTTCGTCGGACTGGTCGGCAATGTATTGGGTCTCGGTGGAGACGGTGACGTCGTATTTCTTCGCGGATTCCATGCATTTATTTTACACCGCGCGGGCGGCGTTTGCCGGCAGGCGCCAAACGTTTTTGGCGCCCGCTCAGGCGAGCGGGTAAAATGCGCGCAAGCACCCGCGACCCCGACCGGACCCCATGCCTACTTACCGCATCGCGCCGAGCATACTTTCCGCCGACTTCTCCAGGCTGGGCGAGGAGGTGACGGGCGTCATCGCCGCCGGCGCCGACATGATCCATTTCGACGTGATGGACAACCATTACGTGCCGAATCTGACCATCGGTCCGCTGGTGTGCGAGGCGATCCGGCCGCTGACCAAGGCTGCTATCGACGTGCACCTGATGGTGAAACCGGTGGACCGCATCGTGCCCGACTTCGCCCGGGCCGGCGCCGACATCATCAGCTTCCATCCGGAGGCGAGCGAGCATGTCGATCGCACCATCGGGCTGATCCACGAGCACGGCTGCAAGGCCGGCCTGGTGTTCAATCCGGGTACGCCGCTCGACTATCTCGATCATGTGCTCTACCGGCTCGACCTGGTGCTGATCATGTCGGTCAATCCCGGTTTCGGCGGGCAGAAGTTCATCCCGCATGCGCTCGTCAAGCTGGCCGAAGTCCGCCGCCGCATAGACCTCTCGGGGCGCGAGATCATGCTCGAAGTCGATGGCGGCGTGAAAACGGATAACATCGCCGAGATAGCGCGCGCCGGGGCCGACACCTTCGTCGCCGGCTCCGCCATCTTCGGCGCCAGGGACTACAAGGCGACCATCGCCGCGATGCGCGCGGCGATCGAGACCGCTTAGCCCGAGCATGCCGCCGGCTGCCCGGTGCTGTGCGTTTCCTATGGCTACAGCGAGGGCGGGGACGTGCACAATCTCGACTGTGATGCTATAGTCGGCTCCTTGTCAGAAGCTGCAAACATCCTTAAAAGCATACGGTCGTGACGCTCGTGAAATTGGCAAACTCCGGGAAATGGGCGCATTGCGCCTGGGAAAGCTGGCGCTGCTGGCGGTCCTAGGCCTATTCGCCGGGCGCATGCAATTGCGCGCCCACCCGTAGTCGCATAGTTGTTTTGCCGGATCGTTTTTGGAGCAGTCATGACTGAAGTCGAATTCAAGCGCCTCGCCGCGCAGGGTTTCAACCGCATCCCCCTGGTGCTCGAAACCTTCGCCGATCTCGATACACCGCTGTCGATCTATCTCAAGCTGGCCAACAAGCCCTATTCCTACCTGCTCGAATCGGTGCAGGGCGGCGAGCGCTTCGGCCGCTACTCTTTCATCGGCCTTGCCTCATCCACGCGCATCAACGTCCAGGGCGGAACGATCCTGGTCCTGTCCGGCAATCGCGTTGCCGAACGCTCCGACGAAGGCGATCCGCTGGAGTTCATCAACAGGTATCTGAAGCGCTTCAAGGTGGCGGCCTTGTCCGGACTGCCGCGTTTCTGCGGCGGGCTGGTCGGCTGCTTCGGCTACGACACGGTGCGCTACATCGAGCCGCGCCTCGGGCTTTCCGCGCCGCCGGATTCGCTCGGCACGCCCGACATCCTGCTCATGTTGTCGGAGGAGGTTGCCATCGTCGACAACCTCTCGGGAAAGCTGACGCTGGTGGTGTACGCCGAACCGGAAGTGCCGGGCGCGTATCAGAAAGCGCGCGCGCGCCTGCGCGAATTGCTCGCCGCGCTGCGCTCGCCGGCGCAGATTCCGGCGGAGACGCCGCAGGCATGCGAGCAGGCGCAATCGGCCTTCGGCGAGGCCGGCTACAAGGCGGCGGTGGAGCGTGCCAAGCGTTACATCTACGACGGCGACATCATGCAGGTGGTGCTGTCGCAGCGCCTGTCGCTGCCGTTCGCGGCCCAGCCGCTGGCGCTGTACCGGGCGTTGCGCACGCTCAATCCTTCGCCCTACATGTTCTACTTCGACTTCGAGGACTTTCACGTCGTCGGTGCGTCGCCCGAGATCCTGGTGCGGCTGGAGGGCGACAAGGTCACTCTGCGGCCGATCGCCGGCACGCGTCCGCGCGGCAAGACGGCGGAGGAGGATGAGGTCCTCGCGGCCGAACTCCTGTCCGATCCGAAGGAGCGCGCCGAGCACGTCATGCTGATGGATCTGGGACGCAACGACGTCGGTCGCGTGGCCCGGACCGGCACGGTGCGCGTGACCGAGAACATGGTGATCGAGCGCTATTCGCATGTCATGCACATTGTTTCCAACGTCGAGGGCAGACTGCGCGAGGGACTGGATGCGATGGCCGTGCTGCGCGCGAGCTTTCCGGCCGGCACGGTGTCGGGCGCGCCCAAGGTGCGCGCCATGGAAATCATCGACGAGCTGGAGCCGGTGAAGCGCGGCATCTATTCCGGCGCGGTCGGCTATCTCGGTTTTCACGGCGATATGGATCTCGCCATCGCGCTGCGGACCGCGCTGATCAAGGACCGGGTGTTGCACATGCAGGCGGGCGCGGGCATCGTGGCCGACTCCGACCCGGCGTCCGAGTGGCAGGAAACGCTGAACAAGGCGCGCGCCGTGCTGCGCGCGGCGGAAATGGCCGCAGCCGGACTCGACACGAGGCTGGAGGACTGATCATGCTGCTCATGATCGACAATTACGATTCCTTCACCTACAACCTGGCGCAGTATTTCGGCGAGCTGGGCGAAGAAGTGCAGGTGGTGCGCAACGACGCCATCGACATCAAAGGCATCGCCGCGCTCGCGCCCGCGCGCATCGTCATCTCGCCCGGCCCGTGCACCCCGAACGAAGCCGGCGTCTCGGTACCCCTCGTGCGCGCGTTCGCCGGCAAGCTGCCCATCCTCGGCGTGTGCCTGGGGCACCAGGCGATCGGCCAGGCGTTCGGCGGGCGTATCGTGCATGCGAGCCGCGTGATGCACGGCAAGACCTCCGACATCCGCCACGCATCGAAGGGCGTCTTTGCCGGGCTGCCGTCGCCGTTCCTCGCGACCCGCTATCACTCGCTCGCGATCGAGCGCGCCAGCCTGCCCGACTGCCTGGAAGTCACCGCCGAGAGCGAAGACGGCGAGATCATGGGGGTGCGCCACAGGCAGTTCGCGCTCGAGGGCGTGCAGTTCCATCCCGAATCGATACTCACCGAACACGGTCACGCATTGCTGAAAAATTTTCTCCGATAGGAATCGAACCATGTCCATGACGCCACAGGAAGCGCTGCAGCGCGCGATCGAGCACCGCGAGATTTTCCACGACGAGATGCTCGATCTGATGCGTAGAATCATGAGCGGGCAGATGTCGCCGGTGATGATCGCGGCGATCACCATCGCGCTGCGGGTGAAAAAGGAAACCATAGGCGAGATCACCGCCGCCGCCCAGGTGATGCGCGAGCTCGCAACCAGGGTCGAGGTCAAGGATGCGCATAACCTGGTGGACGTGGTGGGCACCGGCGGCGACGGCGCGCGCACTTTCAACATCTCGACCGCGGCCATTTTCGTTGCCGCCGCCGCCGGGGCGCGTGTGGCCAAGCACGGCGGGCGCGCCGTGTCCTCGCAGTCGGGCAGCGCCGACGTGCTCGAGGCGCTGGGGGTCGATATCAACCTTAGCCCAGCGCAGGTGGCGCAGTGCATCGACGAGGCCGGCGTCGGCTTCATGTTCGCGCCCAACCACCACACGGCGATGAAGCACGCGGCGCCGGTGCGGCGCGAACTGGGGGTGAGGACGATTTTCAACATCCTCGGGCCGCTCACCAACCCGGCCGGCGCGCCGACCCAGCTGATGGGCGTGTTCCATCCCGACTTGGTCGGGATCCAGATCCGCGTGCTGCAGCGCCTGGGGGCGCGCCACGCGATGACCGTGTTCGGCCTGGAAGGCCTGGACGAGATTTCGATCAGCGGCAAGACCATGATCGGCGAGCTGAAGGACGGCAGGATCGAGGAGTACAGCGTGCATCCGGAGCGCTTCGGCCTGCCGCTGCACGACCCGCGCACGCTCGCCGTGGAGACGGTGGAGGAATCGCGCGCCATGGTGCTGGGCGCGCTCGAGAACAAGCCCGGCGCGGCGCGCGATATCGTCGCGCTCAACGCCGGCGCCGCCATCTACGTCGCGGGCAAGGCGGCGAGCATGGAAGAGGGCGTGGAACAGGCGTTTGAAGCCATCGCCAGCGGCGCGGCGCGGGCGAAGCTGGACAAGTTCGCGCAGCTGACGCAGAAGCTCGGCGGCAAGAGCTAGCGCCGGGTCCGGCACTTTTCCCCCCGCGCAGCCTCCGACCGTGTCCGACATTCTCGACAAAATTCTCGCGCGCAAAGCCGAAGAAGTCGCCGCGGCGAAGCGCGCGCGGCCGCTCGAACGCTTGCGTGGCGAGGCGCGCGCGGCGCCGCCGCCGCGCGATTTTGCCGGCGCGCTAAGAGCCAAAATCGCCGGCGGCCAGGCGGCGGTGATCGCCGAGATCAAGAAGGCGAGCCCGAGCAAGGGGCTGCTGCGCGCGGACTTCGATCCGGCCGCGATCGCGGCGAGCTACGCCGCGCACGGGGCGGCGTGCCTGTCGGTGCTGACCGATCGCGAATTCTTCCAGGGCGCGCCGCAGTACCTGGCGGCGGCGAAGCATGCGTGCGCTTTACCCGCGCTGCGCAAGGATTTCATGCTCGATGCCTACCAGGTGTTCGAGGCGCGCGCCCTGGGCGCCGACTGCATTCTGCTCATCGCTGCGGCCCTGGATCTTGCGCGCATGCAGGAATTGGAGTCGGTGGCGCATGAGTTGGGCATGGGGGTGCTGATCGAAGTGCATGACGCCGCGGAGCTCGCCTCCGCGCTCGCGCTTCGCACCCCGCTCATCGGCATCAACAACCGCGATCTCCGGAGTTTCGAGACGCGGCTCGCGACTACGCTCGACCTGTTGCCGCGCATTCCGCCCGAACGCATGGTGATTACCGAGAGCGGCATCCGCACGAGCGCAGACGTGGCCTTGATGCGCGCGAACGGGGTCCACGCCTTCCTTGTGGGCGAGGCCTTCATGCGCGCAGCCGAACCTGGGATAGAACTCGAACGTATATTTATAACAAGCTGATTTAAATAATAAACATCAAACGTCTTTGGCTCTCGTTGCGGAAAAACAACAAATCAGCCGGTTTTGCGAGTCCAAACGCGCTTTTTTCTTGTTTTGCCAGATGCGCTTTGGCAGAATCGCAACAACTTCCTGACAACAGAGAAGTCAAGGCTGGCGCGAGGGGCATTACAGATCTGATGCTCTTTTCGCCAAGTTAAAATTTCCAAGGAGAAATAATTGATGAACAAGAAATTACTGGCAGTTGCGGTAGCTGGTGCTCTGGCAGCCCCTGGCGTCGCCCTCGCCCAAGCGTCGAGCGTGACCATCAGCGGCTTTTTCAAGGTTGGCTGGGAGAATTTGTCGTACTCAAACGCACCGGCAACCACAACGCGTTTGAACAACAACCAGAACCGCGTGGTGGACAACTCCTCGCGCATCATTTTCAACTCGGTTGAAGATCTGGGCAACGGTCTGGCCGCGGTCGGTCAGCTCGACGTCCGCTTCGCGCCCGACCAGGCCAGCCAGATTCAAACGTCAAACCCGATCGGCAGCGGCAACACCTTTGTCGGCCTGAAGAGCAACAGCTGGGGCATGCTGACGATGGGCCGCTGGGACCTGCACTACGGCAAGGCTGGCGACGCCACGGCGGACAAAGCCGGCGCGCTGCAAGCTAGTACGATCTCGCTGTTCGATTATATCAATGGCACCTCGATCGCGAACGGGACCCGCACCAATAACGTGGTGAAATACGACTCGCCTAACTGGAGCGGCTTTAATGCCACCCTCGCCTGGTCGGGGAACCCGGTCGGCACTTCCGAGCAGGATATGCTCAACACGGCGGCGCTTATCGGCCAGCAATCGATCACACCGGGTTCGGCACCGGGCGTTGCAGCGATTGGAGCACCGCTTACAGCTGCCACTGTACCAGGCGCGCCAGGAGTAACTAATCGCAAAGGCGATGGCTGGAACTTCAACCCGTCCTACAGCAACGGCCCGTTCAACGTCGGCTATAGCTACTGGCGCGCGAAACCTGATGCGCCCACCGCGGCTACCAACGATCAGCGCGGCGACTCGCTCTACGGCGCTTACAAATTCGGCGGCTTCAAGGTCGGCCTGGCCTGGAACAGGTCGAAG
>Ga0097691_1001133_pt1 | contig 20394 bp, 16 predicted proteins | sample NGESurdeep072012_8_FD_72858 | JGI IMG/M metagenome (GOLD analysis project Ga0097691, IMG submission 72858) | Arctic peat soil microbial communities from Barrow, Alaska - NGEE Surface sample 210-1 deep-072012 | ecosystem: Environmental > Terrestrial > Soil > Wetlands > Peat ... | reverse complement strand
CCCGAGCCCCCCCCCGACGCCGAGCCCGAGCCCGACGCCGAGCCCGAGCTCGACGCCGAGCCCCACCCCGACGCCGAGCCCCACCCCGACGGCGACGCCGTGCTCCACGCCGCCGCCGACTGCGACGCCGACCCCGAGTCCGACTGCCACGCCGAGCCCGACACCGCCGCCGACGCCGACGCCGACGCCGACGCCGACGCCGACTGCCACGCCGACATCGACGCTGACGCCGACACCGACGCCGGTCCCCACCGCGACGCCGTGCCCCACGCCGTCGGCAAGCCCGACCCCCGTCGTCCCCGTGGCCAAGCGCGGTGCGGCGGTGACGTTGACCGGGACAACCGAGTCACACTTCGGGTTCAGCACCGTGCGGGTGACGGTGGCGGCCGTAGTGGGTGCGGATTCCGATGCAGAGCCGTCGCCAGTGGCCGATCGGGCAGTGGTCATCCGCGCCGCTGGTAGGACCTACCGAGCGGTCACCGACAAGGTCGGCGTCGCCACGATCACGCCGACCGAGCCGCTGCCGGTTGGGTCGGATGTCGTGACGGCGAGCCTCGACGACCCGAAGTACGCCGGGCAGGCCACCGCCGTACTCACCGTGGCGACCGACGCCGGTCGGGTCAGGGATGCCGGGTTCGGCGGCCCAGACGAGCCGGGGGACTTCTTGGATGGGTCTTGGGACGGTGAGCACGGTCACCTGACTCTGCGCGGAGCTGGCCTCGGCCGCACTGATGCCAAGATCATCGCGATGGGGATCAGTCCGGACGGGGACACCGCGGTGATCGCGGCGGTCGACGCGACGGGCAGGCAAGTTGTGGTCCGAGTCGGCACCTCGCACAGCCCAAGCCCGGGGGTCGCGATCTGGGTGGACGGGACGGAAAGCCTGCGCAGCCCGACCGCCACCCTTGGCACACCGTCGATCACGACGTCGTAGCCGGCTGCTGCATCCTCACACCGCCGGGCCGGAGGACTATGGGCGGCGTGGACGCTGTCCCCCCCGCTCTGCCGCCGCTCGCCAGGCTCCCGGTTGCGGCAGTGCTGCGCGACGGCACTCCCGCCGTGGTTCGGGCCGGCGGAGCGCCCGGTGACCGCGACCTGCTGTTGGCCGGGTTCGAGCAGTTCTCTGCGGCGTCGCGGTACCACCGGTTCCTCACCGTCGTCCCAACGCTGACCGAGGGCATGCTGCACCGGCTGGTCGACGAGGTCGATGGCCGCGACCACGTGGTGGTGGTGCTCGCGCCAGCTGACCAGCCGGACCACCCGGTCGGAGTTGCCCGGCTGATCCGGTACCCGCACGACCCGACCATCGCGGACATCGCCGTCAGCGTCACGGATGACTGGCAAGGTCGCGGCGTGGCCACCGCGATGCTGCGGGTGCTGATGCCGCTGCGGCCGGTCGGTGTGACCCGGCTGGATACCGAGGCGGCGGCCGACAACCCGGCGGCTCTGGCGATGCTGCGCCGACTGGGCTGCACCCAGCTGACGGTGCAGGGCTCGGGGGTGTACCGGGTTCAGGTGGAACTGGAGCCGGATGCGCCTATCCCGGACTCGCCTAGCCCGCCTAGCTAGCCCTGGCCTAACCTGGCCTAGCCCTACGCCCGGGTGGCGGCTCGGTGCAATGCCGTAGCCGGGTGAAGCCAACCTCGGCGGCCCGCTTCACCCGCTGTCGGCATCGCCGCGGGCCGCGACACGCCGTACCAGCTGTGCCTTAGGCGGGTGAAGTGGGGCATCGAGGGCTTCGTCGAATCGGTCGCCCAGGAGGTCGCACCCTTCGGCATCGGGATGACAATCGTTGAGCCCGGGGGCGCTCGCACGCAGTTCCGCTTCGGCAGCGCGCAGGTCGCCGAGCAGATGCCGGTCTACGACGACACGCCTGCCCGGGGGCCGCTGCGGATCCTCGACCAGGCGAACGGGCTCGCCCCCGGTGACCCCGCCCGGATGGCGGCCGCGATCATCTCGAGCGTCGACCAGGAACCCGCGCCGCTGCGCATGATCCTGGGATCCGACGCGCTCAAGAACACCCTCAAGGTGCTTCGCGACCGGATCGCCGGCTTCGAGGCGCAGACGGAGCTCGCCGCGTCAACTGACTACCCACCCGGCCAGTGACACACGTGGAGTGTCACCATCCTCCGCGGCACGACCACTCCGGGCAGCCTGCGCCGGACGGAAAAGCCGTCGCGCCATCACGGTGCTGCTCCATGCACAACGCCGCGATCTACTGCCACCGCGAGGAGATCAACGATGGCCATCAGCGAAGCAGCCCGGAAGAATCATGGCGAGCTCTTCCCCGCTCACGGGTCAACCCTGAAGATCACCGACCCCGAACTCACCGAGTACTTCGACAACTTCGCCTTCGACGAGGTTCTCCGGTACGGCAGCCTGAACACCAGGACCCGCCTCATGGTGCAGCTGGCGTCGTTGATCGCATGCCCGTCGGTCGGCCTGGACGCCGCCCATGTGCGGTGGTTCGCCTTCGACGGGCCCGACGATCTGGACAACGGGCTGGCGCTGTGCGTGCTGCACCACAAGCTGTTCGACCTGGGGGTGCTGGGCCTGGATGCGGCGTTCCGCGTGCTGGTGTCCGCCACGTTCAGTGCCCGCACCGCCGGCCGGGCCTACGGCCTGCACGGCCACGAGCTGCATCCGCGCCCCGGCACGGTGCTGCCGGGCCTGGTCCACGTCGCCTGGCACACCCGCGAAGTGTTCAAGGGCGCCCCGCTGGCAGCCTGACTGCACGCTCCTGCAGGCGGCGGGCGCGTGCATGGAGTACGACGCGTCCGATAGGCCGCCCGACGACCGACGGAACCTGCATCGTCCGGCGGCGAGCGTCGTACACTTCGATCATGAGTTCGCCCGAGCAGCACTCCGAACCACTCGACATGGTGGTTGCTGCGGACGGCTCAGGCGTCGTTGACGCCCATCAGCTCGCCCGCCTCGGCGTCGCCCCGGGTGCGCACCTGTCCGTCGTCCCTGTCGACACCCCGTCGTCGCCCACCCGCCGGCGCAGCTTGCGGGGATCGCTGGCGCATCTGGGGCCCGATCCGAGCTGGGAAGACTTCGAGGCGGCGAGCGAAGTAGCCACCCGGGACCACGAGGCACGCTACGGTCCAGGCGGTCGCTGGGACCCCTCGACGTCGGCGTTGTGAGAGTCGTCGCCGATTCTCACGCCCTCGTCTGGTACCTCTCCGGGACCGACGCGGGCCGTCTTTCGACTCCAGCATTGACGGCGCTTGCCTCCGCCGAGGCGGACGAAGGCATCGCCGTTTCGGTCGCCACACTGATCGACCTTTGGTACGTCACCCAAACCACTCGGGCCGTCAGTCCCGAACAGCTCACGGCGATCACCGAGCTGCTCGCCGACCCGACCTCTCCGCTCGACGCCATACCGATCGACACCAGCGTGACAGCGGCCTTCGAGGCGATCCCCCTCCCGCTGCTGCGTGATCCGTGGGACCGCCTCATCACCGCCACGGAATCTGTCAGCCACAGCTCGGGCGCTTGGCGTACCGCTCGTGACCAAGGACGGCCGGATCACTGCCGCCGGCCTGGTCGAGGTCATCTGGTGAGCGACGGTCTTCGATGCCGTGAGCCCCTTGGCTCACCCGGCCTTCCCCGGCTTCCCCGCTCGGCGTGGCAAGGGCATCCTGCCCCGCTGGTCAGCGCTCGTCGCTGACAGCTCCTGACGAATCGGTCACTGGTCGGTTCTCGGCCGCCGCAACGTCGTTCACGCAACAGCCTGTTGCGCAATTGCCCTGGGGCCACGTCACCGTCTTGCTCGACAAGCTCGACGGCCAGCGCGAGCGGGACTGGTACGCCGCCGCCGCGGTCGAGTACGGCTGGTCCCGCAACGTGCTGCTCAACCAGATCATGAGCCAGCTGCAGCCCCGGGCCGGCACCGCCCCGTCGAACTTCACCGCCCAACTGCCCGCCGCCGACTCCGAGCTCGCCCAGCAGCTGACCCGCGACCCCTACGTCCTGGACTTCCTCGACCTCACCGGCCCGGTCGCCGAGCGCGACCTGGAAAAGGCGCTGGTCGACCGGCTGCACGACTTCCTGCTCGAGCTCGGCCACAGCTTCGCCTTCGTCGGCCGGCAGTACCGATTCGACGTCGACGGCGACGAGTTCGCCATCGACCTGCCCTTCTTCAACTGGGCGCAGTCCCGTTTCGTCGTCGTGGAGCTGGAAGATCGGCCGGTTCCAACGGGAGTACGCCGGCCAGCTCGGCTTCTACGTCAGCTGGGGGTAGATGGTCCAACCAGTGCAAAGACAACGCCAGTGGCTTCCAGGGCTGGCACTCAGCTCTGCCCGCGTGCTGTGACGACGTCGGTGTGCCGGTAGAGCGTCGCCCGGGACACCCCGAGCGCCTTGGCGATCTGGGCGGGGCTCTCGCCTCGGGCCAGGCGTGCTGTCGCGGCGACGAGCCTGTCGGCGTCCATGACGCTGGGCCGGCCGCCGACGCGGCCTTGAGCACGCGCCGCGGCGAGCCCGGCCATCGTGCGCTGGTGGATCATGTCGCGTTCCAGCTCGGCGAACGCGACCATGACGGTGAAGAAGAACTTGCCCTCGCCGGTCGGGGTGTACGTGCCGGCGAGCGTGCCGGTCAGGATGCGCAGGCCGATCCCGTGCTAGTACGGTTCGTCGGCGATGGTCAGGACTTCCTTGACCGACCGGCCGAGGCGGTCGAGCTTCCACACCACGAGGGTGTCGCCGCGGCGGAGGTACTCCAGGGCCGCGGCCAGTCCCGGCCGGTCGGCCTTTGCGGCTGGAGATCTTGTCCTCGAAGAACTTGACGCACCCGGCTTCGCCCAGCGCGTCGCGCTGCAGCTGGGTGTCCTGCGCCTCGGAGACTCGGCATGCTGGCGCTGCACATCGTGCAGGCAGCGATGGTTTACGTGAACACCCTCATGGTTCAGGACGTGCTGGCCGAGCCGGACTGGGCGGCCGTGCTTACCGCCGCGGACAAGCGCGCGGGCTGACGCCTCTGTTCTGGAGCCACATCCTGCCGTACGGAGAGGTGAAGCTGAACATGACCAGACGGCTCGCCCTGAGCGATCCTGCGTCGCCGACATCCGACAGGGGGACCTCATAGTCGCCCCGAGCCCTCGATGAGAGCCTCGCTGCTGCTTGTCGGTTGGTGCCACGCTCCTTAACGGCACCCCTTCAACGCTGAGCTGGACGCTCATCACTGAGTCGGGCATCGGCTGACCGGGCAGGTGCTGCGCTACGTCGCGGTCCTGGACGGCGAATGGGTCGCGCTGGTCGGGTTCGGGTCCGCTGCGCTGTCGTGCGCAGCCCGGGACCGCCGACACCGAGTTGAGGGCTTGGCGCCGGACCGGACCACCAGCAACAAGCACCAACGGCACAACGACACCGAACCGACCGCTGAGACGGCTCACCTGACAGCACCTTGCCCCTGGGGACAGCTGCGGGAGTACCGGGCCGCATAGCGAAGACGCCTTTCCGGGCTACGCCGGCGAGGAGGTGGCGGGGCTAGGCGGATAGTCATACCGGGTCCAGAGGCATCTCCACGGTGTAGACGCCGGGGGTGTCCAGGCGCAGCCGGATCAACGGCGCGCGGTTCCGCAGCATGGCCAGCATCTGAGTGTTCTCGGTCAGCACGCTGGCAGTGAGGGTGTGCACCCCGCACCGCACGGTGAGGATGATGATCTCGTCGAGGAGGCGGCTACCGACGCCACGCCCCTGCCAGCCGTCCTCCACCACCAGCGCGAACTCCGCGCTGGCCGGCTCCGCGGTCGAGCAGTCATAGCGGGCGACGCCGATGATCTCGTCATCGACGATGGCCACCAGGGCGTCCCGAAGCTTGTGGTCGACCTCGACGAGTCGGTGCACCAGGTCGTCGGGCAGCCGCCGTTGCGGGGCGAGGAACCGCCGGTAGATGGTCTCCTCCGACAGTCGCGGCCAGAATCGCGCTAACCGAGCCCAGTCGTCGGGCTCGATCTGGCGAATGGTGGGGCTGGTCATCTGCTGACCTCCGGCCGACTTCTCGATCGCGCGAGCTCCGTGCCGACAGGTCAGGACGGGTCCCGCGACCCGGTCAAACCCATCCCCGGTGGCCGCCTGGAAGTAGCCACCCACCCGGCCGAGGCGGCGGGGCGTGCACCGCGGGCAGGGCACCGCCCTGCCCGCCGCTTCCTCGTGCCCAGGACCGGCAGGGACCCGCGGGTCAAAGGGCCGGCGCAGCCGGTCCCGCACGGACGCGAATCGCTCTTGACGCGTGCGGGGCCGGGCCGTGCCAGCGCCCCTCCGCCGACCCCTTGACGGGCTAGCCTCCATAGGGATTCAGATCACTCCGGGTTCTGCCGAACAATATCCACCACCGGGCTCGGCTCTACAGCTTGGGAATGTTCCCGCCTTGAGACGCCCACCCCGATCAGCCGCCGCCGGGTGCGGTCTGCCAGATGTGCCACAGGGCGTTGTCATCACCGCGCACGCAGACCTCCAACCGGCTGCGGTTGGCCATCGAGGCGATCGCCGGAGACGGCACCGACGAGGGCGCCGGCCGACCGAGCTGAGCTGGCGACCGGAACCGGCGTGGCCGTCCTGATGGCCGAGCCGGCTACTTCTTTCCGGTGGACTCGGCGAGCAGCGCCAGCGCCTGGGCGGCCCGGAAGTACTTGTTCCGGCCCAGGTCGCCGACGGTCTTGACGTGGAACGCCTGCTGCAGTGCGGTCGCGTCCCCCTCGGAGACCCCGGCCAGGGCGCTCACCGGCGCCTTGATGACCTCCTCCAGGCTCTTGTTCTCCCACTCCTTGTCCCGCACGGTGTCGAGGTTCGCGCTGACCGGCATGCCATCCCCCTCCAGTCGTTGTGGTCCGCGTCGGCGTCACCGTAGCCGCCGGAAACCTCCGATGCGGCAGGTCTGGCAAATGCCGACCGGCGCGTCGCCACGAGTCGGTCCGGTCTCAAGTGCTGCCGCGAGCCTGCTGCCAGATGTTCCGCTCCGTGCGCAGCCGGTCAATCAGTGCCGGTTCGACCACCGCCGCCTCCACTCGATCGAGCAGCGCGAGCAGCCGTTGGTAGTAGGCGGTTGCCGACAGGCCGAGTGCGGATCGGGTCACCGAATCGGTACAGCGCCGGGGATGGGTGCGGGCGAAGGCCAACACCGCGCTGCCGGCGCGTACTGAGTGTTCATCCGCGCCGCGATTACCTGGGCATACAGGTGGCATACAGGTGGGCGAGTGGATAGACGCCGAGCATGAGAAGGATGGACACGGCGACGTAGCGGGTCTTTGTCGGCTGGGCACTGACAATCGTCGTTGCGGCGGCGGCCAGGACCGCACCATAGAGGATGCCGTCGACGTTGTGGTTCAGGTGCGTGGTGAGTCGCGTCCGCACGGCGGTGGGCACGGCGTCGTCTCGATCTCTGTCGGCTGTCACGAGATTAGGGTGCGGATAGGTCAGGATCACTCGGCGGTCGGCTCCCAGCGCGTGGGCGCGGGTGGCGTGGGCGGTCAGGTCGTCGAAGCGGTCGAGGTCGACGGTCCGGTCCCTGCCGGCCAGGCGCGCAGCGCCTGGGCCTATGGCGGGGGTGGCCCCGCTTCACCCGCCGTCGGCATCGCCCCCTCGGCGTGTCGGGCGGCGAATCGATGCCGAAACCGGGTGAAGGTGCCACCGCGGCCCACTTCACCTGCCGTGGGTATCGCCCGCTCGGCGGGTCGAACCCTGGGTGCCGACAGTGGGTGAAGCAGCTTGGGGCGACAGCTCGCAGCACCGCGCGACTCGCAGCACTGCGCGACTCGCAGCACCGCGACTCGGCCGCCGGGCAACGGCGACTACCGTCGGCGGTCATGACTGCCGTGCCCCGCGCGACTGGCCTGCTGGTCGGCTACGCCGCCGACGTGCTGTTCGGTGACCCGGCGCGGTGGCACCCAGTGGCCGGCTTCGGCCGGGTGGCGCAGCGGCTGGAGTCGATGACGTACGCCGACAGTCGAGGCCGCGGTGTCGTGTTCGTACTGGGCTGCGTCGCCCCAGTCGCGCTGCTCGCCGCGGCGGCGGAGCGCTCGGCTGGACGATGGCGGGCGGCGCTGATCGCCGCGGCGACCTGGACCGTGCTGGGTGGTACCGGCTTGCGCCGCGAGGCGCTGGCGCTAGCCGACGCGCTGGCGGCGGGTGACCTGGTCACGGCCCGGCGCCGGCTGCCGAGCCTGTGCGGCCGCGACCCGGACGGGCTGGATGCCGCCGAGCTGGCCCGGGCCACGGTCGAGTCCCTGGCAGAGAACACGGCGGACGCCGTGGTCGCGCCGCTGCTGTGGGGGGCGGTCGCGGGCATTCCGGGGCTGCTGGCCTACCGGACGGTGAACACCCTGGATGCGATGGTTGGCCACCGCTCGGCGCGCTACCACCGGTTCGGCTGGGCCGCGGCCCGGCTGGACGACCTGGCGAACCTCGCCCCGGCCCGGCTGACCGCGCTGCTCACGGTGGCGGTCGCGCCGCTGACCGGGGCCGACGCCGGCGGAGCCTGGCACGCCTGGCGCTGCGACGGCGGTCGTCATCCCAGCCCGAACGGCGGGCAGTGCGAGGCCGCCTTTGCCGGCGCACTCGGGTTGCGCCTCGGCGGTCGCAATTTCTACGCCGGCCGGGTGGAGGACCACCCGATGCTGGGGACTGGTCGCCCGGCCGCGCCAGGGGACATCACCCGCGTCGCGCGGCTGGCCGGGGCGGTCTCCGCCGCCGCCGCGGTGACGGCCGCCACCCTGGCCGCGGCGCTGGATCGGCGGCCGGCATGAACGGCGCGCTGCTGGTCGCCGGCGCGTCGTCGGACGCCGGCAAGAGCGTGCTGACCGCCGGCCTCTGCCGCTGGCTGGCCCGACAAGGGATCAAGGTGGCGCCGTTCAAGGCGCAGAACATGTCCAACAACTCGGTGGTGACCGCCGACGGCGGCGAGATTGGCCGGGCGCAATGGCTGCAGGCGGTGGCCGCCGGGGTGGAGCCTGAGGTGGCCATGAATCCGGTGCTGCTCAAGCCCGGCAGCGACCGGACCAGCCACGTGCTGCTGCTCGGCCAGCCGTACGCCGAGACCAGCGCGCAGTCCTACCGCCAGCTCAAGCTGGTCCTGCAGGACGCGATCCTGGCCGCCTTCGACGACCTGCGCGCCCGGTACGACGTGGTGATCTGCGAGGGCGCCGGCAGCCCGGCCGAGATCAACCTGCGCGACACCGACGTGGCCAACATGGGGCTGGCGACCGCCCGTGACCTGCCCGTGCTCGTCGTCGGTGACATCGACCGCGGCGGGGTGTTCGCGGCCCTGTTTGGCACTCTGGCGCTGCTCGCGCCGACCGACCAGGCGCTGGTCGCCGGCTTCGTGGTCAACAAGTTCCGGGGCGACCCGGCGCTGCTGGCGCCGGGTCTGACGATGCTGGACCGGCTCACCGGCCGGCCGACGCTCGGCGTACTGCCCTGGCTCGACGGTCTGGAATTCGACGTGGAGGACTCCCTCGGGCTCGGCGAGGGCGCTGCCGCAGACAGCGGGGTCGAACTGCGGGTGGCCGTCGTCCGGCTGCCGCGGATCTCGAACTCGACCGACGCCGACGCGCTGGCGGCCGAGCCCGGGGTCGCCGTGCGCTTTACGACCTCGCCCGCCGACGTCCGGGACGCCGACCTGGTGGTCCTGCCGGGCACCCGGGCCACGGTCGCGGACCTGGGCTGGCTTCGGTCCGCCGGCCTGGCCGACGCGATCACGGCCCGGGCTTTGGCCGGCCGGCCGGTGTTCGGCGTCTGCGGCGGTTACCAGATGCTGGCCGATACGATCACCGACGACATCGAGTCCGGCTGCGGCACGGTCGCCGGCCTGGGCCTCCTGCCGATTGCCGTGCGGTTCGCGGCGGCGAAGACGCTGGGGCGGCCTAGCGGTACGGCGTACGGCGAGTTGGTGACAACGGCGTACGAGATCCACCACGGGGTCACCTCCGTCACGGGTGCGGCCGAGGGGTTTCTGGACGGCTGCCGGGTCGACGCGGTCTGGGGAACCACCTGGCACGGGGCGCTGGAGAGCAACGGCTTCCGGCGGGCGTTCCTTCGCGACGTCGCGGCGACGGCTGGACGAAACTTCACCCCGGCGCCGGACACGGACGTCGCCGTGGCCCGAGCGGCCCGCCTCGACGCCGTTGCCGACCTCGTGGCCGGTTACCTTGACACCGCGGCGGTGCTGCGCCTGCTGGAGACCGGTGCGCCCGCCGGGCTGCCCTTCGTCCCGCCGGGAGCGCCCGCGTGATCCTGCTGCTCTCCACCGCCGACACCGACCTGCTCGCCGCCAGGGCCAGCGGCGCGGACTACCGGACGGCGAACCCGGCGCGAGTCGACCCCGCGGACCTCGACGGGTTGCTCGCGGACGTGTCCGTTGTGGTGGTCCGGCTGCTGGGCGGCCGCCGGGCCTGGGAGGCGGGGCTGGACGCCTTGCTGGCGTTCGGCCTGCCCACCGTGGCGCTCGGCGGCGAGGCCACTCCGGACGCCGAGCTGATGGCGCTGTCCACGGTCCCGCGCGGCATCGTCGCCGACGCTCTCGGCTACCTGGTCGAAGGCGGCCCGGCCAACCTGGCCGAGCTGCACCGGTTCCTGTCCGGCACCGTGCTACGCACCGGCGAGGGGTTCGCGCCGCCGCGCCGGATGCCGGCGTACGGCGTGCGCGCGACGACTCAGGGCGCCGCCGGGGACGCGGGCCGGCCCACCGTCGGCATCGTGTACTACCGGGCGCACGAGCTGTCCGGGAACACCGCTTTCGTCGACGACCTGGCCGGCGCGCTACGGCACGCCGGCGCGGACGCGGTGCCCATCTACTGCGCCTCGCTGCGTGAGCTCACCACTGCGGCCAATGCCGGCCTGCTGGACCTGCTCCGCCGCTGCGACGCGCTGGTCGTTACGGTGCTGGCCGCCGGCGGCACCCGGGCCAGCGGCGCCACCGCGGGCGGTGCCGAGGAGGCTTGGGACGTCGGCGCGCTGGCGGCGCTCGACGTACCGCTGCTGCAGGCGCTCTGCGTCACCTCGAGTCGGGCGGCCTGGGCCGACAGCGACGCCGGGCTGTCCCCGCTGGACGCCGCTATGCAGGTCGCCATCCCGGAGTTTGACGGTCGGCTGGTCACCGTGCCGTTCTCGTTCAAGGAGACCGGCGCGGACGGCATCCCGGTCTACGCTGCCGACCCGGAGCGGACCGCCCGAGTGGCCGGGCTGGCGGTGCGGCATGCCCGGCTGCGGCACCGGCCCAACCGCAACAAGCGCGTGACGGTGCTGCTGTCGTCGTACCCGACCAAGCACGCCCGGGTGGGCAACGCCGTCGGCCTGGACACCCCGGCCAGCGCCGTGGTGCTGCTGCGGGCGCTGCGGGCGGCAGGTTACGACCTCGGCGAGGGCTTCCCGGAGGACGGTGACACCCTGATCCACGCGTTGATCGCCGCCGGCGGGCACGACGTGGAGTGGCTGACCGAGGAGCAGCTGGCAACGGCGCCGGCGCGGGTGCCCGTGGCGACGTACCAGGGCTGGTTCGACGCGCTCCCAGCGGGACGCAGGGAGCGGATGCGCGCGCACTGGGGCGAGCCTCCGGGCGAGCTGTACGTCGACGGCGAGGGTCAGCAGGCGGCGATCGTGCTGGCGGCGCTGCGGTTCGGCAACGTCGTACTGATGATCCAGCCGCCGCGCGGCTTCGGCGAGAACCCGGTGGCGATCTACCACGACCCCGACCTGCCGCCGTCGCACCACTACCTGGCGGCGTACCGGTGGCTGGACGAGGTCTTCGGGGCCGACGCCTTGGTGCACCTGGGCAAGCACGGCACGCTGGAGTGGCTGCCCGGCAAGAGCCTCGGGCTGTCGGCGGAGTGCGCGCCGGACGCGGTGCTGCGCGACTTGCCGCTGGTCTATCCCTTCATCGTCAACGATCCGGGCGAGGGCACCCAGGCCAAGCGGCGCGGGCACGCGGTCGTCGTCGACCACCTGGTGCCGCCGATGGCGCGCGCCGACAGCTACGGCGACCTGGCCCGCCTGGAGCAGTTGCTCGACGAACACGCCACTGTCGCCGCCCTCGACCCGGTGAAGCTGCCGGTGGTCCGGGCGCAGATCTGGGCGCTGATCCAGGCTGCGCAGCTGCACCACGACCTCGACCTGGCCGACCGACCCAGCGACGCTGACTTTGACGACTTCGTGCTGCACGTCGACGGCTACCTGTGCGAGATCAAGGACGCCCAGATCCGCGACGGGCTGCACATCCTCGGCCAGCCGCCGACCGGCGAGGCCCGGGTCAACCTCGTGCTCGCCATCCTGCGGGCGGCGCAGGTCTGGGGCGGTCACGCCGGGGCGCTGCCCGGCCTGCGGTCGGCGGTCGCGGCGGCGTACGGCGTCGACGAGATCGGCGCCCGGCCCGACGTGGACCGGCTGGAGGAGATCACCCGCGGCCTGGTCGAGGCGATGGAGGCCACCGGTTGGGACCCGACCAAGGCGGCTGCGGTCTGCGCGGACGGGCTCGCAGTGGAGGGCGGGGCCGCGCCGGAGGTGGTGCGGGTGCTGGAGTTCGCCGCCCGCGAGCTGGTGCCGCGGCTCGACGGCACCGTCGACGAGGTCACGGCGGTGCTGCATGCGCTGGCGGGGGGCTACGTCGCCGCCGGCCCGTCCGGCTCGCCCACCCGCGGGCTGGTCAACGTGCTGCCGACCGGGCGCAACTTCTACTCCGTCGACCCGAAGGCGATTCCGTCTCGGCTGGCCTGGGACGTCGGAGTGGCACTGGCCGACTCGCTGCTCGACCGGCACCGCGTGGACACCGGCGACTGGCCGCCCTCGGTCGGGCTGACGGTCTGGGGCACCAGCGCGATGCGCACCCAGGGCGACGACATCGCCGAGGTGCTCGCCCTGCTGGGCTGCCGGCCGGTCTGGGACGACGCGTCCCGGCGGGTCACCGGGCTGGCCGTCGTGCCGCTGGCGGAGCTCGGCCGGCCCCGCATCGACGTCACCCTGCGGATCTCCGGGTTCTTCCGAGACGCGTTTCCGCACGTGGTCGCGCTGCTCGACGACGCGGTCTCGACGGTGGCCGCCCTGGACGAGCCGGTCAGCGACAACTACATCCGGGCGCACGCGCTGGCCGACCTTGCCGGCCACGGCGACTGGCGGCGGGCCACGACCCGGATCTTCGGCTCGAAGCCGGGCGCGTACGGCGCCGGCCTGCTGCCGCTGATCGACGCCCGAAACTGGCGCACCGACGCCGACCTGGCCGAGGTCTACGCCGTCTGGGGCGGCTACGCCTATGGCCGCGGCCTGGACGGCCGGGACGCGCGGGGCGACATGGAGACGGCGTACCGCCGGATCGCGGTCGCGGCCAAGAACCAGGACACCCGCGAGCACGACATCGTCGACAGCGACGACTACTTCCAGTACCACGGCGGGATGGTCGCCATGGTGCGCCATCTCACCGGCGCCAACCCGGCGGCGTACGTCGGAGACTCCGCGCTGCCGGACGCGGTGAAGACCCGGACGCTGCAGGAGGAGACGCACCGCGTCTTCCGGTCCCGGGTGGTCAACCCGCGCTGGATCGCGGCCATGCAGCGGCACGGTTACAAGGGTGCCTTCGAGTTGGCGGCGACGGTGGACTACCTGTTCGGGTACGACGCGACCGCTGGCGTCGTGGACGACTGGATGTACGAGTCGCTGGCGGCGGCCTACGTCTTCGATCCCGAAGTCCGCCAGTTCCTGCAGAAGTCGAATCCGTGGGCGCTGCGCGGGATGAGCGAGCGGCTGCTGGAGGCGGCGGACCGCGGGCTGTGGGCGGCGCCGGAGCTAGAGACGATGGACCGGCTGCGCTCGACGTACCTCGAACTGGAGGGGGACCTGGAGGGCGGGTGAGCTCTACGTTGAGGTGGACCCGCACTCGCCGGCGGAGTCAACCTCGGGGCTGACGGCCGATCGAGCGCGGATTTCTACTCTTGCCACACCGGCACAACAAGCCGCTCAGCCTTCCTCCCTCACAGCAACGCGGGTCTTGGCTGCCTGGGGTAACCAGCGAGACAATCGGAACAGCAGCGATCTCTACCCCAGTTGGAGCGAGTGTCGGCCCCGGCGGACCACTGACCAGTCCGGCAGGAGTGACGACAGGGGCCCCGACCGGCACCAACGTCCGAGGTCAGTACAGCTAGTCGCGACTTCGTTCTCCGACCCCTGGCTTGGGGCCGCAGGCATGCTGCGGAAGACGTACGCGAGCGGCGGCGGACTCCAGGAGGCTGCCGAGATAGAGCCAGCCGTCGTGCTCCCGTACGCCGGTGATTTCGGCGTACCGGCCCGTCGGTCCGTGCAGCGATCTCAGGACGCGCCCGGTGCCGTCCACTTGCAGGACCAACCCGTACCGCGGCGGTACCGGCTGCAGTCGCGCCGGTAGCCGGGCGGTGAGGCTTCGGACCAACGGGAGGGGCAGCATCCGATCGAGCGCCGGGATCCGCAGGCTCGGCAGGGCGATCCAGTAGGTGTCATCGCCGACGGCGGAGAGGTTGTCCGGGAGGCCGGGTAGGTTCGCCGCCAGCGTCTGCCGTCGGCCGGCCGAGGTCCCGGTCAGCTCGATCCGGCTCAGCGTGTAGGTGCCGGTCTCCACGACCAGTAGCGCGGAATCGTCCGGAGTGAGGGCCACTCCGTTGGGGAAGTACAGGCCATCCGCGATCAGCGTGAGTTCGTCGGCGCCGGGCCGGTAGGCGAAGATGCGGCCGTTGGGCCGGTGTTCGAGCAGGTCGTGCTTGTAGTGCTCGATGCGGAACCTGGTCGAGCTGTCGGAGAAGTACACCGTGCCGCCGGCGGCGACGGCCGCGTTGTTGGGGCAGCGCAGCCGCCGGCCGCGGTAGCTGTCGGCCAGCACCACGACGTCGCCGGCGTCGGTCACCCGGAGCAGGCCGCGGTAGCCGTCGCAGACCAGCAGCGAGCCGTCCCGCGGGTCCAGCTCCAGGCCGAGCGGACGCCCGTGGGTGTCCGCGAAGAGCTCCGGCCCGACGTCGGTGCCTGGGTGCGACCACCGGTAGATCCGGCCGTCCTCCACCCCGCTGTAGAGCCTGCCTTGCTCGTCGAGCACGACGTCTTCCGGCTTCACTCCACCCGGCACCTCGAGGCGTTCGACCGTGTCGAGTACCTCATTCGGCGTGAACGCCCCGGTCAGCGTCGGTGCGGCCGGTGGCCGCCACCGCTCCGGCCGAACGGTCGCCGGATCGGGCTCCTCACCGCTGCGGCTGACCACGCTCCACCGTGGCCGGGTGACCGGGCCGGGGGACGGCCACGGGTCCGGCCGGCCGATCCTCGTGCGAAGGACGCCCAGGGGCCCAGCACCCAGCGCGATCTCGTCGCCCGGGCTTATCCAATGCCCGGACTCCAGCGCGGAGCAACCGGGGACCGTGCCGAGCCCGATCAGATCGCCCGCCTGCACCGGCTCGCCGGCGCTGGCGTATGCGACTACGTCGGCGACCGAGTGCCGCATGCCGCGGGTGGAGCCGGTAGCGACGGTCTCGTCGTTGACCCGGACCTCAACGTGCAGATCGTCCAGCTGGGGGAGCAGCTCGTCGGCAGTGACCACTACGGGTCCCACGGCGGTCCCGAAGTCCTTGGACTTGGCCGGCCCCATCCGGCCCTCGACCATCTCCCGCCACTGCACGTCCCGGGCGCTCAGGTCGTTCACCAGCACGAACCCGCCGATGACGGCCGGGGCGTCGGCGGCGGTCAGGTCAGTAGCTGCCCGGCTGATGACCAGTGCGATCTCCAGCTCGTAATCCGGTGCCTGCGTGTAGTACGGCCACCGCGCCGTATCGCCGTCTGCCAGCCAGGCGGCCGAGGCGCCCTTGTAGTAGAGCGGCTGCTCGTACCAGAGCGGCCGCGGACGGAGCCGGGGAAACGGCTGTTGCCGCAGCCGCTCATACAGGGTCACCGCGCGGCTCGCTGTGCCACCGTTCATGTGCAGCAGACCTCGGGCCGCGGCCACTTGATGCTGCTCCCACAGCGAGCAGTCCCGGAAGCTGCTCGGCCGGAACGGCAGCCCCCGCTCGGGATCCACCGGCCCCAGCGAGGCCGTGTCGCTGCCGTCCAGGACCTCCCGGGCCAGGTCACGCACCTGCCGGCCACCGGCGAGGAACGCCATGACGTCATGCGCCGCGGCGCCGAGCCGACCGGTCGGATCAACCTCGGTGAGCGGCACCCAGGTCGCCCGCTGCCATACCGCGACGCTGCGTCCCCCGGACGCGGTACGGACGAGACGAAGCCGCACAGGTTCCTCCGGTCAGCAGCCGACGGTTCGGTTCACCACGCCGACGCGCGTAGCGCGGGCCGTCACTGAGGACACCGCGAGCAGTGCGCCGCCACCTGAGAACGTCACGTTCAGTCGTCCAGGAGCCATCCCGGAACCTAGCAACTCCCTCTGTGACACAGTGGGCATCCGTCGGCGCGTCGGGACTGTCCGACATCCGGCGTAACTGATCATGGCCATCAGCGGGGTCGGCGCTGGCGCGGCGTGGTCCCTCGGCGAGGAGTTCTCGGCCTTCCGCCGCGTTCGCCAAACGCCTTCACTTCGACCGCGTGGCCGAAGCGGTAGTTCAGCCCCCTCGCGCCGCGGCGAGATAAGCGGCTGGCCGGTGCGGCCAAGCGCGCCGCGTGGGTGTCAACGACGGCGCACCAGGAATCTGTCAACCTGTATGAGGCACTGATCTGCACCTAATTACTGAGCGGCGGCCTCTTTCGGCTCCGGCGCGTTGATCCAGGACGCAGTGGGCAGGCTGGGCGGCGCCGGCGGCTTGTGGACGAACCGGTTCGGGGTGGGCCCGTGCCGCTCGGGGGCTGTTCCATGTCGAGATTACGTCAGGTGCAGTTGACGTCGGGACGGTCGAACTGGATCTGCCCGTTCGCGAAGTGGTAGCGCTCGGTGTACGTACAGGGCCGCCCGTTGGAGGTGTAGCCCTCAGTCACTCGGCGTGGCAGCCTTGCCACCGGCAGCGACCCTCTGCCATTCTCAACCTGGAAGGTGACGCCATGTGTATTTGCCGCCACTCAGCGGACGCTCACCACCACTGGCAGCGCCTCGACAGCACCGCCTGCTCAGAGTGCGACTGCCTGCGCTGGCTGCGGCCCCGATCCCCGGTGCTAGAGGACCCGCCGTCCCCGCTATCTCAGCGACTCCTTTGGGGGTGACCTTCATGCGCCCGCCGGGCGTCAGTTGGTCCTAACTAACCGTTCCGGGAACGAACTCATCGTCGAAGGCACTCGCGAAGGCCTCGACGCCGCACGCGCCCGAGGTACCCGCCTCGGCCGGCCACCTGCCATGACCCCCGAGCAGATCCGTCACGCCCGCGACCTACTCACCCGGCCCGAGAACACCGTTGCCTCGATCGCCAGGCTGCTCGGCGTCTCCCGCAACACGATCTACAAGTACCTGCCCGAGATCCTCCGCCCGAGCTCTACCCGACGCCGACATACCCGCTCAGACGGCCAGCCCCATGAGCTGATCGCCACTCCGGCAACGGCACCGGCCCCTGGTCCGCGCCGGGACTTTTCCTGCCGATGGTCCTCACGGGTCGACACGCCCTCCACCGCTCGGTCCAGTACCGGGCGTTGCTGGCGAACAACCGGCCAGGCGCTCGGGCCTGCAGCGATCGGGTCGTGGGTGCCCGACCGGCGAACGCGACCGCGCAGGCGAGGACCGCCCGGGCGCTGCGGCCACGTGCACCGCGGGTGTGGGCTGCCCGCCGGCTCTCGCTTGCCCGGAGCTGTCCTCCAGTTCCAGCACGCGACCGTGACCGGCCGGCGCGGACAGCCCCGGGCATAGGGCATTGAGCTGATCGTGCAGGCGCTGCTGAGCGACCCTGCGTTCGGCGACCAGACCGCGGCGATAACGCACCGCGGCTCGCATCGACTCGACCGGATCCTCGACCACGGGGCGGCCCTGGCCTTGCCGCGCCAGGTAGGTCAGCGCGGCGCAGTCACGGTCATCGGACTTGAACCGCCGTGACCCGAGCTGCGCCCGGGCGGCCGCGGTCTCTGACGGCGCGAACACCCGCACCGACGAGGGAAACCGCTCCTCCAAGGCCCGCACCCAAGGACCGTGCAGCCCGCCCGTGGCCTCGATCGCCACGACCGGCGCCTGCGTCCCTGCGAAACGCCGGATCGTTGCCGTGACCTCATCCAGACCCGGACGCAGCGAGGGCACCGATCTCGGCTCCTCAAGCACTCAAGCAGCCCGGCATCCCCGGTGCTGAACCACACACGATGCGCGACCTCGCCCGGATCGATCGCCACCACCAGCGCCGACCCAGGTAACGCCTGCCGCAACAGATCTGAACCCGCCATCCCTGACCTCCCCGATCGTGCCAACGTTGCGAACACGCTGGCACTACAGGTCAGGAGCTATCAGCTGAGCGGATCGTCACGCCGGGCTAACTGCGGCCTCCTGTCGGCGCGACCGGGCCGATCCCGGCCGTACGGGCCGCTGCAGCGGGTGTGCCCGGCGGCCCGGCGGTGCTCGGCGGCGCAGGTTGTGAGCTGCAGATTCATGACGCCGCGGCAGAGGGCTGTAGCGGCAGCGAGCGGAGGTCGAACAGTCGCCATGCATCGGAGAGCACAAGGACGATGGCAGACAGGTCGGTGATCAGCTGGTTGGGGTCGGCAGAAGCCTGGCCGGTCAGGGACCCGTCTGAGTTCTTCGTAATAGTTGCCCGGTCCAGGCGAGACAGAGCGCTGCTCGGTGTTGCGTGGATTGAGCTGGACAACCGTTTCCACGTATAGGCCAGCCCTACTGATCGAACCATCTCGTCGGACGCGTCGGGAAACACCGCGGCTGCCACCTGGGAGACGATGTCTGTCATCGAGTACTCGCGCGCTTCGCCCGCGAGGTTGCCGGATGCCCGTGCAGCCACTGCCCAGGTCTTCGCGTCTGAGGTGCTGTCCTCCAGCTTCTGCCTATCAGCGGTGAGCACTGCTGAGTGGCTGGCGCCATACCATTTCGCGGCGACGTCCAGCGCTTTGCCGCGGTTCCGCCAATCGTCCTTCCAGGTGACAAGCGCGCGGTTCTGACGCTTGAGACGCGACGGCGGAAACAAGATCCATTGCGCTTGAACGGCCCCGACGAAGGCAGACCGGAGCAGGGAGTCCATCGCGTTGATGTACAGCCTCTGCTGCACATCGAACGTGTCGACGAGGCACACCAGGTTGTCCACTGCGTGCAAGATGCTGTTGCCCACCAGCCACGATACCGACGCGCCTCTCACGGGAAGGGCGTCGTCAGCGGCAAGGCTGCTCCGCGGATCTACATCAAGTCCCGAGTAGACCCGTTCGCCCCACGCTCGAATAGCCGGCGCGATGCGATCATTGAACCGACGGGCCTGATCATCCTCGACGGACACCCAGAAACTGTTGCACTGTGTACTGCCAGATGGCTACCTCGAATCGCCTGCGGCAGAACGCGCATCGTAGAGACCCTGTTCGCGGACAGTAGGCGTTCTGCCCGGTCAGGGATCCCCTTGTGACACAAGATCACGAGATCCGAGCGCAGCGCGAGCCGGCGCAGCTGACCCAGGCGCTGCGCAATGCCCTTTCGTGCACCATCGCGATGCAGCGCGCCAGGCCGACAACAATCAGTCCGGTCCGGCACGCGGGGTAGTCGGCCAGGAACACCCGGTCACTGTCGCGCTGCTCGCCGGATTGACTTGGGCGTCAGAGGAGCACACTAAGCTCAGCGAGATCGTTCAGCGGATCTGGACCTGTCGGAATTAAGACTGACGTGTTTACACCAACCGCCGCTAGCTCCTTCAATCGTGTTCGCCCTTCCTCCGGAGTACCGACTATGCCCAGCGCGTTTAGCCAGTCTCGCGGCAGCCTGCCCGCGAACTCCTCTTGCGAGCGGCATCGGGCGCGCAGCTCCAGAAACCGCGTTCCAATATCCAGCGGCTGTAGGTGTGGTGCCCAATCGCGGTCACTGAACTGAGCGACCTCTCTCCGAACCTGCTCGTATGTAACATCCGCATCGCTGTGCACCGCCGCGAGATTATAGGCGACGATTGTGTGAGAAGGTGAGTTGATGGCGTCGCGAGCTGAGAGGACGTAACGTGTAGTCACGGGCTCTGCCAGGATAGTTCCGTCCGCAATTCGACCTGATAACCGTAACGACTTCGGGCTCCGGACTCCAGCGAGGACGGGTGGGGGCAGCTCCGGGACGATCTGCAAACCGACATCATCCAGTCGCACATACCGTCCTTGCATACTTAGTCGGCGGCCCCATAGGAGATCGCGTATGCACTGGAGAGTCTCCTCGAGTAGGGCCATCGGGCTCTGACGCGTCTCGCCCACCTTTCTCATCCACTTCGGCATACCGTGGCCGACTCCTACAGAGAGCCGGCCAGGGTAAAGAGTGGCGAGCGTCGTAATCTCCGATGCCGCATACACTGCGTTGCG